>Ga0233423_10000912_pt1 | contig 15078 bp, 9 predicted proteins | sample Watercolumn_Mata_FD_180713 | JGI IMG/M metagenome (GOLD analysis project Ga0233423, IMG submission 180713) | Freshwater microbial communities from Lake Matano, South Sulawesi, Indonesia - Watercolumn_Matano_2014_112_MG | ecosystem: Environmental > Aquatic > Freshwater > Lake | place: Indonesia...
TGGGGATGGTTCACAATAGGTTGACACTTTCGCAGACCCTAAAAAATTCGGGGGCTTGCACAGCCTTGAAACAGGCGGGAAACGGCGTTTTTTGGGCCAATTTACGGGCTTTGCAACACCAAAACGTATCTGCTAGCCTGAAATAATTTTCGAGGCCTTGAAAAAGTGTAAACCTATTTCCCCCGAAAAATGAACCATCCCCTCGACTGTGTAACCTCACAGCAGGCCATCACTGAGGTCGAGCGCAATCTCCATGACAAGTTGCCCGCCAAGCTCCCAGAATTCCGCCTGATTGTCAGCCGCTGTCTGCGTGTTGTGCCCGACCCGGAGCCTGCTGACCTGGCCGCCTACGCCGGGCAGGCGGAGGCAGAGGATTTGCCTATCCTGGTGGCCGCTCTGCGTGAGGAGTGTGCCTACCTGCTAACGTTCAACGTACGTCACTTTCACCCGACCAGCCAGCAGATCAGTGTGCAACAGCCGGGTGAGTTTATCCTGGCAGTGCGCCAATGGTTGGGTGCACTGGCCGCCTAGGCAGAGACTGCGTAGAATAGGGCGAGGCATTCTCCAGAATATCTGGCATGCCCCCAACTTGGACAAGCCAGAACCAACCAGGAACGCAGATATGTCCTGGTAACAAACGACAAAACTGCGCCCTTGATCTTTAACAACCGAATAACACTTCCTGAACGGCGTGGGGGCCGGCCACGTAAAACACGGTAGTTGGCAAGAGAATCCCCTCGCAGTAGGATAGGAACATCAGAACAGGTCTATTCTACTTCGTAGGAGGGTTCTCATGGTTCGTTCTGGAGTCCCAGCAGTACGTATGGAGCGATTGCCACACCGCGAGGCCATCACCCGGCTGCGGGAAGCCTACCGACGGTTGCGGCTGAGCAGCCAGCAGCCGTCACCAGGCGCCGCACAAACCAAGGTGGCCACCAAGGTCCCGGTCACCGTTCCGGAGGTGTCAACATGAGCCAGTATGCTGCTTTGTATGCCCGCGTTTCCACACTCCAGCAGGAGCAAGAGGCGACCATTGAGAGCCAGGTAGCAGAGATAGAGACGTATGCCCGTCTGCATGGCCATCTGCTCTCACCTGAGTTGTACCTGCTGGATCGAGGCGTCAGCGGGGCACAATTGGCCCGCCCGGCCCTCGACCGGCTCCGCGACCTGGCAGCCGAAGGGAGCTTCAAAGTGCTTCTCTGCCTGAGCCCCGACCGGCTGGCGCGCAACTTTGTCCACCAGCGGCTCTTGCTGGACGAGTTCCAACGGTATGGGATTCAGGTCATCTTTGTCAACCAGCCCCCGCTGACGGATAACCCCCAGGGGCAACTCCTCATGGGTGTCCAGGGGCTCTTTGCCGAGTATGAGCGGGCCATGATCACCGAGCGATTGCGACGCGGCAAGCTTTATCGCATCCGTCATGGCCAATTGGTGAACCCCGTGCCGCCCTACGGCTATCGCTACATTCCAGTCAGCGAGCCTGGTGGTGGCCGCTGGGAGCCCCATCCGGTGGAAGCCGAGGTTGTGCGGCGCATCTACCTGTGGTATACTGGCAGCGAAAAACTCACCATCACGGCCATCGTGCAGCGCCTGAACCAACCAGAAACGCTCGCCCCACCGCGGGGGAAACGCTGGACCTTCAGCACCCTGCAGGCGATCCTCACCCAACCGGCCTACACCGGGCAGGCCTACTACAACCGCACCCGCACCTGCCCCGAAGCTATCGGGCGACCCCGCAAGTATGGCCGAGGATATCGGCGCCGTCCCAGCCATGAGAAGCGTCCGCGGGCAGAGTGGATCGAGGTCGCCGTACCGCCGTTGCTCGAGAAGGCCGTGTGGGAGCAAGCACAGGAGCGTCTGACCATGAACCAGCACTTTGCCCGGCGGAACAACCGGCAGCATTTCTACCTATTGCGCGGCCTGTTGGTCTGTGGCACCTGTGGCCGTACCCTAGCTGGGCGTACCTCCCATGGTCAGGTCTCTTACTCCTGCACCAATCGGGGAAAGAACCGCCAGCCTGATGTCCCAGCGCACAGTCGTTCCATCGCTGGGCGGGTGGTGGAACCGCTGGTCTGGGAAGCGGTGAGCAGATTGCTGCGCAACCCGATGCTCCTGGCCGATGCCTGGCAGAGCCAGGGTGCAGCCATGGCCGCCTCTCCGGACGAGGTAGACCGCCTTCAGGCCCGACAGCGGGCTTTGGAACGGCAGTGGAGGCGTTTGCTGGACGCCTTTCAGGATGCACTGCTGGACAAAGCGGAGTTGGCGCAGCGCAAAGCTCGTCTTGATCAGGAGCGGCAAGTTCTGGGACAACGGTTGGAGCAACTAACCTGCCAGGCCCACCGAGACCAGGCCAAGGTGCAAATGCTACAAGACTTTGTCACCTTCTGCCAGCAGATTGAGGCCTCCCTGGCCGCCCCGACGCCGGAGGTGCAACAGGAAGTTATTCGGTTGTTAATTGATCACGTCGTGGTTGAGGAAGACGCTATCGTGATCAAGCATATCATCCCCACAGACAACGATTGTCGATTGTTACCAGGACGTAGATGAACACGGATTAGATGGATGAGCGCAGATCAATCAGTAGAATCTAAAAAATCAGCGTTCATCTGCCCCGATACATTACCCTAGGAACTGAGATGTATCGGGGCATCTGCGTCCCTAAACTCTTTGTTTGACCGTCACCGAGATGAACACATGTTGATTGTTTTCGCGGCCTTAGCTGTGGGTATGGCTTTAGGGGCCAGCGGACGGCTGCCGGCCTGGGCGCGGCGCGGGGCGAGTGTGGTGACCCTGGCTGGCCTGGTGGTGCTGCTCTTTGCCATGGGCGCCAACATCGGCGCCGACGAGCAACTCCGGCGCAACCTGGGCGAGATGGGGCTGCAGGCCGGGGCGCTGGCTGTGTCGGCGACCCTGGGCAGTGTGGTGGCTGGCTGGGGCTGGGAGAGGGTGGTGGGCAAATCGCAAATCAGCAAATCAGCAAATAGCGAATCATCAGTGTCAACTTAAGGCTCAAAGGCCTGTCTCCGGGCCGCCCCGTCGCCGGGGCTCAGAGCTTAAGTTGACACAAATGTCTGGAAACTTGCAACTCTGCACGCTCCTATCTTGCGGGGGTATCTCATGAAGAGGTCATTTATCGCCTGCGTCAGCATATCAGTGTGCCTGGTCTTCTATCTTGTGGTTGGGATGACTACGGTGGCGGTCACGCCGATTATCTCCGGCTCAGGGATGGCCAACTGTCCCACCTTCATGGACGGCGTTCAGTTCGGCACGGTGGAATCGAGCCTTTTGAACGAGATCTCCGGCGTCGCCGCTAGCCGCCAGAATGCCGATGTGCTTTGGGTCCACAACGACTCAGGCGATTCAGCGCGTATCTATGCTATGAGCATCCAGGGAAGGCACCTGGGAGTCTATAATCTCCTCGGAGCCAGCGCCACCGATTGGGAAGACATGGCCATTGGGCCGGGGCCGATAGAGGGACAGGATTACATCTACGTTGGCGATACCGGCGATAACGCGCGCAGCCGCTCGTCAGTGACCGTTTATCGCGTCGCCGAACCGCTGGTTAGCGCCAGCCAGGATCCGGTGACCGTAAACCTGGACGATGTGGACGCCCTGCCCATGCGGTATCCCGACCCCGCGGTCTACGATTGCGAAACCCTGCAGGTTGATCCGCTGAGCGGAGACATTTTTCTGGTGACGCGCGACCGTGAAGGCCAGGGGGTGGCCCGCGTGTTCCGCAATCCGGCACCCCACACGCCTGGTGTCATGGTGACCCTCGAACTTGTGGCTACTATCCCTCTGCCCTTCGAGGTTAAGGGAGGCGATATCTCACCGTCCGGCGACGCCGTGCTCCTGCGGCTGCACTCTTTTACGAGCGATGAAGACGGTTACTATTGGCCCCGAGCAGCAGGAACGAACCTGTGGGAAGCCTTTTCGGGCCCCGCCTGCCTGGTGCCACTGGTCGAAGAACCCCAGGGCGAGGCTCTTGCTTTCGCCGCCGATGGCCTGGGTTACTATACGATCAGCGAAGGCGCCTTCCAGCCGATCTATTTCTACGCTGAATCTGTCAACCTGATCAAGGGGCCGTACCTGCAAGCGGTGACACCAAACTCGATTGTCGTGGTCTGGGAGACAGACGTCCCTGGCGACAGCGTGGTAGAATATGGCCTCACCAGCGCCTACGGCCTTGAGGCTACGGATGTCGCCAGCACGACGCACCACGCCGTTACGGTCGAAGGGCTGAGTCCCTACGCCACCTACCACTATCGTGTGCAGACGAATGGCAATGTGCTCAGCGACGATAGCACCTTCAAGACCGCCGCCGACGCAACGCAAGGCACCTTCTCCTTCGCCGTCTACGGCGACAACCGCACCAATCATGCCGATCACCAAAGCGTGGTCAATCGGGCTCTGACCCTGGCCCCCGACTTCGTTCTCAACACCGGCGACCTGGTAGCCGATGGCACTGTGGCCGGGCAGTGGGATACCTTCTTCGACATAGAGCGCGAGTTGCTGAAAATTGCTCCCTTCTTCCCCTCCTTGGGCAACCACGAGAGGAACAGTAACAACTACTTCGCTCTCTTCCACCTGCCAAACAACGAGCGCTACTACAGCTTCGACTACGGTAACGCCCACATCGTGGCCCTGGAGGTGGACGGCTACCAGAGCTACAGCGCCGGCAGCACCCAGTATAACTGGCTGGCCAACGATCTGGCCAGCACGTCGCAGCCGTGGAAGTTTGTCTTCTTCCATTTCCCACCCTACAGTTCCGGCTCCCACGGCGACGACGCGACGGCCCAGCGCGACCTGGTGCCCCTCTTCGAGCAGTACGGCGTGCAAGTCGTCTTCAACGGCCACGATCACGACTATGAGCGCAGCCTGGTGAACGGGGTGAACTATATCGTGGCCGGGGGCGGAGGCGCGCCCCTCTATTCGGTCAGCGGCGGCCCCTACACCGTCTACGCGGAAAGTACCCTGCACGTGGTGAGCCTCTCCGTCAATCAGCACACCCTGACCAGCGTGGGCGTCCGCCCTGATGGCACGACCTTTGATCAATTCACCATGACCTGCACCCCCCTCTCCGGCGACCTGGACTGCAACTGCGGCGTGGACGTGAACGACATCATGATCGTGGCTGGCCGCTGGCACAGCTCACCGGGCGATGACAACTACAACCCGGCCTACGACCTGGACAACGACGGCAACATAGACATCGTGGACATCATGTTGGTAGCCACTCACTGGGGAGAGAGCTGCCAGTAGCCTCTTTCAGTGCCGTTCCTAAACTAATACCAGCGAGGTATGTTATGAAGAAGCTGTTTGCCGTAACAGTGCTGCTGTTACTGGTACTGAGCAGCGCCGTGCCAGCAATGTACCCATCTACGCGGGAAGCATCCGCCGAGGCGCTACGGCAGCTCCAGGCGGTGCCTATGGCTTTTACGGCCGCAACCCCTGTGTTGCTTGGCAGTGAACCTCCGGGCCCGATAGCACCACTGCCTACTCCGACGCCATTTCCTCAACCCCAAACATGGATTGCTGGAGAGACATCGGTATCCAGGTTGAGTGAAAATGATCGTCGCCAGCGGTTGGGCGTGCCGCTGGAAGTGCTGGAGTGGGAGCGATTGCAGGTCAGCCGCGAAAGCGCCAGGACAGGAGTCCTCTACAGCTATCCTTCGACTAAAGATTGGCGTAGTATTGACGGACAGGATTGGACAACAGCCATCAGGGACCAGGGTAATTGCGGATCGTGCGTGGCCTTTGGAACCGTCGGAGCCATCGAATCTCGTCTGGAAATTGTGCATAACAACCCTGGTCTCAGTCCTGATCTCTCCGAAGCTCACCTTTTCTTCTGCGGTGGCGGACAATGCGATACAGGCTGGTGGCCTTCGGCGGCCATGAATTACGCGCGTGATACTGGTATCGCTGACGAGGCCTGCTATCCCTACGCAGATTACGATCAGCCCTGCAATCTCTGCTCTATAGCGGTTTTCAGGTGGCTCTGGTACAGCAGGCAGCACCGCATGTAACAGCGGAATCCTTGTAGTGACACTTCTGAGCGCTATATCTTGTGGTTCAATTGAGCATACCCACCATATGTGAGTCACTGAGTACCTGTTACAAAGGACCACAAGCTATGAGGAACCATCCACTTGTACCAGATCCAAGTGCAAAACGCTATAATTGGCAAAGCCGGGTGACGAAAATCACCGGTTGGATCGGGACCAGCAATGTCTCTGCGATGAAGCAGGCACTGGCCGACAAAGGGCCATTTGAAGCTACGATGACGGTGTATACTGACTTCTTCTATTACTCGGGAGGGATATATCGCTATACGTGGGGCGAAGAAGAGGGCGGTCATGCTATCACCATTGTAGGGTACGACGATAACGGAGGCTACTGGATCGCCAAGAATAGCTGGGGCACAGAGTGGGGCGAAGGAGGATGGTTCCGCATAGCCTATGGCGAGTGTGGTATAGATGATTATACGTATATCCCTTGCCTCCTCTTTGGCGACCTCGATAGCGATAAGGACGTGGATGTCAACGACATCCAAGCAGTCGCCAGCCGCTGGCGCCTGCGGAATACTGATCCCGGCTGGGATGCCCGCTTCGACGTGAATGGCGATGGGGTAATCAACATCGTGGACATCATGAAGGTAGCCGCACATTGGGGAGAGACATGTGAGTGAGAGGCGCGCTTGAAGCATGAATCAAGTATCACCTTTATGGGACGCAGATGAACACCGATAGCCGCGGAAAAAAGCGAAGTGGAGTGGCGTCAGAACAGCACTTCACTGCGTTTCGTGCCTCATTACAAGCAGACGGCAAGCCAAGGAGGGCTATCCATGGGAAAAGCGTTTTCGTCGAAATCAGGAGCGCGGGAGTTCTTCGCTGCTGGTTGTATGGTGTTGGCCTGTCTCAGCCTCCTTTTGACCGGCAGCCGCATCGGCGTTACCAATCCTCAGGAGGTGCACGCTCTGGCTGACGACCCCAACCCGCCAGGCCAGACGGTGAAGCTGATCTTTATCCACCATTCGACCGGGGAGAACTGGCTGGCCGATGGGAACGGCGGCCTGGGCATCGCTCTGCGCGATAACAACTACTTCGTCAGTGACACCAATTACGGCTGGGGGCCGGACAGCATCGGCGATAGCACCGACATCGGCCATTGGTGGAACTGGTTCCGCGGGACCAACAGCGCCACTTACCTGAACGCCCTCTACGCCGAAAGCGGCCAACATGCCAGCTACTCTCGTCTGGCCAGCGACCCCGGTGGCGAGAACGAGATCATCATGTTCAAGTCCTGCTTCCCCAACTCCCATCTGGGAGGCAATCCAGGCGACCCGCCCACCACCGGCGACAACCCCCTGCGCGGGCAGGACGCCGGGTCGGAATACATGACCGTCGGCAATGCCAAGGGCATCTACAACGACATCCTGGCGTACTTCCAGACGCGGCAGGACAAGCTCTTCGTGGTCATCACCGCGCCGCCGCTGGTCGCCAGTGAGACCGACGCCACCCATGCCGCCAACGCTCGCGCCTTCAACAACTGGCTGGTCAACGACTGGCTGGCCAGCTATCCCTACCACAATGTGGCTGTCTTCGACTTCTACAACGTCCTGACCTCCAACGGCGGCAATGCCAACACCAACGACTTGGGCTCGGAGGCTGGCAACCACCACCGCTGGTGGAGCGGGGCGGTGCAGCACACCCAGACTGTGAGCAACAACTACTCAGCCTATGGCAGCGGGGATAGCCATCCCACCGCCGCTGGCGGCCAGAAGGCCAGCAGCGAGTTCGTCCAGTTGCTCAACGTCTTCTATCACCGCTGGAAGTTGGTCCAGGCCACGCCCACGCCAACGGCGACGTTCCAGGTTCCAAGTTCCACGTTCACACCAACGCCAACACCAACCTGGAACGTGGAACCTGGAACACCAACAGCCACGCCGACTGGCACAATGCCCACCTCGACCCCCACGGCAACGCCCACCCCCACCGCGCCAAGCACGACCGGAACCACCTACTACGTGCGCCCCGATGGGGGATCGCCCGAACAGTGCACGGGTCTGGTGAACGCGCCGTACCCCGGCAGCGGGACAGGCCAGCCTTGCGCCTGGGATCACCCCTTCCGCGCCCTACCACCAGGCGGCACGCCGCGCCTCGCCGGCGGCGATACCCTGATCATCGGCTCAGGCAGCTACATGATGGGCTACGGCGCGCCCGGCGCTGACAACTGCGACGCTGCCGGTGCCTTCGACTGCTACATGCTGCCCATCCCCAGTGGCCCCGACCCGGCCCATCCTACCCGCATCCTCGGCGCCGGCTGGGACGCTGGCTGCGCCGACCCGCCCGAACTGTGGGGCACTGAGCGCCCCTGGTTCATGGTCAACCTGACAGATTCCAGCAACGTTGAAATCGCCTGCCTGGAGATCACCGACCACTCTGGTTGTGTCGAGTTCCATGCCCACGGCTGGGGCGGATCGGCGCTGACCTGCCAACGCGATAATCCCCCCTATGGCCCCTGGGCCTCCGTCGGCCTGTACGCCGAAGACTCGGCCAACGTCTATCTCCATCACCTCAACATCCACGGCCTGGCCAGCGCCGGGGTTCACGCCGGTCGGCTCACCGATTGGACAGTGGAGGACACGCGCATCGTCGGCAATGGCTCGGCCGGTTGGGACGGCGATCTGTGGGATGAATACGGCGACTCGAACTCGGGCACGCTGACCTTCCGCCGTCTGACGGTGGAGTGGAACGGCTGCGGCGAAACTTACCCCGATGGACAACCCACCGGCTGCTGGGCACAGCCCGCTGGCGGCTACGGCGATGGGTTTGCCACCGGCACCAGCGGCGGACACTGGGTCATCGAAGACTCGGTCATTCGCTACAACACCTCCGATGGCCTGGACTTGCTCTACATCTCCGAACCCGGCTCCGCCATCGAAATCCGGCGCACCCTTGTCGAGGGCAACGCCGGCAACCAGATCAAGACCTTCCGTGGGCCGTTTCTCCTGGAGAACTCGATCGTCGTCGGCAACTGCGGTTTCTTCGAGGGCCAACCGTTTACTTACTACGACCCTCAGTACGGGAACTCCGTGGACAACTGCCGTGCCCTGGGCACAGCCCTGGCCATTGGCCTGACGCAGGGGGATCAGGCGACAGTGATCAATAACAGCTTCACCAGCGAGGGGGACTGCCTGGTGACGGCGGAATGTGACGGCGCCTGCGACGGCTCCGAGTCGGTTCTAGTGCGCAACAACATCTTCCAGGGTCAGACCGACTTCCTGCAGCCCTTCGAGAACACCTGTCTGGTCTATCAGGAGACCTTCCCCAGCGACCCGCTCAACGTTGATTACTCGGTGATCAAGGATGTAAAGCACGATCTCTGCCCAGGCCCCCACGACATCTGTGGGGTCTCGCCCGGCCTGGCCAACCCTTCGATTGATGCCTTCGACGCCTACCTCCTCTCGGACAGCCCCGCCATAAACGCCGGCACGACCAGCGGCGCGCCCGCCCACGATTTCGCTGGCTATCCTCGTGACGCCTCGCCCGACATCGGGGCCTACGAGTGGCACTCCGGAGGAGTGACACCGACGCCCACAGCCACGCGCCCGCCGACACCAACCTGCACTCCCACCGCCACGCCGACTGGCACAATGCCCACCTCGACCCCAACGGCAACGCCCACCTCCAGCACCACGAGCACGCCTACCCGCACACCGACACCTACCTCCACCGCCACGGCCACGCCTACCCGCACCCCAACGCCTACCAGCACGACGATACCGGGCTGCAACGGCACCGCCATCACCGTCCAGCGGGGCACCTACGGCACTGTTGCCGACGCCTACATCTGGGCCTCCTCGCCGGACTACACGGGCAACTGGGAGAATCTCTACACCGGCAACGTGGGCAGCGGGCGTAAGCGCACCTTGCTCCACTTCGACCTGAGTTTCGTGCCCACTGGTGCTACGGTAGATAGCGCCACCTTCAGCCTCTACCGCCTAGATGCGGCAGGTAACCGCACTGTCAACCTCTATCGCATCACCGCGGCCTGGGTGGAGAGCAGCGTCACCTGGAACAACTTCGGCGGCTACGATCCGACGATCCTGGCCTCTTTCGCCGCCGGCGGGGTGGGCTGGAAATCGGCCGACGTGACGGCACTGGCACAGGGCTGGGTCAGCAGCAGCTACCAGAACCACGGCCTGCTGCTGGATGACCCTACCACGGTGGCCGACGAGTACGAGACCTATTATGCCAGCGAGTACAGCACGATCGCGCTGCGGCCCAAATTGTCCCTCTGCTATCACACGGGCAGCACGGCCACGCCTACTGTTACCGCAACGGCTACCGGCACACCCACCAGGACGCCAACTCCGTCCGCTACGCCCGGTGGCAACTGCCCCCTGTTCCCAGCCAACAACGTCTGGAACACGCGCCTTGATACTCTACCGGTAGACCCGAACTCGGCGGCCTACGTGAACAATATCGGCGCGACGGCCGGGATGCACCCCGACTTCGGCTCGGGGCTGTGGAACGATGAGCCGATCGGCATCCCCTTCACGACCGTGCCCAGCACGCAGCCGCTGGTCGCTGTGAGCTTCGACTACGCCGATGAGAGCGACCCCGGCCCCTACCCAATCCCGGCCGATGCGCCCATCGAGGGCGGCCCGGACAGCACGGGCGACCGTCATGTGCTCGTGGTGCAGAACGGCACTTGCCAGCTCTACGAGATGTGGAACGCCTGGCCGACGCCAGACGGGAGCTGGTACGCTGGCTCCGGCGCGCGCTTCGACTTGCAGTCGAACACCCTCCGGCCCGCCGGCTGGACCTCGGCCGACGCCGCTGGTCTGCCGATCCTGCCGGGGCTGGTGCGCTACGACGAGGCGGCCAGCGGCGCCATCAACCACGCCCTGCGCTTCACCGCGCCGTACACCCGGCGCGAGTACATCTGGCCGGCGCGCCACTACGCCTCCAGCTCCACCGATCCGAATCGGCCGCCGATGGGCCAGCGCTTCCGGCTTAAAGCCAGCTTTGACATCTCTGGCTTCTCGCCGACGAACCAGGTGATTCTCACGGCGCTCAAGCAGTACGGCATGTTCCTGGCTGACAACGGCTCGTCTTGGTATCTCTCTGGCGTGCCCGACGAGCGCTGGGACAATGACGACCTGCACCAGCTCCAGGTCTTGGTCCACGGCTCCGACTTCGAGGCGGTAGACGAATCTTCCTTGATGTTGGACCCGGATTCCGGCGAGGCAAGGCCCCCCACGGTGTGTTACGACTTTGATGGGGACGGACAGGTGGATGTGGACGATATCCAGGCCGTCGCCAGCCGCTGGCACTGCCAATGCGGGGATGCCTGCTATGACTCGCACTACGACATTGACGGCGACTGTGACATTGACATCGTGGACATCATGCTGGTGGCGGTGCACTGGGGGGAGACGTGCTGAGGACGGAAACGTGAGGGCGTGAAACGTGGTACGCAGGCATATTCCGTTTGATGCAGCTCTGGATCGAAAGGTGTACAGTTTTGAAAAGACACTTCATCCATGCCACATTTGCTCGGACGGTGGCCGCCCTAGCTATCATGATCCTGCTGAGCGTGCTGGTTGGCGCTCTTGCTGTCCAGGCTGTGCACATTCCGAAATTCGAAATCCGAAATTCGAAACTTGTGCTGAGCACAGTCGAAGCATCGGCTGCCTCGCCTCCTCAACCTACCAGCTTGACCGCCTTCCACCGCAGCGGCCAGACCTTCGTCACCTGGACCGAGCGCACCGATCTCAGCGGTGAGCGCTACCACGTCTACCGCCATACCAGTCCCATTACGTCGGCCAATCTGGCCCAAGCCACGCGGCTGACCCAGACCTGGGGCGCACTGGGGGAAGGCTCCAGCATCTTCTGGAGCGAACGCAGTCGCGAACCGCCCATCACCCCCAACTACGTGATCCAGAACCTGGGCACGCCGTTGAGTGATACTACAGGCCTGTTTGTCTGGACCACCCACGAGGACGGCACCTTCTACTACGCGGTCACTACCGTGCAGGGCGGCACGGAAAACGTCACCGACTTCGGCCCCGGCAACACGGCCGGCCCCATCGCCGAGGCAGTGGCCGACTCCCAGCCGGTGAAAGTGTGGCAGGCGGCCAGCGGGCGGGGCTTCGTCTTCACCCAATATCTGGACTACAGCCGCTACAATCCTACCTTCGGCGTGTCGCAGGGTACTGCCGCCCAACAGTATGCCTTCAACTACGGCGTGACCCTGCCGTCGGACGTGGCTTGCGGCGGCTCGCTGCCGGACTCCCTACCCGGCAACGTCTACCTGGAAGGCTGGGGCAGGCGCTACAGCAACGACGACGTGACCCCCTGGAACTACTGCGTTGTTTTCATCGTCCCCGACGACCCCAACCAGACCTGGTACTACGGCCACAGCGCCAGCTACGACTACCGGCTGGGGGGCACGGCCAGCAGCGGCCCCATTGTCAACTTCACCGAGGAGCGCATCCTGCGGGCCATCTACGACACGCTGCGCGATCCCACTTTCCGGCTGGACGCCAATCGGATCTACGTTTATGGTCACTCGATGGGAGGCAGTGGTGCCCTGGCACTGGGCATGCGCTATCCCAACGTGTTCGCCGCCACCTACAGCAGCGAGCCCATGACCAACTACCAGACCTCCGCCCTGTGGCTCAGCGATACCGAGTGGAAGTGGGGCACGGTGGCCAGCAATCTGCCCATCGAGAATCGGGGTCCTGGCGATTGGGCCGACCACCTGGCCGGCTACTACGGCAGCAGGGTCTGGGACTGGCAGAATCACCAACAGCAACTGGTGAGCCGGATCGGCGACGACATGGCCCACATCTCTCTGGCCCACGGCACGCTGGATGACGTCGTCATCGCCTGGAGCACTCAGGGGCAGCCGGCCTACGAACCATTTTACCGGGGCCGGCGTGCCTTCTCCGGCGCCACTGAAGCGGCCGATCACACCTGGCTGGGCTACAGCGGCCTGGGGCCGAACGTCCAGGACTACAACTACATGGGGCCATTCTACGGCTGGACCGCTGTGCGCGACGAAAGCCTGCCCGGCCTGGCCTACGCCAGCGGCAGCAGTTCCGTGCCGCCCCCTGGCGCTGGCGCGAGCTATAACCTGAACCTGGAATGGTCCGCCAGTTGGTACAACTGGGACAGCGCGCCCATTGATACAACCGATGAATGGCGCATCAGCCTGCGCACCACCGATGGCTCGACGCAGACGGTGGACGTCACCCCCCGCCGCCTGCAGACCTTCAGCATCATCCCAGGCGACGCCTACGCCTGGGAAAACTGCCGCGTCGGCGACAACGGCCTGGTGGCCTCCGGCACGGTCATCGCCGATGCCGAAGGCCTGATAACTGTGCCCGCCTTTCAGGTGACTGTTGGCGGCAACCGCTTGATCCTGCGCCCTGGCGCCGGCGGCCCTACGGTAACGCCCACTCCAACCCCGACCCCCACAGCTACGCCAACCCCCACGCCGACGGGCACACCCCCTTCGACGCGACGGCAGTTCCCCGACACCACCGACGGCATCCACGTCTTCAACGACCAACTGGCGGGCTGGGATATGACCGAAGCACAGTTCCAGTTCGCCGCCACCCATTACGCCGGCACCCAGAAGATGATCCGCTCCGATACCAGACACCTGCGCTCCTACAACCCAAACTTCTTGGTGCTGCACTACCGCTTGGGCGAGGGGCTGGGCTATCGAACGACGGACACCAGTTGCCATCCCACCGGCGGCTACCTCCAGATCATCGAGGGCGACAACTGGGTGCAGGAGTGGCCCGGTGAGGCCGGTGTACAGAATTCGTGGTTCTTCCCCTACGCCGGCGCCGACCGGGTGTTGCAGTGCACCTGGGGCTGGTATCTGATGGAGCTGGCTGATCCAGGCTGGCGGAACTACTGGATGGGCGGGGTGCTGCGCCAACTGGCGGCCAACGAGAACGACGGCCTCTTCGCCGACTCCTTCAGCGTGCCCAACTACCTGGGCGCTGAAACCTTCAACCCGGACCTACCGGCCTACGACCCGGCCTTCGAGTCCGCCTGGGCGAGGCGCATCGAGGACTTCATAGACTACGTGCAGGCCCAGTTCGGCGGCCAGTACTACTTCATCCCCAACGTCGGCTACTGGGTGACGACACGCGACCCGACGAACTACTCGCAGGCGAACGGGGTGATGATCGAAGGCTTCAGCGAGTGGAGTCCGGGCTCGCCCTTCGACCTCGCCGACTGGCATCTCCAGATGAACCGCATCCTGGGGCTGACCAACCAGGGCAAGGTGCTCATCTTGCAATCCTACGTGGACGAGACGGACGTGGAGGATCGCATCTTCGTCCTGGCCAACTACCTGCTGGTCAAAGGTGTGCACAGCTTTATCAACCTGGACCTCGGCCTGGCGCCTGAGTGGTTCCCTGAGTACGGGATCCCCATCGGCTCGCCGGTGGACCCCCTGCCGACGGACATTGACAGCTACCTTGACCCGTCCGGGCTCTATCGGCGCGACTACAGCAACGGCCTGGCGCTGGTCAACCCCGGCACGACAACGCGGACCATTGATCTGGGCGGCACCTACTACCTGGCCACGCCCTCCGGTGGCGGATGGGTGCCGGAAGACGGCGGTACCTCGGCCTGGACGGTGACCTACGCGCCTGTGACCAGTGTCACCCTGGCCCCAAACCGTGGGGCGATCCTGCTGGTAAGGCCATGCGACCTCCCTGGCGACCTCGACCGGGACGGTGACGTGGACGTCGCCGACATCATGCAGGTCGCCAGCCGCTGGCGCTGCCACTGTGGGGATGGGTGCTACAACCTGCTCTACGACCTCGATCACGACTGCGACATTGACATCGTGGACATCATGAAGGTGGCGGCGCACTGGGGGGAAACATGTGGTAGGCAGTGATCAGGGAATGAGTGATCATCTGTGTCAACTTAAGGTGAAGCGCCGACAGGCACGACCGACTGGGTCAAGAGCTGACTAACCCCCTGCGCTAAACGAGACGGCTGCTTGCGCTTGGGGCGGGGATGTATAGCCACGATAATG
>Ga0233423_10000914_pt1 | contig 15056 bp, 5 predicted proteins | sample Watercolumn_Mata_FD_180713 | JGI IMG/M metagenome (GOLD analysis project Ga0233423, IMG submission 180713) | Freshwater microbial communities from Lake Matano, South Sulawesi, Indonesia - Watercolumn_Matano_2014_112_MG | ecosystem: Environmental > Aquatic > Freshwater > Lake | place: Indonesia...
GCGATTCAACGCCCGGCAGATACGGACCTACACTGGCAAGCTCCTGCAGTTGGCTGTTGCCGAGTGCAAATAATTATTGGGGTGTACGAAAGTCCTGTTATAACCAAGAAACTTGACCGTTTTTTGCATTGTCGATTGCTCTACCGGCTTGATGAATGCCACCAAGTCAGCTAACTCGGAATAGAATAATGCGGAAAACTTTCCACCCAACATCCCTGGAGGGGATAAATTGCGGCCTTGCCCAGCCCCCGCCCTCTCCGCCCCGGACGGGCTACTGCAATCCAGTCGCCTGGCCGCCCAACGACCGGGTAGTCGTGCTAGATTAGCGCTGGGGCAAGCGCCCGTCCCGCAGACCATAACTTATGCGGCGCGTTGTTTTCTACTATTGCACTGGGATGTCTAAGAGGTTGTTTAAAAAGTCGGAAATACAGACGATGAGACCGCGCTTTGTGGCCATCTGATATCCTTTGACGTCCTTTAACGCCCTTCTACGCCCTTTGACAACGCACATCGGGAGAGTCCAGCTGCGGAAGCATGGTTTCGGAAGGGCTTTTTAAACAACCTCTAACATATACGGTTCTTTTCGTTCATGCGGGACTTCTCGACAGCATCACTGAGCATATAGAACCAGCGATAGCCTCGCTTGAGCCTTTTTTCTACCATCATTCCTGCGGCCTCTTCGACCGCTTTTTGCACAAACGTACCAACATACGGTACAAGGTCGAGTGGTATAGTCAGATAGGAGATGATAGTACGATATCTTGCCGCTTCTCTTTCTACAGTTAGTACCTCTTTGAGCACCCTCTTCGCAAATCCCTCGTCAAAAGAGACTTTTCCATCAACTGAGTCTTGAACGAGTTGTCTCAAATCAACAATCCGTTTGTCATTTAGCACTCTTATCAAAGTGGCCGTATCCGTGATGGCGAATTCGGGGAACGAAACAGTAAACAGCCCCTTGGATGCTTCGATTTGTTTCTGTGCTTCAAGGTCTTCATACCCGACGGAAAGGAATTTCTGCCTGTAGAATGGCAGAAAATCCGCCCAATCATGAAAACCTACCCCTAGTTCGTTGGACAGCACAATATTGGCATTGATATATGAAAGGTATGAATACAAGGTCTCTCTCAACACGCTACGATATTCTGCCTTTCGGCGTTTACGAGATGATTTCAAGGCCTCATCCAGTGCATATGTCCAGTTGCCACTGAATTGTCTCACCAGATGCACAGCTTGTCGCATTTCTAGGCTCGCTTCCGAGAGTTCAGACTCTAAGGTTCTGGTAAAGCCACACCAGATATCAAGGGATTCCCTAAGCGGGGCGACCCAATGATCAAGCATATCCAGATCATGCTCAAGCATAGTTGCAAGAAGAGCCCCGTGACCTCTCAACACGCCTTTGAAATCGACTAGCTCGACAAACCCTTCATCATAGAGAGCTTTCAAGGTCTCTGCAATTGCTGAATACAGCTGACAGGGTTTCTCTAGCGCCGCAAAGGACGCCTCGTCTAAGATAATCTTTTCGCACAACAGAAGCACTGTCCAGTCAGGCAGAAACACATTGCTTATGGTGCGCATGTCGGCAGGGGGCATTTTGTAGTACAGCGCCCAATTCTCCAGTGGCTCCTTCAGTCGCTCGTTGATCCCAAAAGAGGTGAGCAGTAGTTTCATGTTGGTTCTCCCTATCCTGCATACGAGACAGTCTTCTGCGTAGCTCTTTGCTGTCATATTGATGAACGGGCCTCGAATCCTGGTCAGTCTACCTTCTTGAAATAGACATGAGCCGCATAACTCATGTTGTGCCAAATGGCGTGTATCTCCTCTTAAAGAGTACACGACATTTGGCACTAACATAGGCTGTGTTTTAGTCGGCTAGCAATCCTTCTATCTATGCTCTTTGCTCTATGCTCTGTCCTCAGTCCCAGAGCCTGCCCGGAGCCTGCCAAAGGGTCACCGGACTACGGACTTGGGACTGAGGACTTCGGACTTCGGCCTACGGATTACGGACCACGGACTACGGACTACGGACTACGGACTACGGACTACGGACTACGGACTACGGACTACGGACTACGGACTACGGACTACGGACTATCCCCCTACATCTCCACCAGCATTGGCGAGCGCAGGAGGGTGGTCACTTCGTTCAGGAGTTGCTGGTCGGTGAAACCGCGCAGGGTGATGCAGTTGCCACGGCAGGCGGCCACGCACAGCCCGCAGCCTTTGCACACGCCCTCGTTGATCTTGGCCACTACCTTGCCGCTGCGCAGGGTCTCGTGCTCTACGGCCTTGAAGGGGCACACCACCTCGCACAGGAAGCAGCCCACGCACTTGTTCTGGTCCACAATGCTGGTCATGGGGTCGGTGGTCAGGAAGTCCTGGCTGAACAGCCCCGCCACTTTAGCGGCGACGCCGCTGCCCCCGGCCACCGTCTCCGGGATGTCCTTGGGGCCAAAGCTCATGCCGGCCAGGAACACGCCGTCCGTCTGCGTCTCCACCGGCCGCAGCTTGGGGTGCGCCTCTACAAAGAAGCTGTACTGGTCGTAGCTGACGCCGATGGTCTTGGCCACCTCCTCGGCCCCCTCGCTGGCGACCACGCCCGTGGCCAGCACCACCAGGTCGGCCTCCATCTCCACCGCCGTGCCCAGCAGGGTATCCTCGCCGCGCACTACCAGCTTGCCGTTGGGCTGATCGTAGATCTTGGACACGCGGCCGCGCAGGTAGATCGTCCCGTACTCCTCCTGGGCGCGGCGTACGAACTCCTCGTAGCCCTTGCCGCCGGCGCGGATGTCTATGTAGAACACGTAGCACTGCACTTCCGGGTCGTGCTCCTTGAGCATGATGGCGTGCTTGGCCGTGTACATGCAGCAGATCTTGGAGCAGTAGGGCACGCCCATCTTCTCGTCGCGGGAGCCGACGCACTGCACAAAGACCACCGTCTTGGGATGATGCCCGTCGGAGGGGCGCACCACCTCGCCCTCGGTGGGGCCGCTGGCGCTCATCAGGCGTTCCAGTTGCAGGCTGGTGATGACGTCCTTGTACTTGCCGCCGCCGTACTCCTTGTAGCGCGTATGGTCGAAGGTGTCGAAGCCGGTAGCGGCGACGATAGCGCCCACGTCCACCTTGACGATCTCGTCTTCCTGCCAGTGCTCGATGGCCTTAGCGCCACAAGCCTTCTCGCACTCGCGACAGTCGCAGCACACGGCACACTGCAGGCAGCGCTGGGCCTCGGCGCGGGCCGTGGCCTCGTCGAAGGTCAGGTCCACCTCCACGTACTTGTCGGCCCCGAAGCGCTGCGCCACGGGCAGGGTGGGGATGGCAGCGCGGGCCTGCAGGGGCACGGCCGGTGGGGTGAACGACTCGTCGGCCTGGGCGGCCAGGGGGAAGTTCTTGTATTCGATGGTGGCCTTCAGGTCGCCGCCGCTGAGGTAGCGATCAATCGCCAGGGCCGCCTGATGCCCGTGGGCGATCGCCTCAACCACGGTCGCCGGGCCGGTGACCGCATCGCCGCCGGCGAAGACGCCGAGCTGGCTGGTGGCCAGGCTGTTCTTGTCCACGACAAAGCTGCCGCGCTCCGCCGCCACGCCCTCCATACCCTTCAGATCGGTGGCCTGGCCGATAGCGGCGATGACGTAATCCACCTTGAGCACGTGCTCCGAGCCTGGGATGGGGATGGGGCGACGTCGGCCAGAGGCGTCCGGTTCACCCAGGCGCATCTTCTGGCACTCCAGGCCGACGATCTTGCCGCCTTCGATGACTACCTTGGTGGGCGCCGTCAGAAAGACGATCTCCACGCCCTCTTTCAACGCCTCTTCGATCTCGATGTCCTGGGCGGGCATCTCGCCGCGCGTGCGCCGGTAGACGATCTGCACCTTGTCCGCCCCCTGGCGCAGCGCCGTGCGCGAGCAGTCAATGGCCGTGTTGCCGCCGCCGATGATGGCCACCGTGCCGTGCAGCTTCATCCCCTGACCCAGGGCCACGTCTGAAGCGCTATCACGCCCGCCGTTTCGGGAAGTAAGGCGTGATAGCGCTTCATCGCGCAGGAAGGTGATGCCGTCCACGATGTCCGGGTGATCCTCGCCGGGCACGCCCAGCTTCGTCCCCTTCTGCGCCCCCACGGCCAGGAAGACGGCCTGGTAGCCATCAGCCTTCAGGCTGTCAAACGTCACGTCCTTGCCGAAGCGGGTGTGGCAGCGGATGTCCACGCCCAGGCGGGCGATGTGGTCAATCTCCGTGCGCAGCGTCTTCTTGGGCAGGCGATACTCCGGGATGCCCCAGAGCATCATGCCGCCCGGCTCGGGCAGAGCCTCGAAGACGGTGACGTCGTAGCCCAGCAGGGCCAGGTAGTACGCCGCCGAGAGGCCCGCCGGACCCCCGCCGACAATGGCCACTTTCTGGCCCTTCTTCTCGGCAGCGACGGGCGGCGGCAGCTCGGATTCATGCTCGACCACCCAATCGGCCATGAAACGCTTGAGGCCCATGATGTTGATGGGCTGGTCTACCTCGGCGCGGTTGCACACGGTCTCGCAGGGGTGGTTGCAGACGCGGCCACAGACCAGCGGGAAAGGATTGTTCTTCTTGTGCAGGGCCACGGCCTCGGCGTACTTGCCGGCGGCCACCAGGTTGACGTAGCCCTGGACGTTGACGCCGGCCGGGCAGCGCAGGCCGCAGGGGGCGGGGGCGCGCTTGTCAATGACGTACGCCCCCGGCACGGCCTGCGGGAAGGAGCGATAGACCGCCTTGCGCTGGCTGAGGCCCACGTTGAACTCGTCCGGGACTTCCACCGGGCAGACGCGAGCGCAGTCGCCGCAGCCGGTGCACGTCTTGAGGTTGACGCGGCGGGCCTTTTGCAGAATCTCCGCCTGGAAGTTGCCCACGAAGCCAGAGAGCTTCTGCAGCTCGGCGTAGGTGTAAAGGCTGACCAAGGGGTGCAGCTTGACGTCCACCATGCGCGGGGTGAGAATGCAGGCCGAGCAGTCCAGGGTGGGAAAAGTCTTGTCGAGCTGGGCCATGCGCCCGCCGATGGCCGAGCTGCGCTCCACCAGCACCACCTCGTGCCCGGCGCCTGCGATGTCCAGCGCCGCCTGGATGCCGGCGATCCCGCCGCCGATGACCAGCGCCCGTTTGGTCAGGCCGATCTTCTTGGGAAACAGCGGCTCGTCCCGGCTGGCCTTGGCCACGGACATCTTGATCAGCTCCACGGCCTTGGCTGTGGCCATGGAAGGCATGGAGCCGTGCACCCAGGAGTCGTGCTCCCTTAGATTTGCGATTTCTAGCAGGTAGGGGTTCAGGCCGGCGCGAGCCACCGTCTTGCGGAAGGTGACCTCGTGCATGCGCGGCGAGCAGGAGGCGATGACCACGCGATCCAGTTGCTCGTTGCGGATGGCCTTCTCGATCTCCCCCTGCCCCACCTCCGAGCAGGTGTACTTGTTGGTCTGCACGAAGGACACCTGCGGCAGCGCCGCCACGGCCTCGGCGACCTTGGGGACGTCCACCACGCCCCCGATATTGGAGCCGCAGTAGCAGATGAACACGCCAATTTTAGACATAGCGAAAACCCTCCAAGAGGATTGCAGATTTCAGATTTTAGACTTCGTCCTGAGAGCCCGCCCTGAACGCAGTGAAGGGACTCAGTCCGCAGGATTGCAGATTTGGTCAAGCGCCAAGGGCGAAGATTGGACGCAGATTAACGCTGGCTGCGCACGCAGATTTTTAAATTTATAAAATATAAAAAATCTGCGTTCATCTGCGTTCATCCGCGTCCTAGACAAGGCCCAGACTCTTCAGCAGCCCCACGGACTCCGTGAGGTGCTTGTCAATGAGTAGCGCCTGGGGCGATAGGCCGAAGGCGATGCCCATGAGCTCGGTGAAGTAGTAGATGGGCATAGCGTAGTTCTCGCCGTACTTCTTGGCGATGTGCCCCTGCCGGGTGTCCAGATTGGAGTGACACAGTGGGCAGGCCACGACCAGGCAGTTAGCCCCGCGCTCCTTCGCCGCCGCCAGCAGGTCGCGGCTCAGCTTGAGGGTGATGTCCTCGCGGGCAAAGGTCAGGCTGCCGCCGCAGCACTCCGTCTTGAACGGCCAGTCAATGACCGTGGCGCCCAGCAGGGTCAGCAGCCTGTCCATGGAGCGCGGGTCCTCCGGATCATCGAACTGCACGATCTCCGGGGGACGCACCAGCAGGCAGCCGTAGTAGGCCACCGGCTTCAGCCCCTGCAACGGCTTGACGACCTTCTTCCGCATCTCGGCCAGTACAGAGGGCTGGGACAGGGTCGCCAGTAGCGGCTCCACGGTCACCTCGTCCTTCAGGGGCTCGCCCAGCACCTGGGTAAGCTGGGCCTGCATGGCCGGGGCTTTGGCCTCGTGCTGGGCCTCTTTCAGGCGCAGGTAGCAGGCGGGGCAGGGGACGGTGACGGGCCGGCCGGTCTTCTCGGCGATGAGCAGGTTGCGGGCGGGGACGGCCACGTTCAGCAGGGCGCTGACGTGGTGGCCGCTGGAGGCGCCGCAGCAGTTCCAGTCTTCCAGCTCCTGCAGCTCCACGCCCAGGGCCTGGCAGACCAGCCTGGTCGAACGGTCGTACTCCTTGGACGTGCCCTCCAGCGAGCAGCCAGGGTAGTAAGAGTAGGTAGTCATGAAAGCTCCTTGTTGATGAGGGAATCAGGAAAATCAGGAAATGAGGGAATCAGGTCTATATTGCGTCCTGATTTCCCGATTACTGATTCCCTGATTACCTGATTCCCTGATTCCCTTTCTTCTCCACTTCGCTCACGCGCCTGAAGATCTCACTCACCTCCCGTCGCCCCTTGAGGCGTGAGGGGAGGAGGGGGATCTTGCCCTTGAGCATCATGGCCGGGGCCAGGTCCAGGCTGGCGAAGGGCTGCTTGCTCAGCAGGTTGAAGAAGCCCACCAGTCCCAGCTCGTAGAGGCGGCCGGTCAGCTCGACGCTCTTGAGGAAGAGACGATCGAAGAGCAGGGCGTTGGGCTGGGCCGGCCGGACCTTCTCGGCGATGGCCAGGCGGCGGAAGGTGTCCATGACCTTGGGGATGTCAATCTCGCAGGGGCAGCGGGTGGCGCAGGTGTGGCAGGAGGCACAGACCCAGATGGTGGAGCTCTGGACGAGCATGGCCTTCTGGTTGAGCTGCGCGGCGCGCAACACGCGGTGCGGGGCCACGTCCATGGCGTAGACCACCGGGCAGCCCGCCGAGCACTTGCCGCATTGGTAGCAGTCCCGCACCTTCTCGCCGCACTGCTCCTCCACGACCTGGGCGAGAGAGACGCCAGTGGTGACCGTGGGGTCAATGACCAGTGTAGTTGTCGGCATCGAAGCCTCCCAAGATTTTAGATTGAAGATTTCAGATTGCAGATTGGCTGCCAGCAGTAGGGCAGGTTTCCATGACTTTGTCGAAAAATGACCAGCAGTGGGGAGTCCTCAACTTGTTGAGGCGCCTGCTGGCTGCCGAGTGGGAGACGCCCGAACAAGTTCGGGATTCCAGAGCCACCCAGTGGGGCACTGCCCCTTCGAAGGGCCATTTTTCGACAAAGTCTTCCATACCTGCCTTCGCCTGGCTGCGCCAGAGCGGATTGCTGTCAGCAGATTCGGGTAGCGGATTGAGCAGATTCACCTCCAGTTGGCTAATCTGCTCAATCTGCTACGAGAATCTGCTGTCAGTTCTCCCCGATTTTTCTGCGTGAAGTGTATCACAACTCAATTCATTTGTAAAGGTATTGACAAATTTTGCCAGGTGTGCTATACTTAGCGGTCGTTGCATCCTGTTAATAACGCCCTTATTTTACTTTTGCTCCATGGTGTTGCCCACGTGTAACTCCATCCCCGGGCCACAGGGTCGCCGGGACAGGCCCCCTGCGGCGCCCACCACGGTCCCCGTGGCCAGTCTCAACACCACTTGACGCGGCTTCTGAACCTCGCGCCCGGCATAGCACAGACCATCTACCGCGCCAATACACTGGGTCCAAACTACAAGACTGCCGGAGTGGGTAAAACTTCGGCCGTCTAGGGCATCTTGCGGCCTTAATCAAGCTTTGCTGTCACTCAGCAAGGAGGGTAGACGTATGACTCTTGTGCCCGCCGCTCCGGCCTCCCTGGCCCTACGCCAGCCGGACGGCCGCCTTTCCTACGCCCGCATCACCGACGTCCTGGGAATGCCACACCTCATCAAGCTGCAGACCGACTCCTTTAGTTGGTTCCAGGCAGAGGGCCTGCGGGAACTGTTCGACGAGATTTCACCCATCCAGAGCTTCAACAAAAACCTGGAACTATATTTCCTGGACTATTCTTTCGGCGCGCCCAAATACTCCGAGTGGGAATGCCGCCAGCGCGATATGACCTACTCCGTGCCCCTGCGCGCCCAGGTGCGCCTGGTCAACAAGGACACCGGCGAGCTCAAGGAGCAGGAGATCTTCATGGGGGATTTCCCCCTCATGACCGAGAATGGCACCTTCGTCATCAACGGGGCCGAGCGCGTCGTGGTGTCCCAGCTTGTGCGCTCCCCGGGTGTGTACTTCACGGACAATCCCGACCCGCAGAGCGGCCTGCACCTCTGCTACGGCAAGCTCATCCCCAACCGCGGCGCCTGGCTGGAATTTGAGACCTCCACCAAGGACGTCCTGTCCGTGAAGGTGGATCGCAAGCGCAAGATTCCGGTAACCACCCTGCTGCGCGCCGTGGCCGGCCTGCCCGGCCTGCCCAAGGAGCGCCTCAGCCAGGGCGCCGACGAGGAGCTCTATCGCCTCTTCGAGATGAGCGATAATAACCCCAAGCGCCCCTACATCGCCCACACCATCGAGCGCGAGCTGGCGGACACGCGCACCGCCGAGGCTTCGATCCTGGAGTTCTACAAGCGTCTGCGCCCCGGCGAGCCACCGACCATGGACAACGCCCGCGAGTACCTGAACAACCTGTTCTTCAACCCGCGCCGCTACGACCTGGGCCGGGTGGGGCGCTACAAGATGAACAAGCGCCTGGGCCTCAATCTACCCGACGAGACGCAAACCCTCACCCCAGAAGACCTGATCAAGATCGTGGAGATGCTCATCCGGGTCAACAACGGCGTAGAGTCCTCGGATGATATTGACCACCTGGGCAACCGCCGCGTGCGGGCCGTAGGCGAGCTGATCCAGAACGTCTTCCGCGTGGGGCTGCTGCGCATGGAGCGGCTGGTCAAAGAGAAGATGAGCATCCAGGACGCCGAGCAGGCCACACCGGCGCTTTTGATCAACATCCGCCCCGTGGTGGCGGCGATTCGCGAGTTCTTCGGCGGCAGCCCGCTCTCCCAGTTCATGGATCAGACCAACCCCCTGGCCGAGCTGACGCACAAGCGTCGCCTGTCGGCCCTGGGGCCGGGCGGGCTGTCCCGCGAGCGCGCCGGCTTCGACGTGCGCGACGTGCACCACTCGCACTACGGGCGCATCTGCCCCATCGAGACCCCAGAAGGCCCGAACATCGGCCTCATTGGTAGCCTGGCCACCTACGGACACATCAACCCCTACGGGTTCATCGAGACCCCGTATCGGCGGGTGCGCAATACCCTGCCGAATACCGACCAGCACCTTCTGGGCCAGACCCTGCGCGAGGACGTGCTGGACGAAGACAGCGGCGAGATCGTGGCCCAGAAGGGCAACGTGGTCACCGCCGAGCTCGCCCAGCGCCTGGCCGCCCTGCCGGAGCGGCGCCTCAAGATCGCGCCGATGGTGACCGATGAGATTGCCTACCTCTCCGCCGACGAAGAGGAACAGTACGTCATCGCCCAGGCCAACGCCCTCCTGGATGAGCACGACCACTTCGTGGAGGAGCGGATCTCGGCGCGGCGCGGCAAAGGCTTCGTGGCCAGCCTGCCCGAGCAGGTGGACTTCATGGACGTGTCGCCCAAGCAGATCGTCTCTGTGGCCGCGGCCCTCATCCCCTTCCTGGAGCACGACGACGCCAACCGCGCCCTCATGGGGGCCAACATGCAGCGCCAGGCCGTGCCGCTCCTCGTCCCGGAGGCCCCCGTCGTGGGCACCGGCGTGGAGGCACAAACGGCGCGGGACTCCGGCCAGGTGATCATGTCCGCCGAGGATGGCGTGGTGACCAACGTCAGCTCCGAAGAAATCGTGGTGGCCGGCGCCAGCGGCCGGCGAGCTTATAACCTGCAAAGATACGTACGCTCCAACCAGGGCACGTGCATTGACCAGCGCCCCAGCGTCAACAAAGGCGACGTCGTGCGCGCCGGTCAGGTTCTGGCCGATAGCTCGTCCACTGAGCGCGGGGAGCTGGCCCTGGGCCAGAACGTGCTGGTGGCCTTCATGAGCTGGGAAGGCTGCAACTTTGAGGACGCCTTCGTCATCAGCGAGCGGCTGGTGCGGGACGATAAGTTCAGCTCCGTGCAGATCGAAAGGCACGAGGTGGAAGCCCGGGACACCAAGCTGGGCCCGGAAGAGATCACGCGGGACATCCCTAACGTCAGCGAGGATTCCCTGCGCAACCTGGACGAGAGCGGCATCATCCGCCTGGGCGCCGAGGTGAGCCCCGGTGACATCCTGGTGGGCAAGATCACCCCCAAGGGGGAAACTGAACTGACCGCCGAGGAGAAGCTCTTGCGGGCCATCTTCGGTGAGAAGGCCCGGGAAGTCAAGGATACCTCCCTGCGCGTGCCCCATGGTGAAAGTGGCAAGGTCGTGGAGATCAGAACCCTCTCCCGCGATAATCGTGACGAACTGGCGGTGGGCGTGCACAGGATGGTGCGCGTCTCCATCGCCCAGCGCCGCAAGATCAGAGAGGGCGACAAGATCGCCGGACGGCACGGCAACAAGGGCGTTATTTCCAAGGTGCTGCCCATCGAGGACATGCCTTACCTGCCCGATGGCACGGCCGTGGACATCATCATGAGCCCCCTGGGCGTGCCTTCCCGCATGAACGTGGGCCAGATCCTGGAAGCACACCTGGGCTGGGCCGCCGATCGCCTGGGGCTACGCTCCGTCTCGCCCGTGTTCGATGGCGCCAGTGAGCGGGAGATCGCCGCCGCTCTGGGGCGGGCCTGGCTGGCGGAGCGCGGCTTCGACGTCGGCGATGTGGCCACCGCCATCTTCAAAGACCCCGTACAGAATGACAAGATCATCCGCACCTGCCTGCGCGAATGGCTGCGGGAGAACGGCGAGCCCGTGGACGACGTCCCGGACGAGACCGTGGAGAACCTGGCGGCGCAACGCTCCCTGGACTGGGGCCTGCCCACGCCCACCTGCGGCAAGAGCCTCCTGTACGACGGGCGTACGGGCCTGCCTTTCGACCAGCCGGTCACCATCGGCTCCATCTATATGATGAAGCTTTCCCACCAGGTAGAGGACAAGATCCACGCCCGCTCCACCGGTCCGTACTCGCTGGTGACGCAGCAGCCCCTGGGCGGCAAGGCCCAGTTCGGCGGGCAGCGTTTTGGCGAGATGGAGGTCTGGGCCCTGGAAGCCTACGGCGCCTCGCACATCCTGCAGGAGATGCTCACCGTCAAGTCCGACGACGTCATTGGCCGGGTGAAGACCTACGAGGCCATCGTCAAGGGCGAGGACATCATAGAGCCGGGTGTGCCGGAGTCGTTCAAGGTGCTGGTCAAAGAGCTGCAAAGCCTGGGCCTGTCCGTGGAGGTGCTCAACGAGGACGAAGAGCGCATCCAGTTCGTAGAGGAGACCACGGAAGAGGGCCTACCAGAGCTGGGCATCAATATTGAGGGGTTTGAGAACGAATAGAGCAGGGGAATCAGTGATTAGGAAATCAGGAAATCAGGGGAGACACCTGATTGCCTGATTCCCCGATTCCCTGATTCCCCCACTAAACTGGTTTCCCGACTTTGAGGAGGAAACTGCTAATGTTGGAAGTCAACGATTTCAACGCCATTCGTATTTCTCTGGCCTCGCCGGAGCAGATCCGTTCCTGGTCCTACGGCGAGGTCACCAAGCCGGAGACCATCAATTATCGCACCCTGAAGCCAGAGCGGGACGGCCTGTTCTGCGAGCGCATCTTCGGCCCGCAGAAGGACTGGGAGTGTTACTGCGGCAAGTACAAGCGCATTCGCTACAAGGGCATCGTCTGCGACAAGTGTGGCGTAGAGATTGCCCGGTCGAAGGTGCGCCGCGAGCGCATGGGGCACATCGAACTGGCCACGCCAGTGAGCCACATCTGGTTCGTCAAGGGCACGCCCAGCCGCATTGGGTTGCTGCTGGACCTGTCCCCCCGGCTGCTGGAGCGCGTCCTCTACTTCACGCAGTACATCATCACGGACATTGACGAGGACGCCCGCCAGCGCGCCCTGCAGGCCATTGACCACGAAAACACCGAGAAGATTGATAAAATCACCCAGGCCACCAAGGAGCGTGTAGCCGAGGTAGAGCGCCGCCTGAAAGAAGACATCGCCGATCTGGAGAAGAAGAAGAAGGCCAAGCTCAAGGACCTGGAAACCAAGCGCGTGGCCAATGTGGAAGAAATCGTCGAGGCGGCTCAGGCCATGGAGAGCAAGCTGACCAGCGAGGACGGCCAGGTGGCCATGGAGCCCATCACCTTCCTGGGCGATGAGCTGGTCATCGTCAAGCGCCGGGAGGTCATCGCCAAGAAGCACATCACTGCCCTGCGCCAGATCGCCCAAAAGAAGATCGAAGAGGCCGAGGCGGCCTTCCAGGAGCGCGCCGAGGTGTGGCGCGCCCCCTTCGCCGCCGAGGAGGAGCGCCTGCGCCGCGTGGCCGACGAGGAAATCAGCGACCTGCGGCAGAAGCTGGCCGAGGAATCGCAGGAAGTGCGGCGCATCGGCGAGGAGAAGCGTGAGGAGATGCTGGCCCTGGAGCAGTTGCAGCTCCTCTCCGATAGCCGCTACCGGGAGCTGACCGAGAAGTACGGCCGGGTGTTCAAAGCCGGCATGGGGGCCGAAGCCATCCACAACATCGTCAGCCGCATTGACCTGGACGCCTTGCGGGCGCAAATGCGGGCGGAGAGTCACTCCTCCAGCGCCCAGCGGCGCAAGAAGGCCGTCAAGCGCCTGCGCGTGGTGGAGTCCTTCCGCAAATCCGGCAACCGGCCGGAATGGATGATCTTCGCCGTGCTGCCCGTCATCCCGCCCGACCTGCGTCCCATGGTGCAACTGGACGGTGGCCGCTTCGCTACCAGCGACCTCAACGACCTCTATCGCCGGGTCATCAACCGCAACAATCGCCTGAAGCGCCTGATCGAGCTGAAAGCACCGGAGATCATCGTGCGCAACGAGAAGCGCATGTTGCAGGAAGCCGTAGACTCGCTCATTGATAACGGCCGGCGGGGGCGGGCCGCCTCCACCGCCGCCAAGCACCAGCTCAAGAGCCTGTCCGACATGCTGCGGGGCAAGCACGGCCGCTTCCGCCAGAACCTGCTGGGCAAGCGCGTGGACTATTCTGGCCGCTCCGTCATCGTGGTCGGACCGGAGCTCAAGCTGAACCAGTGCGGCTTGCCCAAGCGCATGGCCCTGGAGCTGTTCAAGCCTTTCGTCATGCACAAGCTGGTGGAACGCAATTACGCCCACAACATCAAGAGCGCCAAGCGCATCGTGGAGCGCATGAAGCCAGAGGTCTGGGACGTGCTGGAAGAGGTGGTGCGCGAGCACCCCGTCCTGCTCAACCGCGCCCCTACCCTGCACCGCCTGGGCATTCAGGCCTTCGAGGCCGTGCTCATTGACAGCTCGGCCATCCAGATTCACCCGCTGGTCTGCACGGCCTACAACGCCGACTTTGACGGTGACCAGATGGCCGTGCACGTGCCGCTCTCCCTGGCCTCCAAACAGGAAGCGAAGGAGCTGATGCTCTCTACGCACAACCTGCTCTCGCCCTCCAGCGGGGAGCCGATCGTTGCCCCTACCAAGGACATGGTGCTGGGCTGCTACTACCTGACCCTGCAACGCCAGGGCGCCAGGGGAGAGGGCAAGGCCTTCGCCAGCGCCGATGAAGCCCTCATGGCTTACGAGATGGGCGTGGTGGAGCTGCATGCCCTGGTTAAGGTGCGCTTCGACGGCCAGACTTTGGACACCACGGTCGGGCGCATCATCTTCAACGAGGGCCTGCCGCCGCAGATGCGCTTCAAGAACAAGATCCAGGACAAGAAGAGCCTGCGTGACGTGGTGGCCGAGTGCTACCGCCTGTTCGGCATGGAGAAAACCGCCGAGCTGGTGGACAGGATCAAGAAGGTGGGCTTCCGCTACGCCACGCAATCGGGCACGACCATTGCCATTGACGACATTACGATCCCGCCGGACAAGGACAAGATCCTGGACGCTACCGACAAGAAGCTGGAGGAGATGGAGCGCCAATACCGCCGCGGTCTGATTACGGAAGAGGAGAAGTACGTGAGCTCGGTGGAGCTATGGACCAAGGCCAAGGAGGACGTCACCACAGCGGTGACCAAGGCCCTGGATCCTTTTGGCTCCATCCACACCATGGCCGTTTCCGGGGCCACCAAAGGCAAGTTCGAGATGATCAGCCAGATCGCCGGGATGCGCGGCCTGATGACCGACCCCAGCGGCCGGGTGATTGACCTGCCGATCCGCTCCAACTTCCGGGAGGGCCTGTCCGTGCTGGAGTACTTCATTTCCACCCACGGGGCGCGCAAGGGCCTGGCCGATACGGCCCTGCGCACCGCCGACTCTGGCTACCTGACCCGCCGCCTGGTAGACGTGGCGCAGAACGTCATCGTGCGGGCGGAGGACTGCGGCACCACAGCCGGGGTGTGGATCGAGCGTGGCGATGAGCGCGGTATCGGCGAGAGCATGGCCGAGCGCATTCTGTGGCGCACCACGACCAGCCCGGTGATTGATCCCGCCACCGGCGAGATCATCGTGGCGGCGGGCGAGGAGATCAACGAGGCGCGCCTGGAGGCCATCGAACGCGCCGGCATCACGAAAGTGCACATCCGCTCGCCGCTGACCTGCGAGACGCACTACGGGGTCTGTCGTCGCTGCTACGGCCGCGACCTGGCGCGCGGCAAGCTGGTGGAAATGGGCACGGCGGTGGGCATCATCGCCGCCCAATCCATTGGCGAGCGGGGCACGCAGCTCACCATG
>Ga0233423_10000916_pt1 | contig 15048 bp, 12 predicted proteins | sample Watercolumn_Mata_FD_180713 | JGI IMG/M metagenome (GOLD analysis project Ga0233423, IMG submission 180713) | Freshwater microbial communities from Lake Matano, South Sulawesi, Indonesia - Watercolumn_Matano_2014_112_MG | ecosystem: Environmental > Aquatic > Freshwater > Lake | place: Indonesia...
CGCCCAGGCCGTGCTCCTCTACGCCCCCCAGGACCGCGCCCTGCAGGAGTGGTTTATTGAGAACGATGCCCCCGCCCCGTAGGAGACACGCGCCCTCTACGAAGTGCTGCGCGCCCCTCGTCGGGCCTAGGTGTGGCTGACCACCAACGATCTTTCGCTGGCCACCGGCCTGCCCGAGGTCAAGGTGAAGGTGGGGCTGGCGCAGTTGGAGGCGGCGGGCGCCGTGCAGCGCCTGGGCGATGAAGGGCCGCGCATGTTGCTGCGTCTGGGCCCCTGGGACGAGGCGGCCATGCAGACCACCGCCGCCAACGTCGAGGAGCGCCGTGGCCACCGCCGGGCGCAACTGGCGCAGATGGTGGCCTACGCCGAGGCCAACGCCTGCCGTCGCCGCCTCCTGCTGGCGCATTTTGGCGATCAAAGCCCGGCCGAGGCGCCGCACTGCTGCGATAACTGCCTGACCCGCCAGCCAGCGATCGCGGGCGTGCCGGCGGGCGACGTTTCTCGCCTCTCCCAGGCCGAACGCGCCGCCCTGATCATCCTGGACGCCGTGCACCGCTGGAAGTGGGAGGTGGGTCGAGAGAAATTGGCCCAAATGCTCAAAGGCTCGCGGGCCAAAGACGTGCAGCAGTTCGGCTACGATAGGAGCACCTACTACGGCCGGCTGGGGGTCTTCACCCAGCGGGAGATCGAAAACCTGATTGGGCAGTTGATCACCCAGGGCTATCTCAAAGTGATCGGCGGCGACCGCCCCGTCCTGCGCCTGACGCCCCGCGGCCAGGCGGCCCTGCTGGCGCGGGCGGCCATTCCCCTGCACCTGCCCCGCACGGCCGAGGAGATTGCCCAAAAGCAGGCCCTGCAGGCCGCCGGCGGCACGGTCTACTACACCCACCAGCTCCTGGAAGAGGGCCTCTCGCCCGCCGAGATTGCTCAGCGGCGTGGCCTCGTGGAGAGCACCATCTACAGCCACCTGGCCCAACTGATCGCCGAGGGCGCTGTGCCCCTCGCCCGCCTCGTGCCGGAGGAGGTGCGGCAGCAGGTGCTGGCTGCCGCGGCCCAGGCCAGCACGCCGGGGCTATCGGCCATCAAAATGCTCCTGCCCGACGACGTTTCCTACGGCGTCATTCGCTGCGTCCTGGCCGACCGCGACCGTGGACGTGAGCCGCCGCCGGCGCCAGCGGTGGCCGCTGACATCGCCGCCTTTCTCGCCCGCCCTCATCCGCGGCCGCTCGCCGGCCCCTGGCAGGCCGGCTGGGCCCTGGGCTTTCACAGCCGCTTCGCCGGCGCCGATTGGAGCCGCAGCGAGGTCGGCGATCTGGCCTATCGCCTGAAGTACCAGAGCGACCGCGCCGCCCTGGCGCCGCTGGTGGAGCAGGCCCTGGCCCTGTGCGCCGCGCACCCAGAGCTGGCCGACGTGGCGGCCATCGTGCCGGTGCCGCCGTCCACGCCCCGCCCTTTTGACCCCGTGAGCGTCCTGGCAGACGAGCTGGGCCGGCGGTTGCCGCGGCCGGTGCGCCCCGTGCTGGTCAAGACCCGCCGCACGGCGCCCCAGAAAGAGATGCGCACCCTGGCCCAGAAGCGGGCCAACGTCGCCGGGGCCTTTGCCGTGCCCGACGCCCGGCAGAGCGAGGTACGCGGCCAAAGCCTGCTCGTCCTGGATGACCTGTACGACTCCGGGGCCACGCTGGAAGAAGTCTGCCGTGTCCTGCGCCAGGCCGGGGCGGCGCGCCTGTGCGTCCTGACCCTCACGCGCACCATCCACGCCGACGCGTAGCAAAATCAGCAAATCGCAAATCAGCAAATCGCCAATCGGCAATCGAAAATCGGAAATCGGTCATGGGTAAAGCCCACTGGCTGGCCTTGAGCATCATACCTGGCATCGGCGGGGCCACGGCCCGGCGCCTGGTCGAGCACTTTGGCAGCGCCGAAGCCGTGCTGGAAGCCTCCGCGGAGGAGTTGCAGCGCCTGCCCCGCCTCACCGCCGCGGTCGCGGCCCGCCTGCGCGCCATCTCGCTGGAGGAGTTGGAGGCCGAGCTTACCGCCCTGTCCGACGAGGGTCTGCAGGTGGTGACCTGGGACGACGATGACTACCCGGCCAACCTGCGCCTGGTCAGCGACGCCCCGCCCGTGCTCTTCGTGCGCGGCGAGCTGCGGCCCAGCGATGCCCAGGCCGTGGCCATCGTCGGCACCCGCCAGCCCACACCGCCGGCGGCAACCCTGGCCGAGACTCTGGGGCGCGAGCTGGCCGGGCGCGGCCTGACCATCGTCAGCGGGCTGGCGTTGGGCATTGACACCGCCGCTCATCGCGGCGCACTGCAGACCGCCGAGGGGCGCACCCTGGCCGTGCTTGGCTCCGGCCTGCGCGCCATCCATCCGCGCCAAAACCTGCCCCTGGCCGAGGCCATCGCCCAGCGGGGGGCGCTGCTCTCCGAGCTCCATCCCGCCACCCCGCCGCTGGGACCCAATTTGATGGCCCGCGACCGCCTGATCAGCGGGCTGAGCCGGGCGGTGATCGTGGTGGAAGCCAACGAGAAGAGCGGCAGCCTGGACACCGCGGCCAAAGCTAGCCGCCAGGGGCGCCTGCTCTTTGCCCTGCCAGGCAGTCCCGGCACGCAAGCCCTGCTGGCCGCGGGCGCTGCGCCCCTTGACCTGCGCCCCACCGCCCTGGACGAGCTCAGCCAGCGTATTCACAACCACGCCCTCGCCGGCGGCGAGACGCAATTGGGCTTGTGGGGCAGGTAAAAAGGAGACCTTCCCATGAACGACGAGCCGGTAATCCTGCGCATTAGCAACCATCATGCGCCTGCTTATGGCACGCCGCCGCAGATCGAAGAACGGCCGGGCCAGTACCTGGGCTACTTTGCCAACGAGTTCGGCGAGCAGATGATATTTGTCTTCGACCGGGCCAGTGGTCGGGGAAAGCTGTACTCTGGCGATGCCGGCTGGGACAAGCCCTATAAGGTGGTGGATGGACTGGCCAGGGGACTGAGCATGCGGCTAGAGGAAAAGATGTGGCTGCTGGCCTGTTGGGTGGCGGCTACCTCATCGTTCAGAAGGCCCAGCCACGGAGAGGAGCGAGATGACACGGGATGAACTTCTGCGCCTGATCGCCCAAGGCGAGGGGCAAAGGCTAGATTTCAAACGCTCCCTGGCCGAACTGGAAGATGGCGTTTGCACCATTGCTGCCTTCGCCAACACCGAGGGCGGCACGATTCGGGGAAAGTGTTGACAAACCGGGATTATAGAGAGTTGTTCGCTGTGGGGAACCAGACGGCAGCCAGAGAGTTGATGGGGCTGGTCGAAAAGGGGCAGGCCAGGCACGTCGGAGCAGGAAGAGCGACTCAGTACGAGGCATCGTGATCACACGATTGGCAGCTTGATCACACGATTCGTCACACGATTCCGCTCCTTCACCCAATCTTCTCCGTACATCTGACGCGCCAAAGCTCATTAATGGTCTGCCGCTGGCACCACGACGAACTCGTAGGGGGCAAGCTCTGTGGTGCTGGGCGCCAGGGCGCTGACGGCCAGGATGGCCCGCCTGACCTGCCCGCCCCAGCCAGCGATGGTCAGGCTGCCCCGCTGCCACTCGTCCAGGGGGAGGGTGGTCACGGTGGTCTGCTCACCGAAGGCGATGACCTGCACGGCGTATCGCTGGGGGACGGTGTTGTTGGAGCGCAGAAAGCCGTTGGCCTGCCAGCCACCATCAGTCTCCGCATCGTCACGGTAGCCCAGCTCCGGGATGGCAACGTCGTCCAGGCAGAAGCCGGGCCGGTTCACGGCGTCGTCGGTGACGTACTCAAAGCGCAGCAGGATTGTCTTACCGGCGTAGGGCGTTAGATCAACCCTCTCCTCCACCCACTGTGCCGGGTCTCCACCGCTCTTGCCCGTCCACCCGTTACCCAGGTTGTTGCCCACGGCGTTCTTGGTGGTGCTGTAACGACCGGGCAGGGTGGTCCATGTGCGGCCGTTGTCCCCGGAGACCGCCACGTAGGCGTAATCCCAATCCTTCTCCAGGTCATACCAGGTCCAGAAGCTCAACGTGGCCGTCGTCAGGCCGGCAAGGTTGAACTGCCGGGTGAGGGTAGTGTTGATGACGTCGCCGCGGTTGCCCCACCACAAGTTGCGCCCGCTGGGCGGGGTGTTGTTGGCCAGCTTAACCTCGGTAGTGCCGGTAAAGACGATGGTCACGTCGCCAGTGCGCCCAGGCTTCAGCTCGATGTAATCGGCCGCGTACTGGCGAACGGTGCTGCTGAGCACAGCCGTCGGCGCGGTCAGCGTCTCGACGATGGTGGCGCGGCCGTCGCGGTCGGGGTAGGCGTAGCGACCATCGCCCAGCCTGGGATCGTCCAGGACGTTGGCCACCACCCAGTCCTGGAAGACGTCGTCGAAGCGCAGCGTGTAGCCGTGCCGGGCCAGCACGTCATTGAAGCCGGCGATGCCCTTGCCGCGGCTGGCCACCAAAGCGCGCAGCATCTCCTCGCCGAAGCGCCGGTAGAAGTAGTCCACGAACAGGTAGCTCGCTGCATAGTGGACGGCATTCTGCCCCGGCTGATCGCTCCAGGTGTTGAGCTGGGTGTCCGGCTCGCGCAGGAAGGCCTGCTCCGTGCTGCCCAGACTGTAGCCGTTGAGCGCCCACGCCAGCTCCGAGCAACCCTCGTTGACCCAGCCTTCCTCGTCCGGGTCCATGTGCCAGTGGATGGCGTGCTGCAGCTCGTGGGCCAGGGTGGCGTCGTAGGCCCGGCTGCCGGGGGTAAGCTCACGGACGTTCATGTAGATCATCTTGCGCTGGTTGGAGTAGGGATTGGCGGCCGCGGAGTATTCGTCGGATATGGAGTAGTAGCCGGCCGCGCCGGGGGTGTGGGTGTTCAGGATGGTGAGGTGCTCGTCGCCGTCCGGCCCCGGCGCCCAGGCCTCGCCGAAGTAGCGGCGATTGGTGGGGAGGATTTTGCTTTCAAAATTATCGGCCGATTGGCGCAGCCGCCCCAGGTCTACGGCCAGGCCATCCTCCACGTAGAAGTAGGCGTGGGCCGTCTTGTACTGCAGGGTAGCCATGACGGCGAAGTGGGTGTAATTCTCCTGGTCGGTGACCCAGAAGCGCTCTTTGCTACCCAGGGGGCGATCGGTGACCTGGGCGATAGGGGCTGGCGTGGCTGCCCCGGCCTTGAAGCGCGCGGCCAGGGCGGCGAGGTCGCGCCCGGGCAGGGGCGTGTTGGCCAGCTTCTCCGCCGTGGCCCGATCCTCCGCCAGGACTGCCGGCGGCGGTGTGGGCTGCACGATGGGGACAGGCTCCACCGGCGTGGGCGCTGCCGGCCACTCCACCCCGATAATAGATGCCAGCAGCATCAGCAGGGCGTAGATAAAGCGCAGAATCTTGTCCAGCATGGCAATTTGTCCATCCTACCGTAGGGGCGAAGCATTGGCCAGTTGTAGGGACGAGGCATTCGCCAATTGTAGGGGCGAAGCATTCGCTCAACAATCGGGAAGGCTCTGTCTTCGGCTGGCGAATGCTTCGCCCCTACGTTGTCCCCCCACAGGATTATTTGTGTCTCACCCCCATAGCTTCCTGGCCGCCTCCCGGCACTGGGCCCGGATGGCCGCCTCGTCGGCGCCCAGGACGATGCCGTCCCGCATCAGCCAGCGGCCGGCCACCAGGACAGCAGTAATATCCACCGGGTTGCCCCACAGGAGAAGTTGCTCGCGCAGGTTTTCCACCGTGACTGGCGTCGGTAGGTCAGTGCGCATCAGCACCAGGTCGGCCGAATGGCCGGGGTGCAGGGTGCCGACCTGGGAGAGCCCCAGGGCTATGGCACCGCCGGCCGTAGCCATCTGCCAGACCGCGGCGGCCGGCATAACCGTGGGGTCCTGCAACCGTGCCTTGTGCACCAGGAAGGCCCAACGCATGTTCTCCAGGAAATTGCTGACGTAGCCGTCGCTGCCCAGGCCCAGCGTGACCCCGGCGGCCAGCATCTCCGGCACGGGGGCGATGCCGCCGCCCACCTCGCAGTTGCTCATGGGCAGGTGCACGGCCCTGGCGCCGCGCTGGGCCAGGAGCGCTACCTCGGCCCTGTCTACCTGCACGCACTGCGAGGCCAGCGTCCAAGGGCCCAGGACGCCGAGACGATCGTAATAGGCCACGGGGCGCTGGCCGAAGTGCGTCAGGCAATACTCTGGCTCATATCGCCCTTCCGCCAGGTGCATGTGCACCATGACCTGGCGTTCCTGGGCCAGGGCCACGGCACGACGGATGAAGGGCGCGGAGCAGGTGAAGCTGGTATGGAAGCACATCATCCCCTGCACGAGACCACCTTGCTGCCGGCAGCTATCTATAAATTCCACGTTCTCGCGCCGGCCCAGCTCCCCGTTGGCCGCGCCGCAGCGCTCCGTGCTCTCGAAGGAGAGGAGGCCGCGCAGCCCCCAGCGCCGCACCACGGCTGCCTCGACCTCCAGGGCACCAGGTATGGCCTGGGGGGCCTCCAGGCAATCGTAGAAGGTCGTGACCCCGCTCTTGACCATCTCCAGGCAGGCCAGGTCGGTGGCCGCGGCGATCATCTGGTGATCCAGGGCATCTTCTACCTGGGGCCACCAGAAATCGCGCAGGAAGGGCCAAAACCCTGCCGGCGCACTCTCCAGCGGGAGGCCATGAGCCAGTACGCCGTACATGTGGTGGTGGGCGTTGACCAGGCCGGGGACAATGGCCTGCCCGACGGCCTCTACGACCTCGGCTTGCGGGTAGAGCTGCCGCAGCGTCTGGCCGGGGCCAATGCTCGCTACCTGCCCGCCCTGCACCACGACGCCCCAGCCGGCCTTCGGCTCCTCCTGTGCGGCAGAGAGGAGATAGTCCCCCAGGATGAGAAGCGGTCGGTTTGCTGATTCGCTGATTCGCTGATTCGCCAATTCGCTGATTCCCTAGCCCCCTGCAATGGCCGGCATAAGCAGCAGCTCATCGTCTGGCTCCAGGATTGCCGGCAAGTCCTTATCGGCCAGACGTTGCCCGTTAAGAAAGAGACTGAGGTAAATAGACTTCCCCCCTTGTGGAGCGAGGAGCAATCGTTCCATGGGCGGGCCATAGCGTCTGGCAATAGTGGTCAGTGCCTCGGCCACAGAAGTCTCGCCGGGTAGCTCCAGGGTCTCTTCTGGCTTTCTGGCGATGTCCCGGATGATGTTATAGTATTTGGCTGTAATCTTCATGGCTCAATGCTTAGCCTCTCCACTGCCTCTGCCAGCCCCAGGTCCCGCAGCTTTCTGGCCGTGGGAATACCGGTGGCCGGCTCCCAACCCCGCAGGCGATAGTATTCTTCCAGCATGGCTTCCAGGTGCAGGACGTGTCCTTTGGCGTGGCCGGAGGGTGAGGGCTCGGTCAGCAGCCGGCGCGGCTGCGTATCGTCCTGGCGGGTGATGCCGTGCAGGACGTTGTAGCAGCGTTGCAGGTTGTAGATGCGCTCACCTGTGGCCTGGAGGCGCTCTACAGACATAGGCATACCGGTAGCCGCCTCTACGGCCTCGGCCATCTCCGGCCAGTAGACCTCGGCCATGACGAAGGTGCCGCCGGATTTGCAGTTGCCACAAGAGTCTACGATGGCCCCAAAATCCTCACCGTCCTTGACGAGCATCGCCTTGTGCCTGGTGGCCAGGGGGTCAATCAGTTCTGGCAGATACTCCTGACCATAGCGCCGCACCGCCTCCGAGGGATAGCCGGTCTCGTCAATGGTGGGGAAGCCCTTCAGGTGATCGGCGCCGCGGGAGGAGGTGACGTGGGCCAGGCCCATAGACTGCTGCGCTCGCCCGTCCTGGGCGGCGATCTCCTGGCCCTTGATCTGCATGGCATACTCCGCCGCCCCCTGGCCGATACAGTTTGCTGCCCGTCGCGTGCCCTCCGCCAGCAGATCGCCAATGCCCTGCCGGCGAGCGATCTTCTCCAGGAGCGCCAGGAGGGTCGTCACATTGCCCCAGGTCAGGTCCAGCCCGTCGGCCTCGGCGGGGGAGAGCAGCCCCCGCTGGGCGCACTCCAGGGCAAAAGCGATGGTGCGGCCGGCGGAGATGGTGTCCATCCCCAGGTCATCGCAGAGTTGGTTCGCATAGAGGATGGCCTCCAGGTCGCGGTTCCAGACCCCTGCCCCCAGGGAGCCCAGGGTCTCGTATTCTACGCTGGAAATGGTGGTATTGGCGAACTGGCCTTCCCGCACCCGGTAGACTTTGTCGCAGGCCACCGGGCAGTTGAAACAGGCAATGTCTTTGACGAAATAGTGCTCGCGCAGGACCTCGGCGCAAATCTCCTCGGCCCAGGGGAAGCTGCCCAGTTGGAAGTTCTTGGTAGGGAAGCGCCCCATCTGGTTCATGAGCACCACCAGGCCCGGCGTGCCGTAGCGGGAGACGCCCGGATAGAACTCGTTACGGCGAATGGCCTGGTGGACTGCTACCGCCACCCTGTAGAAGCGCTCTGGCTCCGCCACCTGGAGACCACCAAAGCCGCGCACGGCCACGGCCTTGAGGTTCTTAGCGCCCATCACGGCGCCCATGCCCGCCCGGGCGGCGCTGCGGGCATAGGAGACCATGATGCAGGCATAACGCACCCGGTTTTCGCCGGCCGGGCCGATACAGGCCACCTTGACGTCAGGATCGCCAACCTCTTTCTGGATAGCTCGTTCCGTAGCCGAGGTGGTCTGGCCCCACAGGTGGGCAGCCTCACGCAACTCGGCCCGCCCACCCTCCACCAAAAGGTACACCGGCTTATCGGCTCGCCCCTGGACGACGATGAGATCGTAGCCGGCGTACTTGATCTCGGGCGCCAAGAAGCCGCCGGCGTTGGCATCGCCGTAGATGCCGGTGAGCGGCGACTTGGCGATGACCTCCAGGCGTCCGCAGTTAGGCATCAGGGTGCCCCCCAGCAGGCCGGGAGCCATGATCAGGCGATTCTCCGCCGAGAGCGGATCAACCTCCGGGGGAACCTCTTCCCACAAGATGCGCGTGCCTATGCCGTTACCGCCCAGGTAGCCTTCAGCCCAGGCCAGGGGCAACTCCTGGGCCGCTGCGCTGCCTTTGGTTAGGTCCACGCGTAGATATTGGCCGGTGAAGCACTTGTACGGGAACACGATCTTTTCATCCATTAGAGTTGTTGCCGCATAAACCGGTAGCCACAGAAACACACAGAAGGACGCAGAATAGGGATTTATGTGCCGGTTCATGTAATTTTTCTGTGGATTTCTGTGCCTTTCTGCGGCTGAATCCCCGCTAGCGCTATTCTGCAACAACTCTACTATCTAGCAGTTCTGGCAGTCGCCCCAGGGCAGTGCGACGCCGGGCCACGGCCGCACGCTCCTCCTGGACGTAGCGCAGGGCGCCGGTGGGACACAGGCGCACACACTCCGGCTGTCCCTGGCAAAGGTCGCACTTGAGGGGCAATCCCCGTTCGCCGTCCCAGGCTATCCCGCCAAAGGGACAGGCCAAAAGGCACATCTTACAACCCAAGCAACGCTCTGGGTCTACCTCCAGGGCCTGGGTGGTGGAGTTGCGGGCGATGGCCCCCTCTGGACAGGCTTCGGCGCAGAGGGCGCGCCGGCACTGCTGGCAGGTGAAAGGGACAAAGTGCCCTGCTTCCTGACCACGCACCACGCTGATACGGGAGTGGGCCGGCTGCATGCGCCCCTCGTGGTGAAAGGAGCAAAAGACTTCACAGATGCGGCAGCCGGTACAGAGCGCCGGGTCAATGGCCAGATACATCAAGTCAATGGCCCGAACAAGTTCGGGGCTCCGGAGTCCTCAACTTGTTGAGGTATAAACAAGTTCGGGGCTCCGGAGTCCTCAACTTGTTGAGGCGTCTCCCTTTGCAGTGGTGTGCTGCAGAATATGCAAGCCCAGCCGCTCCAGGGTCGCCGGGGTAGGGATACCCTCCGGCGTCCAGCCGCGCAGTTGGTAATAGCGGTCTAGCATCGGCGGCAAAGCGATGACGGCCCCCGTGCGCACAGGACTGGCCGAACGGACCGGCCGGCCCTCGCTGTCCAGACTATAGCTCCACACGTCCACGGGCTCTTGGGTGAAGCGCTCGGGCAGGCGGTCGTCCCGGCGCGACAGCCCCTGCCGCACGTTGTAGAGCCGCTCCAGGTTGACGATCCGCTCGCCGATGGTCAAGAGCTCCTGGCCGCTCACCGGCCTCCCCCAGAGGGCGGAGAGTCCTGCGGCCAGATCGTCGGGCAAAAGGCTGTAGGTCTCGGCGGTGCTGAACTTGCAGACGCCCAGGGCATCGGACAGGGCGCAGAAATGCTCGCCGTAGACCACCAGATCGGGCTTATAACTCTCCTGGGCCGTGTCCATCAATTCGGGGACGATGGCGGCGGGAAAGAGCTGCTGGGCGGCCTCCCAGTTGCCGCTCACGTCCAGCGTCGGCAAGGCGTAGAGGTGATCGGCGCCCCGATTAGCGGTGGCGTGGCCCAGGCCAAAACCTTTGGCGATGCGCGGCTCCTGGCGAGGCAATTCCAGCCCCTTGACGTGCATGGCCAGCGCCTCCGCTCCCCGGCCGATGTTCTCTGCCGCCCGGCGTACCCCTTCGGCCAGCAGGTCGCCCAGGCCCTGCCGGGCGGCTATGCGCTCGATCAGCCCCAGGACCGCCGCCGGATCGCCCCACTCCAGGGAAAGGCCTGGCTCCTGGATCAGCCCACGCTCGTGACATTCCAGGGCAAAGGCGATGGTCACGCCCGTGGAGATGGTATCCAGGCCCAGCTCGTTGCAGCGAAAGTTAGCGTAGATGACCGCCTCTGGGTCGGCCAGGCCGGTCATGGGGCCCAGGGCGTCCACGGTCTCGTATTCGGGGCCTTCCAGGGCGCAGGTATGCGGCCCGTGGGGGACGTGGGAGAGACGGGAACAGGCGATAGGGCAGGCGAAGCAGGCGGTGTGTCGCTGCAAGTAGCCGTCCAGGGCCGCCGCCTCCAGGCGATGCGCCGCGGGAAACTGGGGCCACTGGTGATTGCGGGCGGGCAAGTCGCCGGCGACGTTCTTGGGGGCGATCAGGAAAGCGGTGCCCTGGCGGCGTAGCCCCTCCAGGCGCGGATCGCTTCGCAAGCGTTCCCTGGCCTGGCGAGCGACCCGGCGGAAGGCTTCTGGAAGCTGTCTCTGGCCACCGGCCTGCACGACGACGGCTTTGAGGCGCTTGGCGCCCATGACGGCGCCGCCGCCACAGCGCGCCGCGGCGCGCCCCCCATCGTTGATCACGGCGGCGAAGCGTACGCCCTGCTCTCCCGCCGGGCCAATGCTGGCGATACGCGCCCCGGCGGGGTAGCGAGAGGCTAACCGCTGCGCCGTAGCCGAGGTAGTCAGCCCCCAGAGGTCAGCAGCAGGTAGCAGACGAACGGCCTCAGCGGTGACCGCCAGATAAACCGGCGAATCGGCCTGGCCGGTGATGACCAGGGCATCGTAGCCGGCCCGGGCCAGCTCGGGGCCAAAGAAGCCGCCCGCATTGGCGTAGCCATAGATGCCGGTCAGAGGCGACTTAAAGGTCAGGTGATAGCGTGAGGCGGCGGGCCAGGGCGTGCCACTGAAAGGGCCGGTGGTGAAGATGAGCGGGTTCTCTGGCGCCAAGGGTAAGACGGTAGGCCCGGCCAGGGTAAAGAGCAGCCTGGCACCGTAGCCCCGGCCCCCCAGGAAAGGCGCCAGGAGAGCGTCAGCGGTCGGTTCTACCCTGATCTCGGCTTGGGAGAGATTGACGTAGGCAGTCTTGCCCATATCGGTGCTCCCGCCCCGTGGGGCGGCCAGGTAGGGGCGAAGCATTCGCTGGCCATCTGCCCGTAGGGGCGAGGCATTCGCCAATTGTAGGGGCGAAGCATTCGCCAGACAGCAGCAGACCACGTCTACAGAAAGCTGGGCGAATGCTTCGCCCCTACCAGCCCCTACCCAGGGCGCGAATCTCCTCGGCCGTGGTCATCTGCCAGGCGCGCCCCACCAAATCGTTCATGGCCCGCCCATCCAGGCGGCGGATCAGGGCCTTGGCGGCGGGGATGGCCGGGGCATTCATAGAGAACTCGTCCAGGCCCAGGCCAACGAGAAGCGGGATCGCCTCCAGGTCGCCAGCCATTTCGCCACACATCCCCACCCATTTGCCGGCACGGTGTCCGGCCTCAATGACCAGCTTGATCAGCCGGAGCACTGCCGGGTGCAGGGGATCGTACAGCGGAGCCACGCGCGCATTGCTGCGATCTACGGCCAGCGTGTATTGCGTCAGGTCGTTTGTCCCCAGCGAGAAGAAATCCACCTCTGGCGCCAGCAGATCGCCCGCCACGGCCGCCGCGGGCACCTCCACCATGATGCCGATGGCCATCTCTTCGGCGAACGGCAGGCCGCGCTGCCGCAATTCCTGCCGCGCCTCGTCGAGCAACATTTTCACGGCGCGCACTTCCTCCACGCAGGCGACCATGGGGAACATGACTTTGATCTGGTGTCCCACGCCGGCGCGCAGAATGGCGCGCAGTTGCGTCTTGAGCAGTTCTGGCTGCGCCAGCGAGATGCGTAGACCACGCCAACCAAGAAAGGGATTCGCTTCCGGGGCCAGCTCCAGATAGGGCGGTGGCTTGTCGCCCCCCACGTCCAGCGTACGCACGATCAGCGGTCGTTGCTCCAGCACGTCGGCGATGGCTCTATAGGTGCGATACTGTTCCTCCTCGTCCGGTGCCGTGGCGCGGTCCAAAAACAGGAACTCCGTGCGCAGCAGCCCCACCCCCTCGGCGCCCAGGGCGAGGGCGGCCTGCGCCGAGGCCACGTCGCCGATGTTGGCCACGACCTCGCAGTGCCGGCCATCAAGGGTGACTGCCGGTTCGCAGGCCTCGGCTTGCGCTAACGCAGCCGCCTGGCGCCAGGCCAACTGGCGCTTACGGTATTCGCCCATCGTCGCCTCGTCCGGCGAAGCGATGACCAGGCCCGCGCCGCCATCTACAATCAACGTCTCGCCGTCCACGATCTCTGCCCATGCCTGGCCCAGACCGACAACGGCTGGCCAGCCGTGGGCCCGGGCCAGGATGGCGGTATGGGCCGTCATGCCCCCGCCAGCGGTGCAGAACCCCAGGGTCAGCTCCCGGTTCAGGACCGCCGTATCCGAGGGCGTCAGGTCCTCGGCGACGATGATGGACGGTCTGGTCAGCGCCGCCAGGGAGGTGTCTTCTACGCCCAGGAGCAGGCGGATCACGCGTTGGGCTACGTCTTGTACGTCGGCGGCGCGCGCCCGCCAACATTCGTCCGGCAGCGCGGCCAGTATGCCGGCGTAGAAATCGGCGGCGGCAGCCATGGCCGCTGGCGCCGCCAGGTGCTCAGCACAGATCTTGCTCTGCACGAATTCCAGCAGCGCCGGGTCTTCCAGCATCAGGGCCTGCGCGGCGAAGATGGTGGCGTTGTCTGTGCCCACGCTTTGCTCTGCCCGCGCCTGAATGGCGGCGAGCTGGCTCTGCGCTTGGGGCAGCGCCTCCTGCCAGCGGGCCAGCTCGCCGGCGACATCCTGGGCGTCTATGACCTGGCAGCCCATGGCGAGTGCGCGTGGTCGGTACACAAAGGCCGGCCCAATAGCAAATCCCGCCGAGGCCCCAATCCCTCTGAGCCTTTTCATGGCCTCATTCAGCTTCACCGAAATTACTCTCTACGACCGCCTGCAAGGCGGCCACCACCTCTGCCTCGTCTGGGCCCTGGGCGCTGACCACGATCTCGTGACCCTTTTCCACGCCGAGGCTGAGCACCAGCAGGATGCTCTTGGCGTTCACGGGCGGTGAACACCGGGTAAGATTTTGGACGGTGATCGCCGACTGGAACCTGCTGACGGTGCGGACAAAGGTCGCCGCCGGACGGGCGTGCAGGCCCACCTTGTTGCGAATAGCCAAGGTGACTGTTTTCATTCTACATCGTGATAATGACGCGATACGTATCCAGGCGCAGTGCTGCCTGCAACCCTTCCTCCAGCCGGTCAAAGGGTACGGCCAGGGAGATGAACGGTTGGAGGTCAATTAAGCGTTCAGAGATCATACGCCCCGCCTGCAGCATGTCCTCCCTGTCCTGGCTCATCGTTCCTGTCAGCACGATCTCTTTGCTGTGAAACAGGTTGGGGTCAATACTGATTTTGGCCCCACGGGGATGAATGCTGGCATAGACGAAGACACGCCCGCCCTTGGCCACTACCTCCACCGCCTGCTCTACCACCGGAGCCACGCTCACGGCGCAGAAGACCACATCCGCGCCCCGGCCGCCCGTCAGGGCCTTCACCCGCTCGGCGAAGACCTCCTGGCTGGGATCAATGATCTCAGCAGCGCCCATCTGCCGGGCCAAGGCCGCCCGCCTGGCCTCTGGCTCGCTGACGATCACCCGGGCGCCAAGCTGCTTGAGCAAGGCCAGGTGCAGCATCCCCATGATGCCTGCCCCCACGACAACGACGTTGTCGGCGCGCTCTACTTGAGCCTTGCGCACGCTGCGGATGACGCAGGCCAGGGGCTCGGCCAGACAAATCTCCTCAAAGGATATGGCGTTGTTGGCCTTGTAGAGCTGATAATCGTCCAGCAGGATGTACTCGGCCAGGCCAGCGGGGCCGGGCACGTCCGCGGCATTAAAAGGCTTGCGCATGTTGTCACAGATGTTATCCCGGCCGCGCCGGCAGGATTCGCAGTAACCACAGCGCGTCAGCAGCGAGGCTATCACGCGGTCGCCGATTTGCGCCTCGGTATAGACCTGACTGCCCAGCTTGACCAGCTCGCCAGAGACCTCGTGCCCACCGGCCAGGGGGTAGAGAGGCTCTGCACCAGTGTACAGCCTCTGCTCCCAGGTGCAGAGCGCACAGGCCCGCACCCGGACCAAAGCCTGGCGGGGGCCTGGTTCCGGGAGGGGCACGTCGTCCAGGCGGATCTGCCTGGGGCCGACAAAAACCGCTCGCTTGTACGTCGTCGTCACCGTTGACTCCTTAACTTTCTAGTACTTTGTCAAGGCTGAATTGATGGGTAGAGACGCTTGAGCTTGATGCGTGCATCCTCAGTGGTGAACCGCCAATTGACGGTCGCACCGCTAGCATTGCGTTCCACTTTCCAGGCTGATGTT
>Ga0233423_10000917_pt1 | contig 15046 bp, 13 predicted proteins | sample Watercolumn_Mata_FD_180713 | JGI IMG/M metagenome (GOLD analysis project Ga0233423, IMG submission 180713) | Freshwater microbial communities from Lake Matano, South Sulawesi, Indonesia - Watercolumn_Matano_2014_112_MG | ecosystem: Environmental > Aquatic > Freshwater > Lake | place: Indonesia...
CCGTCTGGCCGCCACGACGGTTCGCTTGGTGCGCACATTTAATCCTCCTGGCGTAAGTTGGTCTCGGTCTGCCAGGAAATTATACCACATTTGCGGCCAATGTGCCACTTATGGATTCAGGGCTTTTATCGCTTTGGATGGTCGCATCGTCATGATCAGCATGCACACCTGCCCGCTAGAGACGCCTGGTGGCGTCAAGGCCGGCGGGATGAACGTTTGCGTGCGGGAGCTGGCCCGGGCGCTCTCCCAGCAGGGCGTGTCCCTGGACATCTTCACCCGCTGGCGCGGCGTAGACCAGGCTCCCCAGGTGGAGCTGGAAGAGACAGCGCGGGTGATTCGCCTGCCCGCCGGGCCGCTGGCCTGGGTGAAGAAGGATGAGCTCTTCGGCTACCTGCCGGATTTTTTGCACAGCCTGCAAGGCTTTGCGCAGCGAGAGGGCCTACGCTACGGGCTGGTGCACGGCCACTACTGGCTCTCTGGCTGGGTGGCCGCCCAGCTCAAAGCAGCCTGGCACATCCCCATGGTGCAAAGCTTCCACACCCTGGGCGAGGTCAAGAACCTGGCCGCCGGCGATGAGGACGAGCGTGAGCCCCGGCTGCGCATCGAGCACGAGCGAGAAATCGTAGCCCAGGCGGACATCGTTATTGCCGCCGATACCACCGAGCGGGAGCAGCTTGTGGCGCTGTACGGCGCTGACCCAGCCAAAATCCGGCTGGTGCCCTGCGGCGTGGACACTGAGCTCTTCCGGCCCATTCCCCGCGCCGAGGCGCGCGGGCGGCTGGGCCTCGGCCTGGAGGAGAAGATCGTTCTGTTTGTGGGGCGACTGGAGGCGCTGAAGGGCCTGGATACGCTCTTCCAGGCTTTCGTGCAGGTGGACGGGCACTTCTCTCGCCCGCCGCGCCTGCTCGTGGTTGGCGGCGATCTGGCGAAAGAGGCCCCCAAGTTCGCGGGTTTGCAGCGACTGGCCACCAGGCTAGGCATCGCCGAGCGGGTGAGCCTGCTGGGAATGGTGGAGCAGCCCCTGCTGCCGTACTACTACGCCGCGGCCGACGTGCTGGCCATGCCCTCCTACGCCGAGTCGCTGGGCATGGTGGCCATTGAGGCCATGGCCTGTGGCACGCCGGTGGTCGTCTCCCGGGTGGGCGGCTTGCAGCACACCGTGCTGGACGGCGAGACCGGCTACCAGGTGCCGCCACGCAACCCCCAGGCCCTGGCCGAGCGCCTCAACACCCTCCTGGCCGATCCGGCCCTGGCCGCTCGCCTGGGGCAGCAGGGCATCCAGCGCGCCGCCGATTACAGTTGGCGCCTCGTGGCCCAGGGCGTGCTGGCCGTGTACCAGGAGTTGGGCGCGGCTAGACAGGTAGCAAGGAAACAAGTAGACAAGTAGCAAGGAAACAAGTAGCGAGTTCCTTGTCTACTTGCTACTTGTCTACCTGCTACTTGTTTACTCGCCTGCGTCCTGAATCTGACGGGTACAAGGATTCCAATGGCGGAGACAAAACGCGTTATAGTCATCGGCGCTCACCCGGACGACCCGGAGTTCGGCTGCGCCGGCACGATGGCCAAATGGGCCGCCGAGGGCAAGGAGATTGCCTACGTCCTGTTGACCAGCGGCGACAAGGGCAGCCACAACCCAGAGATCGCCCCTGGGGCCGTGGCGGCCAGGCGAGAGAAAGAGCAGGCTGCGGCGGCGCAGGAGCTGGGCGTGCAGGAAGTCCTCTTCCTGCATTACGCCGATGGTGTCCTGGAAAACACCATGGACCTGCGCCGTCGCCTGACGGAGTTGATCCGCCAGCGCCAGCCGCACATCGTGTTCACCATTGATCCCTGGCGGCACTACCAGCTCCACCCCGACCATCGCGCTGCTGGCCAGGCCGCCTTGGACGCCATCTACGCCGCCCGCGAGTGGTACGTCTTCCCGGAGCAACTCGTGGACGGCGTCCAGCCCTGGCGCGTGCAGGAGGTGTATCTCTTCTGGACAGACAACGCCGATTATTGGGAAGACATCACCTGCTGTATTGACCGGCGCATCGCCGCCCTGAAGCACCACCAGAGCCAGGTGGGCGATCGCGGGGCGCAACTGGAGGAGCGCATCCGCCAGTGGACCAAGAGCATGGGTGAAAAGCCCGGCTACGAGTACGCCGAGGCGTTCAAGAAGCTTACATTGTATTGAGCACGGAGGCGAGATAATGATTACAATTCATGATCTTGTGGCGGCCAAGCTGTACAAGACGGAAGAAGAGGCGGTACAAGATGCCCTGCGGCACCTGATCCAGGCTCGCCCCAGCCTCAAGATTGAGTTGGCCATTCATCGCTACAAGACGGAGGACATCTCTGTGGGCAAGGCTGCCCGGCTGGCCGGCGTTAGCTTTGAGCAGATGAAGGAGATTCTGCTGAGCCACGGCGTCCAGCCTCGCCTGGGGCCGGAGAGTGAGGCAGAGGCGCGAGCAGAGGTAGCCACCCTGGAGAAGTTTGGGCATGAGAGCAATCGCTAACACCACGGTCCTCTCCAATTTTGCTCGCGTGGGGCGAATTGATCTGCTACGCGCTGTGCTTGCCAACCTGTACATTCCCACAGAGGTTTACGCAGAAATCCAGGCTGGTCTGGAAGAAGGTTACGCCTTCCTCTCACAGGTAGAAGCAGCAATCTCTCCCCTTTTTGAGGATGGTTGGATTGTTTTGGTAGCACTGGAAGGTGACGCCGAGTTCAGCCTGTTTGGCCAGATCTCTGATAATTTGCACCCTGGTGAGGCAGCTTGCCTGACTATCGCCAAGCAGCGTGATTGGCTCCTGCTGACCGATGACCAGGCCGCCAGAAAGTTGGCGACCAAGTTAGGTTTAGAGTTGTCTGGCACGTTGGGCATCCTCGTCCAGGCCGTCAAGACGGGATTGTTGGCGCTTGATGAGGCCAATACCCTGCTCGACCAAATGATCGCCAACGGCTACCGGTCGCCATTCGCCACCATAGATGCTTTGCTAGAATAACAAAGGAAGGAATCTCAAGCTCATGCCTAAGAAGCTAGTCATCGTTGAATCCCCGGCCAAGGCGCGGACGGTGGGCAAGTTCCTGGGCGGCGAGTACGCCGTGCGCGCCTCCGTCGGCCACATCCGGGATTTGCCCCAGAACCGCATGGGGGTGAACATCGAGAACGACTTTGCCCCCCGCTACGTCATCCCGGAGAAGAAGAAAGAGGTGGTGAAGGGCCTGCGCGAGGAAGCCAAGGCCGCCGAGGAGGTCTACCTGGCCACCGACCCCGACCGCGAGGGCGAGGCCATCTCCTGGCACCTGGTGAGCGCCTTGAACACCAGCGTCAAGAACAAGCCGGTGCATCGCGTGGAGTTCCACGAGATCACCCGCGGCGCCATTGACCACGCCTTCGCCCACCCGCGGAACATCAACATGCAGCTCGTCAATGCCCAGCAGGCGCGGCGCATCCTGGATCGTCTGGTAGGCTACAGCCTGAGTCCCCTGCTGCGGCGCAAGCTCAGCCGCAATCGCCTCTCCGCCGGGCGGGTGCAGTCTGTAGCTGTGCGATTAGTCGTCGAGCGCGAGCGGGAGATCATGGCTTTTATACCCGTGGAATACTGGTCCATCGAGGCGGAGCTGGGCAAGCAGGTCAAGAAGCGCACGAAGAAGGACATCTTCCGCGCCAGCCTGGTGCAGGTCAAGGGTGAGAAGTTCGAGTGTCACACCGGCGAAGAGGCCCTGAAGCTCAAGGCCGATCTGGAGCAGGCCAGCTACAGCGTGCTGGACGTCCGACAGAAAGAGGTGCAGCGCAACCCGTCGCCGCCGTTCATCACCAGCACCATGCAGCAGGAGGCCAGCCGCAAGCTGGGCTACACCGCCAGGCGCACCATGGCCCTCGCCCAGGCCCTGTACGAGGGCCTGCCCGTCGGCGGCGAGGGGCCGGTGGGCTTGATCACCTACATGCGCACCGACTCCACCAACGTCGCCGAGTCCGCCCAGGCCGAGGCCCGCGCCTATATCGCCCAGCGTTACGGCAGCGACTTCGTCCCGCCGACACCGCGGGTCTACAAGACCAAGGCCAAGGGCGCTCAGGAGGCCCACGAGGCCATCCGCCCCACATCGGTGCTGCGCGAGCCCCAGGCCATCAAGCAGTACCTGGAGCCCGACCAGTTCAAGCTCTACGACCTCATCTGGAAGCGCTTCGTCGCCAGCCAGATGGCCGCGGCCATCATGGACACCACTTCGGTGGACATCGCCGCCAATACCTCGTCACTCGTCCCTCGTCCCTCATCGCCCGACTACCTGTTCCGCGCCACCGGCTCCGTGGTCAAGTTCCCGGGCTTCATGATTGTCTATACGGAGGGTAAGGACGAGGCTGAAGTGCCAGAAGCGGACGAGGAGGGCAAGCGGGCGCTGCCGCCGCTGACCATCGGCGAGCTGCTGGATCTGCTGGGGCTCTACCCGGAGCAGCACTTCACCCAGCCGCCGCCGCGCTACACCGAGGCCACGCTGATTCGGGCGCTGGAGGAGCAGGGCATCGGCCGGCCGTCTACCTATGCACCCATTCTGTCCACCATCCAGGATCGCGGCTACGTGGAGCGCCTGGAGGGCCGGCGACTGAAGCCCACGGAGATCGGCTTCCTGGTCAACGACCTGCTGGTGAAGCACTTCCCAGAGATCGTGGACGTGGGGTTTACGGCGCACATGGAGGAAGACCTGGATCGCATCGCCAGCGGCGAGGCCGAGTGGGTGCCCGTGCTGCGCGACTTCTTCTCCCCCTTCTCTGAGACTCTGACCGCCGCCGAGAAGAACATGGAGAAGGTGACCATCCCGGTGGAGGAGACGGACGAGGTCTGCGAGAAATGCGGCGCCCCGATGGTCATCAAGCGCGGGCGCTACGGTCGCTTCGTCGCCTGCTCAGCTTTCCCCAAGTGCCGCAACGCCCGCTCTATAACCGTGAGCACCGGCGTGCAGTGCCCAGAGTGTAAAGAAGGCAATCTGGTGGAGAAGACCACGCGCCGCAAGCGCATCTTCTACAGTTGCAGCCGCTACCCGGAGTGCAAGTTTGCCGTCTGGAACAAGCCTGTGCCCGTACCCTGCCCGGCCTGTGGCGGCCTGCTCACCGAGGCGGGCAAGAAAGACGGCGGTAAGTACGTCTGCGCCAGTTGCGGCCATATTGTGGATCAATTGGAACAGCAGTAGGACGTAGTGTTGAACATAACATGCACGAAGCCATAGAGATGCACGTGCGAGGGCTCTTGGAAGACAAACTGCCGGTGCCAGCAGCGCATGCCTTCTCTGAGTATATAGCCGTTACTGCACCCTGAGCAAGAGACAACTGGAGGTTAAGCCATGACTGAGACTGGATTGGAACTAACCCAACAACTGGCGTTTGTGGTGACTCAACGCCATCAGGATGAGGCCACGGTTCTGGGACAGGCCGTGCAGGAAGGAATCCAAGTCCTATACCGAGAAGCCTTGATCGAGTCTTACCTGTTGGGGCAAGTCCCGCGCCAGGTTGTGTTGAAAGAGCTGGGACCAGCGCAACTAGAGGAAATTGATTACCAGCGCGATGCCTTGCAGCGTGACGTGGCCTGGGGTCTGAAAAATGCGTGAAGCTATAACGGAATACTCAACTGACATTGAGAGACGGCGTGCTCTCAAAGAGCAACTCCGGCTCTTCGCCTTCAATAGCTCACCGCTGCCTTCGCTCGCAGTAATGACGCGCGTTCAGCAAGAGTTAAGCAAGCGTGAGAGACTAGCCACTCTATTGGAAGGCGAACTAAACTTTCATGGCGAGGATAGCGGTTATGCCTCACACGATCTACACGCATTTGCGGCGAAATTTCCGCCTCAGTTGCCACGCGCTTTCATCCGTGGCCTGACCATTCCTGGCGACGTTGTTCTTGACCCCATGATGGGCTCAGGAACAACCGTGGTTGAGGCGTTGCTCGAAGGGCGGCAAGGAATTGGTCTAGACATCGACCCGCTGGCCCTGCGTTTAAGTCAGGTGAAAACAAGGCCGTTGGACTTAGACCAGTTACGAACTGCAGGATACATGGTGCTTTCGCGGGCAAACGCCTTGTTGTCCGACGGAAAGGCAGTCGATCAGGATCTCGCCAGGCGCTTCGATGAGCGCACAAAGGCGTTTGTGGATTATTGGTTTTTACCGACCACGCAACGGGAACTAACGGCCTTGGTGCTGGCTATCCAAGATGTGGCGGATACATCAACACGCCGCTTTCTTGAACTGACGTTTTCGTCCATTATTGTTACCAAATCAGGTGGTGTTTCCTGCGCCCGCGACCTGGCCCATAGTCGCCCGCACCTGGATGAAACCAAAACTCCCCAGAATGCATTGGAACAATTCTCGCACCGCCTGCGCAAAAACCTTGTCAGCATGGCGCGGCTTAAAACAAATGGCACCATGGCAACCCCATTGGCTGGTGATGCTCGGTCCATGCCCTTCGCTGACGGAGTCATAGACCTTATCGTCACTTCACCTCCATATGCCAATGCCATTGATTATATGCGTGCCCACAAGTTCTCACTGGTGTGGTTTGGTGAGCCAGTTGCGGATTTGTCTGAGCTACGTGCCCAATATATCGGCTCCGAGCGTGTTGGACGAATTCAGTATGCCGCGCTGCCCGACAGACCACAAAGAATTGTTCAACAACTGGTGGAGCGCGATGGCAATAAAGCAGCCATTCTACGCAAGTATTTCGTCGAGATGAAGTCTGTGCTCGCCGAAATATATCGCGTCTTGCGTAACGATTCAGCCGCTATCGTCGTCGTGGGCACGTCTGTGATGCGCGGCATTGACGTTCAGACACACGACTGTCTGGCCGACATCGCCGCTTTGGTGGGCTTCGATGTGGTAGGAGTAGTGCAGCGTATTCTGGATCGAAATAAGCGCATGATGCCTGCCCGCTTTGGCCCGAAAACTGATTCCATGATAGAACAGCGCATGCACGAAGAATACGTCATTGCCTTATGGAAACCTTATTGACCTTCTATGGAAAGCATGTCATCATCTTCAGCAGTACAGGGTCTCTTACACGTATACCATTCCTATGAGCAAACGTTGCCTTTATACCATGCAACCAACGAGCATGCAGCTTTGACGCGGTTCAATGGCAATAGAGAGATGCCAGTCCATAATTGGTTCATGTTCAAGGAGGGGTTTTCTGCGAACCTATTAAGCTGGATCTGCAATGATCTGCCTTTTGATCTTAACAAGGCTGAAGCGATTCTTGACCCTTTTTGTGGAGTTGGCACCTCGCTTTTATCAGCCCAATTGGCTTATCAGGGCAATCACCACCTACTCCTTATCGGAGTAGAACGTAATCCCTTCATTCATTTTGCTGCTCAGGCGAAACTTAAATGGCCGTGCTATAGAGTTAGCACGATTCGTGAACTTAAAGAAGAGTTGCTCTATTCCCTTGGTAACTTCAGTAACAGATATTATCCTGTCCCTGCGTTAAGCACTATTCAAAATCATGAGGTATTTGCTGCCAATACCGTACAGGATTTATTGGCATACCGACAGCGGATTGAAGATGCATGTGAGGACCGGGTAGAGCGTGATTTTTTCATGCTTGGCTGGGCCGCAATTATTGAAAAAGTGAGTGGTGTTCGCAAATATGGCCGGGGTCTTCGCTTTGCCAAAAAGCCCCGTATCCCCACAGTTGTACAAGCTTTGGAAGACCAATGGAATAATATGCTCAGAGATTTGGAGATCATGCAGCAAGAGCGCACGCATAGGAACAAAGTCTACGGGCGTATCATATTAGGAGATGGGCGTATTTTGCCGCTCAATGACGAAAGCTTTGACCTGATTGTTTACTCTCCACCGTACCTGAATAATATTGACTATAGCGAGGTCTATAAGTTAGAACTTTGGTTTTCAGGCTATATTATAGACCAGAACGGCTTTAGGGAATTACGGCGTGCCACTCTACGCTCCCATCCAAGCATCAGATTTCCCGAAACACGCTTGTTAGATACCCTTTCAGAAAAGACATGGCCTCGGCAGCTGCGAGAAACCATGCTTGCCACCATCCCTGATGACAATAATCGCATGTGGCGAGAGCGATTGATTTGTGGCTATTTGGATGATATGTACCAATCACTGCTTGAACAATTCAGAGTTGCAGTTCCAGGTGCACCAATCATTTGTGTAGTAGGTAATTCTCTCCATGGTCGTCATCCCCATCCTATCCTGATAGCGACTGATTTGCTCATTTGTGCGTTAGCCCAGACCGTGGGATTTGCGATTACTCGCCTTCAGGTAGCCCGGTATCTCTCACGACGACAACATAATGACGCGCTGCTACGTGAAAGCATCATCATCATGCGCAAACCAAAACGATGAAGACAATGCAGGACCAGACAGTGAAAGCCCCAAACAAGCGATTCCTCCCTTTCACAAGAGGAGCACTCTTAGAGAATATTTGTGCTCTCTGTGCTATACTGAAACAAGCTGATAGGCCTCTAGCTGAAAGAGAACTGGCAGCTCTCGCAAAGGATGTATTTCAAAAAAAGGTGTCAGCAAGACCATCGTCACATACCCGCTTTCGCCATCATTTTTACGCGCTACTTGAGTTGAAACTGGCAGCTAAGTGTAATAGGCGGTATAGTCTTGAACCGCGAGGCCAGGAATTAGCGGCCCTTGTGTTGCAGGAGACCGACTTTCTACAAAGACCGCCTACATTATCATCCCCAATATTAAGAGATCTGCTCTCTACAATTATGGTTGAAAGCCCCTACGTCCGTTCTGAGTGGTTGAGATATTTCATGCCCAAGGAAGATTTCACCCTCCAAGAATTATTGGCCACGGCTTATCCCATCATCATTGAAGTGAAGGGCAATAACTATTGTGTCCATTGGAAAGGTGGATCACCTAAAGTTCTTGACGACAAAGAGCGCATGGAGATTTATCAGGGTTTGCGGAAGTGGACAAATGACATAGAACTGACTGACGAAGTGCTCCTTGATGAGCAGAGCTTGGATGACGAACAAGATCTCCATAGCATTTTGGGGTTCGGCAGCCGCTTTGTAGAAGCTTATGTGGTTCGTCGACAATGGGATGAGAGAACGCAGGTCGAGCTGTTTGAGGAGAAGGTTCGGTCACTTATTGATGAGGTAGGTAATGGTAATCATATTGGCATTCCAGACCTCATTATAGCTCTGTGCCGCAAAGAACGCCTTAGCAAGCGTACTGTGCGAGAGCTACTAGAAAGTCTCTACCGGGAAAAGGGAGCTAAATACTTCTTCGAACGTGCAAGCCGATTGCTATTGCGTCTACCCTTTGGGGTCGAGCCAGAAAACTACTATGTCAAAATTGATGGAATCTGGCGAACCGGTTTGGTAGCCGTGTAGAATTGCTCCCTCGCGGGGGCACGAGAAAGGAGTCACACATGGAAACAACTAAGCATACCGAAGACCTATTTGGCCTGGAGGGTATCACCACTCAGGTAACCTCTGGCGAAGTGCAGGCCACTTTTCTGCGTGCGCACTTCAATCTTCCCTGGAACCCGTTCCCGCCAAGCGGCATCGCCACTGAATCCCCGGATGCGCCGCCTTTTAGGGAAGAGCACACCAGACAAATAAGTGAATTCATCCGTGCCGCTTACCGGCAACGCCTTACCACCAAAGGGCTGGTGATAATTGGCGATTTTGGTACTGGCAAGTCACACCTGCTTCGGCTGATGGAGAAACAGATCAACGAGAACCTCGCAGATGCAAGAGCGATTTACGTTGATCGCCCCCGCCTTGAAGCGCAAGAATTGAACCGGGCTATCTTGCGTGCATTGGGAGAAGATACGGTTCGCAAGATGACCTGGTTCATAGTCCGCCAACAATTGGCAGAAGATATACAACAGTCCTCGCCAGAACTTGCGCAATTGCGCGCTAAAGTTGAGGCATCCAAACGCCCACCCTGGCAAACCTACTTGCCAGGCCTCGATTCTGCTACAGTCCCCAGCTTTGAGGCGGTGTTTAATCACAAGCAGATTGATGATTATCGTGAATTTTTCCAGGCTTACGATCAGCAAGGCTGGAATCGGGAATTACTCCGCGACTACTTTACGAATGCACTAAGGCGTCTGATCGTACCTCAATCTCCATCCGAGTTCGTAAACGCTTTTGTTACACTCCTACTGGCTCCAGACGAAAAGGCTATAGCGTCATGGGAATCGCTACTTGCATTGGGGCCGCGTCAAGCCAAAACTCTATTGCGGCCACGTGAGTTTTTGCAAGACTTATTGAAAATCCTCGCGTTAAATGGGCGTAACTATACCTTCTTACTGATTGACGAGTTCGAGGAGGTGCCACTTGGCGCTTTATTAACGGCACGTCAGCGTGAGGATTACCTTTATACTGTTTCGGAGGTTCTTAACCAAATTCGCGAGGGTCTTGGTTTAGTGTTATCGATTACTCCAAAGGCTTGGGAGAGACTCACCGAGCTGACTCCGCAACTTAAGGATAGACTCCCAGAGGTAATCCAACTTGGTCCTCTAGATGCAAGAGATGTTACAAATATGATCCGCTACTATTTGATGAGGGCTCGCGAAAATGCTAAGAAAGATGATCCTACCTTCACTTATGATGAAATGGACTTACGCCCATTTTCTCCTGAAGTGATACAATCTTTAGTAACAAAGTTCCCCACCGATAGAACAGCACGCAATGTCTTGCAGTTTCTTTATCAACTGGTTGAGTACTGCGCAACCAACCAGATTGCGTCAATCACCCTGGAGGTGCTAGATGAAGCACTCAAGATCTTTGATACGATGAAGGTGATACGGAGGGCGCGGGGGGTGGGCCGATGACTACTCTGAAATCTACTTCTGCTCCCAGAGATCCCTACTTGGTGTATCTGGATACAACTACACTCGTTGACTGGTTGTTGCCTACAGAGTCACGGCACCCAGAGGCTAAAGCACTGGTGGAGGTTTTCCATCGTTATCAGGCTCCTACTTATCAGATCCAGGCGTGGACCAGTCAGTGGGCATTGACGGAGGCCCACAGTGTTCTTTACAAGAAAGCCCTGGAGAAGAAACTCGGTATTCGAGTTCGGGATCTTGATAGCCGCAAGTATTTTCCCCCGGATGTTGCTTGTCTACAAGAAGCAAGCATCACTCTAGCAAAGCTTCAGGTAGACTTACCTCAAGTCATCTATTTTAGAGTTGATAGACCTGATTATGAAGTGTGGGATATCACTTACGAGTTGGCGCGGCAGACTGGCATCTACCCTGCAGATTCGTTGCACATCGCGACGGCGATCCGATGGGGTTGTTCTATGCTGGTGTCTACGGACAAAGATCTGCTCAACAAGATTATATACCATCGCACTACGGTTATCGAACAATTACTCAGGGGTGCGTTTCGGGCCAGTACGCCTCCACCTTTTGAAGCATGCCCGCTCAAATCGGTTGGTCTACGCAAACTGATCCCGTTTGCTCAAATGCGCTTAAAGCAGTTGGGATACGTGTGATGGAAGACCACCTTTCCCAATTCATCGCCTACATGACGGCGGAGAAGAACGCCTCACCCCTGACCATCACCTTGTACCGGCGGGAAATCAAGGAGTTCGGCGAGTTCTTGCGCCGAGAGGGTGTCGCGTCGTGGGGCGCGGTGGATCGCCTGGCCGTGCGGCGCTACCTGGCCTGGCTGCAGGCGCAGGGTTATGTCAAGGCGAGCATCGCCCGGCGCGTGGCCGAGATCCGCTCGTTCTACAAGTACCTGCAGCGCGAGGGGCTGATCGCCAGCAATCCGCTGAAAAGTGTCTCCGGCCCGCGCCAGGAGAAACGCCTGCCGCACTTCCTCACTGTGCCGGAGACCGTGGCCCTGCTCTCCGCGCCGGACACCACCACGCCCCAGGGCCTGCGCGACCGCGCCATCCTGGAACTGCTCTACGCCAGCGGCATGCGGGCGGGCGAGCTGGTGGGGCTGAACCTGGGCAGCGTGAACCTGAGCCAGAAGGAGGCGCGGGTTTTGGGCAAGGGCGCTAAGGAGCGTATTGTGCTTTTGGGCGAGCCGGCGCGCCGGGCCCTGGAGGTCTATCTGCAGGAAGGCCGGCCCCGGCTGCTGAATAACAAGGCCCCCAAGGCGCTGTTCCTCAATCGCCTGGGCACACGGCTGTCCGCCCGCAGCGTGCAGGAGATCCTAAACCAGAGTGCTAGGCAAGCAGGCATCACCCAAGAGGTGACGCCGCACACCCTGCGCCATACCTTCGCCACGCACCTGCTGGACGGCGGCGCCGACCTGCGGGTGGTGCAGGAGTTGCTGGGCCACGCCAGCCTCGCCACGACGCAAATCTATACCCACGTCACCCAGAGCCAGGCGCGCAAGATGTATCTTGCCAGCCACCCAAGAGCAAGGGGAGATGAGGGAGCAACACAGGAGATGGTAGAAACAGGGGTAACAAGGGTAACAGGGGTAACAAGGGTGGATGGGGCACTGGGTATGGGCAGCGACAACGAGCGTGGGGAGGAAACTGCGTCGCCGACCTAACCCCCCAGCCCCCTTCCCGAAGCGGGAAGGGGGAGATACGCTCACCTCTCCATGTCAGACAGGTGAGGGCGATTTATCGTCCTTTGTAAACTTAGCCTGGCGATTGATCGCCGGGCGGCCAGCCAGCAGAACAACCACCAGACATTCTCGGGAAGAGACCTTCCCGAAGCGGGAAGGGGGAGATACGCTCACCTCTCCATGTCAGACAGGTGAGGGCGATTTATCGTCCTTTGTAAACTTAGCCCGGCGATTGATCGCCGGGCGGCCAGCCAGCAGAACAACCACCAATCATTCTCGGAAGGAGACCTCATGAACCCAAGACTTGCCGCCCTGCGCCAGAAGATGGCCGCGCAGAAGCTGGACGCTATGCTGGTCACCCAGGCGGAGAACCGGCGCTACCTATCCGGCTTCACCGGCTCGGCGGGGTATCTATTCATTACGGCCACGCAGGCACACCTGGCCACAGACTCCCGCTACTGGGAGCAGGTCGGCCAGCAGGCAGCAGATTTTGCCCTGGCTAAGATCGAGGCGGGTAAGAGCAACCAGCTCTTCGCCGACCTCGTGCGGGCGGCGGGGGCGACGCGTGTCGGCTACGAGGCAGGTGACCTCACCGTGGCCACCTATCGTGAGCTGCAGAAGGCCCTACGGCCCGATCGGGCGCGGGCCATTGCCCGCCTGGTGCCGACCAAGGGCCTGGTGGAGGGCCTGCGGGCCATCAAAGACGCCGCCGAGCTGGCCCTCATCGAGCAGGCCGTGGCTCTGGGCGATGCTGCCTTTGCCTACGGCGTGCGGCGCATGCAGCCGGGCATGACGGAGAAGCAGGCGGCCTGGGAGATCGAGCGTTACCTGCGGGAGCACGGCGCTGAGGGCGTGGCTTTTGAGCTCATCGTGGCCAGCGGGCCCAACGGCGCCATGCCCCACGCTCAGCCCAGCGAGCGCGTCATCCAGGCTGGCGAGCCCATCGTCATTGACATGGGCTGCCGCATTGACGGCTACAACTCCGACCTCACCCGTACCATCGTCTTGGGGGAGCCGGGCGACAAGTTCCGGCAGGTGTACGCCATCGTTCTCCAGGCGCAGCTTGCCGCCGAGGCGGCCCTGCGCCCCGGGCCGAAGGGCAAGGAGATTGACGCCGTGGCGCGCCAGATCATCGTGGAGGCCGGCTACGGCGATTACTTCGGCCACGGGCTGGGGCACGGCGTGGGCCTGGCCGTGCACGAGGAGCCGGGCCTGGGCAGGCTGGGCGAGAAGCCGCTACAGCCCAACATGGTCTGCACCATCGAGCCGGGCATCTACCTGCCGGGAGACTTTGGCGTGCGCATTGAAGACATGGCCGTGGTCACCGCCGACGGCTGCCGCGTGCTGACGAAGGCTAAGAAGTAGAACAGGTCGCTGACCTGTTCCCCAAAGCGACAGGTTAGCAACCTGTCCTACGAAATGCACCACAAAGACCACAAGACACAAAGAAATCTAAAACTTGGTGTTCTTGGCCCCGTCGCAACGGGGGGCTCGGTGAACCGGCCTGCCTTGGTGGTTAAATCCCGGGCTAATGAGTAACAAAACGGTGGGCCGACCAGTCGGCCCGCCCTACCGCTAAGCAATCAGGAGGCCAAAATGATCTCTACTGGCGAATTCAAGAAGGGCGTGTGCATCGAGGTAGACGGAGAACTCTACCGCGTCCTCAACTACGAGCACATCAAGATGGGACGCGGTAGCGCCCAGGTCAAGGTCAAGCTGCAAAACCTGCGCTCTGGCGCCATCATGGAGCGCGGCTATCAGGCCGGCGCTAAGTTCAAGCGCGTGACCCTCGACCCTCGCACCGTCCAGTACCTCTACCACGATGGCGACCTTTACCACTTCATGGACACGACGACCTTCGAGCAGATGGCCCTCAACGCCGATCACCTGGGCGACGACGTCAACTACCTGAAGGACGGCATCAACCTGGAGCTGCTGCTCTACAACGACGAGCCGCTGGCCGTGGAGCTGCCGGTCACCGTGGATCTGGAGATCACAGACACCGAGCCGGGCTTCAAGGGCGATACGGCCACCGGTGGCAACAAGCCGGCTATCCTGGAGACCGGCATGAAGATCCTCGTGCCCCTCTTCGTCAACAAGGGCGACGTCATCCGGGTGGATACACGGACCGGCCAATATCTGGAAAGAGTCTAGCCCAATTTAGAACGCAGATTAACGCTGATTTTCTAAAAATTATCTGCGAAATCTGCGTGCATCTGCGTCCTTGCCTGGTGCTTGCTATGTTGCAGATTTATCGCGTCTCCGCCATCACCCGCTACCTGCGGGAGCTGCTGCAGAGCGACGTCTTCCTGGCCGACCTCTGGGTCGCCGGCGAGGTCTCCAATTGCAGCCGCGCCCCCTCCGGCCACATCTACTTCACCCTCAAGGACGCGGAGAGCCAGTTGCGCTGCGTCCTCTGGCGGGACAAGGCGGCGCGCCTGAGCTACCTGCCGCAGAACGGCGCCGCAGTGGTCGTGCACGGCTATATTTCCGTGTACGAGGTGCAGGGCACCTACCAGCTCTACGTGGACACCGTCCAGCCGG
>Ga0233423_10000918_pt1 | contig 15046 bp, 12 predicted proteins | sample Watercolumn_Mata_FD_180713 | JGI IMG/M metagenome (GOLD analysis project Ga0233423, IMG submission 180713) | Freshwater microbial communities from Lake Matano, South Sulawesi, Indonesia - Watercolumn_Matano_2014_112_MG | ecosystem: Environmental > Aquatic > Freshwater > Lake | place: Indonesia...
AAAGGAGCTCATGAAGTCGCTAGAGGGGGTCCAGAGGATACCCGTGTGCAGGGGATGCCTGAAAGGAGGAGGCGCAAAAAACTGTAAAATCAGAGCCTGCGCCACAAGCAGGAAGCTGGCCGACTGCACCGAATGCTCAGAATTCATGAAGTGCGAAAACCACGAAGCCTTAAACAATGTCCGCACGGGCGCCCTCAGGGTCGGCATGACAGCCAGGACCGAGAAGGACACGGCCAGCCAACAGCAGCTCATAAAGAAGTGGAAGGTCGAAATTTCGGGGAAGTTCCCCAGCTTCGTGGTCTTATCGGAATAGGGCTTTGAATAAACTAAATAAACAAGAGCAATTCGTGTCCGGGTCAAAAACCGAGCCTAATGTTGACGCCGTGCGACGAGAACCCGAAGGGCGTCTTCACCCTTTGGCCGTAGACCTGCTTCAGAAGGTTGATGTAATTATTGTCTTGGTCCATCCTGAACTCGTATTTGCCCGAGGAATGGTGTATCTCCATCTTCATCTCGTAGACCTGCATCCCCCTGTCGTTGTCTCGCTCTTCCTTGAGCTTGATCTCGCTTATGGCGCCGTTGTCGAACGCGAAGTTGCCAGGCGTCTCCGCAAGTATCGCGGAGGGCTGCATGGAAAGGTACCTCTGGGCGAAGGTGAACGAAGTCTTTAGCTGGTCGCCCCATTGTCCCCAGAATCCTTTGCCCTGAGCCTTCGCCTGGTCCCTTGCCGACGTCACAGCCTGGTTAATCATTTGGGTGGTCATTTGGGCGAAAATCATCCGGTAATTTGTGACTACGCCAGTGTAGCTGTCGTACCTCCCCAGAGACTTCGGCTTCCTCAGCACCAGCGCTCCCAGGACCCTCTCGCCCGGAGACGTTGAGGGCTGAGCGTACACTGGGCTCTGAACGGGAGCTGGTGGCGGAGGAGGAGGCGTAGAGCGGACTGTTTGAGCCGTGGGAGGCGGCGGAGGTGGGGGCGGTGGCGCCGTGAAAGCTGGCTGAGCCGCTTGTTGCGGCGTTGCAGGAGGAGGCGGAGTCGGGACAGTTGGGGTTTGCTGGCTTGATGCGACTCTTTGTTGTGCTCCGCAGTTTCTACAAAACTTCGCAGTGGAGCTAATTTCCGCTCCGCAGGATTCACAATATGGCATAATCACTCACAAAAAGAAGAAAAGTCCCATGAGGCTTAATAAATTTACTTAACACAAAACGAGTTACTCGATAGGTTCGGCTTTTATCCGTGTCAAAGCTGAAGCCTGTATGTGACAAGCGTTATTTTACTGCCCCACGGGTACTCTACCGCTTCCTCCTTGACGGCGGCGAAGCCGTTCTTCTCGTAGAACCGTCTGGCGTGGGTTTCGTCCTTCCCAGCGTTGACGACGATTGTGCCGGCTCCGCTCAACCTCGCGTCCCTGACGACCCTGTTCAGGATTCGGGTGCCGATGCCTCTCCTCGCGTAGTCGGGGAACACGACGATGCGGTCCAGCTCCACCGTCTCCGCGTCCTTTCGCACCGTCTGCGCGAAGCCGACGATTTCCCGCGCGTCCTCTATGGCGAGGTAAAACCGCGATTTGCCAGTCGCAGCTGCCTCAAGCAGCGCCTTTTCAGAAAAAGCCTCCCTCACGACTTCGCTGGGGACGCCGAACTTGGCAACGTTGTCTTGGTACACTTGGCTGGTCTCGTCCTCGAGGAGGCTCAGAAGCTTTTTGCTTAATGCTTGGACGCCCTGTTCGGTGGCTCTGCGAACGGTAATCATTCCAATTCAAGAAACTGACTACTCAGTAGTTATAGAAAAACCTTAGTTTACGTTGCGGAAGCGGCAGTCATTACCGCAGAATGACGAAAAGCAGCCTATCTCAGGAAGTCGTCGAACTTCCAGTAGTGCTCCTCTTCTTGCTGGACGATGTCCTCGAACATGCGCCGCGTCGCCGTGTCGCCGCGCCTAAGCGCCTCCCCGATTATCTTCCGGTACAGCACTATGGCGTCGTTCTCGGCCTCGTGCCCAAGCCTCAGGAAATCGTCAACTGTCTCGCCGACCTGCGGAAGCGGGTCCGGATTAGTCGTCGCTTCGCCCTCAAGCAAGTATATCCGCTCGGAGATTTTTTCAAGGTGCTCCATCTCCTGCTTGGCAATCCCAACCAAAAGCTCGCTGACGACCTTGGCCTTGTTTGCTTCGGTGATGACCTCGAGCGCCGTGCTCTTCTCCCGCAAAGCCTGCAGGCTAGCCTTCTCGTGCTGGTTTGTGTACTGGATAATGGCTGAGATTTCACTCGCAGCTGCCTTGTTGAGCATCGCGAAATAGTCGTCGGTGATGACCTTGCGCCACTCCGACACGGTCGTCTCGGGTCCTTCGGGCTCGTCCTGGAATTTCGCGTATTCCTGGAACTTGAAGAGGTGCGCCTCCTCGTCCGCGTAGATTTTTTCGAACAGCTCGCGGGTTTCCCAGTCCCCGACTTTCCCCGCGGCCTCGATAACTTTACGGTAAAGTACAAGCGCCTCCTCCTCCGCCTTGACGCCGTTCCCCGCGAATTCGCTTAAGCAGTTGCCGACAGCTGGCTTGCCCGATTTCGTCGTCGCCTTCCCGCCTAGGTAGTAGATGCGCTCCATGATGGCTCCGGCGTGCTTCATCTCCTGGATGGCGAACTCCATCAGGAACTTGCCCACCGCCTCGTACGTGGTCTTGTCCAAGAGGATGTTCTCCGGGATGACCCTTCGGAGCAGCTTCTCCATCTTCGCGTGCTGCAGAGCGTACTGGACCGAAACCTGGAGCTCCCGAGAAACGGCCTGGTTCAAGAGGCTGATATAATCGGACGTAACCTTAACAGACATGACTCCTCAAACCTCCTACTCGATTATTATGATTCCCTTCAGAGAATATAAATGGTTCGATGAAGACAACGCCTGAAGCCACTTTAAATAGAAAAAGTTTTCACACAAAAAGCCACGAAACGACGATTCCAGATTCACACAAAAGATGCCAGCCAATTATGGTGATGGAACTCAGTTCGTTCAGTTTATTAACTCAATCTTCAATCATGGTGTCTAGAATGCTGAGAGGCTGATTGGAATGATTGAAGGACCGCTCAGGGCTTCGGTGGACGATTTCGACTCGATCGCGGAGCTGGCGAACGAGTGCTTCCAGTACGACAGGGACCACGGCGGCATAGTAGCCCGGTGGCCGCACTGCTTCTTCCCGAAAGAAGAGAAGCTCCGAAACAGCCTCGTCATGAAGGACGGCTCCAAAGTCGTGAGCCTCGTGGAGTACGTTGACCAGACCATGCGGGTGGACGGCGGGAGCCTGAAGACCGCAGGCATCACCATCGTGTCCACCTGGCCGACGTACCGGGGACGCGGGTTCATGACCAAGCTACTAAACAAGTGCATAACATTATTGCAGGAGGAGGGCTACGCCTTTTCCGACTTGGGCGGCGACAGGCAACGCTACGGGCACTTCGGCTGGGAAAGGGCGGGCCGCCAGTGGCGCTTCCAAGTGACGCGCCGTTCACTAAATGACTCGAAAGCCGCGGAAGGCCACACCGTCAGCCCATACACAGCATCCAAAGAAGAGACCGACGCGGTCATCGCCATCCACGAGAAAGAAGCGAAAGGGCTTAAGCGAAGCCGCGGTCTCTACGAGATGCTCTATAAACGCGTGGGAAGGCAGCTCTGGCTGTCGCGAGACGATGAGGGAATAGACGCGTACGCGATGGTTGACCCGCGCGAAAAGGAACAGGTAATCATCGAGTTCGGAGGGTCCCCCGAAGGGACGCGGGCAATCCTTGGCCACCTCATCGAGAACGTCGGGATTGAGGCGCTGACTATTTACTCGCCGTGGTCGCACCCGCTGAACGCCACGTTCTTCTCCGCGAGCTCATGGTGGAACGTGGTCAGCCAACGGATGGTCAAAATCGTCGACCTAGAGGCGACGCTGCTAGGCTTCGCGCCCCAGCTAGGCCGAAAGTACCGCGGCTCAGAATTCCGAGGAAGCCGCACAGCAACCTTCGCAATTGAGGGAACCGAGCAGCGGGTTGAAGTGGAGTTCTCGCCCGGCGGCGTCACCGTCAACAAGGCGTCGGGCTCTTCAGGCTCTCTGACGTTGTCCGAACGCCAGATGGTGCGCCTCCTCCTCGGCCTCGGGACGCCCAGCTCCGAGTTCACCTTGCCGCCCAAGGCGCGGTTCCTCGAGCCGATTCTGCCCCTGGACTTTTTCATCTGGGAAAACGAATCCGTGTGACTACCTTCCACCAAGGGCTTGACGATTGCCGGACTAGCATTTGACGTGCAGGGCTTCTGCCAGCTGCCTCAGGTCGTCGTCGCTCATCCACTCGGTCTGGAGGTACTCGCAGATTCTTCGGTCGCTTTTGCCCAGCCTTCTCGCCTCCTCCACCGCGTAGCGGTAGGCTTCAATTTCCGTCGGTCGCTCAACGTAGCTGTACCTAGCGTCGAAGAGGTCAGCCCCCTCCATGAACTGCCGCACGTGGACCAGCTCGTGAACCAAATCCAAGTAAACGTCAAGCCTATCCCCGTCATTCAGGTATCTAGGATTGACCATGAGGTGCCCGTTGAACGGGTTCACGCCCATGTAGCCGCCGAACGGGATGAAATCAACCTTAAGATTTCCTAGCATGTCAGCTGCTTTTTCGCCGAAAATCTGTTTAACTGCTTCGACGTTTTCGAAACCTTTGAAATAGTGCAGAAAGGGGCGACTTGGCGCACCCAGAAGCAGCAGTCTGTCCAGGCGCAGAAGCCTGACAGTTCGAAAAACTACGGATTCGAATGTTTCACGCCAGTCTGCCACCTGCATCACTCTCGACGTTCCATGGATGGGGCCGCTGGGATTTGAACCCAGGACCTCGCGCGCCCCAGGCGCGAATCTTAGACCAAGCTGGACCACGGCCCCTTTTTTTCGTGGATCACAACCTTCCTATGGGGCTAGGATAATTTCCACCCTACTGCAACTTAAAAGTAATGGTCTAGGCACCATCCTAAGGGTCTACAACGGGAACCTGAAGGGCGCCAAGATCGGGCAGGACACCTGGAACTACACGTACAACTTCGAGAACATGCTCACCTCGGTACGCAAGAACGGCGCGGTCCAGGGGCGTACTGGTACGACGCCATGGGCAGGCGCGTCCAGACGTGGGACGGCCAGAACGGGTACGTCAACTACGCCTACAGCGGCTTGGACATCGTCTACGAGAATAACACGCAGGGCGCGGTGACCAAGCACTACTACGCCATTGGCCTGCAAGTAGCCGAGAACAGGGGCGGCGCGGTCGAGTACTTCCACGAGGACGCCCTGGGCAGCACCAGGCTCAAGACAAACAGCACCGGCGGCGTAATCTTCAAATCAAATTACTTACCCTTCGGGCAGACCGTTAACTCCACGGGCACAGAAGACTTCAAGTACACAGGAAAACACGAGGACGCTTCGGGGCTTTATTATTTTGCTGCAAGATATTATGACCCGACTCTAGGCAGGTTCACCACACAAGACCCAGAACGAGGAAAACTAACAGACCCACAAACCATGAATCTATATGTCTACTGCAGGAATAATCCACTAAAATACACAGACCCAGACGGACGATGGATTAACATAGCTATTGGAGCCCTCGTGGGAGCTTTTATTGGAGGACTGTCATATTATGCGTCTACTGGTTTTACTGACTGGCAAGGAGCTCTGGTGCATGCAGGCATCGGCGCAGTTGCAGGTGGTATTGCTGGTGCAACATTTGGTGCTGTAGCGTTATACATGGCTCCAACAGCAACGATACCAGCAGCAGTGACAATGGATTCCGCGATTGCTTCATTGGGTTCTTCTGCAGTGAATGTAGTTATAGCTAGCGCTATAAGCAGTGTCGTGGGTGGATTCTCAGAAAGATGTGCCCAAAACATCGCCTATGGGCTGGGTGCGCCTGGAGTTAGTGAGAAGCCTGCTGAACCATGGGATGTAAGGTATGCGTGTGCCGATTTTATAGGGGGTGTTGCGGGAGGTTTTGCTAGTTTTGGTGTTGGTAAACTTGTAGAAAGATTTTCAAGCAGAATTGTCGGCATAAATTGGATGGCAAAGCTTGACGTAATTTCCGAAAGCCCGAGGGGAGCTGCAGAATATTATTCTTATCTTATCGGTAAAAACATAGTCAGTAAAACTGTTAGAACTGCCACCAAAGATGCAGTTAAGCCAATAACAGATCAAATAATAGATAAATTATTACCATAATAAAAGATATTATACGGAGCTGGACAGACATTCTTTTAGGGAAATTTGAAGTTTCTGAAACATGCCTGGAGACATATTAATATTGAATATTTCTACTTCTGCGTTAATAAGAAGGTGCGTCTTTTTTGGTTTATATCCAATTCTTAGTTTCTTTTTCTCAATACTTGATTTAGGCAGGTTTTGGGGATCTTGGAGCGTAATTGGCGTATCAGTATTATTTTTTTCCATTGGTATGTCGATGTGGAAACTAACCGACGAGCCCGACTTACCATCATTTTCCTCCACGAGCGCTCATTACATTCTTTTTTTCTATGCATGGTTTGGCTTCATTTTTTATGCGCTTATATTAAGTGGGGAATGGTTGTATGCTAGTTTAGTCATATTATTAGACGTTGCTATAACATATTTCGTTGTTTTCGGTTTCCTTGACAAACGGCATCTCCTCAAAAGGCTGGACACCCCATTCAACAAAAAATTATGGGAATTCCTTTGGTTTATTTTTATCTTGTCATCCGCAGTTCCAACTACCCTAGGCTTAACGAGACTACATAGTATTTTGAGCCTGTTGCCAATTATTACATACAGCATTGTCTTTGGCTGGTTTGGGCTGGAAACGGCTCCTCGAATTGTTCCTAAGACACTTGGAGCCCATATTTTAGCACCCGCATATTTTATCTTCATTGTTCTTCTTTATGGTGGCATTGAAACGGCTAATCCAGCTCTAAAATATTTTACCCCAGATTCTGGACAAGTAATTCTTCTTTCTCTCATCTCCGTCTACGTTATGTTTATTTCTAGAAGCATGTACAAGTCATTTAGCCAACCTTTAAGCGACAAGAGACAAGACGTGAAACAGGCAATTTCAGAAGGTAAAGTGGTGGCAGAGGCATAGCATTTTTTTGGTTGACCGAGATAAATATGTTGCACCGCTTTCAATCTAAATGCAATTCTGCATTTGAGAGCTTGCTTTTGAATACAAATGTGTAACGTAAATGTTGTGGAGGGGAAAAGCGTGAAGATTTGTGTGTGCGCGTATCTTTTTTATTATCTAAATGATTTTTTTATTTATTAATCAGTATTGAATAGTTCATCGTTTCTTCCCATCACTTGGTCCGTACACGCACGCACAAATTGGGTGGATTCGTTGGCTGCCTTGACCCTTTTTTGAACGGGAACCCACGTCTTTTGAACCTCGTATCCTTCCTTGATTGGCTTCAGGAAGCCGAACTTGACGAGGTGCTCCTTGTAGGCTCTCAAGGTCCTCGGGTTAGTACCTACATACCGTTCAAGAAAGTTATCGCTTAAGGCGCAAAATTTTTTATACCACTGTTATATATACCGATGTTAAGGGATGTTCTGCCTTGAAGGACGCTAAAGCCGAATGTAGACGTGACAAAGGCAAGTTAGTCCTTAGCAACGACCGCTTGTCTCTCGACATCTTTATTGAAGGAGGCGTGAACCCCACAAACCTGCTTCGGAAAAAGGACGGGAGGGTCTACGCCGATTCCGGGTACCGCTACAAGTACCTCGCGTGGGAACGCGGGGGCAAGCTTCCCAAGTACGTGAAGCATTCAACGGAACGGAGACTGAAAGGGGGCTCAGACGTCGGCGTGGACGTGACGGTCACGGGCAAGACGGGGGACTTGGAGGTGAAGCACGCGTTCTTCGTGCCCAACAACGAACCTTACCTCGAAGAAAGGTTAACCGTGAAAAACGCGGGCAAAGAGCCGTTGAGCACTCCCGACATCTCGTTCGGCTTCACGAAGACCATCGGGGACGGCGAGGGCAAGCTGCTTGACGAGTTCGCGGACAGCAAAGTCGTCGCAATCCCCTTTAGGAGAGAGTGCTGGTTCGGAAGGAACGGCGAATACACCGAGTACTCCTTCAAGGACCTGCTCACACAGAAGGGGTATTACAGGCCGTACTTCAGCCAGGCCGAGAAGATACAGTCCGACAAGTTTGGCTCAGAGGGCTGGGCGTGGACCGACGGCGAATCCTCTCTCATGGTCGCCAAGCACAACTTGGAGGGGATGGAGTTCTCCCTTCTGGAGGCCATTGACAACGACGGTAAACCCGCCATACAATTTGGTGGTGCTGGCGTGTGGCACGAGGACCCTGAGGCTGCCCTAAAGATCGGCGCTGGGCAAGAGTTGCGTTTCGGGGTGACGAGGTACACGTTCGTCGACGGCGGCTGGAAAGAGTGCTACTACGCCTTCAGGGACTTCATGAGCGAGCAGGGCCACGTGGTCCTCGAGGGGTTCAACCCGCCCGTCCAGTGGAACGAGCTCTACGACCACCCCTTCTGGTGGGCAACGAAGGCCTCCGGACGCCACTACGACACGGTGGAGGACAGGCAGCGACTTTTCACTTTCATGTCCTTGGAGGAGGAGGCCAAGAAGGCTCAGGAACTGGGGTGCGAGGCACTGTACCTTGACCCTGGTTGGGACACGAACTTCGGCTCCTCCATCTGGGCGGCGGACAGGCTACTCCCGGCGAAGGACTTTGTCAAGCAACTGAAGACGAAGTACGGGCTAGGCTTGGCTCTTCACACGCCCCTGGCCGGGTGGACTGACCAGGCGGGCCGCAACGCCACTTACCCGGAGAAGGCTCACAGGAAGGACAGGTACGGCATGGTTCTCGTGGACCTGTGCATGGCTTCGCCCGCCTACGTCAAGACCAAGACCGAGCGCCTGATCGAGTTGGCGAAGGACGGTGTCGTGTTCTTCATGTTCGACGGCGACGAGTACGGCAGGCGCGAGATCACGGGCACGAGCCCGTGCTACGATCCAGCCCACGGGCACTCGGTTCCTTTGACACGCGAGGAGCACGGCAAGGCGATACTGAAGATCGCACGGGACATCCACAAGGAGTGCCCCAACGTTCTGATCGAGCTCCACGCCTTCGTGGGTCCTCCCTTTTACCCGTGCATGCCGACCTACTACCTGCACGAGCCGGGCGGTCCCGACGAGCTCTGGGGCTTCGAGTACATGTGGTACCCCCTGTGGGACGTCGTCTACGGCAAGGCCATGAGCCTCTACTATTTTAACCTGGCATACAGCTACCCGCTGTACCTCCACATCGACCTCCGCAACGACAACGAGAACGCCCTCGAATTCTGGTGGTACGCGTCCACCTGCCGCCACCTCGGAGTGGGAGGCAAACGGGACCTAAAGGTTTGGGAAGCCCATAAGCAAGCCATGAAGACGTATATGAGGCTGAAGCGTTTCTACACGCAGGGAACCTTCTACGGACTCGGCGAAACCGTTCACGTCCACACCCTGGCGGACGAGGGAAAAGCCGTGGTCAACGTCTTCAACCTTTCGGACAAGCCAGAAACCAGACAAATAAAATTCGATTTACGCGAGATAGGCTTCGGACCCAAAGCCAGAATTGACATAAAGGGCGCTTCGTGCAGCCAGAAAGGCTCAACCGTCATTCTACGCTTCGACAATCCAGCGATGGGAACCGCTCTCGCAGAAATAAGTTCAAAGACGTGAAAAAAATCATCCATCGAGACCTTAGGTCTTTTCTCCGGCGTCTCTACATGCCCATTATGATCGTGCGGATGTTCGTGACGTCCGGTGACTCGTAGACGCGTTTTCCGAGGATGAAGTTGCTTGACGTGTAGACCTCCCTTCCGGCAAGGTAGTTCTGGACGACCGCGTCTTTTTGGCTCGCAACGTCCGCCTCGGACGCGAAATTAAAGATTTCCCACCTCGTTATTTCCGATGTGCCCGAAGCGAAAACCATCGCCCACCTGATTTTTTGGTCGTTCTCGACGAACTCGATGTACGAGAAGGCCAGAAGCGGGTCGCCGCGTCGGGCAAGCAAATAACCCACTTTGTACTGGTCGCTGCTGAAGAAGTCGTTGCCTTGGGCGTCTACGACCGCTTCGATGGCTTGGAGGGCGGTCTCGTTTCCCTCGCAGTAGACCACCGCCCCGTTGTAGACCATGACATAAGCGAACCTGTTAGATGAAGACACGTAGGGATCCACATGAAATATGGTGATGCCTCCGTAAACTGTTGACGTGAGATTGCTGCTTGATAATATCCTGTTCAAGTTGTACAAGGTTGTCGCGTTCACGGCGATGACGCTTATCGCTGAATAGTCGGAAGCCTCAACCTCCAACCCGTATACGGCGTCACTCACGGTAATGTTCAAGTTTACGTCGGCGACGGACAATAGAATGTCAGAGAGGAACAAACCCGAGAAGCCAGTCAACTCAGGAACGTTCATCAGGCGGAACCACACCGCGCCCGGAGCCACGAAGGACATCCAAGCCTCATGATTGAAGGAAGAAGGCGACGGCGTGGCCACTGTGCCCCGTTCGTTCCACAAAACGTAACCAGCGTACGACAGGAAGACCACAATGAAGGCTAACGTGGCGATTGACCGTTTAGTGAACCGTTGCTTCCTTCTTTTCGGGGGCATACTCCATCAATACATGCATGAAAGATATTTATATATCGCCACGAACAACGATTGCGAAGGCAGTTGTTGAAGAAGCTTCTGATGGACCTTGCCGCAATGAACGTGGCGGTCTTCGTTGTTTCGGTTCTGGCAAGCTTGTACGGATACATTCTACAAGAAGCCTTTGTATTAATCCTGTTCTTCGGAAGCGGGTTCGCCCTGATCCTTGGGGGCGTTTCCGGCTTCTTCCTCTCAAGCGCCTCGTTCTGGAGCCTCGTGGAATTTTTACGTAAAAGAAGGACAAAGGAAGACAAGGAAACACCCGAAAAAACGGAAAAAACAAAACCCAAAATGTCTAGCGGGCAAAGATTCGTGATGATAGGAGTTATGCTTCTAGTTGAATCGTTGCTGCTGTCTCTCTTGTTGTAGATAGCTGAGCCTGATTATACATGAGCGAAACGAAAAATAAAAAAGGAGAGGGGGAATTGAAGTTAGCTTACTTCTTCCTCATTCCCAAAACGACCGCGACTGCTAGGGCGACAACGGCTAGGCCGACTCCGCCGTAGGCGATCGTCGTCATGCTCGACAGCTGCGAGTTCAGAGTCGTCAACTGGGTGTTCAGAGTTGCCACTTGAGTCGTCAGAGACGAAGTAGCAGAAGTAATCTGGCTCGAAAGCGAGACAACGGAAACCTGAGTGGATTCGGTTGTCTGCGCGTCAACGGACTTCGATAATCCCGAGTACGGGAACGTCGGTCCTGTTGCAGAGCTTACTGCTGCGGTGTTCGCGCCGACTCCTGTCAGTGAAACCCTGAAGTAGTAGGTCCCTGTCGCTGTAGGCGTGTAGAGCAGCTCATAGTAGCCACCGACCGTTGTGACGGTTTGCGCGACTGGAGTCCAGGTAGATTCGTCGGTGCTCATTTCGAGCAGGGCAACGATGCCACCTTGCTCCAGAGAGGCGACTGGGTCAATAGCGAAAGATCCAGTGACAACTACGGTCTGTCCTAGCAGGTAGCTTCCAGTGGTCTCTGGTGTTGGCGGGGTGACTCCGACGTTGTAGCCAGCCATTGCCAAGAGCTCCTTGGCTGCTTCTGGGTCGTAATCTCTGGCTACGATGTCTTCGTTGGCGTACGGGCTCACCGGGTTAACGTGGACTGCACCTGGTGTAGCGAGACCAGCGCAAAGGTTGTCGATGATGAGCTGTCTCGGTATCAGGTAGTCCATGGCTTGCCTCACGTACTTGGCCGCAAGTGCCGCCTGAGACGGATCCTCTTGGCCGAGGGGCGTGTCAACACCTGTCCCGAATATGGGGTGTCTCATGTTGTAACCCATTTGCTGGAGTCCAGACCCTCCAAGTAGGTATGCTGTGGCAAAGTCTAGGTTTCCTGCAACGTAGTCATTCTGCAGCTGATAGTTCTGGTCGAGTATTTGGGCAACGCCGTTCCTGAGGTCTGCGATGGCTGAGTCTTTCCCGACAACGTATTTGACATAGTAGGTCTCCACGTCGAACATACCCACGCCTTCCAGAGCTGTCTTGTTCCAGTAGTCGTCGAACTTCTCGAGCGTTGCGAGCGCGTTCGTCGAATCGTAGCTCACGAAGACGTAGGGTCCAGAGCCGATAGGTCCACTGAAGGTTTGACCGTTGGCTTCGTAGGTTCCGACGCCTGTGTCAAACGTGTGGGTCTTCCACTCGGAGAAGGGAACAGTTTCCAACACGTGCTTTGGCAGGATGGCAAGTCCGTCACCCTCTGGGTGGAACGTGTCTGATGGTAGCCCTGTGTCACCAAAGTCAGCAATCTCTATTCTGACCGAGTATGGGTCGACTGCTGTGATTGTTGCTTTTCTGTCGTTTTCCACTGTATCGTCGGCTGGGTAGTAACCAACGCCTCCCGCGAGGTCAATGACCAGTCTCGTTGTTGTTCCGTTCTGCCAGTTGAACGTGATGTCTTCACCTATGTAACCTGCGGTGAAGGCTGACTGTTGGGAACCTGTCGCGGGATGTAGGTATCCAAGGTACGAGAAGAGGATGTCGTCGGCTGTGAGTTCCACACCGTCGTGGAACAGAATGCCGGGTCTTATCGTATAATCGTAGATTCTCCCATCAGGTGATTTCGTATATGACGTGGCAATGTTTGGCACATAAGCGAACTCGCTGGTCAAGCCAAACAGGCTGTCGAAGATGGGGTTAATGACCACGGTGTCGTACCAAGAGTTGGATAATGGCGGGTTAAGGTCCAGCAGATCTCCAGTCGTGGACAAGACAACTTCGGTCATTCCCGACAGGTACTGTGGGGTTGGTCCTATGTTGTCGAAAATCCACTCGTAGCCGTTGAAGTCAAGGGCATTGTCCGCTGCCATGACAGCTTGCGTGTAGAATATCTGTGAGGCTGGAAGGTCTTCAAATTGGATTTCCTGCCAGTCCTTAAAGGCAGCAATGCCAGCGTCGTTGTATCCTTGAGACATAAAGGTGTCAATGGCTGCGTCGCTTTCGCTGTTGTTCCACAGGTAATAGTTCGAGTTAGGCGGAGTGTTTGTGCTGTAGTAAATCTGGAACGTGCCTGCATACGGCGTCACTGGTGAACCAGGACTCCAACCGATCAGCAGGGCGTCGTAGCCGCCTTCGTCCCACGTTTTCCCGATGATTGAGGTGTCAGTAGGTGTGAGAATCCTGTCGTAGACTCCACCCCAGCCTAAGAAGACAACTCTGGCGTCAATGCCGACGGCTTGGAACGAGTTGGCGATGATGAGACCCCACTGTCGCCTCAACAGGTTTGCGCTGCCAGGAGCGACTATGGTTATCTCGAACAGGTATGTGGTCTGCGCGTTAACGAGAGTTACAGCATTCATTGTCAGTATTGGGGATGCTAGTATGATGAGCAGTGCGATGCAAATAGTCTCTTTCAGTTTCATGTATTTTTTCTCCTAATTTACCTTTTATAAGGCTGGTCATAACTATTTTCATTCAATATTTATAAATATATGGATTATACATATGCCCGAAAAGGAAAAGGGGGCTTATTTCAAGGTTTTTAGTTACAAAAATACGTCATTGATCAATTAATTACGCGACTGCGTGAAATCACGCATTATGGAGAAATTTTTCCGAGAAATGACAGGAAACGTAATGGTTCGCATGAACCTTCTCAAGCAAAGGTTTTTCTTCACTACATATTTTCTGGGCATAGGGGCACCTTGGGTGGAAGCGGCAGCCGGACGGCGGATTAATCGCACTCGGCACCTCGCCGGGCAACAATATTATCTTCGTCTTCCTCTTCGGGTCAGGTATGGGAACCGCAGAAATTAGCGCCCTCGTGTACGGGTGAACAGGATGGTCGAACAGTTCTTCCGAGGAGGCTGTCTCCACGAACTCGCCAAGGTACATCACCAATACTCTATGGGAAATTTGCCTGACGGAGCTGAGGTCGTGCGAGATGTAGAGGTACGACATGCCGAGCTTCTTTTGAAGGTCCATCAGCAGGTTGAGGATTTGCGCCCGGATGGAAACGTCAAGAGAAGAGACTGGCTCGTCCGCGATGATGAACTTCGGGTTCACAGCGATTGCACGCGCGATGCAGATTCTTTGCCTCTGCCCTCCGCTGAACTCGTGGGGGTAACGCTCAGCGTGGTACGGTTCTAAACCGACCAGCCCCAGCAACTCGTAGACTTTGTTTTTCCACTCGTCCGAGGGCACATGTTTATGGATTTTGAAAGGCTCACTTATAATGTCGTAAACCGTCATCCTCGGGTCCAAGGACGCGTAGGGCGACTGGAAAACCATCTGAATGGACCTTCTAAGCGCGAGCTTCTCCTCTTTTTTGCCCTTCTTAAAAGTGTTGAGGATGTTCTCGCCCTTGAATAGAATTTCTCCCTGCGTGGCTTTTTCTAGATAGATGATTAGTCTTCCTGTGGTGGTTTTGCCGCAGCCACTTTCTCCCACGAGCCCGACTGTCTCTCCTTCGTTCACCGTGAAACTTATGTGGTCTACGGCGTGGACGCTACCAACTACCTTCTTCAGTATTATGCCTCTTGAATAAACGGGGAAATATTTCACTAGATCCTTGATTTCAAGCAGCGTCTTCGCGGTGGTCATTTTCCTCTGTTCAGCTCCTTCCACCTGTGGCAGGACACCATGTGCCCTTTCCCGACGTCTTCGACCGGAGGAATCTTTTCGCTGCAGATGCTTTGGGCGTATTTGCATCTCGGATGGAACTTGCATCCCGTGGGGGGAGTAATCAAGTTGGGAATGTTTCCCGGGATGTAGATGAGAGCCCTCGTCTGATCCAGACGCGGGACTGCCATTAGAAGCGCCTCGGTGTACGGGTGCGGCTCTTCGAAAATGGTTTCGGTGGAGCCGATTTCCATGATGTTGCCCGCGTAGAGGACGACGACCCACTTGCACATGTCAGCAATGATGC
>Ga0233423_10000920_pt1 | contig 15032 bp, 13 predicted proteins | sample Watercolumn_Mata_FD_180713 | JGI IMG/M metagenome (GOLD analysis project Ga0233423, IMG submission 180713) | Freshwater microbial communities from Lake Matano, South Sulawesi, Indonesia - Watercolumn_Matano_2014_112_MG | ecosystem: Environmental > Aquatic > Freshwater > Lake | place: Indonesia...
CTTGGCGGAGACCGATGCCAGCCGAACACAGGATCAGGCGTCGTGTATTACTAAATATAGTCGCATTCTTTACCATAACCTAATTCACCGAGGCGTGTTAGACAGGTTATTTTCACAAACTCTCAGGCCAAGAGGTGGTTTCTGCTTGCCAGACGGTGGACAGGTCTTGCGCCAGGGCCAGGAGTTGCTGCCGCTGCCCCAAGTCCAAGGACAAGGGGGAGGTCTCTTGCTGGTGGGCGAACTCGGCCTCCAGTTGGGCCACTTGTTGCAGGGCAGCTTCCCATTCCCGTTCCAGAGTGCGCGCCACCAGCCGATTCTCTGGGTCCACCTGTTCATAGCGCCGTTGGGCCAAGCGGCTGGCGTAATGGACTCCGTCCAGACGCAAGGCCCATTGCTGCCGCAAGGTGGCCTGCTGACGCTCCATCTCGTCCAGGATGGCCAGGCTCAATTCCACCTGGGCCGGGGTCAGAGCGGCCAGCACCGCCGTGGCTACAGCCTGGTCTACACCCTGGCCGGGTATGCGCTGACAAGTAGCCTGGGCATAGCGTCGCTGCTGTTGGTCACAGACGTAGGTGACGTGCTGATTCTGTGCTCCGCTGTAACAGGGGTGCAGCCGTCGGCCACAGCGACCGCACAAAGCCATGCCGCTCAAGAGGGCAGGGCCATCTTGCCGGCGGCCAGAGAGCTGTTGTTGCCAACGATGGGCCTGTAACCAGGTCTGATTGGCCTCGTACTCAGACCGGCTGATATAGCCAGGAAAGGCGTCCCACAAGACCACGGGCCAGGCCGTGGGCGCTAGGCGGACGAACCTCTGCTGCAAACGATCTAGCGGCTTGGCCTCAGCCCGGTGGGTGATCCGACCATAAACGTAGGCCCCCGCATAGAGGGGATTGTGCAAGGCGGCATGCACCCGTTGGCAAGTCAAAGGACCCCAGACCACAGGACCATCCTGCCAGGCGCCTCTAGCCCGCTTGGGGAATTGTAGGCTCTGTGCCTGGAAGTAGTGCACCACGCCGCTGATGTGGCCACTCAAGCGAAAGCGCTCAAACAGCAAGCTGACGGCGGCTCGAACCTGCTCATCGGGGTCCTGGCGGATGCCTTGCACGGGATCAAAAACCAGGCCGATGGGGAGAGGGATGGCCAGTTCTCCCCGCTGGGCTTTGCGCAGCTTGTTCTGCCACAGGCGCAGCCCCATCTGGCGCGTTTCGTTACTGCTCAAGAGCCCCTTGAGACCCAACATCAGGCGGTCATCGGGCAAGCGCGGGTCGTAGACCTGGTGTTCGTCAATGAGCAAAACCCCAGTCAGGGTAGCCACTTCCACCAGACGATGCCACTCACTGTCCTGACGAGCCAGACGGGAGACCTCCAGGTTGAAGATGGCGCCGACCCTGCCCAGAGCCACCTCTGTCAGCAGCTTCTGGAAACCAGAGCGCGTGACGGTGAGATCAGTGGCCGAACGGCCCAAGTCTTCGTCCAGGACGACGATTTGTTCTGGTACCCAACCCAGAGAACGCGCCCGTGCTTGGAGGTCATATTGGCGTAAGGTGCTTTCGTGGTGCTGCCGTACTTGCATGGGGTCGGACTGACGGACATAAATGTACGCCAACCGCCGCAGGTGGTCAAGTTGCACCTTTGCTGAGGAGGGGGTCATGCGGCCTTACCCTCCTTCTGTTGCTGCACCCAGCGGCGCAGCAACATCTGCACCAGAATGGCGATGACCTGCCTCTGTTGGGCCACTGACAGGCGTTGCCAAAGGGAATGAAGCCGGCTGTCCATAGTTTCCTCCTGTGATTGGCATCTCGTTTTCAGGAGGAATTGTGCCCGATTCTATGCTCTTTGGCAACAGGGCGTTCAGCCGTTGGCGCAGTGTGAGCAGGTGGACGATCAGAAAGCGCGCCCCAGGCCGATGAACCGTGGGAGGCGTCTGATCGGTCCAGTCCAACGGAATGAACCGGGACTCGCCGTCAGGCAGTTGGATCTTGAGCAGTTGATTGCCCTTCTCACCTCCCTGGTGCAACACTGGGAAGGACTGTTCCCGCAGCGGGTGAGTAGGATGGATAATCCGCACATAGGCGGGATGTGTTTTTAAGTGTGTTTCTTGTGAACGAATTGAGAATCAAACGAATCTTGTCTGGTTCGCTCTTTTCTCCATTCGTTGTTGCCTTTGGTGGCCGCCAGCGCAGAACAGCCCCGAGCTCAAGCTCAGGGCTGAAAGCTCAAGCCCGTTGAAAACGGGCTGCCTGGTCAGCCGGTTCGTAGGGGCGAGGCATTCCGGCGAGGTGGTTGCCACTCCCATGCATCTTCCTTGCGCAGGCATCAGGAACATGCCGGATATGCGGGATAATGCCTCGCCCAGTGACGCCCCGAGCTCAAGCTCAGGGCTGAAAGCTCAAGCCCGCTGCAAGCGGGCTGCCCGCCCCATCGCGGCAGGGCGCTGGCAGCGCCCTGCCGCTCTCAGCCCGGCGGTTGAGCGCCGGGCCACTAGCGCCTGGCCGCCAGCGCAGCCGGAAAGGGGATGACCTTGCCCGGCAGGGGCACGCTCGCCGGCGCCTCTTCGCCCTGGGGCATGGCCGCCTGGTGCAGGGCGCAGCCAGCGGCGCAATCCTTGCCGGAGACGATGGGCACCACGCGGGCCAGGCAAGCGGCGCGGTTGAAATGCAGGGCGGGTGGGCGGTCGTCCCAGACCTCGGTCTTGCCATTGCCGTAGTGGACGATGATGGACGAGGCCAGGGACTTCTCCAGGGTGAAGCGCAGGTGCTGGCAGTTGATCTGGGCGGCGGGACAGGCGGCGCAGAGGGCCGGGGAGACCTCGTTGTCGCCGCGGCTGATCTTGGCGCAGACGACCCGCCCGTCGTCGGCGACACCCCGCTGAGGACAGGCAGCGCATTTACCGTCGTGCGGCTGTAGCGTATCCGGACGAGGAATGGGGGAGGAATTCAGCATGGCAACCCTCCAGAGCAAAAGCAGCTCGGCAGCCAAATTGTGGATCTAATCTCGCAGCAGAGCAGGCTCCCACGCCCCAATACATTGCTGACTTGGATATGTATCGGGGCACGCCTGCGGGCTGGGCGGCATGGGAGCCGCCCCTGCTGACAGATAGCTGAAAGATAGCCAGGCAGCCAAAATAGAACATCTGTTCTAGTCCAGATTCTACCACAGATGCTGCTCTTTGTCAAGAGGGTTTGGCCGGTCCAGAGGAAAAATTAAGGTAATGTTCTAGATTCTGGGTACAGGGGGAATAGGAGAAACAAGGGGAACAGGGGAGAATGAATGAGGCCCCCTCGTGGGGGAGGCGAGGGGGCCTCGGGGAAGGAAAGGGGCGACGCACTTTTCAATTGGCACACATCTCACGTCAGCAGGTCTGGCACACACAAAGCGGCTTGTACTCAGGAAAGCAGGTGCGTCGCACCAGAGAATTGACTAAACCTTGCGAAGGTTGCGGAACCTTCGCAAGGTTTAACCCTTACGCCCGGCCCACCCGCCGGATGACGCCCACTACCTTGCCGTGAATCTCCACCTTATCGGCGGGGATGATGATCGGCGACATCTGGGGGTTGCGGGGCTGCAGGCGCACCTGGGCGCCCTCGAGGTAGAACTGCTTCAGCGTGGTCTCGTTGCGCTCCGGCAGCCAGGCGGCCACCAGCTCGCCGTTCTCCGCCGTGCGCTGTGGACGCAGCAGGACGATGTCGCCGTCGTCAATCAGGGCGTCAATCATGGACGTCCCCTTGACACGTAAGGCGTAAATCCCCTCCTCGTCCGGCACAACCTGGCGGGTCAGGTCCAGCACTTCCTCGGGGGTGTCCGCCCAACCCTCGTGGCCGGGCACAGGAATCGGCTCGCCAGCGGCGATGCGCCCCATCACCGGCACCTGCACAAAGAGCTCTCGCAGGTGCCGCGCGGACTGCTCCACGATCTCTATGCCCCGCGAAGTCCTTTGGTCACGGCGGATGTAACCCTTCTGCTCCATAATCCGCAGGTTGTAATCCACCATCGACGTGGAGGAGATGCCCACCTCCTTGCCGATCTCGCGCACCGTGGGCGGGTAACCATAATCTCGATTGTACTCGCCGATGTAGCGCAGGATGTGCTGCTGCCGATCAGTTAAACCCTTCATCCTTCAACCCTCCTCGAGCCAGGAAGACTGGCGAACATTCGTTCTGAGGGTATTATACCACGAACAGGCGTTCTATGTCAAGGGGTTTGGGGGCAATTTTTGCTGATTTTGCAAAATTCTCCACACGTGGAGCACGCGCTGGCCGGCCGTGAGGTTGGTCAGCACGGCCAGCAGCCACAGGGCGATGGTCACCTGGTTCAGCAGCAGCCCCAGCGCCAGGAGAATTACGCGCTCTGGCCGGGCGAGCAGGCCAACCTCGCACTTCAGCCCCAGTCCCTCGGCGCGCGCCCGGGCGTAGCTCACCAGCAGCGAGCCGACGATGGTGGCGTAGATCAGCAAGATCTCCGTGGTCATGCCCTGGGGGGCGTAGACCCACAGCAGGCCGAAGTAGATGACTGCCTCGGAGAGGCGATCCAGGTTGGAATCGAGAAAAGCGCCGAAGGCAGTGGCCTTGTGGGCGTACTGGGCTACGGCCCCGTCCAGCAGGTCAAAGGCCGAGGCCAGCAGGAGTAGCACCCCGCCCAGTTGCCAGCGCCCCGTAGCCAGGACGGCGGCGACACCGGCGTTGAGTAGAAAGCCGATCACCGTGAGCATGTTGGGCGTCAGCCCGGCCTGCGCCACCAGGCGCGTGAGGGGCAGCGCCCACCGGCGCAGCCGATCCTTGGTCACCAAATCCGTCAGCAAAGCACTAACCTCCCCGTAGATTGCCGATTGGCGATTGACGATTGCCGATTTCGTTCGTAGGGCAGGTTTCCGTACATGCCCCAGCAGTCGGCGGCTAGAGAAAGCCGCCCTACGCTTCTGCTCATTTTTTCACCAGCACCTGGCGCAGATGGGCCCGGCGCTGCACCTTGTAAATCGTCTCCTGGTAATAGTCCAGCACCCGTGCCGCCACCTTGCTCCAATCGTACTGGGCGGCTGTGGCCTGGCCGCGCTGGCCCATCGCCGCGCGCAGCTCACCATCGGCCAGGAGGTGGACGATAGCCGCCGCCAAAGCGCGTTCGTCCGCCGGGGGCACCAGCAGCCCCTCCGCGCCGTGGGTCAGCACCTCGCGATAGCCGGGAATGTCCGAGGCGACGATGGCCCGGCCGGCGACCATCGCCTCCAGCAAGATAATCCCAAAGCTCTCAAAGCCCGTCGAGGGGGCGCAGAAAACGTCCGCCGTGTGATAGTAGCGCGGGAGTTCTTGCTCCGAGACGTAGCCCACGAAGCTCACGTCGGCGATACCGTGACGCCGGATGTAACGCCTGTAAGGCTCGATGTCCTCCTCGTTGTAACCGCCCACCACCAGCAGGCGCGCCGCGGGGAACTCCTGCTTCACGTAGGGGAAGGCCTGCAGCAGATAGCGGAAGCCCTTGCGCGGATCCATCCGCCCGACGAACAGGATGTCCGGCCCGCCGACGTACTCCTTCAGAGGAGCCACAGCGTTGCTGAAGGACGGCACGTCAATCCCATTGGGGATGATGGCATAATCGCCAGGGAAATAGCGACTCACAGTCTCCCGAGCCGCCTGGGACACGCAGATGCGCCCATGCAGACGATTCCAGAAGCGCCTGATCAGGGGCTTGCCGTAGCTGTAGGCCGGGTGGCTCTCCCGGTAGGCGTGGAACGTGCCCACGTTCACCGTGTGCGAGTGCCGCAGAACGTAGAGTGGCAGGGCGGGCATCATCGGCTCATGGAGGTGGATGAGGTCAAATTGCTCCGCCTTGAGGATGGTCTTGACCCGGCGATAGGCGCGCGGCGAGAGGGTAATGCGCACCTCGGAGCCGCTGATGGGGAAGGGGACGACGCCACCCACCGTGTACAGATTGTCCGCCTGTTCGTCCAGATCAGACGAGGAAGGGGCGATGATCCTGACCGCGTGGCCCAGGCGACGAAATTCTATGTCCAGGTGGCGAATGTGCTTGTTCACGCCGCCCGGCACGGCATAGTCGTAGGGGGAGACGAGGGCGATCTTCATCAACTCTGCTCCTCCGTGTGTTGGTAGGACAGGTCGCTGACCTGTCGTCTTTGGGAACAGGTTAGCTTTACATTGTTAGATTTCAACTGTCATTGCGAGGAGCATCCCGTCACTCGGCTCAGAGCAGGCTCTGAGTGAAGCTAAGGGATGCGGTTGCGAGGAACGAAGCAAAGCAATCTCCCTCATGGCGCAACAAAGAGATTGCTTCCCCTTCGCTGCGGCTCAGGGCTGCGGCTTCTGCGCTCGCAATGACCAATTTAACAATGTCAAGTTAGCAACCTTTCCGACAAAGTGTTGGTTAGTTTTTCAGGCGCACCTGGTCGCCGATCTGCGCCTGCAGCCAGCGGGCAGCGTGCCCGCCCGGCACGGCGATCTCCAGGCGCCCGCTGGAGCCGATCAGGGCTATCGGCTCGCCTGGCGTCCCCTCAGTGTAGGTGCGACGCAGGCCGACGATGCGCTGCCCGCCCACCTCGATGACCACCGTCTGCGCATCGCCGATGGCCTCCGCTTCCAGATCAGTGACCAGGTTGCCAAAGTGGTCCACGTGCACCACGTGGCCCACCCAGGCGTCGCCTTGACGCTCTGGACGGGGTAGGGGGAAGGTCACCAGTTCGCCGAGCGACAGCGGCTCACCCAGGTCGGCCAGGGGTACGCCCAATGAAAGGTGCGCCGCTACCGGGGCGAAGATGTCTCGCCCGTGGAAGGTGGCGCTCACCTGAGGCAGCCAGTAACGCTGGTTGGTCAGGTGGACAGCCTGTGTGTTTTTCGCCGCCGCTTCCGCCAGCACGTAGCTCAGGACGCCGTTATCCGGCGCCACGAAGGTCGCTGCTTCGGTGGCCACAGCGATGGCCCGGCGCTGGCTGCCCACCCCCGGGTCTACCACTACGACGTGGATGGTGCCCGGCGGGAAGTAGGGCCAGGCGGTGTGCAGCAGGAAGGCCGCCGCCCGCACGTCCTGCGGCGGAATAGCATGGCACACGTCCACAATCGTCGCCGCCGGGTTGATGCCCAGGATCACGCCCTTGAGCACACCCACGTAGGCATCTTCCAGGCCAAAGTCGGTGGTGAGGGTGATAAGGCGCATGGCTGACATATACAACTCAAAATGGCTATGTTGATAGTGAAGCACAAAACGTAAAACGCAAGACGTGTTGCGTGTTACGTAAGGCGTGGAAAGTCAAGCGTCAAACGTGAAACGTGGAACATGAAACGTGGAACATGAAACGTGGAACATGAAACGTGGAACGTGGAACGTGGAACATCACGCGTGTTCTGCCAGCCAGGCGGGTAGTTCGTCAAGGGAGCGGATGACGGGATAGTCGCTGTGCGCCTGGCCACTGTGGTCCAGGAGCACGGCGTCCAGGCCCACGGCGCGCGCCCCGTTCACGTCGGCGTAGACGCTGTCGCCCACGTGCAGGGCCTGCGCCGGGGCGACGCCAGCAATGGCCAGGGCGCGCTGGAAGATGCCCGGGTGCGGCTTGGCGCAGCCCACGCGCGAGGAGGCCAGGATGAAGTCGAAGTATTCGGCCAGCCCAAGCTGGCGGCAGATGCGCGGCAGGGCCCAATCCCAGTTGGAGATGATGCCCAGGACGTACTCGCCGGTGCTCAGGGCAGCGAGGGCGTCCAACACTCCGGGGAAAACCGGGAAGGTGGCCGCATCGTCCAGAATTTCCTGAAAGCGCTCTTCGATGGCCAGCAGCTTCTCCTCCACCCCGGCCAGGAGCAGCGTTTGGTAGTTAGTCAGACGCCAAAAGTGGCGGTTCACCGGCACCGTGGGCGCAAAGGTGACCGTCGCATCGTCCTGGACGATGCGGTCCCAAACCTGCTTGGTGGCCGCCTGCAGGGCCTCCAGCGCCACAGCGACGCCCAGCTCCTGGCAGGCTTGCCGGTACAGATCGGCAAAAGGCGGCACCTCAACCATGGTGCGCCCCACGTCTATGAAGATGGCCTTGTAATGCAATAAAACTCTCCTTGTTTTGGCCTTATGTCAACCAATGGGGCGTCGGGCGCCGCGCCCGACCTACGCGCCACAACCCGATGGGGGCGTCGGGCAGCGTGCCCGCCTACGCGCTCCTGCCCTTTCGTCTCCCGCGCTCCTTGCGCCCCCCGCCGGTGCCCTGCACCTCACGCGTGGTGATGCGCACCTCGCCCAGGGGGTCATCGTCTAGGCCGCGGCGCAGCTCAATGATCTGGTCGCGCAGGAGGGCGGCTTTCTCGAACTCCAGGGCTTTGGCCGCCTCCTTCATCTGCCGCTCCAGGTCCTTCACCAGCCGCAGCATCTCGTCCTTGGGGATGCCGGTTGGCGCCCCGGCCTCGTAGGTGGGGCGCGTCTCCCGCAGCACGCGCACCCGGTCGGTGAGGTCACGCACGGCCTTGACGATGCCCTGCGGCACGATGCCGTGCGCCTCGTTGTGGGCCACCTGAATCTTGCGGCGACGGTAGGTCTCGTCAATGGCCCGCTGCATGGACTCCGTAATCGTATCGCCGTACATGATCACGTGGCCGTTGACGTGCCGCGCCGCCCGGCCGATAGTCTGGATCAGCGACCACTCCGAGCGCAGGAAGCCCTCCTTATCGGCGTCCAGGATGGCCACCAGACTGACCTCCGGCAGGTCCAGGCCCTCGCGCAGCAGGTTGATGCCCACGACGACGTCGTACACGCCCAGGCGCAGGTCACGCAGGATTTCTACCCGCTCGATGGTCTCAATCTCGCTGTGCAGGTAGTGCACCTTGATGCCCAGCTCGTGCAGGTAATCGGCCAGGTCTTCGGCCATGCGCTTGGTGAGGGTGGTCGTCAGCACCCGCTCGCCACGGCCCACGCGCTCTTGAATCTGGGCGATGAGGTCGTCAATCTGCCCCTCTGTCGGCTTGACCTCGATGCTGGGATCAATCAGGCCGGTGGGACGAATGATCTGCTCCACCACCTGCTCGGAATGCTCGTACTCGTAGGGGCCGGGGGTGGCGGAGACGTAGACCGCCTGGTTCATGTGCCGCTCGAACTCCGGCCAGGTCAGCGGGCGATTGTCCAGCGCCGAGGGCAGGCGGAAGCCGTAATCCACCAGCACCTCCTTGCGCGAGCGGTCGCCGTGGTACATGCCCCGAATCTGCGGCAGGGACATGTGCGATTCATCTACGAACAGCAGGTAATCGTCCGGGAAGTAGTCCAGGAGCGTCCAGGGCTGCTCGCCGGGGCTGCGCCGGGCGATGTGCCGGGAGTAGTTCTCGATGCCGGGGCAGTAGCCCATCTCGCGCAGCATCTCCAGGTCGAAGCGCGTGCGCTGTTCCAGGCGAGCCGCCTCCAGCACTTTGTCCTGCTTTTGTAGGGCGGCGAGTTGTTCCTGCAACTCGGCCTCGATGCGCTTGATGGCCTCTTGGAGCTTCTCCTGGGTGGTGACGAAGTGCTTGGCCGGGTAGATGTCCACCGCCTGGCGCTCCGCCAGCACCTCGCCGGTGAGCGGGTCCACGTTGACGATGCGCTCCACCTCGTCGCCCCAGAACTCAATGCGCACGGCGATGTCTTCGTAGGCCGGGTAGACCTCCAGGGTATCGCCCCGCACCCGGAACTTGCCGCGGATGAAGTTTAGGTCGTTGCGCTCGTACTGGATGTCTGTGAGGTGGCGCAGGATGCGATCGCGCTTGCGCACCTGCCCCTTCTGCAGAGAGACGACGACGTTGCCGTACTCTTCCGGCGAGCCCAGGCCGTAGATGCAGGACACGCTGGCCACGATGAGCGTGTCCCGGCGGGTGAACAGGGCCTGGGTGGCGGCGTGGCGCAGACGATCAATCTCGTCGTTGATCGAGGCGTCCTTCTCGATGTAGGTGTCGGTGCGCGGGATGTAAGCCTCCGGCTGGTAGTAATCGTAGTAGGACACGAAGTACTCCACGGCGTTGTTGGGGAAGAACTCCCGAAACTCGCTGTAGAGCTGCGCCGCCAGGGTCTTGTTATGCGATATGACCAGCGTGGGCTTTTGCACCGCCTCCACGATCTTGGCCATGACGTAGGTCTTGCCACTGCCGGTCACACCCAGCAAGGTCTGGTGCTTGTGGCCTTTGCGCACACCCTCGGCCAGCTTGGCGATGGCCTCCGGCTGATCGCCGGTGGGCTGGAACTCGGAAACAACCTGGAATTCTGGCATGTCTTTCACCTCTGTTTCGTCTGCCCCCATTATACCCTGCCTGGGGAGAAAAAACAAGCCCTTTACAAGCCGCAGGGACTATGCTATAATCCGCCCGAATTGCATAGGGGACTTCTCTTATCCAGAGAGGCGGAGGGACTGGCCCGACGAAGCCCGGCAACCAGGTTAGCTAGATAGTCCGTAGTCCTTAGTCCTTAGTCCTTAGTCCGTAGTCCTTAGTCCGTAGTCCTTGGTCATCAGTCATTGGTCTTCATCTGAACCAAAGACCATTTGGCCACGGACTATTTGACCATGAACTACGTGACCACGGACCACCTGACTACAGACTATCTGACTACTATGGTGCCAATTCCGACCCCGATTCCAGACGGGGGAAGATGAGAGAGAAAGCTCGTTTTTGACTTCTCTCATGCAGGGAGAAGTTTTTTTGTGCCGATAGAATGCGTACTGTTTTCTGGCAGGACGGCGCCGTCAAGCTGATTGACCAGACGCGGCTGCCATCCGAGCTCATCGTCCTGGAATGCCACGACTGGCGGGAGGTGGCCGAGGCCATTCGCACTATGAAGCTGCGCGGCGCTCCGGCCATCGGCGTGGCCGCGGCCTACGGGCTGGCCCTGGCGGCGTGCCAGAGCCAGGCCGTCACCCCCGCCGCCCTCCTCGCCGATCTGGAGGAGGCGGCGGCAGGCCTGCGGGCGACCCGGCCCACGGCGGTGAACCTGGCCTGGGCCTTGGAGCGCATGCTGCGCCGCGCCCACCTCTCCCCTTCACCCCTCCCCGATGCGGGGAGGGGACGGGGGAGAGGTCAGGGAGAGGTAGCGGCCATCCGCGCCGCCCTCCTGGCCGAGGCGGAGCAGATGGCCGATGAGGACGTCGCCACCAACCGGTGCATGGGGGCCTACGGGGCCACGCTCATCCCGGACGGGGCGCGTATCCTCACCCACTGCAACACCGGCGCTCTGGCCACGGTGGACTACGGCACCGCCCTGGGCGTCATGCGCACCGCCCACGAGCAGGGCAAGCGCCTCCACGTCTGGGTAGACGAGACCCGGCCCTATTTGCAGGGGGCGCGGCTCACCGCCTGGGAGCTACAGCAGCTCGGCATCCCCTGCACGCTGATCACCGATAACATGGCCGGACACTTCATGCAGCGGGGACAGGTAGACATGGTTTTCGTTGGCGGCGACCGGGTGGCGGCCAACGGCGACACAGCCAACAAGATCGGCACGTACAGCCTGGCGGTGCTGGCGCAGGCGCATGGCCTGCCCTTCTACGTCGTCGTGCCCACGTCCACCATTGACCTGACGATTCCCGACGGCGCGCACATCCCCATCGAGGAGCGCAGCTCGCAGGAGGTGACGCACATCGCCGGCGTGCGCATCGCCCCCGAGGGGGTAGCGGCGGCGCATCCTGCTTTCGATGTGACGCCGTATCGCCTGATCACGGCCATCGTCACCGAGCGCGGCATCGTCCGCCCGCCGTTCGTTAGCGGCTTGCGGGCGATCCAGGAGCAGACGCCATGAGCTTTGCCCTGAACCTGCTGCCCACCGCCGTCGGCAGCCTGCCCCACACCGACCCCGTGGCCGCCTGCGACCTGATCCGGCGTGTCCTGCCGGAGATTCCCATCTGGCCGCAGTTGCCCCGGCGCAGCTTTCGGGAGAACATGTACGCCCAGTACTCAGAAGGCTTCCCCGGCGTGGTGCTGGATGAGGCCGGTGAAAGGAGTTGGGTGGACCGTTCACAGGACCTCAGCCCGGCCCTGGAGCGCCTCTACGCTGCCTACCTGGAGAACGATCTGGATTTTGCGGCCATCAGTCCAGAGTACGCGGCGGGGTTGTACACGTTGCTGGGGAAGTGGGGAATCAGGGAATCAGGGAATCAGGAAATCAGCGAATCAGCGAATCAGCGAATTGGCGAATCAGCAAATCAGCAAATCAGCAAATCGGCAATCGAAAATCGAAAATCGAAAATCGAAAATCGTCAATCTCCAATCTCCAATCTCCAATCTCCAATCGCCATCAAGGGTCAGGTTACAGGGCCGATAAGCTGGGGCTTGACGGTGACCGACGAGAACCGTCGCCCGGTGCTCTACGATGAGGTCCTGGCCGACGCTGTGGCCAAGCACCTGCGTCTGAAGGCCGCCTGGCAGGAGCGAGAGCTGCGCAAGCTGGCTCCCCAGACCATCATCTTCGTAGACGAGCCTTATATGAGCGCCTACGGCTCGGCCTTTGTGGCCATTGACCGCGACCTGGTGGTGAGCCTGCTCTCGGAAACCATGGCCGGCATCCAGGGGCTGGGGGGCGTGCACTGCTGCGGCAACACGGACTGGTCAATTCTCCTGGAGACGCCGATGGATATTCTGAACTTCGACGCCTACGGCTACGCCGAGTCGCTGGCCCTCTACCCGGAGGCCGTGCACGCCTTCCTGCGACGCGGCGGGGCCATCGCCTGGGGCATCGTCCCGGCTCTGGAGGAAGAGGCCATCTGGCGGGAGAGCGTGGCCAGCCTGACGGAGCGCCTGGTGGCGGCCATGCACCTGCTGGTCAAGAAGGGCATTCCCCTGGACGACCTGCTGGCCGCCTGCCTGGTAACGACCTCCTGCGGCCTGCGTGGTCGCACGGTAGCCGCCGCCGAGCGAGCGCTGGAGCTGGTGGCCGGCGTGGCACGGGAGATGCGGCGGAGGTACGGGGGGACGGGGGGATGAGGGACGAGGGATGAGGGATGAGGGACGAGGGATGAGGGATGAGGGACGAGGGATGAGGGACGAGGGACGAGGGACGAGCGAATGAGGGAATCAGCAAATCAACAAATCTGCGGAGGAGGTGCTTCATGGAAGAAGAGCAAGAAGAACAAAGCGAAGAACAGGAAGGACAACCTGCGGCCGAATTGCCCGCATCGTCCAGGGAAAATCGGCTGGCACTGATCCGGGCGATACAGGAGGCCAGGGACTCGCACGTCATCGCCTATTGCGCCGGCGACCGGCCAGGGGCGATGGGGCAGATCGGCGAGGACGCCGTGCGCCCCATGTACGACCACGTGCGCGCTCTCGGCTTTGCGGGTGTGCCGCGCCTTGACCTGTTCCTCTACAGCCGCGGCGGCAGCATCGAGGCCCCCTGGCGCATCGTCTCCATGCTGCGGGAGTACTGCCAGGAGTTGAACGTCTTGATTCCCTACCGGGCGCACAGCGCGGCCACGCTCATCGCCCTGGGCGCCGATCACATTGTCATGGGCAAGAAGGGCGAGCTGGGGCCCATTGATCCCATTATGAGCAAGTTCGAGCGTGGGGAAAGAACGGTGATTCAGGAAGAGATGAGCGTCGAGGACATCATGTCTTTCGTATCGTTCCTGAAAGAGAGGATGGGGATTGAAGACGACGCGGCCCTCGCCAGCAGCGCCAACGTCCTGGCCGAGAAATTGAGCCCCTGGCTATTGGGCTCGATTTACCGCGCTCATTCGCACATCCGGTTCATCGCCCGCAAACTGCTGGCCTGCCAGCAGAAGCCGCTGGACGAGCAGCGCGTGGACAGAATCGTGGCCTCCCTGGCCGAGGAGACCTACTTCCACGGCCACAACATTGCCCGGAGCGAGGCTAAGGAGCTGGGGTTGCCCATCGTGGAGCCGGACGAGGAGTTGGAAAAACTGATGTGGCAGCTTTTTGAGGCTTACGAAGCGTTGCTAAAACTACAGTTCCCGATTGACCCTCGCATAGCGATTCCCTCCGGGCAGGATGAATACTTAGAGCAAGTCATCCTGGCTTGTATCGAGTCGGAGGCGCAACTAAGCGTCTATCGCGGCGACCTGCGGGTGCGCTACGTGCGGCAGATTCCGGCCAATTTGAACCTCAACCTGAACCTGAACGTCCAGCTTCCGCCCGGCCTGCGCCCGGAACGCCTGCCCGAAGCGGCCCGGGTGGCCATCCAGCAGATGTTTCAGCAACTGGAGGCGCAGATCGCCACGTTGGTGCAGATTCAGGTACAAAGACAAGCCCCCATCCAGGGAACGGAAGGGGGACTGTTCAACGCCTTCTGGCAAGAAGCCACGAAGGAAGGTATTTAGCGTCTATCTGCAAACCTCTGTGCAGGGTTGACAACCCGCGGGCTGAGCCCTTCAGCTAACGCCGCGGGCAAGCCTAAACACAGGTTTGCATACGACTATAGAAGGTCTAGCGCTTGATTCTACGCAGCGGCCCTGGGGCAGGAACCATGTCAGAGACCGCTGTCTTCTGGGGGAAGAAGAACTCCTCCAGTCCTGGGTTCTGCTCGGCGGTCTCGAGGGGCGTCTCGGCTGCCCTGTTCACCGGCCCCAGCGACTCTTGTGATCTCACGTCCCCAAAGGGCACAAAGTTCAACGTCAGGTTCACATTAACCTGCGTTTCTCGCTGCGCTCGCTTGTGCTGACCTGGCATCTTGACCTCCGTTGGGAAATTAACCATACCTGGGAACTCACCATACCTTGCAGTGATATTATAGCCGAAAATCAGCCTTTTGTCAATAGAAATTGGGGCGAATCGGCAGTGGAACGAGGAATGAGGAACGAGGGACGAGGAACGAGGAATGAGTAATGAGTAGACAAGGAGACGCTGACAGCAGATTGCCGTAGCAGATTGACCGGGGAAGGATAATCTGCTTGATCCTTCGGGCTGCGGCCCTCAGGACGAAGTCTGCTACCCGAATCTGCTGGCAGCGCGTTGGCCAGGAGATTACCCAGCCGGTTTTGAACCGGCTTGAGCTTTGAGCCCGACCATCTGCATGGTCGGGAGGAGATGCGGAGGAAATCCATCGCCACCATCGTCATCACCGGCTCTATTGCCTACGATTACATCATG
>Ga0233423_10000921_pt1 | contig 15025 bp, 10 predicted proteins | sample Watercolumn_Mata_FD_180713 | JGI IMG/M metagenome (GOLD analysis project Ga0233423, IMG submission 180713) | Freshwater microbial communities from Lake Matano, South Sulawesi, Indonesia - Watercolumn_Matano_2014_112_MG | ecosystem: Environmental > Aquatic > Freshwater > Lake | place: Indonesia...
GAGGCCGGTCTCGATGCCAACGCCCTGTATGTCCAGACGTCGGAGCAGGTCGCGGCCCAGATCGCGAACATGACCATCTCCCGCGCCACGGACAGCCGCCTGTTCTGCGATTCCTATTTCTCCGCCGCGCGCGTCCGTTTCAATTCCTTTTCCGCCCGGCTGACGCATGTGCTGAACGCGCGCACCTATTACGAGGCCGGCATCGAACACATGTGGCGGAGGTACAGGACAGGTCCCGTACCGCTGCGGGACATGACGTTGAACGAGGAATATATCGATGGCCGCTTCACCAACGAGGCGCCGTTCGGCTTCAATCCCTATCCGGACAACGGGGTGGACGGCATGATGATGGGCGGGCACACCGGAACCGTTCGGGACAACAGCCGCCTGTCCTCCACCACCCTGAAATTCGACCTTTCCAGCCAGGTCAATTTCGAGAATCTCGTCAAAACGGGCCTGGAATGCGTGTACCAGGATCTCGATTTTAATTACGGCGACGTGAAGGAGGCTTACGTCGAGGGGAACACGTATGTCCGCATGCGGAAATTCCCGATACACGGAGCCTTCTACATCCAGGACAAGCTCGAGCTGGAAGGGCTCGTGGTCAACGGCGGGCTGAGGCTGGATTACAACAACGCGAACACGGACTGGCCGGTTCTTGGCCTTTGGGACAAGGATTTCTACTCGTCGAATTACAAGGAGGGCATGGTCTTCAACACCGAACGTGCGAAAACCCGCATCGCCCTCAGCCCCAGGCTGGGGATTTCCCATCCCATCACGGAAACCGCCAAGCTGTTCTTCAATTACGGCCATTTCCAACAGCTCCCGACCACCGAACAGATGTTCCGGCTTTCGCGCGGAGGGGCCGACGACGTGCGCGGGATCGGCGATCCCAACCTGATCCCCGAAAAGACGGTGGCCTATGAAATCGGATTCGACCAGTCGCTGATGGGCAGCTACCTGATTCAGGCCGCAGCGTTTTACCATGACATCTCAAAAGAGCGGAATTACACGCATTTCATCAGCGCCGACGGGTCCATGAATTATTACAAGGCGACGAACAACCATTACCGGGATGTCCAAGGCATCGAACTCACCTTCAAGAAGGCGACTGCAGGCTGGTGGTCCGCCCTGGCCAACCTGACGTATCAGGTCAGCAGCCTGGGGCATTTCGAGAAGGCGGAGATCTACCAGGATCCCAAGGAGCAGAGGGAATACGACCGGAACACGCGCGTCCTGTACCAGGAGCGGCCCATCCCGCAGCCCTATGCCCGCGGGATGCTCGGCTTCTACGCGCCGAAGGATTTCGGGCCCCAGGTGATGGGCCTGTCCCCCCTGGGATCCTGGAGCCTGAATCTGATCGCGGACTGGCGCGCCGGCGCATGGGTCGTGTGGAATCCGTCTCAGAAGCAGAACGTGTCCGCGAATGTCAAGTCGAAGGACTGGTTCAACCTCCAGCTCCGCCTTTCCAAGACATTCACCTTAAGCCGTCTTCACCTGACCTTCTTCGTGGACGCGAACAACGTGCTGAACACGCGCCGGCTCTCCATGGTCAGTTTCTACGACAACCAGGACTACATCGGCTATTTCCAGTCCCTGCACCTGCCGGCCAGCAACGATTACGGCAACATCCCGGGCAAAGACAAGGTCGGGGATTTCAGGAAGGACGGCGTGGAATACCAGCCGATCGAGCAGGTGCAGGACCACAATTCCCTGTCGGGCGCCGACATCCAGGCGAGGGCGGTCTATTATGAACGTTCCACCGGGAAATACTGGAGCCATGATGCGGCTGCCGGTTGGTCGGAGGTGCCTTCCGGGAGGATGAATCAGATCCTCGAGGACAAGGCCTATATCGACATGCCCAACCTGTCGTCGCTCAGTTTCCTGAATCCGAGGCGCATTTTTTTCTGCATCAAGACGACGTTTGATTTGTGATCGCGGTTTTTGCGAGAGGATGGAACATGATGAAACTCAATCGACGGTCAGGGCTTGTCTGTTCCGGTCTTTTTCTGGCCGCCCTGCTCTTCTCCGCGTACGTCCCGGCCGCTTTCCCGCAGTACGGCAAGGAAGTCAAATGGCTCAAATTGGGGTCCCTGCACCAGTATTTCATGAACTGGGGCGCTGAATATGAACTGGGCCGTACGGGCCAGGCGGTCGACCAGTTGGACGGGCTGCGCTGGCCCGCGCAATTTCCCAACCAGGATGTGGCGATCGCCAAGTCCCTGTGGATCGGGTGCACCGGCTTCCGCGAACCCAACGATTCGGTGTACACCCACAAGGTCATCACTATCGGTCCGAGGATGCACGACGAATACTACCAGTTCATCCCGGCGGGCTTCAAGATGGTGGGCCGCTTCGATCATCCGCGCGTGTATGTGGACGGGATCCCGGCCACGGACAACGCGCTCAACGACGTGGTGGACGAGATCAATCCGGACCTGCCCTGCGACCGGATGATCGTGAACCGCCTCGTCACACCCCTGGGCATCACGGTCACGCGCAGGGCCATGCAGTTCGCCCAGGACAACCATGACAATTACCTGGTGTACGATTATATCTTCAAAAACACCGGCGTGACCGATCTATCCGGCACGCAGCAACCCCAGACGCTGAACGGCGTTTTCATCCATTTCCAGTACCGGTACGGATCCGGGCAGGATGTTTTCCGGCGCGGCGGGTCGGTCTATCCTTCGAACAACATCAGCTGGGGCAGAAACTGCGTCAACCAGGTCCTGGGGATCGGATCGCGTGCATCGGATTTCGATCTCAGGGTTCAGTATTCCTGGTACGGCCCCCATTCAGCGAGCAAGGCGGGCCCGGAAAACGACTGGGGATGCCCGAACATCCTGACCGGCCAGCTGGCGGGCTTGCATTACATGGGGACGGTCATCCTTCATGCGGATGCATCCGCACAGGATCATTCGGACGACCCTTCGCAGCCCCACACGACTCAATTCGTCGCGTCCGACAAAAGCCCGGAAAATTATACCACGGATCAGTACGACGCCACGCTCATGCGCAACCGGTACGCCATCATGGCTGCGGGCCATCCGGACCAGACGCATGCGGACAAGGTCGGAGACACCTTTGCTGACCTCTGGGGAGCGGGTGCGGAAAGCGCGGGCGGGTACTCCCAGGGCCAGGGATTCGGCCCGTACAACAGCTTTGCCCCGGGCGACAGCATCCACCTGGTGATCGCCGAAGGCGTTTCCGGGATCAGCAGGGAAAAGAGCATGGAAGTCGGCAGGAACTGGTTTCTCCATTACACCCATCAGGGGAATCCGGAGCTGGTGCTTCCGGACGGATCGGTTTCAACCGATGCGGCGGAATACAAGAAACTCTGGGTCCAGACAGGGGAGGATTCGATCCTGCAGACATTCCACAGGGCCGCAGCCAACTATGAATCGCAATACCGGATATCTCTGCCCCCGCCGCCTCCGGATCAGTTTGAAGTGAATTCGGGCGGAGACCGCATCATCCTGACCTGGTCCGCCACCGCCGAATCCGACGCGGTCTTCGACGGATACGAGATTTACAGGGCCGTCAACCGGCCGGACACCCTGTACGAAAAGATTTTTTCATGCGACGGGTCCAGCATCGTGAACCGCTTCGAGGACCGGACAGCCCAGCGCGGTTTCGATTACTATTATTATATCGTGACCAAGGACGACGGGAGCCGGAACGACGCGCACCCGGGTGAACCCCTGCGCAGCTCCAGGTTTTACACGATGACATCGGAACCGGCCTATCTCCGCAAGGCGGCCGTGAAGACCACGCTCGATTCCATACGGGTTGTCCCCAACCCGTTCTACGTGGGCGCCAGCGCGCTGCAATTCGGATCCAGCACGCCGGACCGCCTCGCGTTTTTCGGGCTGCCCCCGGAATGCATCATCCGGATCTACACGGAACGCGGCGACCTGGTCAACACAATCGTCCATGACGACGGGACGGCAGATGAATTGTGGGATTCCCTGACCTCCTCCCGGCAGATCATCGTGAGCGGCGTGTATATCGCCTATTTCGAGGTGACCCGGGACCTGGTCGATCCGGCCACGGGCGCCCTTCTCTTCCGCAAGGGAGACAAAACCATACGAAAATTCTTCGTGTTGAGATGATCCGGGTTTCGGATCATGGATGGAGGTTAAACCGATGTCCAACAGGATGAAATTTCTCTGTGCCATGGGATGGGTTTCAAGCCTTCTGCTCGTTGCAGGATGCGACGGCCTTCTGCCCGAGGAGTTCAGGGATAAAAGCGGGTACGCCATGCCCGGCCTTGATGAAACAGCCTGCAGGATTCTTTCCACGGATACGACCGCAGTCCCGGTCCCGAATTTCATCGCCGTGGAAGGCGTGCCGCTGGACAGCGCGGCATTTGCAGCCTGGGCCGGACCGGCCGCCGATTCCATCGGGGCGCTTCTGGACACGCTGGCTCTAGACACCTTGCTTTTGATTTCCAATCCGGAGGCCGGGAAGACGGTCTATGCCCTCCTCCGGCAATCCGAGACCGCATCCGGCCTGCTTTTTTTCCTGTCCTGGGACATGAATACCGGCAACGTGAACGCGACGCTCGACCTTTCCCTGTACGACGGTGAAGGGCGGCGCGTCGCGGTCACGGGCACGGCCATGCCCGTGGAAACGGCTGCGGGCTGCACGCAGGCTCTGGAAGTCGGGGGACAGGACATGGTTCTGCCCAGCATCCGTGCACGGTACGGATTTTCGCCGGACCCGGGTTTCTATCTCGCCGGATTCGTCATCTCGGATCCTGCGGCTGTCGGGACATTCCGCCTCGCGATTCTTCGCGGCGAATGAAGGGCGGAAAACCGTCACCGGATTCCTCTGGGGAATCCGGTACAGGATCAATAAGGGGAGCTGATCATGAGGAATCCATTTTTAACCGGCTGTATCGCGGCGTTTTTTCTGTCCGTTGCGTTGCCTCCCGTACTCCACGGACAGGAAAAACTCGCCCAATCCGGATTTGAATTTCTGAGCATCGGGACGGTCGGCCGCGCGTCGGGCATGGGCGAGGCGTACACGACCGTATCCGGGACCTCCACAGCCCTTCTGCATAATCCGGCCGGACTGGCGCGGATGGGAAGGAAGGCGGACCTGTCTGCGAGCTGGAACCGCTGGATCGCGGACATCACGCATTATTCGTTCACGGCCGCATTCGCCCCTCTCGGGGAGAAATACGGCGCATTCGGCATCAGCGCGCTCTGGGTGGATTACGGCGAATTCCAGGGCACGATGGTCTGGAACAACAGGCAGGGGTTCGTGGATACGGAAAAATTCACGCCCAAGGCCCTGGCCATCGGGATCGGCTATGCCAAGGCCCTGACGGACAAATTCACGGTCGGGGGCCAGGTCAAGCTGGCCGCCCAGTCAGCAGGCAGGAATGTCGTGCCGAGCGTCCGGACGGCCACCGGGCTGGACGCTGTGCACAGCGCCCTGTCGACCTGGGCCTTTGATTTCGGCACCCTGTACCGGACCGGATTCAAGAGCCTGGTGTTCGGAATGTCGGTGCGGAATTTTTCCAAGGAAGTCAAGTTCGTGCAGGAGGGATTCCAGCTCCCCGTGACCTTCCGCATCGGCATCGGCATGAATCTTTTCGATTTCCTCCCCGGGCTTTCGGAATCCCATTCGTTCAATCTGGCGGCGGATCTGGTTCATCCCAGATCGCACGGCGAGTACATCTGCACCGGATTCGAATACCAGTTCGTCCGCGCCTTTTCCCTGCGCGCGGGATGGGTTTCCGGCCAGGATGAGAACAGCCTGTCTTACGGATTCGGGGTTCAAAAGGCCGGGATTGCACTGGATTATGCGTACACGCCGTTCGGTGTTTTCGACAATGTCCAGAGAGTGACGCTGCGCCTGTCCATGTAAGCGCAGGCGCGACTGAGGAGAAAGGTTATGAAAAAACGCTTGATCCGGCAGGTCCGGACTCTGACAGCGGCATCCATCGCAGCCCTCTTGGGGGGATGCGAATATGATATCCCCGCATCGATCTATCCGGGCGCGGGTGCGGCCGGCCCGGTGGTACAATCGGTCTCGCCGGAAAGCGCGGCAGGCGGGGTCACGCAAATCCGCATCCGGGGCGAGCATTTCTCCGCGGATCCGGCCGGGAATTTCGTGTATTTCGGGCAGAAGGCGGCCACGGTGCTCGGCGCATCGGAGCAGGAACTCCTGGTCATACGGCCCCTGGATCTGAGCGGCACGGTGACCCTGCAGGTGGCTGTGGCAGGAGCATTCGGCATGAGCCGTTACGGACCTTTTCTAGTGGAGCAGGGGATATCGGAAATTGGGGAATTCGAACAAGTCTATTCGATCGCCCTGGATGCAGCTGAGAACCTGTACGCGGCAGTTGACAAGCCCATGAAAACCGTCATGCGCGTGGCAACGGACGGAACCGTGACCGAATACGGGACTCTGGATTTCAAGAATGCCCCTTGCATGCGTGTCGGGCCGGAGGGATATCTGTACATTCAGAAGAATGACAGCAAGAGCCTTTACCGCATACCGGCCGGAGGCGGTGCGGCGGAAGAATTCCTCATGCATAAAAAGAAGGTCAGTTATTTTGATTTCGATGAGAACGGGAACATTTTCGCCGGAGGGGAAGGAGACGGATTGTGCGCAACAAAACCGGATGGGAGCGCAAGCGTCCTGGCCGGGGATTACGTGGACCGGGTCATCCGGGCTGTGCGCGTTTACCAGGATTTCGTCTATGTCTGCGTGTCCGAACCGGCCCCCGTCGGGATCTGGCGGAACCGCATCCTTTCCGCTGACGGGCAGCTCGGGGACAATGAGCAGGTCCTTGAATTTTCCGGGCCGCTGGCGGGCTGCATGATCAACGACATCACGTTCGGCGAGGACGGGGACCTGTACGTGGCTACGGACAGGGATCCGGACCCGGTCCTGGTTCTTCACCCGGACGGGACCCTGGAGACCCTGTATCCGGGTTACCTGGAATCCCCGGCAACGCAGGTCTGCTGGGGGAACGGCAATTACCTGTACATGAACAAGTCCGATGTGAGGCATGTGGGACTCATCCGCATCATCATGGGAAAGAAGGGTTCACCCTACAACGGCCGTTCCTGACTTTTCCGGGGACCGATTTACTGAAGGGATTTTTATGCGCTATGGATTTTTCGACGACCGGAACCGGGAATATGTGATTGAACGGCCGGATGTCCCCGTTTCATGGACGAATTATCTCGGCATCAGGGACCTGTGCGCGGTGGTCTCCCATAATGCGGGCGGATACCTGTTTTACAAATCCGCGGAGACCCGAAGGATCACCCGTTTCAGGCAGAACGGCGTGCCGCTGGACAGGCCTGGGCATTATGTCTACGTGCGCGATGATGAGACGGGTGAATACTGGTCCATCTCCTGGCAGCCCGTGGGCAAGGATCCAGGCAAGGCGCGGTACGAATGCAGGCACGGCCTTTCCTATTCCAAATTTCTCTGTGAATACAGGGATATCAGGGCAGAACAGATCCTGTTCATCCCGCCCGAGGACGATGTCGAGCTCTGGGATGTGCGGTTGAAGAATACAGGGAAAGCTCCCAGGAAGCTCAGTATTTTCTCCTACTCGGAGTTTTCCTTCCACCGCATTGAGATCGACAACCAGAACCTCCAAATGTCCCTGTACGCGTCCGGATCGAACTATGCCGACGGCATCATCGAATACGATTTCTTCTACGAGCCGTGGACGTTTCATTTCTTCACCGCAGATTTCGAACCGGACGGATACGACTGCGTGCGCGACCGTTTCCTGGGGCCCTACCGGACCGAGACCAATCCGCTTGCAGTGGAATCGGGAAAATGCGGCAACAGCTCGGAACTCGGCGGCAATCATTGCGCCTCCCTGCACAAACGCTTCAGCCTGGCCCCGGGCAAAGAAGCCCGGATCTGTTTCATGCTCGGCGTGGGTCCGCGGTCCAAAGGCAAGGAGATCCGGAAGAAATACTCGAAACCGGCGAACGTCGATGAAGCCTTCAGCGATCTGAAAAAGTACTGGGACCGCAAAACTGCGGTGTTCCAGTGCAAAACTCCCCATGCCGGCATGGACAGCATGGTGAACACCTGGACCCTCTACCAGGCCGAAACATGCGTGGTCTGGTCGCGTTTCGCGTCCTTCATCGAGGTCGGCGGCAGGACCGGGTTGGGATACAGGGATACGTCGCAGGACGTGGCTGCAGTGGTCCATACAAACCCGGAGAAATGCAGGTTCCGGATTCTGGAGCTTCTACACGGCCAGGTCAGCGATGGGTACGGCCTTCATCTTTTCGATCCGGAGGTTTTCAAGCCACGCGAGGAGCGGCTGCCGGGCGTGAAGCTCCCCACCGTGGTGCCGACGCCCAGGCCGGAGGACATCATACACGGCCTGGAGGATGTGTGCTCCGACGACGCGCTGTGGCTCGTCTCCGCCATCTGCGAATTCGTGAAGGAGACCGGCGACACAGGGTTCTTTGATGTGAAGGTGCCGTTTGCGGACGGGGGCGAGGCCACGGTGTACGAGCACATGAAACGGGCGCTCGATTTCTCGGCCCTTCATGTGGGGAAAAACGGCATCTGCAAAGGCCTGCGCGCGGATTGGAACGACTGCCTGAATCTCGGCGGGGGCGAAAGCGCCATGGTGTCCTTCATGCATTACTGGGCGCTCGCTGCGTTCGTCGAAGCGGCCCGCCATCTGGGCCGCGGCGAGGACGTGAAAAAATATTCGGACATGGCCCGGAAGGTCAAGGATGCCTGCGAAAGGGAACTCTGGGACGGGAACTGGTACATACGCGGCATCACGAGAAAGGGGGTGCGCATCGGTTCAGATCAGAACCTGGAAGGGAAGATTTTCCTGGAAAGCAACAGCTGGGCCGTGCTTTCCGGAGCAGCCACCGGCGAAAGGGCCAGGATGTGCCTCGATGCGGTTTATCAACATCTTTTCTCCAAATACGGCATCCATCTGGTATGGCCTGCTTTTTCCAAGCCGGACGACGACATCGGGTACATCACACGCGTGTACAAGGGCATCAAGGAGAATGCGGCCATTTTCAGCCATCCCAATCCCTGGGCCATGGTCGCCGAATGCATGGTCGGAAGGGGAGGGCGGGCGATGGAATACTACGATGCAATTCTCCCCTACAATCAAAACGACATGATCGAAATCCGGGAGGCCGAGCCTTATTCCTACTGCCAGTTCATCATGGGAAGGGACCATACGGCTTTCGGCCGCGCGCGCCATCCCTGGCTGACCGGTTCCGGAGGATGGGCCTACACGGCAGCCACGAGGTGGATGCTGGGCATCCGCCCCGGCTACGACGGGCTGATGATCGATCCCTGCATACCGGCAGACTGGAAGGAATTCGATGTGACGCGGCACTGGCGCGACGCCGTTTACCGGATCCGCGTGAAAAATCAGAAGGGGGTGGAGAAGGGCGTGGAGCGGATTCTGCTCAACGGAAAACCCTGCACCTTGCCGATTCCCCCGCAGAAAGCCGGGTCCGATAACGAGGTCATTGTCACAATGGGGTGACTCCTCCTCAGCATGTGACTGCCCTGGGCAAAAGCCTCCCCTTCATTCGGGAGGCTTTTGTCATTTTTCACCGGAAAAGAGAAGGTCACCTTCCGGAGGAAGGTTGCCTTCTTCCTGATTGACCGGGATGAATCTTTCAGCGAGCGCATTCCCCGGGGCTTGCCCCGGGGTAAGCGAGCGAATATAATTGTTTTCTTCCTTAAAGATCGAAGATTCCCCGCCGCTTGCGGCGGGGAGCTTCAATGACGAATAAAGACCCTTCGGGGCCTCTGCTGATATGATAAAGAAGAAAATCCGGGGGAGAGAGAAATGCGAATAATAAATTACGAATTACGAATGAATGATCCTTCGATGTTTCAAGTGGGAATGAAAAAAGGGAATCTTCGGCGAAAAAAATCAAAGGGAAGGCGCATGGCCTTCAAAAACGGCTCTGGAATTCCGGGTACCCTTCAGGAAAAAAAGAAGCGGGCGGAAGGATTGCTCCTCCCGCCCGCTTCTGTAATCGGATAATCCGCTTAACCCTTCTTGGTTCTCATTCTTGTCTTTTTTGCCTTCGTTTTTTCCGCCTTGCTCTTGCGTCTCATGTCAGCCCGGTGGGAACGTTCGTACGTTTGGATGTCTTTGAAACGGCCCTTCGCATCCCTTTTTGCATAAAGCTTCTTTCCTGTTTTGCTGCGATGAGTGGTCCTTTTGGCTTTTGTTGCCATGCCTCTCTCCTTTCACAAGACGTCTGCTTCAAGCTTTTAAACGCATGCGCCTGAGTCAACGATGCGCGGGTGAAAAACGATTCGAATGAAATATTTTAGCTAATTCGTTCGATAAAGTCAAGAAGAATGTGCCTGCGGAACATCTTTCTGAGGTTGTCTTTTTCGGTTGCATTCTTGTCGGGGATATATTATTTTTAATCTGTCTTTTTCAGGGATCTGTCATGCACGACAAGAAAAAGAAACGTCCGGGGCCCGTCGCAGAAGTCCTGCAAGGTGAGCGGCCTGAGGAGGCCCGGCCGGTTTCCCGCCTTTCCGCAGGAAATCTGCAAGGAATGGTTGCGGCTCCCGCGGGGATGCCGCTGTCGGCACGGATCGAAAGGATCTGCCGGTCCGATGCGACCGAGCGTGAGTTGCGGGATTTTGTCGTGCTCTGCGTGCGCCTGGCCTGCGGGACGCTGCGGGTTCTCGAATCCAGGGGCTACCGTATTTTCGAACAACGCGCGGCGGATGCCGGCGAGGCGGAACGCATCGCGCTGGACGCTCTGGCGGATCTGTTCGAAAGGAATCCGTCGGGCGAATTCATCCGGCTCCGGCGCTATTTCGACCCCCATCTTCAGGAAGGCCTTTCGGACGAGGAATGCCTCATGCTGCTGAGGCGTCTTGTTTTCAACAGGACGCGCCAGGGGGTTTTTCATTCGTTCCGGGACCGGGATCCGCAGGGGGCCAAGCTTTACCGCTGCATCAAGCTCGCCGTGTTCAAGGATGAACGGTATGAAACCGAAGAGCATCTGGGAAGGGAATGGATCTGCGTGAAAAATGCAGGAAAAGCCTCCCGCCGGTGCAAAGTGCGGCTGACCGAATGGGAGAATCTGAAACCTGAATTGTTCTGCCGTTTCCGTCCAGTGGACGACACCCCGGAGATGCTGGAGAAGATTTTCGACCACGCTCGAAGCGTTTCGAACGGACCGGTTCTGGTCGCCTTGGACGATGCGGCCCGGCTCATCAGGGAATACCGGCAAATCCTGGCGAAACCCGAATCCGAGGCAACCGCCGTGTCGGATTCCGAGGATTCCCTCCTGACCGATGAGACCGGCAAGGCGCTGGATCTGATCATGGCCGGCTTGTTCCGCAAGATTGACGGGTCCTATGTCGCGAAGGGGAGGATGGATCCGGATTGCGCGCAAGGCCTCAAGAATGCATTGGCGGGACTGGTGCGGGATCTGAAGGACGGTCACCCGCTGTACCCCGGCATCCATTACCTGCGGGAGCACCTGCATGATGCGGGCAAGGGCGCCCGCACGGGGATCCTGCAGTCCCGCTTCGAATACATGGTCAAGCTTCTCAAAAAGCGGATTGCGGATGACCTTTATTTTCCGGAAAAAGGCTGAATGCGTCTAGATGGAGTTTGAAGGACGGGAGTGGACGGTGAATCAATGTCCTGATGCAAAAATTCTCGAACGGTTCAGCCTCGGGGGACCGGCCGGATTCCCGGAAGGCGCGGGAGTGGAGCGCCATATCCGCGAATGCGCAGCCTGCAGGCAGGCGGTTTCGGAATATGCCGCCTATTACCGGCTGGCTGAATCGGAATCCCCTGACCGGGTTGAGAATCTGACCGTCCGGTTGATGGACAGGATCGGCAAAGTCCCGCATTCGAAGGTCCTCGTATTGAAGCCGGTCCGTCAGAATGCATCCGGTTCGAAACAGTATCTGCTCGCCGCCCTTGGAAGCGAAACCCCCCGCTTCATGGCGGTTCAAAGCTATGCAAACGCGGAAAACGACTGCGTGGCCCGTCTGATGCGGGATAACGTATCCAAGGCCCTGACCCTGTATCTGCTGTCCGGAGGGACCGGGTCTTTCGCCGAACAACTGGTGGAGATCGAGGGCTTCGAAAAACCTTTTGTCCCTGATGCCAGGGGGCGCATCCTCCTGTCGGGGCTCGGCGAGGAGGAACTCTCCCAAAAAACACTGCATTTGAAATCACCCATTGCCTCGTTCAATCTAGATCCGGTCCCCGATCTGAAAGAAAGGATACTGGTCGACGGCCGGTTCGAACTCACCAGCGGCGAATACGACCGTATTCAAATCGAAGTGGACGAACAGGGCGGGAAAAAGCGGTTCGCCGTTCGCATCCTCAATCTCAAAGAAGGACTGGGGCAGAAGGAAATTCATGTCGTGGTGTCACAGACGGGAGATCAGCGGTTGACCTCCCAGGCGCATCAGGGCGTGGCCGTGTTCGAAGACCTGGACCTCGAAAAAGTGCTGAAGATCAAAATTTATTGAAAATGAAAGTCACCCGGCTTGAACAGGAACGGGGCCGTGTCCTGGAAATCCTGGAAGGGGCAGCCTCCGAACGCATCAAACTGAGGTATCTGGTCCGGTTCTTCAGTACCGCGAGATCCGAATTTCCTTTTGAGGTTCTTGAATCCTATTATCTCGAATTCTTTTCATCCTTCCTGACCCTCGTCAAAGAACCCAATTTGTACTATTCAGATCTTCACTACCTGTCCCAGGTCGGCGGATTGGTCGATATTTATCAGCGCCATCTTGCCGATGCAGTGGACCAGGATTTGGTTTCTTCCATGAGAGACCGGGTGATCTGGCTGCGAATCGCCATCAGCCTGCTTCTCGGGGAATATGAAAGGGCTGTGGCTGAACTGGAGACAGGAACAAGCGATCATTTCCCGGAGTGCGACAGAAATGCCATTCTTGAGATCCTCCATGCTCCCGGGGGCTCCTGTTCGCACATCCAGGACATCGAAGTCCTGATCGAAAAAAATTTCCCCCGGTCCTTTCAATTGTTGTCCGGTATCAGGGCCCGATTGCAGGATTCGATCGAGTGTCAGAAACCCGATAAATTGTATCTGCTCTTCGTCGAGAAGACGGAAATGAACGAGGTGCCCGATGAAGACAGGGGCGTTCTGGCTCCGGTCCGGCTGAGGACGAGCCTGAGGCCGCCCCGGTCGGAGGAGCAGCTGTTTCGTTTCGACCGCGACCTGGTTCCTCAGTCCGGCTCCCTTTTCAGAAGCCTCCACGAGGTGATCGACGCGGTCCGCCCCATTCTCAACGACCGTTACCCCGACGGGGCCGTCAGGAAATATTTTCAATTCGAGTTTTTTTTCGGGGACAAGGAGGCGGCATACACCGGGCACTCGCTCGAAGCGGGGCTCGGCCTCCTGACCGCAGCCGGGATGGTCAATGCCTATTTCAGAAGGCCGATCATCCGACTGGATCAGGGTGCCGTTGTCACCGGAGGTCTGGATCCCAAAGGTGATCTCGTCCCGGTGGACAATCTGGGGCTACAGGCGAAGATCAAGGCTGCATTTTACACGCCCGTCAAGCGCATTGTCGTGCCGTCCGCCAATCTCCGGTCGGCGGCCGAGGCGCTGGATTTTCTCCGGCAGAAACATCCAGGCCGGAATCTGTCGCTGGAGAGCGCGGAGAACCTGAACCAGCTTTTCGACGACCGCAACCTCGTCGTCCGGACCCAACCGACCGTGCCGGTCCGCATCCTCACCGGGATCAGGCATAATCAGAAAAAACTGGCATGGGCGGCCGCCGCATCGCTGATCGCGCTGATCGGATATCAACGGCTGTTGGACACGGTCTTCCGGGACAGGAATCCGGCGCAATTCGAGGTGGAAGGAAAGGTGCTGGTCGTCCGGAATGCGGGCGGGGACATGTTGTGGGAGCATGATTTCGGCGTGGAGTTGACGGACAGATGGTACGGTGAAGACAGGTTGAATGCGGTTGTGAAGGATGCAGACCATGACGGCAAAAATGAAGTCCTGATCGGCATCTTTGAGAACGAGCATCCGGAAATCAGCGGGAAAATATTCTGCTTCGGACCGGACGGCATGCTTCGTTTTCTGGTCCGGGCAGGCAGGAAATTCCTTTTCAACGGCGAGACCTATGCGGATCATTACCGCATCGCTTTTGTGGACCTCCAGGACGTGGATGCGGACGGCAGGGAGGAGGTATTGTCCATCGCCCATCAGTATCCCTGGTGCCCCTGTTGCATCAACATCTGGACGCTGGAAGGAAAAAAGCTGGGGGAGTACTGGCATTACGGCCAGATGGACCGGTTGACTTGCCTGGACCTCGACCAGGACGGCGTGAAGGAGATCGTTGCGACGGGCCTCAGCAATGCGCATCGATGCGCAGTCCTGGCCGTGCTGAGCGTGCCTGCCATGGACAGCGCCCTTTTCCGGATTGAGGGATCCGAAATCCTGCCTGCAGGCAAGGAGGTTTATTACCTTCGTTTCCCCAGAACGGAAATCAGCAGGATCACCGGAGGCCGGGACCTGGCGTATGAGGTACTCGAAATGGAGGGCGGTATTCAGGTGGCTGTTGGGAACGGGGCGGCCTCGATGGATGACCATTACTCCAACCTGCTGTACTATTGCCTGGGCCGGGATCTCCGGTACCGGTCGGTATCGATTTCCGACAATTACGACCGCTTCATCCTTCAGAAAACCGGCAGGGCTCCGGATCCGGAGATTCTGGAGCAACTGAACCGGATTGAATATTTCGACGGTGTTAAATGGGTGAGCCGGGCGCAGAAGACGGAGAACTGGGGGATGAAATAAATTACGAATTAAGAATTACGAATTTAGAAACACGAAAGAAGTAAGAAGGATGTATTGATTGAATGGGCATCCGGATGCCCGGATGACTTCTCCGATATCCTCCCCATATCATTCTAAAATCAAATTTTTCTGGCTCCTCACGCGAATCTATGCATAACAAAAGAAGGGTAAGCTATTGAAAAGCATGGGAAATACCTGTACATTTTAAG
>Ga0233423_10000922_pt1 | contig 15022 bp, 17 predicted proteins | sample Watercolumn_Mata_FD_180713 | JGI IMG/M metagenome (GOLD analysis project Ga0233423, IMG submission 180713) | Freshwater microbial communities from Lake Matano, South Sulawesi, Indonesia - Watercolumn_Matano_2014_112_MG | ecosystem: Environmental > Aquatic > Freshwater > Lake | place: Indonesia...
ACGTGGATTGTTTTATGCCTCAACCCGCAGGCAATAAAAGATGTGCTCCAAAAGGACGGATGGAAAAGCGCACAAGAAGCACACCCTAAAATAATTAAACCCTGGACTGATCAATACGTTAACCTCTTAGGGGTATTAAAACGACCTTTCCTGCCCCAAGAGGAATAAGATTAAGAAGAACTACTGAATTGCAAGGAAGTTATAAGCCAATAAGAAAAATCTTTCTCCCTAGATATAATCTTATTTTAGGTATGGAGCGATTGCATTGTATATGCGCCGGGCAACCACTTGGTAGCCGCGATTATTAGGATGAAAAAAATCGCTTTTCATTGCGGGATTAGTTATAATCTTATTTAAAATCTGCGGGATAAATATCGCTCTCTTCTTAGCCGCCAGCCTCTTAAAATCCGCCCTGTACTCCCGGAAAAACATCCCTGCGCTAATATCCACCAAAGCTACTATCGCACCTTTATCCTGTATCTGGTCGATAATCTTGCTTAAATTATCAACTGTTTCATTCTTAGGGATTTTCTTAAGAAAATCATTTCCGCAGAACTCCACAATAACCAAACGCGGGTTTTTGGATAAAACATCCCTTTTCAAGCGCTCTAATGCGCCAAAGGTAGTATCTCCGTCTACTCCGGCGTTTATTACAGGCGATTTTACCAGCTTAGCCAGTGCCGTAGGATAATCCTCTTGCGGGTCTGCCCCATATCCAAAGGTAATACTATCGCCAAAACATATAATATTTTCTCCTTGGGAATCAATATTTTTGATTTCAGGTTTTGCGCAGCTAGAAAGAACAAAAACCAAAACCACCAATATTAAACTACAATTATTTCTTTTCATATCTTAACCTCAATTGACCGCAGGCTGCAGCGATATCCTGCCCACGCTCTTTTCTTACAGTAACATTGATTTGCGCTTTAAGCAGACTTTCTTTAAAAGAATCTACTTCTTGTGGCGCAGGAGGCATAACTTTCAATTCAGGCACGGAATTTGCCGGGATCAGATTTATCTTGGCCAATTTCAAATCTTTTATAAGCGTAACTAATTTGTGTGCGTCCGTTAAACTGGAATTAACGTCTTTAATCAGGATATATTCAAACGTGATCTGGCGCTTGGTCTTGGTTACATATTCACGGCAGCATTTAATTAATTCTGCCAGTGGATATTTTTTATTTACCGGCATAAGCTGAGTACGTGTTTTATCATCCGCAGCATGCAGCGATATGGAAAGTTCTATCTGCAGGTCCTCGGATTCTAACCGTTTTATCCCGGGGATAATCCCACAAGTTGAGATAGTAATACGCCTGGCTCCGATATTAAAGGCCAGCGGCGAATTAATGATACGAATTGCTCCAAGCACGTTTTCATAATTATCAAACGGCTCACCGCTGCCCATAAACACAATGTGAGTCAGTCGATCTTCTTCTGTGCTATTCTTTAAATATAAGACCTCATCGAGGATTTCGCCCTTGGTCAAGTTGCGTTTAAATCCTTCTATCCCGCTTGCGCAAAAATCACAGGCGAATTTACATCCGGCCTGCGAAGAAATACAGCAAGTTAAGCGCTTATGTGCAGGGATATTCACTGCCTCAATCAGATTTCTGTCTTTTAACTCAAAAAGGAATTTAACCGTCCTATCATTGGATTTTTGTAAGTCCGCAATCTCCAAACCCAAAATATAAAATTGAGCCGCCAAGGACTTTCGCAAATTTACCGGCAGATTACTCATGCTGCTAAATTCATAAGCACCTTTTTGGTAAATCCATTTAAATATCTCCTTGGCATAATATTTAGGACTACCAGAAGAAACCAAATTGTCTTCGAGTTCTTTTAAGCTTAGCTCTTTGATATCTCGCATCTAATATTTAGGAGACGGTTCCCTACTCAAAGAACCATTCTTAAGTTTTTCTTTGTCAACTTTGCCAGTGCGGTTCTTAGGTAACAGGCTACGAAACTCGAAATAATGCGGGATTTTAAAGTGCGCCAGGTGCTGACGCAAGAAAAAACGTAGATCATCTACAGAAATATTTTTTCCTTCTTTAACTACTATAAATGCCTTAGGCACTTCCCCTCTTAATTTGTCGGCTACTCCGATTACGGCTGCCTCGGCAATATCCGGATGTTTCTGCAAACTTGCCTCTACTTCCGGCTCAAAAACTATTTCTCCTCCAACCTTGATCATTTCTTTTTTTCTGCCGACAATATACAGGAAACCTTGTTCGTCGAATCTACCCAGGTCACCCGTATGAAACCAACCATTGCGGATAGTCTGGCGCGTCAAATTTTCATTCTTGAAATATCCGTCGCAAACTACCCAGCTCTTCACCACTACCTCTCCTATCTGACCATGCATAACTTCCTGGTCACCATCGGAAAATATCTTGACTTCTATCCACGGCGCAGGCCGGCCGACGCTTTCGATATTGCTGGAACCCATAGGTAAAACTACGGTCGGGGCATTAGTTTCAGTCAACCCCCAACCGTTTAAAAGGCTCGCCTTCGGGCAAAACTGATGAAATCTGCGCAAGGCATCCGGTGAGTTTGAGGCGCCAAAAGTAACAATCCAGCGCAGGCTGGATAAATTAAATGTCTCAAACTCTTTTAATTGCAACAAGGCATAGTACATCGATGGAACAATCCAGAAGAAACTGACTTTATAATTCTGCACGTTCTTTAAGAATTCCAGGGGCATAAAGCGTTCCATCAAGACCATGGATAGACTAAAGGTAATCATATTCTGAATATAGATCAAGCCGCCTAAATGCGAAAAAGGCAGGGCGCAAAGTGTGGTATCTTTTGAACTTAAATCTGAGTTTACAAAAAATGACATGGACCTAGGCGGTGCGTCCAGCTGGGCATAATTGATTAGAACACCTTTTGGTTCTCCAGTAGTACCAGAGGTATAAAAAATTATTGCATAATCATTTTCTTGAATTTCTGTTTCCGGTGGCTGGCGCGACTCAGTAGCCAATAGCTCTTGGAAATCTAAAACCCCCTCTTCTTTTGATTGACAAGAAATAATATCCTCCAACGCAGGTAGACTTTCCTTCAGGCGCCTAAATGAAATGTTGGTTTTATGTTTAGTAATCAGGATTTTTGCTTCAGAATGAGATAGGCATGAAATAATTTCATCTTCGGTAAGCATAAAATCTAAAGGCACACAGCAGGCTCCGATAGCCCAAGCAGCCAAATAACTATAGACATATTCCGGCCAGCTGGGAAGATAAATTGCAATTTTATCGCCTGGTTTTATCTTCAGCCTAAGCAGGCTTTGGCTTAGAGAAAACACCTTGTCTTTTAGCTGGCTAAATGAAATTTGCTTGTCGCGAAAAATAATCGCGGGTTTCTCGCCGTGTCTCTTTGCGTTATTTTCCAAGAGGTTAATTACATTCATTAGAATCCATACCAGTAGTTAACTAGGGGTTTTCCATCGGCTGATTGGTCAATAACCACATTCTTAAGGCGAACATATTCCAGGAATCCTTCACGACCAAGCTCTTTCCCAAAACCGCTTTGCTTAAAACCTCCGTAAGGAAGCTGATTATAAAACATGCCGTAAGTATTAATCCAGATAGTCCCGGCATTTAATCTCTTGGCCAATTCTTGTGCCAGGAATAAATCTTTAGTCCATATACAGGCAGCTAAACCAAAATCTACGCTGTTAGCTAAGAATACTGCCTCATCGCTTCCCGAAAATTTATGAATCAGTACTACTGGGCCAAAAACTTCCTCTTTAAATACTGGCGAACGTCTATCAACGTCAGCTATAACAGTCGGCTCAAAAAAATAACCGTTCTTTAGCTCTCTATGATCCGGGATTTTCCCGCCGCAAACAACATGGGCCCCTTCGGCTTTTGCCTTTTCGATATAGCTGATGACTTTTTTCCTCTGGCTGTCGCTGATTAAAGGGCCCATTTGGGTTTCAAAATCATCCGCCAGGCCCAATTTTATGCGCTTAGCTTTCTCCACAAAACTGGATAAGAATTTATCATAAATATCTTCCTGCACGAGAATGCGCGACATTGCCGTGCACATCTGACCCTGATTTAAAAAGATAGAGGCAAGGGAGCTGTTTACAGCTACATCTAAATCAACATCGTTAAATATTAAGCTCGCCGATTTACCGCCTAGTTCCATGATTGACTTCTTTACATTCTTGGAAGAATATTGCAGGATCTGTTTGCCTACTTCATTGCTACCGGTAAAAGAAATCATATCTACGCGTTTATCCATGCAAAGCGATTCTCCGATTTTTGTGCCGCTTGCGTTAATTATGTTTACCACGCCGCTAGGTATGCCAGCCTGATGAATAATTTTTGCAAGCTCAAGAGCCGACAGGGGAGTAAAGCTGGAAGGTTTAAGGATTATTGTGTTGCCGGAGGCCAAGGCCTGGGCCATTTTCCAGCAGGCAATCAGAAGTGGATAATTCCAAGGGACAATCAAAACTACTACACCCATAGGCTCAAGCAGAACCTTTGCCTTTGCATCATCGGAAACATTAAGCTCTTTTTCAGCCAGATAATCGATAAAATTATTAGCCAAGAATTCAAATGTCTTGGCACTGGAAGGGATATCCATGAAGGTGGTTTCTTTGATGGGTTTGCCGGTATTCTGCGTCTCCAGTTGCGCTAGGCTTGCGGCATTATCTAAAATCCCTTGGGCTATTTTTAAGACGAATTCCTTGCGTTGGATAAGAGTAAACTGCGGCCATGGGCCGTTGTCAGAAGCGCCTCTTGCGCTAGCTAAAGCCAATTCTACTTCTTTCGCCGAAGCCAGAGAAACCTGGGCAATTACTTTTCCCGTAGACGGGTTAATAATATTGTGTTTTTCCGGCGTTTCGATGAACTGGCCGTTTATATAAAGTGGGTATTTTGCGCTCATTTTATTTTTACCTCTTTAAATAACGCGAAGAGTCGGTTAAACGGGACATACCACTTGGATAGCTGCCCCAGTTGCCCGCTTAATTTCATTTTCCCCTGCGTAACCGCTACAAAAGAATCAAGACGACCTAAGAATACCTGTTCCCAAACAGCAGCAGGGGCTGAAATAACAAAAGGTGCTTCTGTGTCAGTATCTAATTTTATTATTTTTCCTTTTTCAAAGGTAAATCTAAAAGCATCGTTAGAGTTATCAAGTTTAATCGCTAATTTAACGGTCAAATCTAACTCTCTGCCTTTTTGAGCAATAAACTCATCTTTATTCACCAAATCAACAATTGCCTGAATATGCTGGCGGCTAAACATAGTATAGGCAACTTCATTTCGCCTTAAGTTATCTTTTAAGGCAACATCCAACTCGTCCAATATACCCTTATCAAACAACCTAGCACAAGCAGCGCTTTTAACCGCTTCCTCCAGTGTCTCGGTAAGACTTAAGGCATCTTCAAATTTATCGGCAATCGCCACTATCCCATGATTCTTTAAAACAACCAAATTATTCGATTTCAAAGCGGCGATGACGGAATCAGGATCAGTAACTGTGGGCGTTTCCTGAGGGACCACCGGGACATTGCCGAGGTAAAACTTGCTTTCAAAACTCATAGCCTTAAGCGAACTGGCAACAGCAAAATAGCCGTTAATTAAAGGGGGGTGGCAATGCACAACAGTTCTGGCAGGGAAATTTTTATAAACCAAAATGTGTAAAGGCAGTTCTGAACTTGGTTTGGAATCTCCTGCAGAATTCCCATCAGATAAATTTACCCTGACTATATCGTTTTCTTTTAATTGCCCCAAAAATGTGCCTGTAGCGGTAATCAATATATTGTCATTGTCAACTCGGGCGCTTAAATTGCCTGATTTGGCTACAGCTAGGCCAGCGGTATAAAGCCTTCTGCCTACATCAACTATCTCTGATTTTAATTCCTGCTCTGACATTTAAACTCCCATATAAATATGCTTAGTGATTAATTCCGCCGGCGTAACATCAAAAGCCGGATAATAAGCCTCAACCTCTTTAGGCGCAAGGACCAATCCTTGGTAAACTTTCAGTTCATCAGCCGGACGAATTTCAATCTTTATTTCGCTTCCGCTTTTTAACCTTGAAGGGGGCGGACATATCACATAAAAAGGTATCTTAAAATGCCTGGCAACTACGGCGATCTGATAGGTACCGATTTTATTGGCAATATCGCCGTTTAGAGTAAGATGGTCTGCGCCTACAATCACTTTGCTTACCAGGCCTTTTGACAACAGGTAAGCAACCATGTTATCGGTAATAATAGTTACATCAAAACCCGCTCGCATAATCTCCCAAGCGGTAAGCCGTGAGCCTTGAAGATAAGGCCTGGTCTCGGTAACATAGAAGCTTATTTTCTTACCTTGCTCTTTGGCAAACTGGGCGATTAACGGCATTAACCCGCTGATGTTGCAGTGCGTAAGGATTGTGTCTTTGTCTTGAAGCAGACTAGCAGTTTCCTTTGCCTGCTCTATACGTCTGACTTTAAGCATCTCTAAAAAACCCAAGATACTTTTCTCTAAAGATGCTCCGCTTACATCCCATTCAAGAACTATATCTGTTAAAGATTTAAGTGAAAGCGTCGGTCGCGTAGCATTAATTATTTTGGCAACTCTCTTTAAGTCTTTATTCTGTCGTTTACTTAACAGAAAAATATACATCACCAGAAGCACCTGGCCTACGGCACGCGTTTTCATCTCTTTAATCGCCTTGGCAGCATCCAGGTAATTCTTTGCCTTTAAATAAACCAATTTCTGCGGTAATCGAGTCTCATCCAGAATATAAATTGTATTTCCTTTTAATTGTATTGGCCAAAATAATGGAGAAAATTTCATGTTTTTCTAATTGATTAGCCGCCCTCTAATTTCTTTACTAACTCCAGGGCAATTTTAATTAAGTTGCTCTCTGCCAGGTAATATGACGGATTCATAAACCCCATCTCTCCGGTGACCACATTATCGCTCACCGCTAAAATTGAGCCTGCTTTGACATTATAGATCTGAGAGATAGTCAATAGTACCGAGGAGACCATGTCCACTGCCTTTGCTCCTTGCTTACGTTTATCCTCGACAATCTGGCGGGTTTCGCGCAAAAGGGCGTCCGTAGTCCAGGCTTTACCGCGATGCACGTTTAGGCCCATATCTTTGGCAATCTCAAAAAGCCCGTCGGAAATATCTTTGTTGCTCTCTGTCTTAAAATCCTTATCCACATAATATGGTGTTACGCCATCTCCGCGAATAACCTCATCCACTACAAATAGGTCTCCTATCTTGATATTCTCATCGAGCGCGCCAGCTGTACCTATGCGGATGATATTTCTTATTCCGGCATTACAGATGACTTCAGTCGTAATAGAAGTATCGGTAGAAAATCTCCCGCCGTTAATCCCGGTAATTTTAATGCCTTCATAGGTACCAGTAAACATAGTATATTCCATAAAAGAGAAATTACGTATGGGGTTGGCCATCTTTTTCGTTAAGGCTTCCAGCCGGTCACGCGGCCCGGGGACAATTGCGTATTTACCTACCTCCTCAGCCCTAAGTTGAACCATTTGAGTCAGATCTTTTCCGGTTAAATGAACGTCCTTCTGCATTTGCATATTGATTTCTCCTTTTTCTTCGGAAACTATTTTGGGGTTAAAGAGCAAAAATATTTTTTAAATTACCCCCCAAGATTCCTGCTTTATCGCTCTCAGATATATCCAATTCCTTAACAGCATTAATGCCTACGGAAATATCTTGCTTAGCCGGCCAATCGCTCCCCCAAAAAATATGCTTTGGCCCCATTAATTCTAAACTTAAAAGAAAGTTAGCTTTGGTAGTATCGCCGCTAGTATCCACATAGATATTCTTAAAATAATCCGAAGGCAATGCCTGCAAGTCTTTAACAAAGTTTAACTTCCGTAGCATCTGATAAGTTGTATCAAAACGTTGCTTTAAATAACAGACCGCACCGCCAAAATGGGCAAAGATGAATTTTATCTTAGGATATTGACGCAATATGTCAGACATCAAAAGCTTACCCACTGAAATAGTCGTGTCAAAAATATACTCAACCACCGGCGTAAGCAAGGGATCTTTGACTCGTTCAAAACCTATGGGGTTGACAATCTGAGGATGCACAAATATAGGAATGTCCTTTTCTTGCGCTTCTTCATATATAGGTAAGAACATCCTGTCATCCAAGTAAATACCATTATAACCGGAGGCAAGGGAAATCGCTTTAAACCCTAATTCCTCGGTTGCGCGCTTTAATTCTTCAAGCATATCCATAGAATTATCTACCGGTAGGACCGCAGCGCCAATAAACCTCTTGGGATAGGCTTTCAAAATATTAGCAACGTTATCATTATAAATATGCGCTACCTGGCTTATGCTGCCTAATTTTAGATGCGCGTCTGTCGTAGGATAATTTAAAATCGCAGCGTCTACGCCTGAATTATCCATAACTTTAAGCTGGCCTTCAATATCAGCCCAGCCTTTATGGAAAAAATGCGAATTGGAGATTATTTCCTCGGGCAACCAATGGCTATGTGCGTCAATCAACATTAATGTTTAGCTTATTTATCTATTTGTTATCCAAGCTTTTTAAGATGCGTTCAATCATTTCTTTTTCATAAAGAGATTTGATTTCTTCTAATCCTTTTCTGCCTAATTCCTTGGTGATGGCTTTTTCAACGGCATCCAGCTTCATTTCAGAGAAAATAAACTCCGGATTGATCTTCTTTCCCTGATCCCTCAATTCAGCGCAGGCCTTCTCTTTGTCCTCAATATATTTCTGGAACTCGTTAATATATTTTTGCAGGGCATCTTTTTCATGGGGAAGATACGAACCTAAAAGCTCATTCTCCATCCCAATCAGGATATCTTTATCAATATCCACTTGGGTAAACTTCCGCTCAAACTTGTCAAAAACGCTTTTGGCATTCTTATAGAGCCAGATAAAATATCGTTTCTTTAGATTCTTAACATCCTGATTATTCATTTTGCCTCCGTCATTTTTTAACCAATTCTACTGTATCAAAATAGAGTATGCCTTTTGATTCAGGGAGCGGCTCAAATTGAAATATTTTGATCGGAAAATCAAGCTGGCCGTTTTTATCCGCATCAGGCGGCTGCCAGTCATCACGTACCATAAATTTATCGAAATTGCAAACCACTCTCTTCCACCCTTTAAAATCATCTACTGTTATAAAACGCCACATCTCCCCGCCGTTATCCTTGATATCAAAGGCTATTTTTGCCTTTGAATCAGTCCCATAAACGTAAAATGATATAGCGCTATAGTTTTCCCATTTAATATCACTTGGTTTAATCTTCCAATTAGCGTTCTTGGCATCAAGACCGCTGCCCCTGGCTACATAAATATACCCGCCGCCTGCAGCATCATAAACAACTTTTAACGACTGATTACCACTATTCTTGATATCGCTGGCAGCTGTTACCGTAACAGACGAACCATTGCCTGCGCCAAAATCGACCGTGCCTTCATAGCCGCCCGAAACAGAAACTTCAAAATCATCAAGCAAAAAATTCCCATCTTCAGCTAAACAATTACCTGCTACAAACAAAGCCAGAGCTGCTGATAAAAAAAACAATCTTTTCATTCGTCTTCTCCTTATTATTTTCCCGGGTGCTCTTGTTTAAAAGGTATTACCGGAGCAGTCCAAGGCGTCTGTTGGTTAATTACTGAGATCTCTAAAGGGCAAACATTGGCCGGTACGGTCAAAGCAAAGCGCATTGCGTCTTCGATTGCCTGAGTGCTCATTAAACGTGAGGTGTCGCTGGTAATTTCTTTGAGCTTGCCGGTTAAATCCGTATCCGTTACACCAGGCAATATAGAGGTTACCTTGATCCCGCAATCCCGCAGTTCCCAGAATAATCCTTTGGAAAATGCCCTCAATCCTACTTTGAGCGAACTATAAACAATGAAATTTCTCGGCAGGGGATCGCATAACGTTGAGCCGGAAACTATATTTATGATTGCCCCATATTTCTGTTCTATCATATCATTAATTACCAAGCGGATAAGCCGCACATAGCCTAAGTAATTAGTATGCGCTAGTTTCTCAAAATCTTCGATTGGCTGTTGATGAAAAGGAAATTGCGAGGAAACCCCGGCGCAATTAATCAAGATGTCAATTCTGCCGAACTCCCCTTTGGCCTTATTGACCAAATTCTCCAAATCTTCCAATTTAGTAACATCGCATGCAACCGGTAACACTTGGACTTTATATTTTTTAGTAATTTCATCCGCAGTTTCTTTTAACGGCCCTTCCCCGCGGGAGCCAATAGTTAAATTTATCCCCAAGCTTGCTGCGGTAGAAGCTAAGGCCTTACCAATACCACGGCTAGCTCCGGTAACAATCGCGGTCTTGCCTATTAAATTGCTCATTGCCTACCTCCTAGATTTATTCTCTTCTTTTAATATAATTTTATAATTCTTTTTTGGCATATTTAATAACTCATAATTTAGCGTGTTAAAACATATACAGTGAGTAATCTCGCTGCCGACTCTTGCCTTGTATTTTAAAAGCAAGGAGTCGTCCTTTAATTCGAAACTTCCGCTAAACTTTACTCCACCGCAATAGTTCACGGTAAAGCATTCGATCAACAGGGTATTGTTATTAAGCCAAGAGGCCCTTATAATGCCGTCCTTTCCTTTATAATCATAGACACTAACGCCATTTAAAGCGCTTTCACATTTTCCTTCAAAAAATTTCAAAATCGGGGTGCTAGAATCTTCAGCAGAAAATAAGACTTTCGGCAATGTCGCCGCCATAATTAAAATTAAGTAAACAATTAATCTCCTGCCCATTGTCTCCTTTTCATATAGTTAGTTAAAAATAACATAGCTAAAAGCGAAGCCCCAAAAACGCTAAATCCCAAATGAAAACTTTTATGCATAAGCACACCGCCCAAACATGCTCCTATGCCTCCTGAAATAAAACGTACCCCGCTGTTTAAACTGGCAGCCTCATTCAAGAATTCACCCGGTAAATCAGTCAGCATTGTAGCCAGACCTACATGGTTAAAAGTCCAGCCTATCCCCCAAAGGATCATTATCACGCTAAGTAAAGACACCGGTAATTTCATTAAGAGGGCAAAAATGCAACCCATCATAACTGCAATACCGATAGTTACTATTTTCTGCCGGCTTAACTTATCGCAAAGTGAACCACCCCAGAACTCACCAAATACGCCGCTTAGGCTGGTTAAGGTAATAAGCGTGCTTATGGTGAATTGATTCAACAAGAATTGTGTAGAAAAATAAACACCCAGCCACTGCTGCACCGCATGATAAATTAAGCTTATCAGAAAGATGTAAATAAAAATCCGGATTACTTGTTGGTCTTTAAATGCCCTTAAGTATCCAAAACGAAAATTTCCAAACCCTTCCCTGAAATTCGGCAGATAAATAAACATAAAGACCCAAAGGCTAAAACCCAAGATTGCCGGGATAATAAATATCATACGCCAATAAATAAATCCGCTTAAGAATAAACCCAACAAAGAGGCAATAAAGGTTGAGCCGAAAAATATCCCGATAAATGTGCCGCGTTTACTTTGCTCTATACGCTTGGCAATGAGTATTAAACCAAGGGGAATAACTGAGGCGCCAAAAAGGCCCATTAAAAACCTACTGATGAAAAGAATACTTATATTCGGGCTTAAACCTGCCAGCAGGTTAGCTAAAGAAAATAGAAATATGCAAATTAATTCTACCCTGCGGGCATCAACTATGCGCACAAGTGGCCCGTAGAAAAATGCCGCAAGGCCGTATGGCAACATATACAACCAAATTATCTTACCTACAAAAAATTGGGAAAGAGCAAAATCAGCGGCAATCGAAGGGATAAGTGCTGAGGCAGCAGCTACGTTAAATGATAAAATTGCCCCTTCTAAACAAAGAATGCTAAATGTGGTTTTTTTCATTTAGCAGCTTCTTCAATAATCCTCTTAAAGATCAATAAATTTTCCTTGGAATGCTTATTGATAAATCCCTCAACCTGCTTGTCATTGAACTTTGCCTTTGAGTCCATCTCAAAGTGCTGTATCCAAGTCATTTCTACACCCGCTGGTTTTTGGGTATACAGCCAGATAATCTTCATAAAATTAAATGGAAATTTAGGCTCCAGGCGTTCGGCATAAGTATAAAAATTATCTTTATTCAATAATCTCCAAGAAACCCAAGATTTTTCTTCATCATCGGTAAGGCGAAAGGTGATTTTATTGCCTTCCTTCTTTAAAATCTCGGCTTTTTTGTATTCGCCGCCGAATAGCTCTGTCCAACGCGGTATATCATTAGAGATATCAAAAACCAGCTCATAAGGCGCATTAATAATTATCGAATTGCATGTATGGCCCATTATCTTCTTCCTTTCTTTTAAATGATTGCCACTACCCTGGCCCAGGCAGCTCCGGTATTCTTTATACGTACAGGAAAACAAATAATTTTAAATCCGTTTCCAGGTAATTTCTCCAAATTGGCCAGGCGTTCTATGTGAATAAATTCCCTCCTGCGTCCGTAAAAATGCGCCGGATAGAATTTCTGCGGGTCCTTGGTCTCAAGAAATTCTTTAAGCATAAACCTGTATGGCCGGTCAATACCCATGGTATCTACACCGAATATTTTGACCTCTCTATCCAAAAGGTAATCAATCGCCGACGGATCAATGCCGGGATAATCTGAGAAATATTTCGTACTGCCATAAAACTTATCCGCTGCTGTATGTATTAAAACAATATCCAAAGGTTTAAGCCGATAACTTATCTTCCTTAAAGCCTCCTCAATATCGCCTGACTTAATTACCTCATTTGGTTTCTTATGCCTTAAATCTAACTTGACTCCATCCTGATAACAATACTCCAAGGGGATTTCATCTGCCGTTTTAGAAGCACGATTTTCTGATTTTGAGCCGTAATGGAAAGAATAATCCAGATGAGTCCCTATATGCACCGCAGCATGCACAATTTCTAAAGACAAAAACTCTTCATCGGGAAGTTGCTCTTTCTTGATAATCCGACGGCCTAAGGCATATTTAATTTTTCCCAGGACGGTTTTACCCATAATAACTTGATTAAACTTTTCTACTCCGGCCTTATGAGTTATCCGCTCGATTTTGACCTTATGCACCTCAAAGGCTTTTTCATCGATGGGTAGGCTTAAATCGATTATCTTCATTTAACTAGCTTTGACTGGATATTAGCGACGATATCGTTAATGGTTGAATTTTTGGTGATCTCTTTTTGGCTAAGCTTAACACCAAATGATTTTTCTAAGGCAATCACCGATTCCACCATTTCTGTAGAATCTACGCCGATACTGTTAGTTAAAGATACATCATCCTTTAGCTCTTCAATTTTGACTTTTAAGAGATTGCTTAATACCTCTTTTGTTTTAGCTTTTGTATCCATATTTCCCCCTTATATCTGCACCTGGCCTTTTGTCGCGGCTGCTTCCCATTTATTAATGCCGTTCATGACATCCTGAAAACAAAGTTTGGCAAGCGGGTCAAAATTACTTTCCATAATCCGGTTGATCCTTCCAGGCTTAGAAAAAAATTCTCTCATGCACCATGACCCCAGGCGTCCTAAGTCTTCCGTGGAAAGGTGGTCGGTAGGGATAACCGGGTGTAGAAAATCCCATTGGCTAAAATCTACCTTTTTGGGGTCCAGCCAATTTTTCTTTAAGGCAATCCTCCACATCGGCGAATTCGGTGCAGGGGTAACATAACCCACCCAGAGGACATCCGGATCTACTTGGTCAGTAAACTCAAAACGCTGCTTTATAATCTCTTCGGTATCATAATCAAAACCCATCATGATATCGGCAACAATGGCGATATCGTTCCGACGAAACATCTCTATGGTTTTTTTGATTTGGTCTATGGTAATACCTTTAGCAATTTTTTTAAGTTCTGACTGAGTGGTAACTTCAATTCCGAAAACGCCCATAAACAAACCATTTTCCTTCATCATCGGAAGGATAAACTCGCAATTAACCCAGTCGATAGCGCGGCCTAAAGATACCCATTTGATTGGATTGCCTGAGGCTTTTTTTAGTTCGCAAAATTTTTTGACCCTCTCAGGATCCACGTTGAAATTATCATCCTGGATAACCACAACCTTGACTCCGTATTTTTTATGCAAAAGGTCAAGCTCCTCCATAACTCTCTCTGGGGATTTGGCGCGCCATTTTAGAAAATCCGAAGGAGAACGCGGATCAAACTGATCCCATTCATAACAAAATGTACATGCCGATGGGCAACCACGAGAAGTAACCATATCCACAAACGGCTTCCAGTAAGTATGGCCAACATATTTATCCATCGGGAACAGGTCATAGGCCGGCAGAGGCAATTTATCCAAATCATCCATCAACGGTTTATGCGGTCCCATAACTATAGCACCGTCAATACGGGAAGTTACTCCGCCGACATCTTTAAGGTTCTTTTTCTTATCTATTGCCTCAATCAAATCCCCAAAGGATTCCTCTTCGCCCATAACCACAAAATCAATCGCCGGATTCTCTTCTAAGGTTGGAACCGGCATTGCTGAATACCATAATCCTCCGACCACTATTTTTGTTTTAGGAAGCACTTTCTTAATGCCGATTGCGGCATCGCTAAAATGACGCAAGACGCCGTAGCCGCCGTAGCCGTGCAACTGTTCGCCCATAACCACAACATCAGGCGCCCTAAGTTTCACCTGCTCAACCAGCTGATCCATAGGGATCTGCTCGGCCTTGCCGTCAATTACCGCAACATCCGCATAACCTCTTTGGCGGACATAAGCGGCCCAATGCGCATACAACTGATTTGGAGATCTATGTATTCCATGCGTTGCCCAAGCGCCAACCTTTGGCATGACAAATAATATCTTCATTTTCTCCTCCCTTATCCCCCTTCCTCTTCCACTGCGAAACTGTTTAGTAGCTAACGGGAAATGGGCTTATTAGCTTTTTTCAACTACCAAAACTGAGTTAATACCTCCTCTGCCGCGCGAAATAACCACAGATTTATTTACCTTACACTCTTTTACTTCTTTGGTTATGTAAT
>Ga0233423_10000923_pt1 | contig 15017 bp, 11 predicted proteins | sample Watercolumn_Mata_FD_180713 | JGI IMG/M metagenome (GOLD analysis project Ga0233423, IMG submission 180713) | Freshwater microbial communities from Lake Matano, South Sulawesi, Indonesia - Watercolumn_Matano_2014_112_MG | ecosystem: Environmental > Aquatic > Freshwater > Lake | place: Indonesia...
GGGGCTTTCAAGCGGTGGTGGACGGCCGGGCCCTGTGGCCGCCCGAGGTGGTGCGGGGAGCCGGTCTGGTGTATGTGGGCGTCGCCCGCCCGGATGAGCCGGTCTCCGCCCCGAAAAAAGCCGCCCTCCCCATTGCCCGGCCCTTGCTGGGGGCGGAGGAGGCCAACGCCGCGGCTCAGGTGGTCCGCTCCGGCTGGGTGCTGCAGGGCCCCCAGGTGGAAAGCTTTGAGAGGGAGTTCGCCGCATACGTGGGCGCGGCCCACGCCTGCGCGGTGTCCTCCGGCACTACCGCCTTGCACCTGGCCTTGCTGGCGGTGGGGGTGCGCCCCGGCGACGAAGTGATCACCGTAAGCCACTCCTTCATCGCCACCGCCAATGCTATCCGCTATTGCGGCGCCACTCCGGTATTCGTGGACATCGAGCCCGGGACTTACAACCTCGACCCGGCCAAATTGGCACCGGCCATCTCCCCCCGCACTCGGGCCATTCTCTGCGTCCACCAATCGGGAATGCCCTGCAACCTGGCGGAGATTGTGGCCTTCGCCCGGCGCCATAACTTGGCGGTGGTGGAAGATGCCGCCAATGCCATCGGCAGCGAGATCCGCTGGCAGGGACAGTGGCAACTTGTCGGCAAGCCCCACGCCCAGGTGGCCTGTTTTTCCTTTCACCCCCGCAAGGTTATCACCACCGGTGAAGGGGGGATGCTCACCACTGCCGATGCCGAGCTGGACCGGCGGTTCCGTCTGTGGCGCAACCATGGCATGAGCGTCTCGGCCGCCGCCCGGCATGGGGCCCGGGAGGTAATCTTTGAGTCTTACCCGGTCCTGGGCTACAACTACCGCCTTACGGATATTCAGGCCGCGGTGGGGCGGGAGCAGTTGTTGCGGCTGCCCCAGTTGCTGGAGGAACGGCGGCGGCTGGCCGGGCGCTACCGCGAAATGCTCAGCGATATTACCGGACTGGGCCTGCCACTGGAACCCTCCTGGGCCCGCAGCAACTGGCAGAGTTTTTGCGTCCGCTTACCCCAGGGGGCCAGCCAGCGCCAGGTCATGCAATATCTCCTGGACCGGGGCGTCGCCACCCGCCGGGGCGTAATGTGCGCCCACCGCGAAGCGTCATTCCAGGAAATATCCGGAGCTATCTCCCTGCCGGAGTCGGAACGGGCTCAGGATGGGTGTCTCCTCCTGCCTCTATTTCCGGGCATGACCGACCAGGACCTGACCCTGGTGGTCGCCGAATTGGCGCAGGCTCTGAAAGTTAGTTGACAACCATGTGCTAGGCACTTCTCCTTAGCCTTGCTTATCCCCCGAAAGCGCACCAGGGCTGCCATAATTCCCAACCCCGGGTGGCTCAAAATCATTGACACCTTCCGGATAAACTGCTAATTTCAAGCAACAAAATAGCCGTTAGCGACGATTTTCCCAGCGGCAGCCGCAAAAATCTGGCGCACCAGGTCGTGGCATTATTCTTGCCTTAAATCCCCTGATGGACGAACATGATCTGGCCTACATCGTTGTCGTCCGGCGCGACATAATGGCATGACAACTTCTTCCAGACGATTTGAACAACTTAAAAAGGTGTTATGTTGTTCAGAGTGCCGAGGCAACCTGATCTTTACCGCTTCGGAGGCTGCCTGCGAAAAATGCGCGGCGGTTTATCCCATTCGCCAGGGCAAGATTTATTTTGTGGAAGTGCCTAAGACCACTGATGAACTTGACACCATAAAAGGCCGCCTGAAAAGATGGTTGGGAAAATATTACTATAAGATTGGACTTAATGTTTTAGCACCGACTTTTCCGTTTAATTACCTCCGGAAGATTAAGCAGTTTTTTGATCCGGCCCAGCAGATAGTCGTTGATGTGGGCTGTGGCAACAACCGCATCGATGAAAATATAATAGGGATAGATTTATTTGATTATGAAGCTGTGGATGTAGTATGTGACCTTATTAAGCTTCCTTTTAAGCCTGACAGTGTTGATGGATTTGCCTCTCGTAGTGTCCTGGAACATGTGCCAAATCCGGCACTCATAGTGAAACAATTATACGAATGTACCAAACCAGGAGGTTACGGGGTTCATTTGATACCCTTTCTTTATCCTTTCCATGCTTCCCCCCACGACTATCAACGTTTTACTCTTGAAGGCCAGAAAGTCTTGTTCACAGGGTGGGAGATAATTGAACAGACCAACCCTACTGGCCCGGTAACCCTTGTTTTACTGTGTCTCATTGAATTTCTCTCAATAGTGTTGAGTTTCGGCAATCTTAAAGTAAAGGGATACCTTTATTTGTTTTTTTGTGGTATTCTTTTTCCATTTAAGTACTTGGACTTTATTTTTGCAAACCGAAAAAGTTTTGTGACCCTGGCCCCGTCCATCTTAGCATTGGTACGCAAATATGGGAAATAAACGCGGACCGGATTTCATCATTGCCGGAGCGCCGCGCGCCGGCACGACCTGGCTCTACCATTTATTAGCGCGTCACCCGCAGATCGTCATGAACCAGCCCGTCAAGCCCGAACCCAAGTTCTTTTTGATTGATGAATTGTATAAGTTGGGGTTGGAATATTACGGCCCCACCTGGTTTCCCCAGGCTGAAGCCCACCGCCTCTGGGGGGAAAAGAGTACAAATTATTTGGAAAGTCCCGAGGTGGCTTCACGTATTTACCATTGCCTGCCCAAGGTTAAGTTAATTTTTATCTTGCGGGAACCCGGGGCCCGGGCCTTTTCCAATTATCTCTGGTCCCGCATGAATGGCCTGGAAAACAAAGATTTCGCTACGGCCCTGGCCCTGGAAGAAAAGCGCGGCCAACAACTCCCGGCGGACTTGAAATATTCCCGTCCCTATGATTATCTTTCCCGAGGACTTTACGCCGAACTGTTGCGCCCCTATTTTGCCCTCTTTCCGAAAACCCAGATCCTCTGCCTTAAATATGAAGATATCCTTACCAACCCCCAAAACCTTACTGAACGTTTGCACAAGTTTTTGGGAGTACAGGTCCGTCCTCAAGATTGCCAAGGATTAGGAGTGATTAACCCGTCTGAGAAAGATGACGTTAGCTTGCCACCAGAGGTGCGTAAAATGTTAGCGGCCTACTATGCGGAACCCAACCGCCAGCTGGCTGAACTTTTGGGCGATGATTTCGAGGTTTGGCATGACCAATAATAGTAATAAGCCGACCAAGGTCCCGCGAATAGTTATTTTGACTCCGGTCTATAATGAAGAAGAGGCTCTCCCCTTCTACGTAAAGGCGGTTAATGAGGTTTTCTTCAGCAATCCCAGTTATGATTTTCACGTTTTGTTTATTGACGATGGCAGTCATGACCGAAGTTGGGAGATCATTAAAAATATCTGTGCGAAAGATTCGCGGTTTAAGGGCATTCGCCTCTCCCGCAATTATGGCTCCCATATCGCCTTGAGCGCCGGTTTTATGCATTCCGAGGGCGATGCTGCGGCCATTCTGGCTTGCGACCTGCAAGACCCTCCGGAGGTCGTCCTGGCCTTCTTGAAGGAGTGGGAATCCGGGGCCCAGATAGTCTGGGGCCGGCGGCAAACCCGGGAAGACGTCAAATGGCGGACGGTGGCCAGTAATCTTTTCTATAAACTCCTGCGGCGCTTCGCCATGCCCCGAGGCTCCAAATTTACCACCGGCAGCTTCCTTTTGGCGGACAAAAGGGTGGTGGAATGTTTAAGGCAGTTTCCGGAGCACAACCGGATTACCTTTGCCCTGGTGGCTTGGACCGGCTTTGAACAGGCAATCGTGGACTATGATCGGAAGAAAAGGGTAGCCGGCAAGACCGGCTGGAGCTTTAACAAGATGATCAAGGCCATGTATGATACCTTTATCGGTTTTTCCTTGCTGCCCATCAGAATTATGACCATTGCCGGCATTCTCGTGTCCATTCTCGCCGTGGTAATTTCCATATACCTGGTCTATCAATGGCTTGTCGGCAGACCCATCATGGGGTGGACCAGTACCATCCTGGCGATAATTTTGCTTTTCGGCGTCCAGTTCTTCTTCATGAGCATCACCGGGGAATATTTATATAGAGTTTACTCCGAGTCAGTCCGCCGCCCCCTGTTTTTTATCAGTGATAAAACGGACAAATCAGAAGTGTAATTCAAATTAAGTTTTATGGAAGAAATTATTCCCGTGCGCATTAACAGTGTTGCAAACATCCCTCACCTTGCTTGGGCTCAGGGTAATTGTTTCAATATTCCTTATTCCTTATGGGAGAAATACCGGCTGCTGGACCAGTTGGCGCCCGACGGCAGCCTGAATATTTCCGCCCCAAATAGCCGCATTGATCATATTTATTGCCAAAGACTACGTTTACAGAGGGCCTTCACCGAAAATAAACCTTTATCTTCCCGGTTACCTTTTTCTTATCAAGTAATTCCCCCCAGGCTTAGGAGTCTGCTGGCTTCGGTTATCGGCCATTGGCGGCGGCGCCAAGTTTCCCGGTGGGCCAGTTTCCCCAGTTGGCCACTAGATCTCAGTGCCGATTTTTTGGAGGACTTGGCTAATAACCATCCCGGTGGCTTTGCCACGGGACCCACTCCGGTAGTACTAACTCATGATATAGATTCGGCTGAAGGATTAGAAAATCTCGTTAAATGGTTCTTAGATGCAGAAGAGGGCGTTGGCGCCCGGTCAACTAATTTTATGGTTCCCTGCGCCTGGCCCCTTGACCATAACTTGCTTGAGCAAGTGCAAGAGCGCGGACATGAGATCGGCATCCACGGCTACGACCATAGCAATCGTACCCCTTTTGTGGACTCTCAGACCAGGCGTCGCCGCTTGGCCGCAGCCCGGGACCTTATGGAGCGTTATGGCGCCCGGGGTTATCGGGCCCCTTCGCTGTTGCGCACCAGGGCGCTCTTTAAGGATTTAGCCGGGGTATTTTCCTACGACAGTAGCATACCTACCTCGGGCGGACTTTTTCCGGTGCCCAATAACGGTTGCGCCAGTGCCCGGCCTTTTATAATAGAAGGCATCGTGGAAATACCTTTGACTATGCCCCGGGATGGTAGTCTCCGGTTTTTGGGCTATTCCCCCCAACAAGTGCTCGGTCTCTGGGTTGACTGCGCCCACAAGATCGCCGCTTCTGGCGGCCTAGTCGTGCTCCTTACCCACTGCGAAGCCCATTTTAGCGGCAATAGACCAATGTTGGAAATATATCGCCATTTTTTAGAATTAATAGCTTCCTCTGACAGTTTCATTTTTTCCTCCATGGCCGCGGTGTTTAAAAGAGCAAGTGACACCTGTAGGCCAGGAAACAACCTGATTTCCAGCAACTAATTAAGGGTTATGTGGCTTTGAAAATTGGTCCTTTTTCATTAAACACCTCTTGGTTAAAGATAATAATAAAACTTTTATTAATTTCTTTAGCCGTCACCATATTGGTTCGTATCGGCGCTTTTAATCGTGACCTGCTTTCTAGTTTGCACCTGCAATTATCCAATGCCTTTTTTTCCCTTATAATAGTAACCATAATAGCCTTTCTTTTAACCTGGCGCTGGCTGATAATCTTGACCGGGGCCGGTATTATAAGTCACTATTGGAAACTATGCCGAATAGTTTTCATAGGTTTCTTTTATAACACGATGCTTCCTGGGAATACCGGTTATGATCTGGCCGTAATCAGTTATGCCACCACTGAACATGAGGTGGATAAAACCCTGACAGCCTGCTCGGTAATAGTGGATCGCTTGTTGGGCATCATAACCTTACTTCTTATTTCTCTCTTGAGCCTCCTATATCTCCTGATGCTTGGTGGCTCGACGTTGGCCCTAAAACGCCTTATCAAAATAGTCATTTTCTTATCTTTGACGGGCTTTCTTATATTAGCCTTCATAGGTTGGGCGTTGAAGCATCAACGGTTGGAGTCTTTTAGAATTAGAGGTTTCCTTTTAAAAGATCTTTTAAGATTGCGTCCCAAAGGACAGAAATTGCTGTTAATAATGCTGATAAGCTTGTTTGTCCATGGATTAATAATTTTTAATATGATTAACTGTGCCCATATTTTAGGTTATAAAGATATCAATATCCCCATCTGGCTGGCTGTAGTTCCCTTGGCTTTACTTATTAACCAGCTCTCCATCACTCCCGGGGGATTAGGTGTGGGGGAATTTTCTTTATTTACTCTCCTTGCTCTCTTTGATTCAGGACATAATCCAAATCCCGGGGCGTTAGTTTTTATTCTTTTTCGCCTATCTTTCTTCTTGCTCGCCTTACCGGGTGCCTTTTTCTTGTTTTTCCGCCCATATAAAAAATAAGTCAATCCATGATATAGGTGAAAATAAAGTTCATAAACGAGTTTAAAATATTATGGATACCCTTAAAGAACAACGCATTGAATTTATTTTTGATGAAGTTGCCCGAAAATTACCCGTAAAGAAAAAAGATATTGGAGTTTTTAAAAAAATTATTGACCGATTTGATCTGCGAGAAAAATCAATTCTCGAAGTTGGTTGCGGCATTGGCGATAATTTGATTTATTGTGCTCAACAAGGGGTACTTTATGCGGAGGGCTTTGACATTAGCGGCGAGAGCATAAAATTAGCCCAGGAAAAAGCCGGGAACCGAAAAAATATTTTCTTCCATAAATCAAGTATAGAAGAATATAGTACCGAAAGAAAATTTGATTATATATTGGTTTGGGGTGTATTTGAGTATGTGCAAAACCCCTTGGAATCACTTAAAAAGTTAATTAAGCATTTAGTTGACCAGGGGACCATTATTCTGTTTATATCAAAACCAATCCTTATCAAAAAAATATCATTTTTATTTAGAATATTCCTATCTAAAATACCTTTAACGTTATCGGTCAATGTAGCAAAAAAAATAAGTAATATTCTTAGTATATTTTCAAATACATATAAGAGAATACTCTATGCCGGTGAAAGTAAAACATATACTTTTGAACAAACCATTCTGGAAGGATTAATGGTACCTCGTTATAATTTAATTAATCCTCTTAAGTTTAGCGAATATCTTCAATCCCGAGGATTTTTAATTGATTTCCAGGACGATATTGCCCATTCCATGACTTGTATCATTGCCAGGAAATTATCTTAAGAAATAATTTTCTGCATTTTTGAACAATACACGATCCTAACCTTAATAGGTTTTTAAATGGCTAAAATTCTTCTTATTTCGGGGGCAGTTTCTGGGAAGGAAAGATACGGCAAGCTAGAGAAAGTCGGCTCTTATCTTCCCCCTTATGGATTATTAAGTATTGCCGCGTCGCTGGAAAAAGCAGGCCATCAAGTCAATCTCATTGATAGGGAAGTTTCCCCCCTCAACAATCAGGAGATCTTATCCTATATTCAGAAGCATACTCCGGACCTGGTGGGGCTATCCATCTTTACCATCGGCTCGGAGGAAAGCATTGCCTTAGCCCGGGCTATCAAGGAGAGGTTCCCCATACCGGTTATCGCCGGCGGTCCCCATGTCTTTGTAGGCGCCGAATATCTAAAAAAACATCCCTGGTTTGATTTTCTGGCGGTGGGGGAAGGAGAGCTGACTGCGGTGGCTCTGGTATCCGCTTTGGAGAATGGCCAGAATGTAGAGGATATTCCAGGATTACTCATCCGCCATGGAGATGTTTGGCAAGATACCGGCCCCCGCCTGCAGATTCCAAACCTGGATCAGTTGCCTTTTCCCGCCTTTCACCTTTTGGAAGATATCAGGCTTTACCATCCCTCGCCCTTTGGCTACCGCAAATTGCCGCATCTGCCCCTGGTGACCAGTCGTGGCTGTCCTTTTCAATGCATTTTTTGCTCCCGCATTTGGGGTAACAAATGGCGGGCCCATTCCGCCGCCTATGTGCTGGAGATGGTCAAGTACGTGGCCACCCGCTTCGGGGTCAAGGAAATCTGGTTTGCCGAAGATACTTTCGCCATCAACCGCCAGCGGGTAATTGATATTTGTGAGGGGCTTCTCGCCGCCAACTTAAATTTAACCTGGAGCTGTATGACGAATGTTAATGTTTTCGATGAAGAAATACTGGCCTTAATGAAAAAATCCGGCTGCTGGCAGGTACAATTGGGGCTGGAGGCAGGAAACGATCAGGTTCTTAAGTTTATACGCAAGCCGATCAATAGAAAACTGATAAGAGAGAAAGTGAACCTGATAGATAAAGCGGGGATAAAAATAAGAGGATATTTTATCTTGGGACACCCCATCGATACCCGGGAGACCATGCAACAAACCATTGACTTCGCTCTTTCTTTGCCACTTTATACCGCCGAATTTCATATTCTCCATCTCCCCTTAGGGTCCCAGGTCCGCCGCATTGCCCATAAGTATGGCAAGGTCAATGAGGACCTCTCCCTGCTCTCTGGCTATACGCATGCGGGTTTGAGCTTCGTTCCCGAGGGTCTTACCGAAAAAGAGATGTTTGAGTTTCGCCGCCGCGCCCATAATTGCTTCTTTTTGCGGCCCAGTGTGCTTCTGCGGCATTTGTCGGAAATTAGAAGCTTGAGCGATATCAAAAGATATATGCTTGTGGCTCAGGCTTTCCTGAAAAATATCGTCTAGGAGGCGATATATACTTTATAAGAGACAGCCATTAGTGAAGGAAGAGAAGAACTCTTATAAGACCTGGCGAGACCATAGATTATGCATATTTTCTTGAAGTACCAAGTCCAAGAAAAACCCTCTCAGCTTTGTTATAGATAATATGTTTTAGAATCGCCAATCTCTCCTGTCTTCAACATACTCTATCACAAAAAAAACGAGATATTTAAACGACATGAAACTAATTAATAATAAATTAAAATTGGATGCAGAGAGATATACAGTCATATTTTTTTCCTCATTGCTAGCAATAGTATTATCTTGCATTTATTTTATATCCCGCTTTGGATTTCATAACCCTTTATCCCCTATTGTAAAAACACTTCTACTCTCTTTTTATATCATCTGCTTTCCAGGTTTTTATAAATATTTAAGTAGTATTATTGGTATTCCTTATAATAAATCATATTTTTCCTCAGACTCTTTCCTTACTTTAACAAATTTCTTTATGGTCTTGTTAGTTGCTTATTTCTCCCCCTTTCTTTCGTATAGTATCTTTTATATTTTTGGCTTCATGGGTTTTCTTTTTTTTATGGTTGTCGTTATAAAGTGGTTATCATCAAATTCCTTAAGATACAATTTTCTCTTTTTATTGATATTCGCAATTTTCTCCGTTTGGATGGCCGCGCATATATGGGGACAGGGCTATCAAACCCCTTTAATTGTTGAAAATATTATATTTGATAATGTTCATATAGATACAATATACCATGCAGCCATAGCAGGCATGATAAAAACCTATGGTGTTCCTAGCACAGGTATAGATGGCATTGTTTTTAGACCATATCATTTCGGCAGCCATTGGATCTTTGCCCAGCTAAGTAAACTCTTAAATATGCATGTAGTTGATTTTTATCAACTGGCCTATCCGCTAATTTTTATCCCCTTTTTATTACAGAGTTTTTTATTCTTTGCCCTTGATTTAAAAAAATATTTTCCACTTGAAGAGACTAATTTTAGTCAAAGAAAGGTAATAATTTTTTGGTTGGTTTTTTTTATTCTATTGATGGACTGTATCCCGGCTGCCGGTTTAGCCCTGCGCAATGGTTTACACACCATTTCCGAGAGCTATGTTGTAGCCTTAATATTCTTCTTTTCGGCCCTGACCCTCGGTATATATTCCTTTAACAATAACTTTAATTTCGTTGATAATGATCATTTTCTTAAAAAATTTATTTCCTATATTTTTGTATTACCTGTGTTAACGGCAATTATAACATTGTCCAAAGTTTCTGTGGGTTATCTGGTTCTTTGTCTTTGCGTTTACCTGTTTATAAAAATGAAATTGTATAAAGATAAGATTTTAACAATCTCCATGATTTTCACAATGTTAGCTACAATAAATATATTATTTTTGATAAACAAAGGACAACTAGGGTTAAAAATGCAAGTATTAAACACTATCATATATTTCACCACGCCGCCTTTGTTTTATATATTTCACTATTTATTTTCGCTGTTATATATAGCCTATAGGATTTATGATAAAAATATAGTGACCGTCAAAGACCTCGCTATTAATTTGGAAAAAAATAAAATATTAGATGTAGAAATCATAGCCCTTTTATGTATTGCCGGTTCTTTGCCTTTCATATTTTTTAAGGAAACTGGGGGTGGGGAATTTTATTTTACAGATGTACAGAATGTTGTTGTGGTGCCATTTTTATTGGCAAATTTAGATAAAATTTATAACTTATTGAAATTCGAAAAAATAAAATTTAATAATTTATACGATATAAAAATAAAACAGATCATAATTACATTTATTGTATCGTGCTTTATAATTAAAGCTTTTTATATTTACATATACGAGTTTAAGACTATGGTGAAATATAATTTTGATACAAGGCTTTCTATATATTATACGAGTATTAACAATAATATTAAAAACATAAAGGAATATACCAATAAGCATGGTTTAAGCTGGTACTTAAAAAATGAGATGAAAAAAGAAAACATAGGCTGGTCCAAAATTATTAATAATGATACCATGTATAATAAAATAAAGAACAATTTAATTTTTAGTGAGAATATAATAAATAATAATAAGAAAATGGATATGGTAAATTCTATTTATAAGCTTGGCAGCATGGAATTAAATGAAAAGAAAAAAACAATTTTATTTATTCCACAATCTAATCATTTTTATTGGAGGTTATGTTCAAATAAGTTAGAGACACCATTTATTGCTCCAGCACTTAGTGAAATGGCCATGATAGATGGATTACCCGAATATGGAGTTACAGAGAATGATTATAAAAAGGCGGGGTATGGTTACCTATCATATAACTATCGACAAAAGGAACAACTCCCATTAAAGGAAGTACTGGACGAAATCTATCAAAAGGCTAATTCAAAAGGATTTTCCAAATTGATTGTTTTAGACTCATCAAAAGAGATTAGCATAATATTAAAAAATTATGATAAGAATAAGTCCTTATGGCCCTCAGAGCTGTCCCCTTAGCTTGAGAACATTATTATGCCGGGCTCTTTAAAACCGCTAGCTTTTTTTAAGGCAACGCACTAAAACTTTACCCACGCTAAACCCGGAAGGAGCGGCTCTATATATGAATATTCTAAAGGCTATCACTAAGCGAATTCTCAACAAATATGGTTACGCCATCATCAATTTTAATAAACCTCAACCCTTACCGGTAGACTTCCGTGAAGAAGAAATTGACATTATCCGGGCCGTGGAACCATATACGATGACCAGCTCTGAAAGAATATATGCCCTGATCCAAGCTGTTAAATATCTAGTTACGAGCGATATTCCCGGCGATATGGTGGAATGTGGAGTCTGGCGGGGCGGGTCAATTCTGGCTATAGCAAAGACTTTGTTAAATCTAGGGAGTATGGACCGTAACCTATACCTTTTCGACACCTTTGAGGGAATGCCGAAACCTGGCGGGGTTGATGTGTCCTTCAATGGCACCAAGGCAATTCAATTATTTGACGAACAGAAAGTCACCGATGATTCTTCGGCATTGTGCTATGCCTCATTAGAAGAGGTCAAAGATATAGTCTTTAGTTCCGGATATGATAAGACCAAAATCCATTTCATCAAGGGTAAGGTCGAAGATACGCTGCCGGATAATGCTCCTGAAGTTATCTCCCTTTTACGTTTAGATACTGATTGGTATGAGTCTACCATGTGCGAGTTAGTCCATTTATTTCCCCGTTTATCCCCGGGAGGGGTGATCATCATAGATGATTATGGGCACTGGCTGGGAGCCCGCCAAGCCACCGATGAATATCTGGCCCAGAATAACGTCCGCCTGCTTCTTAACCGGATCGACTATTCCGGACGGATTGGGGTGAAGATTTAGTTTGGGCCCCCTCTTAATTCGGAATTAGGCGGGTAAAATTGGGGGAATCAACTCGAAAAAAAGGTCAATCCCAGAGTAACGTCTTCGGTTAATTTCCTGCGAATATGATTTACCTAATAGGCGGACTTTGAGGAAATTTTATGAGGATTTTACAAATCTGCACCGGAGTTGGAGAGGGCGGCGCCTTTCGGGCCGCCTATTGGGTCCACTTGGCGGTGCGGGCTGCAGGTCATGATTCAACCATGTTTGTGCTGGCCGACAGCTACGGGCATCCCCATGTCCAAGTTTTTAGGCCGCCGACGGATTTTTCCAGTCGCCTGCGCCGCCGCTGGCGCCAGGAACAGATATCTTTGGCCTTTAGAAAATATAAATCGTCTCGCTTTCCGGGTGCGGAAATCTTCAGCGATGATCGGACTGAGCATGGCGCCGCTTTGTTGACGCAAATACCCGGTGCCGAGGTTATCACTCTGCATTGGATAAGCGGCATGGTGGACTATCAAGCCATTTTGGCGCCACTTTCCCAAAGAGCCCCTTTGGTGTGGAAGCTGGATGATATGAATCCTTTTACGGGTGGGTGTCATTACGACCTGGGGTGTGGCAGATTCAAGGAAAGCTGTGGTTTGTGTCCCCAACTGGGATCTAATGGGGTCTCGGATCTATCCAGACAAATCTGGAAACGGAAGCGAGCCGTCTTTGACCTTATAGACCCGAAACGGTTACACCTGGTGGTAAACAATCAATGGATGGCCTCCCAGGTCAGAAGCAGTTCCCTGCTCAGGGATTTCCCCCTGAGCATCATCCCCAACGGCTTGAATACCAATGATTTTTTTCCCCGAGACCACCGCTTAGCCCGAGATTTGTTAGGATTACCGCTGGACGCGAATATCCTCCTATTTATTTCCTGCTCTTTGGAAAACCGGCGGAAGGGAGCAATGGAAATAAAGAAGGCCCTGGCTGGTCTGGCAGGTTATCCAAATTTATTCTTAGCAACTTTGGGTTGTGGAAGTGTCTTTAATGACTCGCCAATCCCTTACGTGAATCTAGGAACCATTTTTAACGACCGAGCCTTCCAACTGGTTTACAATGCGGCAGACCTGCTGGTGATTCCGTCTCTGGAGGACAACATGCCCAACACGGTGGTGGAGGCGCTGGCTTGCGGCACCCCGGTAGTGGGTTTTCAGGCCGGTGGCATTCCAGAAATGGTGCGACCCGGGATTACCGGGCTTTTGGCGCCGGTGGGGGATGCGGCAGCCTTGCGGAGGGCCATCGTGGAACTGCTGGAAGCTCCCGACAAGCGTCAGGAAATGTCCCAAAGCTGCCGGCGTATCGCCGTGGAAGAATACTCTCTGGAAACCCTGGGCCGCAATTATTCCCAACTCTATCAAAAAATTGCGGGTTAGTGGTTGAAGCCCCGGGCCCGGTTCATCTGGGCTGGCCGCCCCTTATCAGGTCCCAAGTAAGGGGGGTGCCCCGAGGAATATCCTTAAGCACAGTCCGTCCCAGGACCTCCTCCAGGTGGCGGGTATGTAAGCCATGGCCGGGACGGATAGCCCGGACATTCTCCCGGGTGAGAACCTCCCCGGCCTTCATGTCCCGGACCACAAAAAGGGAGCGGCGAAAGATCCGGCTGGCGGATTCACTGGGGCTGGGGCCGTATTGTATCGTGCCCAAGGCTTTTTCGGCTACCCGTACCGCCTGCACCATGGCCCGAAACTCTTCGGGTTCCAGGGAAAAGGGGCTATCGGGCCCGGGAATTTGCCGAGAGAGCGTAAGATGCTTTTCAATCAGGCAGGCGCCCAGGGTCACCGCCGCCACCGGCACCGCCAGTTCCAGAGAGTGGTCGGAGAGGCCCACCGGCACCCCAAAGGTCTGCGCCAGATGCGGGATGGTATACAGATTCATGTCTGCGGGCGGCGCCGGGTAGGCGCTGGTGCATTTCAAGAGCGCCAGTTGGCGGCCCCCGGCATCTTTTAAGGTTTGCACGGCCTCCTCAATCTCCGCCAAAGTGGCCATGCCGGTGGACATGATGATGGGCTTGCCGGTACGGGCGATCTTCCGCAGCAAAGGCAGGTCCACATTTTCAAACGAGGCGATCTTGTAAGCCGGGACTGCCATACTTTCTAAAAAGTCCACCGCGGTCTCATCAAAGGGGGTGGAGAACAGGTCCAGCCCCAAGAATGTGGCCACTTCTTGCAACTTCGGCTGCCACTCCCAGGGAGTGTAGGCTTCCTGGTACAAATCATAAAGCGAGCGCCCCTGCCACATGGTTTCCTGGATCATGAAGTATGGGTTGCGGCAATCAATGGTCAGGGTATCGGGGGTATAAGTTTGCAGTTTGATGGCGTCGGCCCCCGCTTCTTTGGCGGCATGTAATATTTTCACGGCCGTGTCAAAATTCTGACCATGGTTGGCCGACATCTCGGCAATGAGGTAAACCGGTTCACCGGGGCCGATCCGGCGCTGGCCGATATTAATAAATGACACTGGGCGCATTCTCCACCACATTTAACGCCTCCCGAGAAGAATAGTCCTGGGAACGATAACCGCGGCTCCCTCTGTGGTCCAGGTTAAAGCTCCCAAACGAATCATTGGCCCCGCCGCCGGCTGCTGCGCCAGCCACGCGTCCTCGCCACTGTCACTGATGCAGGTTTTCCGGTTCTGGTTGGCCACCCCGGGGGTTGAAGAGGGCGACAATCTCCCCAAAGGGAAGCGCCAGGGGCTGTCCTCCTGCCGGAATACACGAAAAAACCGGCTTTTTCAGTAAAACGCCGATAACCATGGACATGCTTTGACAGCCCACAATCCAATCGGCCCAGGCGCAATCTTCAATCAAAGGGCGCTCGCCACTTTCTTCAATCTCAAAAATTTGCCGATATTGGTCAATTATGCCATGATATTTCCCACTCTGTTCGGTGGGATGCAAACGCACCCTGATCTTGGCAATATCTTTGGCCCGGCTGACGGCAAACCTTAGATATCCCTCCAGGGCCTCAAATTCCGTATAGCCCCAATAGCGGGGATCGCCATAGTTCTTCTGGGCCACCCGGGAGGTGGGTTCACAGACATAAAGGACCCGGATTCCCTTTTTCTTCTCATGATGAAGTGTG
>Ga0233423_10000924_pt1 | contig 15007 bp, 17 predicted proteins | sample Watercolumn_Mata_FD_180713 | JGI IMG/M metagenome (GOLD analysis project Ga0233423, IMG submission 180713) | Freshwater microbial communities from Lake Matano, South Sulawesi, Indonesia - Watercolumn_Matano_2014_112_MG | ecosystem: Environmental > Aquatic > Freshwater > Lake | place: Indonesia...
AAGCTCTTGTTGTTGCAGTTTGCCGGTGACTATATTCTCTGAAAGGGTGTGCATGGATGTCGCTGCTTATTTTCTTGTCTAACTAACTTTAATATAAGCATTTGCGGTATTTTATGCCACCTTTTTTATTGCCCTTGTGAATAATTCAGGATAAATGGCAAGCGGACTCCTTGATTATATATCCGGCGGGAAGTGTTATCTTTCGCTGTCATCGAGTATCAATCCCCTAAATATTCAGACATGAAAATTCTCGTTATTGGTGGTGCGGGGTATATCGGCAGCCATGTGGCTCGCGAGTTTCTCGACCGGGGCTATGAGGTCACGGTGTTCGACGACCTATCCACGGGACGGGAGGAGAGCCTTTTCGATGATGCTGAGTTTGTGCGTGGCGATATGATGAAGGCCGAAGAGCTTTCGGCGGTCATGGCACGAGGGTTCGACGGATGCGTTCACCTCGCGGCCCTGAAGGCTGCCGGGGAGTCGATGTTCAAGCCCGAGGAGTACTCCGTGCACAATATCTGCGGCACGATTGGCGTCATCAACCAGGCGGTGGCATCCGGTACGATCCGTTGCTTCCTGTTTTCATCCTCGGCGGCCATCTTTGGCAGCCCGGCCTATCTGCCCATCGACGAGAATCATCCGAAAGCGCCGGAGAACTACTACGGCTTCACCAAGCTCGAAATCGAACGGATTCTCGAATGGTACGACCGCCTTAAGGGGCTGAAGTTCGCTGCGGTCAGGTACTTCAATGCCGCCGGTTACGATGTGCGCGGTCGCATTCGCGGACTTGAAATCAATCCGGCTAACCTGTTGCCGGTCATCATGGAGACCGCCGCCGGATGGAGGCCGTCGCTTTCCGTGTTCGGTACAGACTACCCGACAAGGGATGGCACCTGCATTCGCGACTATGTTCATGTCAGCGATCTTGCCACCGCTCATGTGCTCGCCTTCGAAAGGGTGCTCAGAAGCGGCGAGAGCCTTTCGGTCAATCTGGGCAGCGAGACCGGCGTCACGGTGCTCGAAATGCTCGAAACCGCTCGCAGGTTGACGGGCCGACAGATACCTGCTGAGTTTGCGCCGCGCAGGGAAGGCGATCCGCCCAATCTGGTGGCGACTTCGGCGATGGCTCGCGACTTGCTCGGATGGGTTCCGCAGTACAGTGATCTCGATACGCTGGTCAGTTCGACCTGGAACGTCTACCGCGACCTTTCCAAAGTTCCGTGATGATTGCGTAAAGATCGACCAGGTGGACGATTTCGTTTGGGACCGGGGCAGGCAGTGCAGGGCAAGGAGTGCTTAAAGGAGACGACCATGATAGATAATGACAGGGAAAAGGATAATTTCCCGGACGAGTTAGGAAGATCGGTCCGGGCTCTTTCCGATTATCTCGGAATCGGCTTGCAGATTGCGGCGAGTTTCGCTTTGTTCGTTTTTCTCGGTTACTGGGGTGATTCGAAGCTCGGCACCTCCCCCTTGCTTCTTCTTGCCGGTATGCTTGTCGGCATGGTCGGCATGGGGCTTGTGCTGATGAAAATCACCCGTCAGGCGAACCGCGACCATGACCGTTTACACCATTAAACCTGAAACCACGATAAGGATTGCATGATATGAAGCCGTTGTTTGATTTTCTTGTAAAGTTATTTATCTTGTCGGTCATTTTATGGGGGGTTGTGTATTGGGGTGCTTCGAAGTACCCGATCGACATCGGTTCGGTCTTCGTCGCATGGCTTATGGTCGTTCTCAACAGCCTTATCGGCTATCTGCTCTTTGAGTATGGATTTGAAAAGGAGTCGAAGGTTTTTACACTGGTCGTATTCGGCGGCGTCGCGCTCAGGCTTCTGGTGGTCATGGCTCTGGTGCTGGTCATCAACCTGCTGGGCATGGTCAAGTCGATCGACTTTGTCGTATCCTTCATCTCTTTCTATTGTATTTATCTGGTGATCGAGATTCTCGCCTACCAGAAGAAGAACCAAATGAAAAAAAAGCTGCAAGAAACAGATAAACGTCATGCGAGTTAAAGCGATTTCAAGAATTCTGGCACTGGTCGTGCCTGTCCTTCTGAGCCTGAACAGTCATGCGTTTGCTGCTCCCGGTCAGAATGATACCCCGGTCAGTGAGCCCGCTGCTGTAACGGCTCCTGCCAATCCGGCAGCCGTAGCAGCTCCAGCCGCTGAATCCGCAGAGCATGCCGAAGCGACTGCCGCACATGCCGAAGGGGGGGATGAGAAGCCAGGTGACCTGATCATGCACCACATTCTCGACAGTCACACCTTCGCATTCGAACCGTTCGGAGAGGTCCATCTGCCTCGCATCGTTGTTGGTGGTTATGATATTTCAGTCACCAAGCATGTTGTTATGATCTGGCTTGCCGCGACTCTTCTTGTTGTGATTGCAAGTGCCGCAGGTGCCAGCTTCAAAAAAATGTCTGCCACCCAGGCTCCGAAAGGTCTTGCCAATGTTTTCGAATCGCTTGTCGATTTTATCAGCAACGATGTCGCCAAACCGAACATCGGGCATGGATACGAGAAGTATCTGCCCTATCTGCTGACGGTTTTCTTCTTCATTCTGCTCTGTAACCTGCTCGGTCTCATTCCCTACGGGGCCACGGCGACCGGAAATGTCAACGTCACCCTGACGCTTGCGACCTTCACGTTTATCATCACCCAGGTTGCGGCTTTCAAGGAGCACGGCATCGTAGGCTATATGAAGCACCTCACCGCCGGAACCCATTGGGCTCTCTGGATTATCATGGTGCCGATCGAAATTCTCGGACAGTTCACCAAGCCGTTCGCATTGACTATCCGACTTTTTGCAAACATGACCGCAGGCCATATCATCATACTCAGCCTGTTTTTCATCAGCTTCATTCTGAAGAGTTATATCGTCGCGGTGGCCGTTTCTATTCCGTTCGCGATTTTCATCTATCTGCTCGAACTGTTCGTGGCGTTTCTTCAGGCATTCGTGTTCACCATGCTGTCCGCGCTGTTTATCGGTCTTGCCACTTCACACGAGGGCGGTGACGAGCATGCCGCTGAAGGCGCTCACCATTGAGCGCAGGCACGGAGAGATATTTTGAAAAGAAAATTTCGTATTTACTGTTCGCTATGATCTTTTTTAGAACCGCTACAAGAGGTAGCATTCGCTTTATACACAACAACAAAACGGAGGCAATTTAAAGATGGAAGGTTTGGGTTATTTGGGTGCGGGCATCGGCGCCGGTCTGGCAGCAATCGGTGCAGGTCTTGGTATCGGTAACGCCGCTGCTTCCGCAGCAGAAGGCACGGCTCGTCAGCCTGAAGCTACGTCGGACATCCGTACCACGATGATTATCGCTTCAGCTCTTATCGAGGGTGTCGCTCTGTTCGGCGAGGTTATCTGCGTTCTTCTCGCCCTGAAGTAAGACATATTGCCATAGCTTAATCCGTCTGCAGTATCTGTGGAAACCGCAGACGGTTTTTTATCAAACTGTTAACGGACTGCGTTCATGCTCACGTCAGGGATTATTCTGCTCGAAGGCGGGCTTCTCAATCCGAATCCCGGTCTCATATTCTGGACAGCGCTCACTTTTCTGATCGTTCTTCTCATTCTCAGCAAGACCGCATGGGGTCCGATCCTGTCGATGCTCGAAGAGAGGTCTAAAGGCATACAGTCGGCTATCGACCGTGCGCACTCCGCTAAAAACGAGGCTGAGTCGATACTGAAGAAAAACAGGGATTTGCTTGCAAAGGCAGATTCCGAATCGGAAAAAATCATCCGGGAAGCTCGGGAGCTGGCCGACAAGGTTCGTACCGAACTGACCGAAAAGGCCCAGGCAGAATCCCGGAAGATGATTGACTCTGCCAAAGAGGAGATCGAGCAGGAAAAACGCCGTGCGCTCGATGTGCTCAGGAACGAGGTTGCCGATATGGCGGTGAAAGGTGCTGAAAAAATCATCCGTACCACTCTCGATGCGGAAAAGCAGAAGGTGGTGGTCAACGATATGATCAGGGAAATGTCTGCCAATCGTAACTGATAATAAAACACCGGAACTATGTCAAGTGCAATTGCAGGCCGTCGATATGCGGTGGCCTTGCTCGATGTGGCTGTCGAAGGTAACTTTCTCGAAACAGTTACCGAGGATCTGCAGAAAATACAGGAGGTGCTCGCTGGAAGCCGGCAGCTGGTCATGGCGCTTAAAAGTCCGCTGATCAATGTCGATCTCAAGTCGAGAATCTTTGAAGAGATATTCAGCAAGGAGATCAGCGAGAAAACGATGCTCTTCATCAAGCTGCTTGCACACAAAAAGCGTGCGAATCTGCTTGGTGGGGTGATTACCGAATTCAACGCACTGATAGATGAGCGCAAAGGTGTAATCAATGCCGATGTGAAAAGCGCTGTCAAGCTGAGCGACGAACAGGCCAAAGAGCTGGTCAATGGACTTTCTGTGCGCACCGGGAAGAAAATCCGGGCAAGGATGTCTCTCGATGAGTCTCTCATCGGAGGAGTGATGGTCAAGATCGGTGATACGATTCTCGATGGCAGCATCAGTCATCAGCTACAGATGTTCAGGAATTCACTGGTTGCCTGATCGACCTGATTCCGCAACGATATTTATTGAAAGCCTGCCTTTGTGCGGGCTTTTTTGTCGCAGCGAAAAGATTATATTGTGTCACTGTGCGCAACGGCTGTTGCCATAGAGTATATCATTGGGGCTTTAGCTCAGTTGGTAGAGCGTCTCGTTCGCAATGAGAAGGTCAGGGGTTCGACTCCCCTAAGCTCCACGAAACCAGCCGGATATGATCTGTGCATGGTTATCATGATCCATGCCGCTTGACGGTTACCCTTTCCTGACGGCGATGTCCATTTGCCGGACACTCCTTCACATGGCTAACCGGAATGCCTGAGCTGCGATGGCCTGCCGATACCGGTTCCCGTTCTGTGTCATGCCGCTGAAAACAAGCAGGGGTCTTCTACTCCATCTTTGTCGCTCCTGTATCGGTATCACTGATGCCGGTCGACGGAAGGAGGCTGCCTCCCTGTCATTGACACGGTTATTCTTTTTTTCACATGCTTTCAGGGAGAATTTATGTCTCAATCGATTATGAGAAAGCCGGTACATGCATTGACCGCGCTGGTTTGTTCCGTCATACTCCTTTCATCCTGCTCGTCTTCAAAGTCCTCATCAGCTGGTAATGGAGAAACTGCCACTCCTGCTGAGCAGCGTTATCGCCATGCCACTGAACTGCTCTCAAGGAAAAAGTATGACAATGCTATAATAACACTCGAACCACTGATGTTTTCGACGAGGGCGACCGACCTCGAAGATGATGTGCTGCAATCTCTGGCTGATGCCTATTTCAGCACCAAGCAGTATATGCTGGCAGCTGATACCTACCGGAGACTGCTTCAGCAGACGCCGGACTCTCCTTTTGCAAAAAATGCGCAGTTCCAGCTTGGCAGATCATATGAGAAGCTGTCTCCTTTTTATGAACTCGATCAGGAGTTTACGGTCAAGGCTATCAATGAGTTCTCTATCTATATTGACCAGTTTCCTGAGGATGACTCCGGGCAGGTGGCCAGCGATGTTGAAATGTACAGGGAGTTGATGGCGGTCAATCCTTCAAATGCTTCCTATAAGGAGAAGTACGAGGCTGCCATGGCGAAGCTTTCAAATGATTCGCCCTCGAAATACAGCAGGCAGGCAATTCCTGTGCTCAGGGAAAAGCTTGCGCATAACCGCTTTTCAATTGCCCGGCAATATGAAAAACTCAAGAAATACCGGGCGGCAGAAATATTCTACGATGTCGTGATTAACCAGTATGCCGATACAAAATGGAATGAACCGGCATGGCTTGGCAAAATCGATGCAGAGATAAAGCGCAGCAACTGGTTTGAAGCTCGCCAGACGATCGATGCCTTCGTGGAGCGCTATCCGGATAAAGTCAAGCTGGTTGAAGATGCATCCCGCAAGGTTCTTGCCCAAGATTCAAAATCGCGTGATTCCAGGTCGAAATAGTGCGAACGGGCATATTCGGAGGCAGTTTCGATCCGCCGCATAACGGGCACCTCGCCTTGTGCCTCTATGCACGGGAACTCTCCAGGCTTGACCACCTGATCGTATCGGTATCCAAAAATCCTTTCAAGGCGTCTGCTGATGCCTCCGATGAAGACCGGGCCGTCATGACCGGTCTTCTGGTCGATGAGGTCAATTCCGTCGGCACATTCGCCAAAACGAGCATCTGGGAATTGCATCAGCCTGGACCTTCGTACACGGTCAATCTGCTGCGCCACGTAAAGAAGCTTTATCCGGATGATGAACTTGTACTGCTGACTGGAGAGGATAGCTACCGCCAGATGCCGCAGTGGAAGAACTACAGTGATATACCTCGTCTCTGCATGATTGCTGTGTTCGGCAGGGCGACTGGAGCGCCTGTTTCCGAAGTCTGCGGTGAGTCTTTGCCGCCGGCGAACCTTTACGATTTCAATATGCCGGTTTCAGCTACCGAAATCAGAGCCCTTGTTGCTTCCGGAAAGCCCTTCGCCCATCTCGTCCCTCCATCGATTGCTTCATACATCGACTCGCACGATCTGTATCGTGCCTGATTAACCAGTCCGGTTGTGCGACTCTCCCCGAACACCGTTGGCCAGTCAATAACAGCCAGCTCCGGATATTCTCTTATCGAAATCCCGTTCTTTGTGTTACGCTTCCTTCGACAGCTATGTGCCGGTGATTGTTTTCACATCGATTCCGGGGCCGATATGCCGAGGATTGCAAAACCGTTCCGAAGCACCTGGCGGACGCAGAGCGACAGCTCCAGTCGTGCCGTGCGGATACCGGATTCGGCTTTCAGGATCGGGCACTCCTGGTAGAATTTGTGGTAGCGCTCGGCAACCGTATGCAGGTACTCCACCATCTTCTGCGGTTCGAGAAAACGCAGGCAAGACTGTATGACATCAGGATAGTCGAGCAGTGACGAGGCCAGTTCGATCTCCGGTTCGCTTGTGAGCTGAGGAAGTCCCTGGCCAGTGGCGGCAGATTCGTCGAATCCGACCTCTTTGGCGGCCATGCGCATCAGGCTGCAAATCCTCGCATGGGCGTATTGCAGGTAAAATACAGGGTTGTCCTTCGACTGCTTCTTGGCCAGCTCGACATCGAAGTTCAGGTGCGAATCCTTGCTGCGCATGATGAAGAAGAGGCGCGTGGCGTCCGCGCCCACGTCGTCGATGAGGTCGTCGAGCAGGTCGGCGTTGCCCTTGCGGGTGGACATCTTGACCGTCTGGCCGCCAACCGTGGTGGTGACGAACTGGTTGATCGCCACGCGGATCTTCGAGGTGTCGTAGCCAAGAATCTTCAGCGCCTCCTGCACGTCGGGATACTCGTCGATGTGATCCGCGCCGAAGACATTCACCATGAGGTCGAAACCGCGCTTGAACTTGGTGACGTGGTAGGCGATGTCCGGCAGGCGGTAGCTCGGGTCGCCGGAGGATTTGACGAGCACCTTGTCCTTCTCCTGCCCGAGCTTGGTGGTCATCAACCAGGTGGCGTTGTCGTAGCGTCCGATAAACCCTTTGGCGTCGAGCGCGTCGATCACCTGTTGGTTGCCGGACGGTTTGCCCTCGTGCGACAGGTAGAGCGTGTGCTCGTTGAAGAACTTGTCGTGCGTGATCGAGAGGCGTTCGAGCGTGCGGCGAATCGAGCTGAAGATGATCCCTTCGGCGGTCTCCTTGAAGAGCGCGAGATCGTCAAGTGAAGCGAGTCCGTCGCCATGCTCGATGAAGAGCGTCTCGGCAATGTCGCCGATGTAGTCACCCTGATAGTGCGTCGTCGGGAACTCGATTGCCTGCCCGCACTTTTCGAGGTAGCGGTAGCGCACCGACTCGGCGAAAATCTGCATCTGCCGTCCGGCGTCATTAAAGTAGTACTCGCGCGTCACCTCGTACCCCTGCGTTTCAAGCAGGTTCGCGATGCAGTCCCCCAGCACGCCGCCGCGTCCGCGCCCCACGGTTAGCGGGCCTGTCGGGTTGGCGCTCACGTACTCGACAATCGCTTTCTGCCCCTTTCCCGCCTCGTTGCAGCCGAACGCCGAGCCCTCTTCGAGCACCGCAGCCGCCGAACGCATGATGAAGGCTGGATCGAGATGGAAGTTGATGAATCCGGGACCGGCGACATCTGTTTTCGTCACCGTTTCATCAGGGAATGAAAGGTATCCGATGAGCTGTCCTGCCAGCTCCCTCGGATTCCTTTTCACCTCTTTGGCCAAGAGGAAGGCGATGTTGGTCGAGAAATCGCCGAACTTCTTGTCGGTCGGCTTTTCGATCTGAATCTCTTTGTCGGTTTCTATGCCTGCCTTGTGCAGGGCCTCCTGGATGAAGGGAAGGAAAAATGCTCGCATCGGCGTGATCGTTATGACATGGTTTTGATGGCGCCGGAGCGTTCCAGCAGCACTTCGGGAACGAGCCCGGTGAAATCTTCAATGGTGGTAATGACGTTGTCGAACGCATCGAATGCCTCTGGGCGGTTGGTGGTGGTGACTGCCACACAGCCCATACCGGCGGCGGCTGCCGCCTCGGCACCCGGCAGGGCGTCCTCGAAGACGATGCATGATGACGGCTCGACGCCAAGCAGTTCGGCCACGCGCAGGAAGGTCTCGGGATGCGGCTTGCCGTGCCGGACCATGTGGGCTCCTACCACGGCCTGGAATCTGGACGTCATACCGGTAAGACCGAGTACGTAATCGATGTTCTTCGGCCCGGCGCCAGTACCGATGCCAAGCTGGACGCCCGCGCTCGTGGCGCGGTCGAGAAACGCTTCGAGGCCCGGCATCTGCACGATAGCGCTACGGTTCATCACGCGGTAGAGAATATCCTTCAGCTCGGTGAGGTGCTCGGCATTCTCGGGCGAGATCGCTGGATCGAGGAAGTAGCGCAGCACGTCGAGTCCCTTCATCCCGGCGGTTTCGACCAGGTAGCGCTCCGGATCGAGTCCCGTCAGACCGTAGTCGTGAAACAGATCGACCCATGACTGCGCGTGCATCCTCATGTTATCCACGAGCACTCCGTCCATGTCGAAAATAAATGCCTTCGGGCTGCTGTCGGATGGTCTGTTCATCATCATAAGTTGCTCTTTCCTAAATTCATGGCCTCTCTAACCTCATTCATCGTTTCTCCCGCAATCTTCCGCGCCTTGACTTCGCCTTCGTGCAGAATCTCTTTCACTATCTCCGGGCGCTCTTCGTAGTGCTTGCGCCGTTCGAGGATCGGAGCCAGCTCCAGCGAGATGTTCGCAGCGCACATCTTTTTGCAATCGACGCAGCCGAGCGCGCCGGAGCGGCATCCCTCCTCAACTTCGGCAAGCTGCGGTTCGCCGGTGAACTTCTGGTGGTAGCTGTAGACCAGGCACACCTCGGGGCGCCCCGGATCGTTTCGGCGCACCTTCAGCGTGTCAGTCACGGCGGGGCGCATCTTTTTCATCACCTCATCATGGCCATCGGAGAGCAGGATGGTGTTTCCGAGAGACTTGGACATCTTCGCCTTGCCATCAAGGCCGACGAGTCGCGCAAACTTCGTGATCTTTGGCGCAGGTTCGGGGAACACGTCGCCAAGCGTCGGATGCTGGTAGTGGCTGTTGAACTTCCTTGCGATTTCCCTGGTTATTTCGACGTGCGGGATCTGATCTTCACCGACAGGCACCACATTGCCTTTGTACAGCAGGATGTCCGCTGCCTGAAGTACCGGGTAGCCGAGATGGCCGTACACCAGCGACTCCATGTTCAGGTCCCGTACCTGCTCCTTGAGCGTCGGGTTCCTTTCAAGGCGAGCAGTGGTAATCAGCATTGAGAAGATGAGAAACAGTTCCGCATGCTCCTTGACCTGTGACTGCCGGAATACCGGGCTTTTTTCAGGATCGACGCCAGCGGCGAGCCAGTCGGTCAGCATATCGAGCGAGTGTTCGCAGACCATCGATGTGTCGAGCGAAGTGGTCAGGCTATGGTAATCGGCGATCAGGAAGCAGGTTTCGTATGCCCGGCTTCCATCAGGATGGAGAAGGTTCTGCTGAGTGATCCAGTTTTCAAGCGCTCCGGTGTAATGGCCGAGATGCAGTTTGCCGGTAGGGCGCATCCCGCTGAGAATTCTTTGTATCGACATAGTGCCGTTTTTCTTGCTCCTGTCCTGAAAGCGGCCTTTGGCACGGTTGCCGAACCGTTCACGACAAAAAAATAGAGAAGCCCTGGCAGAAAAAACGAGGCTTTCCGAGGGCGCTTTCGAAGTTATAACAGTTGTAACAAAGAAAAAAGCTTTGTTTTTGTATTTTAACTTCAGAACGCTATATTAGACGACTTGTTTTGAAAAGGTTGTCTGAATGGCATCACTCAAAACAAAACATAGCAGATTTTAGGAGAGTAAGTCCTATACAGCATTCTCTTGCCCAACCATGTCAGGTCCGGAAGGAAGCAGCATCCGGTAATGTGAGTGTGTGATATAGTCAGCTTGCTCTCCTTTTTTTTATTACGAAAAAAATGAGCATCCAAACGTCAGAGGAGTTACCAATGGAAGACAGAACGATGAAAAAAACGGAATTTCTGAGAGAGCCTATCCGGCATATCGAAATCAAAAAACATAACGTTGTACCGATGGTCGAAGAGATGGCCGACATGGCGTTCCAGGCCCGCAACCTGGCCCGTGCAGCCTCCATCGTCGATCTGATGCAGAAGGACAAGGAGTGTGCCGTCATCCTCACCCTTGCCGGCTCGCTAATAAGCGCCGGTCTCAAGCAGGTCATTATCGACATGCTCGACAACAACATGGTAGATGTCATAGTATCGACCGGTGCCAACATCGTCGATCAGGACTTTTTTGAAGCGCTCGGCTTCAGACACTGGAAGGGCAGTCAGTTTGCCGATGACTCGGAACTGCGCGAGCTGGCCATCGACCGCATCTACGACACCTACATCGACGAGGACGAGCTTCGAGTCTGCGACGACACCATGGCCATCATTGCCAACTCGATGCAGCCTGGCGCATACTCGTCACGCGAGTTTATCATCGAGATGGGCAAGTACATTGAAGCCAACAATCTCGACAAGAGCTCCATAGTCTATAAAGCATACGAGAAAGGGGTACCTATCTTCTGCCCGGCCTTCTCCGACTGCTCTGCCGGGTTCGGCCTGGTGCATCACCAGTGGAACAATCCTGACCAGCACATCTCCATCGACACGGTCAAGGACTTCCGCGAGCTGACAAAAATCAAGATCGAGAACGACAAGACCGGCATCTTCATGATCGGCGGCGGCGTTCCGAAGAACTTCACCCAGGATATCGTGGTGGCCGCAGAAGTACTCGGTTACGAAGATGTCACCATGCACACCTATGCCGTGCAGATCACCGTGGCCGACGAACGCGACGGTGCACTCTCCGGTTCGACACTCAAAGAGGCCAGCTCATGGGGCAAGGTCGATACCGTTTACGAGCAGATGGTCTTTGCCGAAGCCACCGTCGCCATGCCGATTATCGCCGGCTATGCCTATCACAAGCGCAACTGGGAAGGTCGCGAAGCGAAAAACTTCAACGCCATGCTCGATGCAAAACCTGTCAATGCCTGAGGAGGCCCCATGAAATTCTTTATCGACACCGCCAGTCTGGATGAAATCCGGGCTGCTGCTGAACTCGGCGTACTTGACGGCGTTACGACCAACCCGTCTCTGATCGCCAAAATCGTCAAGGATCCGTCGCATTTCACCTACAGCGATTTCAAGGCGCATATTGCCAGAATCTGTGAAATCGTCGATGGCCCGGTCAGCGCAGAGGTCACCACGCTCAGGTCGGAGGAGATGATCGCCCAGGGCGAGGAGCTTGCATCCATCGATGAGAATGTGGTCATCAAGTGTCCGCTCACCGTTGAGGGCCTCAAAGCCATCAAGCATTTTTCAACCCACGGCATCAAGACAAACGCCACGCTGGTCTTTTCGCCCACGCAGGCCCTGCTTGCCGCCAAAGCCGGAGCCGATTTCGTCAGCCCCTTCGTCGGACGGCTCGATGACATCAGCACCAACGGTATGGAGCTGGTCAGGCAGATTGTCACCATCTACGACAACTACGGATACCTCACCGAAGTGATCGTCGCCAGTGTCCGCAATCCACTGCACGTCGTCGATGCAGCGATGGTCGGCGCCGACATCGCCACCATTCCGTACAGCGTCATCAAGCAGCTCGCCAACCACCCGCTGACCGATAGTGGCCTGAAGAAATTCATGGAAGATGCCGCCGTCATGATGCCGTAAGACGTATGTTGTTTTGGCATTGATTCTTAAGGCCGGATGTGCACTGCATATCCGGCTTTTTTTATGTACGGCCCTCAAAATTCCAGAGCGCAATAGTATCGATGATCGCGTTCATCTGCTTTTCCAGATCGAAGCGAGATTGCATCATGTCCTGTGTCATCCGGGTAGTGCTCTCTGATTTGACGCTCCAAATGTAAAAAAACGTAATTTGTTGTAGCGAAAGTGATAAGGAGAAAAATCAGCGTCCATCTGCCTGGTGCAACCGGATCAACTCCATTGCCCTGATCTGAAGCGGTGTTGGTTCAGTGTCCTGAAAAATCACAGGACTATCTGATGAAGCATTAATTCTGCACGGGTTCCGACAGCGGGTACCAACTCCATAGAAACTGAACGAATACTTTGAACAGGTAATCCCTCAAGGTTTGTTTTTGTGCTTTGTTCTTTTTTGCCGATTTGGATGAGACTGCAGGTTTGATCGGATCATGCTCCTTCCTGTCATACACAAGTTTTTCATCGCCGAGAAAAACAATGGGCAGCCGCTCGATGCAAATGCCACACAACAGAATAAGCCAACAGATAAAGAAAGATATTCACAGGCGATCTCGGGAATGCTACCGAACGGGGTAAATTTTAGTACCTTTTTATCAGGATGTGGTCGTTTTTGTCGATGGACAGGATTGCCTGTCAGATTCCATTTTCCTGCACATAACAACATCGAGGCCATGTGGAGAGTCATCTTCATACTGCTGGTATCGCTGGCGATGGCATCGTGCCAGCCGAAACCTGAAGATCCCCAGGTTCTATATCAGAAATATCGCAGCAGCGTTGTCCTCGTCAAGACCCGGTATTTCTACTCCCTCAATTTCGACAACGGGTTGCGACTTTTTTTTACACTCAATGAAAAGGCTGCGGCTCCGCAAATCTATGAAACGGAAAACGAAGCCATAGAAAACGCGAGCGTGGCTTTCGGTTCAGGATTTTTTATCGGCATGGACGGATTGATAGCCACCAACCGTCATGTGGTCAGTCCGCTTGATCAGGGTCGGGATGCTGCGGTCAACATTGCCCGCACGATCGATGAATTCAAGAAGGCGCTGAATGAGAGGATAGCAGATAAACAAAATGAAAAGAAGAAGTTGCAGGATTACTACGATGCAAGCTATCTCAGTATCGATGCAACTGAACTCAATGAACTGAAATCGGCATATACGAATCTTCAGTTACATATCCGGCAAATGCAGGATTTTCTGGAAAGGATCGATTACAACCCGGCAAACACGACGATTCGTGTGCATGTCATCGATATCGGCATCGCTTATGACAACACCTATGTCACCTCTCTGAACGACTTCAGAGGCTGTGTCGTCGTGAAGCAGGCAAAAGAACCGTCGATCGATCTCGCACTCATCCAGCTCAAGGACAAAAGAACTCCCGAGAGTGTCAGGTTCCTGATTCCGTTGGCCCATCAGGGTCAGGCGAAAGATTCGGTTGTTTCAATCAATGACGACGTATACATGATCGGGTATAATTATGGCTTGCTGTTTGCTGTCACGAAGGAGGGGATCAAGTCGCAGTTTACGGCAGGGAAAGTAACCCAGGAGCCCGATGACGATCACCTGCTCTACTCCATTCCAACCCTTTCGGGATCAAGCGGCAGTCCGATCATAGATAAATGGGGGAATCTGGTCGCCGTCAATTTTGCCAAGATATCCGATAGCCAGAGCTTCAGCTTCGGTATTTTGAAACAGCGCCTTACACGGTTTATCGGAGGGTCAGGTGAACCGATGAGCTTCGCGGATACCGGTAAACTCGATACCCTGTCTGTGCCGGAAAACAATCCGGTTCTGACGGAACGGGATAAAAGCCGGAATCAGATGTACGAAAATGCCATTCGGGGATTTGTCGCAGCAGAGGATAACCGGAATTTCGACCGTCTCTATGGTTTCCTGTCGGACAATCTTTTACGATACTGGGACCTGTCGTATCCCTCGCATGACGATCTTCTGAACCATTACCGCAGGGTGTGGGTACTGATAGGCCAGTCCCGAAACATCATCAGGGATATCCGCAGGATCACCGAACGCACCTTCGATATGTCTACCGAGTATGAGTACTATGACATCGCCCGGCAGAAGACCATATCGAGAAGCAGCCGTGTACGTTTCCATTTCGACGCTTCCGGCAGAATCGATGAAATCTATGGGGTCGAATGATAGCGGTGCACAGGTGAATGGAGCGCCGGATCGCCAGGCAGGGATTGTCATCTTCAAAAGTCCTTCACAACCAACCGGATAGCGTATATGTACTTTGAAGAAGGCACTCAATGGACACCGAGCGCCACGTTCACGGCTTTTCGGGTCTTCGGAAGATGGAATATGAACTCTTCCCGACTTGTGCCACTTAGTGCCGATATTCAGAATTCAAGCAGTTTCTGAATTCTGTTTGTAACCTGAATTATTCACAAGGGCAATAAAAAAAGGTGGCATAAAATACCGCAAATGCTTATATTAACGTTAGTTAGACAAGAAAATAAGCAGCGACATCCATGCACACCCTTTCAGAGAATATAGTCACCGGCAAACTGCAACAACAAGAGCTTTTTTTGGATAATTCAACCTGCACACTTACCCTGAATAATTCACGAGCAAAAAACCGAATCGATTTTTGAAGTAAAAAACAGTTTGCTAATCGACGCTATCAGGTCAAGCTCGACTTGCAAACCAATATGAGCTGACTACCCATACGTTTTT
>Ga0233423_10000925_pt1 | contig 14994 bp, 10 predicted proteins | sample Watercolumn_Mata_FD_180713 | JGI IMG/M metagenome (GOLD analysis project Ga0233423, IMG submission 180713) | Freshwater microbial communities from Lake Matano, South Sulawesi, Indonesia - Watercolumn_Matano_2014_112_MG | ecosystem: Environmental > Aquatic > Freshwater > Lake | place: Indonesia...
GTTACAGCCCCGAGGTGGGCCAGGCCTTGGCTATCTTGCGGGCCTTCAATTATGAACGCATTTACAACAATCCCCGCATCAAAGTGGAGACTCCCAAAATCGAGGGTCTGTTTGCCGGATTGTTTAGCCGCTTTCTCAACGATGTGGCCCAGAAACGCCTGGACTCCCCCATCTGGGTGAATTTTCTGGCAGAGATGGAACCCGCCTACCTGGAAACCTCCCAGCCCGCGGAAATGGTGCGGGATTTTTTGGCCTCCATGACGGATGCGCATTTCTTGCGGCAATCCCAGGAAAGCTTCTTCCCCCAGCCCCTGCCCGCCAGGTTCGCCTAAGGCTTTAGCGATGCGCCTGATGACCTTTAACTTAAGGTTTCCCAACCCCGTGGACGGCCACAATGAATGGCAACATCGCAAAGAGCTGGTGGTGGAGATCATCCTGGCCCACCAGCCGGACCTCCTGGGTACCCAGGAAGGCACCGTGCCCCAACTTGATTATCTTACCGGCCATTTGTCCGGCTATTTGCCCCTGACGGCCCACCGGCAGGTGGACGTCACCTGCCAGTACCCCACCATTTTCTACCGGACGCCGGGGTTTAAAGTAAAGGAAAGCGGGGAATTCTGGCTGTCTGAGACCCCGACGGTGCACCGCAGCCTGAGCTGGGGCAGCGCTTTCCCCCGTATGGTCACCTACGGCCGGTTCGCGGCCGCGGATCGGGAGGAGGACTTTTATTTCCTCAACACCCATCTGGACCACATCTCCCCTGAGGCCCGCCTTAACGGGGCCAGGATGATCCGGGAGCATTTTTTCCCTTTAAACCAGCCGCTGATACTGGTGGGGGACTTCAATGAGCCCCCGGACTCCCCGGTCTATGACCAGCTATTGGGAGCCGGCAGCCCCTTGAGGGATAGCTGGCGGGTCTTGCACCCCCCAGGGGAGGAAGCCACCACGCAGCATAGCTTCGACGGTCGCCCCCGGGGCAGCCGCATCGACTGGATTTTGCTCACCCCGCCCTTTCGAGTGGTGAACGCGCTGATTGTTACCGATAATCAAGAGGGACGCTATCCTTCCGATCATTTTCCTTATGCCGTAGAGGTGGAAGATTAACATGTGGCGTTTACTTTGGCTGATCTTCCTGCTCTTCTGGACGGAGGCGGTTGCCGCCGCGCCTCCCCCGGCGGTCCCCCCGGCCTTGCCCCCCCCGGTCCTCTATCAACAGGTGGCCGGGGGGGAAGAAGAGGTGGAGGTCCCCCCCAAAACCACTCTAAACCGCCTGGCCCTGGAGAAGGGGGTGCAGTGGCAGGTGGTGGCCCGGCACAATAATATGAAAAAACCTTATAAGCTCAAACCCGGCATGGTGCTCAAGATGAACACCACCCACATTGTGCCCAGCGAAGTGGGTACCGGCATGGTCATCAACCTGCCGGAGTTGATGCTCTATCATTTTCAGAACGGCACCTATCAGCGGCGCTATTCCCTGGCGGTGGGCCGCCGCAGCTGGCCCACCCCCACCGGCAACTATCGCCTCCTCAACAAGACCATAAACCCTACCTGGACGGTGCCTCCCTCCATTCAGGAGGAGATGGCCAACGCCGGGCAAGAGGTGCTGGAAAAGGTGCCGCCCGGGCCCGAAAATCCCCTGGGAGCTTACTGGATGGGCACTTCCGCCCCCGGGGTAGGCATCCACGCCACCAACCGCCCCTGGAGCGTGGGCTCCTCGGTGTCCCACGGCTGCATCCGCATGTTGCCGGAGGAGATCGCCCAGCTCTATCCCCAGGTGGAAGTGGGAATGAGGGTAAAAATCATTTACCGGCCCGTGAAGCTGGCTTTTACCCCCCAGGGGCGCATTTTTCTCGAGGCCCTGCCCAATATCTATCGCCAAAAGTTGGATTACCAGGCATACGTGGAGGAACTGGCCCGCCTATTTCAACTGGAGCGTTTGATTGATTGGGAAAAGGTGCCAGCCATCCTCAAGGCCAAAGAAGGCATTGCCCAGGACATCACCCAGGGTCCGGGACCCATGAAATCCGGCACTACCGAGGCCCAGTCCTCCAAACCCAGGCCCTGGGAGCTGGGGCTTTCCCCTTTACAGGGCGGTGAACCCAAGTTAGAATAACTGCCGTGGTCGTGCGCGGCCAGAAGCCTTAAAGCCTGGCCCCCAGATCAGGTGGAGATGACCAGTGACTGAGAGGGACCCAGAGGCCCAGCGCCAACAGGACATCCGGCAAGAGAATCGCCACATCCGCTACCTGCGCTTTCTGGTGGACCTGGCCCTGATGGAGATTCGGGCCGGACGTTTTAGTCGGGACCAGGCGGCCCAAGTGGTGGAAAACCTGCGCCGCCAGGCCGGGATGCTCTTCCCCGGCAAGGAACCGGTCTTTGACCTCATCTACCGGCCACGCCTGCAGCGGGCCATCACCGAAACCTTTAAGCTTCACTGACAAAAGGATGCCCCTTATGCTGTTACTACGCTATTTGCCCATTCTACTTGGAGTTCTCTTGCTTTCCGGCCTTTTGGGGTCGGGATTGGCCCAAACCCCGGCCCAGCCCCCGCCCGCCCCAAGCTCCACCCCGCCCCCCAGGGCCAAGTGCGGTCCGGATCACGTCATCATTTATAAACGGGCGGTGGCCCTTCTGGATCAGGCCGAAAAGAAACTGAACGCCAGATACACCGCGGAAGCCAAGGCCCTAGCCAAGGAGGCCAAAAACCTGTTCGCCATCATCCAAAAAGAATGCGGCCAGGAGCAGCGGGAACGGCTCTTAAGCGACCGAGAGACCCAGCAGGAAGCCATCAACCAGCGGCTGTCCCTGGATGAACAGGCCCAGGCCGAACGCCTGGAGAAATCGGCGGAGGAAAAATTTAAAAAGGCCCAGCAACTGGAAGCCAAACAGCCGGAACTGGCTACCAAATTAATGCGGGAATCGAAAAACGAAGCCGATCAGGCCCACAAGCGCAATATCAAAGCCATGATCTATGCCCTGCGCAACCAGCAGATGATCTTTCAGTGGCTCATACTTGTAAAATGATGGCCTCCTTATCCACTTGGGTGGGGGCCCCTCGTTGTCTCTGAGTATTACGGCCGCGGCCGTAGGCCCGCTCAAGGTGCTGGCCTATCTGGTGGGCTGTCCCGCCACCCGGGAAGCCCTGCTCATCGACCCGGCCGGCCCCGCGCCTGAGCTTGCCGCCCGCCTGGCCCAGGAGGGCTGGCAACTTAAGTGGATCGTCAATACCCACGGGCATGCGGACCACACCGCCGGCAACGACCTCTGGGCCGCCCGCAGCGGCGCGCCCATCGTCATGCACCGCCTGGACTGGGAGTTCTTCAGCACCCCCCAGATGCAGGCCGAAGCCCGGGCCGAGGGCTTCCCGCCCCTCACCCGGGTGGACCTGCCGGTGGTGGACGGTCACCAGCTCTCCCTGGGCCGCTTTCAGGCCACCGTCATCCACACTCCGGGCCACACCCCCGGCTCCATCTGCCTTTATTTTCCCGGCCACCTCTTCACCGGCGACACCCTGTTCGTGGGCGCGGCCGGGCGCACCGACCTGCCCGGGGCCTCTTTGGACCAGCTCATCAAATCCCTGGAAGAAAAAATCATGCCTTTGCCGGATGACACCATCGTCTGGCCCGGCCATGACTACGGGGACACCCCCACCTCCACCCTGGGCCAGGAAAAAGCCGACAATCCTTTTTTGACCGATTTCTTTTAGCAGACCGGTAAAGTTACATCCTTAAGGCCCCTCTGCCGTGCCTTTTTCTGCCAAGACCCCTGCTGGGTAGCAGAAAATTAGCCAGTATTTTGATTTGCCAGAGAGTTTTTTGCTTTCCTCACCACGCTCAGCCCTTTCCCTCTTAGGGAAAAGAATTATATTATCATCAGGAAGATACCGACTCTAACCGGAAAGCGCCTCCCTAGGCGGTGGTGGATATGTTTCGGGAAGGCTTGGCCCTTATCCTGGCCGGGGCTTAGCCGGCCACGCCTGGGGGTTAGAGCGGCATAAGAAAAAGCAATAGCGGAGCCAGACGCCATCTCCGGTGAGAAGTTGGGGAGGAAATAATTGTGCCCACCAGTAATGGCAGAGACAAGTTTTGGGCCTTATTGGGAATCCTAATCTTTCTCCTGCTTACCTATCCCTTGCTGCAAATTTTTAACCGCGATACTTTGCTGGGAGGCATTCCCGTGCTGGTTTTGTACCTCCATGTGGTTTGGATATTGGCCATTGTCGGCCTTTATGCCCTTGGTAGCCGATTAACTTCCCGGGAGTAAACCAGCAGTAAGCAAACAATTATGCTAAGCACGGGTCTGGTAGCAGCCACCGCCTTTGGCTATCTCTTCCTGCTCTTTGCCATCGCCTATTATGGGGACTGGCAACGGGCCCGGGGAAAGAGTATTATTGCCAATCCCTATATCTACGCCCTTTCCCTGGCGGCCTATTGCACCGCCTGGACTTTTTTCGGCAGCGTCGGCAAGGCGGCCACCTCGGGCGTGACCTTTCTCACCATCTATCTGGGCCCCACCATCATCGCCTTTTCCTGGTGGTTCGGTTTGCGCAAGCTGGTGCGCATCTGCAAAGAAAACAACCTGACCACCATGTCCGATTTCTTGACGCTGCGCTACGGCAAAGGGGCCTTTCTGGGGGTGCTCGCTACCGTGGGAGTGCTACTGGCCATAACCCCCTATATTGGCCTGCAGCTCAAGTCAATCTCCGATACCTTCAATATCCTGGTTTATCAGAAAGTTATTTCTCCACTCGCCACCCCTATTTATCGGGATACCGCCTTTTATGTGGCCTTGCTCCTGGCCATGTTCGGTATCCTGTTCGGGGCCCGCCATTTAGATCCCACCGAACGCCATGAGGGGTTGGTAGCAGTGGTGGTGTTCGAGTCCCTGGTGGAACTCCTGGCCTTCATAAGTCTTGGCCTCTTAGTGACCTTTGGCCTTTTCTCAGGCTGGGGGGAAATATTTACCCGCATCAGCCAGAGCCCGGAATTTCATCAGCTTCTGCAGGTGAACACCGGGCCTCAGAACAGCTATTCCCTTCTCCTGGTGCTCACCCTCCTGGCTATGGGGGCCATTCACTTTCTTCCTCGCATGTTCCACATGGCGGTGGTGGAGAATACCAATGAAAGGCATATTCTCACCGCTATATGGCTTTTTCCCCTGTACCTGTTGTTGATAAACCTGTTTGTCTTGCCCATCGCCTTCGGGGGGCTACTATTGGGTCTGCCTCAGGAACAGGCGGACACCTTTGTGCTCCGCATTCCGCTTGTATTTGGCCATCCCTATCTCGCTCTGCTGGTCTTTTTGGGAGGGTTGTCGGCCTCCACCGCCATGGTGACGGTGGCCTCCATCGCGGTGAGCACCATGCTCCTTAACAGCCTGGTGATGCCTTTGGCCATTCGGCTAAAACTGGAAGAGCATATTACTCCCCATCTATTGACCATTAAACGAGGCGCCATTCTATTTCTGGTTCTTTTGGGATATTTTGGCTATCACCTGGTCTGGCCTACGGTCATGCTGGTGGATATAGGGCTCATCGCCTTTTGCGGGGTGATGCAGTTGGTGCCGGCCATGCTGGGGGCCTTGTATTGGCGGGAAGCCACCCGCTGGGGGGCGATCGCGGGTTTGCTGTCAGGGTTTTTCTTCTGGGCTTATACCCTGGTCCTGCCCTATCTGGTGGAAGCGGGCTGGTTCCCTCTCGGCATATTAACAGAAGGCCCATTCGGCCTGGCTTTTTTCAAGCCCACCGCTTTTTTAGGCCTGACCGGCCTGGATAAGCTCTCCCATGCCTTTTTCTGGTCTTTGTTTTTCAATGTGGGCGCCTTTGTGAGCATCTCGCTGTTGACCGTGCCTACCCCGGTGGAGGAGGAGCAGGCCCAGCGGTTTGTTGATGTATTTGAACGGGAAAGAGAGTTGCCTTTAGAGAAACGCTATACTTTTTTACCGAGTCTGGACCAATTGACCAGCTTTATGCAGAAGCTCATCGGCCCCCGGAAAGCCGAAGAAGCACGCCAGGCCTTTCTCCGGGAGGTTGTGACTCCTGAACCCGAGTGGGGAGATCGGGAAAAGCTCCGTCTGGCGGGATTTGTAGAACGCACCATTGCCAGGTCCGTGGGCCCGGCTGCGGCCCGGGTGATTGTGGAGGGCTATCTCTCCTCCCTGGGCTCCCGCATGGAAGACGTTTTTGATCTCTTCGGCCGGATCTCCAGTTCCCTGGAGGAAAGCGAGCAAGAGCTTAAACGGCGCCTGGCCGAACTCTCGGTGCTCTATGAAGCGGCCCGCCGCCTGGCCTCTTCCTTATCTCTGCCGGAACTCATGGAGGCGGTGCTGGATTTGTTGGTGGAACAACTGGGAATAGAAAAGTGCTCTATTCGGCTGCTGGATGAAAATGGGTTGCTGCGGCTTAAGAGTTTTCGGGGCCTGCCGCCCCAGGCCCGGGAGTTGGCCCTAAGGCCCCAGGAGAGCTCCTTGTTAGGACAGTGTCTGCAAACCCCCCAGGCCATCTCCGTGTCGGACACCTCTTTGTTCCAGGACCGCCTGCAAGGTCTGGGGGCAGAAGAATCCCTGGCTTCCTTGGTCCTGGCCCCCATCTTCATCGAAACCATGGCCCTGGGGGTTCTGACCGCGGCCAGCAGCCAGAAGGGCTTTTTTGCCAAAGAACATGTGGCCTTCTTTCAATCTCTGGCCGAGCATCTGGGGCTGGCGGTGCGCAGCGCCCAACTGGAGGAGGCCCTGCGCCTCAACGAATCCCGTCTCGAAGCCCTGTGGGACCTGAGCCAATTGACCGGAGCCTCGCTGCGGCAGATCACCGACTTCGCCCTGGAAGAGGGAGTCAGGCTCACGAAAAGCCAGATCGGCTACCTGGCCTTCATGAACGAAGATGAAACCGTGCTCACCATGCACTCTTGGTCGAAGACCGCCATGGAGCAATGTGCCATTATCGACAAACCCATTATTTATCCCCTGGAAACTACCGGCCTCTGGGGTGAAGCCGTGCGCCAGCGGCGGCCCATAATTACCAACGACTACGCCGCTCCCAACCCCTGTAAGAAAGGCTATCCCGAGGGGCATGTCCAGGTGCGGCGGCACCTGAACATCCCCATCTTCGACGGCGACCGCATCGTGGGGGTGGCCGGCGTGGGGAACAAGGAAGAAGAATATGATGAATCTGATGTGCGCCAGTTGACCCTGCTGATGACTGGCATGTGGTGGCTGCTCCAGCGCCAGAGGGCCGAGGCGGCCATGGCGGAGCGGGGACAAAGACTGATCCAGACTTGCATGGACGGCATTATTGCCCACGATACTCTAGGAAATATTTTTCTCTTCAATGAAAACGCCGCCAAAATCCTGGGGTACACCCCGGAGGAGGTCATTGGCCGAATCAATATTCGCGCCGTCTATCCTCAGTATGACGAAATCGAAGAAAGAATCCACGGACCGGCTTATGGGGGGTTGGGTATCTTGGAGAATTTTGAAACCACCGCGCGGCATAAAGACGGCACCCTGATCCCCATCTGGTTATCCGCCCAACCACTCCACGAGGAAGAGCGAGAGGTAGGCCTGGTGGGCCATTTCCGGGACCTTAGGGAACGGAAGCGCCTGGAACAGGAACTCCTGCGGAGTGAACGCCTGGCCTCCCTGGGCAAGATGGTGGCCCATGTCACCCATGAGATTAAAAACCCCCTGCTGGTGCTGGGAGGCTTCTCCCAACAACTGGAGCGCCTTAAGGGGCTGCCGGAAGACGCCCGCCGTAAGTTGCACCTCATGCGCGAAGAGGTTCAGCGCCTGGAAAGGTTTTTGGCGGACCTGGCCTCCTTTACCCGCATCACCCCGCCGCAAAAGGTCCCCACCAACCTGGTAGCCCTGATTCATGAAGTGGCGGAACTCATGGAAACCGGCTTTAAAGACACCGGGGTGGTCTTCCGGCTTGAAGACCCGCCCGCGGTGCCGCCCTTTCCCCTTGACCCCGGTCAAATCCGCCAGGTATTGTTTAACCTTTTCAAGAATGCCCTGGAGGCCATGCCCCAGGGAGGGCAGTTGACCGTGGGCCTTAAACTTGAGCCGGACCAGGTGGTGCTCACCGTGACCGACACCGGCCTGGGCATCCCTGCGGAACACCTACCGTTGCTGTTCACCCCGTTTTTCACCACCAAGGAAAGGGGCTCCGGCCTGGGCCTGACCATCTGTCGCGGTCTCATCGAACAGCACGGCGGGGAGATCAGGTTCGACAGTGAGGTGGGCCGGGGCACCACCTGCACCATCCGTCTGCCTCTCAGTTCTTCCAAGCACTAGTTGGTCTAAAGATTCCCACCGGCACCGCCATTTTTCTCTTGTTACCGCCAGCCAGGCTTTTCCTGCCGCCACCCGGCACCTTGTATGAAAGCTCGGGGTATTATTTGGCTTGTGGGAAAAATTTTAAGTTTCCTGAGGAATGAGCCGAATTAACTTGCAGGGGTTAAAGGCCTGCTCCTGCTCCAGCCAGAAATATCTTAAATAAAAAAGCGAGATGTTCTTATGGAAAGCAAACCGGCTGCTCCAGGTCCGTACCCCTGGGCGCGAGAACTTGACATCCCCGGCGCGGGGCCCTGGCAGCCAGAGGCCGCTCCCGGGGAAGCGGTCTCTCCCCCAGTATTCCCTGGCGAACTTAAGAGCGCTGCGGAATTTTTGGCGCTCTGTCTTACGGAGCTAGTGCGGTATTACCGCCATTCCAGCGCCGGGCGCCGCACCGGCGGCATCGTCCATCAGATGAACACCCCCTTGCAGGTGCTTTCCTTTCAAGTGGAATTGCTGGAGCAAAAGTCCTTGGCCGAACAAAAATACTTGCTCCACTGTCCGCCGGCGCCGGCTCAAGAGCTGGGGGCCTTGCGGGACTACCGCCTGGAAAAAATCCACCAGTTCCGCCAGGAATTGGAAAAGCTCCAGGCCTTGACCCGCCGGCTTTTTTTGCAAGGGGTCCATGAAGACCATGAGGAATTAATCCCCTTGGACCTTAACCAGGTTTACCTGGAAGAACTCGAGCTTTACCTGGCCGAACCCTTTTTCAAGCACCATTTAGAGAAAGATTTTCACTTGCAGGCCCCGCTGCCTGCCATTTTTGGCCATTACCTGGATTTCGGCCAGAGTTTCCGCAATCTCGTGGACAATGCCCTGGAAGCCATGGCCGGGGCGCCCCGGCCCAAACTAACCGTGGAGACCCGCTTCCATAATGGCCAACGGCTATTGCGCATCGGGGACAACGGCCCGGGTATCCCCCCGGAAATCCTCCCCCGCCTTTTTGAGCCCTTTGTTACCACCAAAGGCACGCCAGCCAGGCCCCGGGCCGGCTTGGGACTGTTTATGGCCCGGCGCCTGCTGGCCCCTTACGGCGGCCAGCTTCAGATAGACAGCCGACCCGGCGAAACCTGGGCCACCGTGCGCCTGCCGGTGGCGTCGGGGGGGTAGGGGGACAGGATATTTGAGGGGAGGGCTGGGGCCGTCGGCCCTTGGCCCCCTCCCTCAAATTTTCATCCCTTACTCCGGCGGTGGTTGGCGGTCCAGGTTGGCGGTTTGCAGGAAGATTTGGGCGGCCTGGCCGGCTTTAAAGTACTGGGCCACCTTTTTCAGGCGGGCTTGGCGTTCCAAGGGAGCCGGGTGGGAATCCAGGAAGTAGGTTTGGGAGAAGGGGTCTTTGTCGTCCACTGCGGCCAGGCGTTCCCAGAAGTTCAGGGCCGCGTCCACATCATAACCCGCCTGGTAGGCATACCACAGGCCGTAGGTGTCGGCTTCCCGTTCATCGTCCTGGGAAAAGACGCTCACCACCGCGTCCTGGGCCACGCGGCGGACGTCCGGGTCCACCTGGAAATGCCGCCAGTTGAGGATATTTCTCAGGGACAAGGTGCTGAAGGCCGAGACAATTTCCCCCACCATTTTCCCTAATTCGCGGTGGGAGGCGCCGCGCACCAGGTGGCCCTGGGCGTGGTGCGCCAGTTCGTGGCCCACCACCAGGGCCAATTCATCGTCATTGAGGGTGAAGTTTATCAGGCGCTGCGTCAAAATAATGCGTCCCGGCGCGGCATAGGCGTTGATTTTGCGGTCCCCGGGATTGACCATAATGCCGTATTCCGCCGGCAGGTGCTGAGGATAAAGGGTTAAGGTAAGTTTTTCCTCTTGCCGTTGAATCAGGAGTTCCACCGGCCCGCTGAGGTAGCGCCCCTGGGCCTCCATGCCGATGTGTTTCAGATCCAGCATAGCCGCCGCCAGTATTTCCCCGGGCAGCATGGGCACATAAATGTCATGGCTGACGCGTTTGTATTTCTGGCGGTGCTCATAACGTTTGAAGCGGCTGACCATAAGTAAATCATGCAAAATATTGCGGGTGGCCCGGATAGCTTTGTCCCAGCCCTCCACCCAGACCGGCAGGGGCCAGTTGTTCACCGCCACGATGAGGTCTCCGGGTTGCAAACCCACATCTTTGGCCGGTGAGGGGGACCAGACATAGTCCACCGCCACCCGGCCGTTGGCGGTCACCCACCAACTGAAGCCCAGGAAGGGGTAAGTGTGGCCGTGAATCTGGGGCAGGGTGGCCAGCAGGCGGATGAACACCCGGGAAACCCGCTCCGTAGCCCAGGGATTGTGGGGGTGGCGCCGCACCGTGTCCAGTTGCGCGGCTTCCTGTTCCGGGCCGCTGGGCGCGGGACGGGTAACTTCGGCGCAGCCGCACAGGAAAAGAAGGCTGAGGGCCAGTCCCCCATACAGCCACTTTGAAGCCCCCTGGTGCATCCGGCCCCTAGGCATTGAAACTCCTGACTCAGCACAGACTTAAGCCTGTGCCTAAGGGAAAAGAATTCCGGTTTAACTTAATGCTGTTAAGGGATTGGGGAGGGGGTAAGGGCCCACCGGCCCTTACCCCCTCCCCCCATACTACCTCATTTAAAGCCTCAAAAATGCCAGCGAAAGGAGACGCCGCCGGTGAGCAAGCGGTAGTTATCCACCCACTCCCGGAAATAAAAAACATGCAGGTTGGCGTAAAAATTCTGGATAAATTCCCATTCCAGGGCCGCCAGGCCCTGGAGGGCCGGACCCCACTGGCCTTGGTTGCTCACCCCCTGCGCCGTGCCCTGCAGGATCAGGGTGGGGAGGCGAAAGATCTGCCGGTCGAAGTCCACCCCTAACCCCATGGCCACATAACTGTGGGGGCTGAAGTAGCCCTGCCGACGATAGCTGTAAGCGGCCATATATAGTTGAGGGGTGAACTCCAGGTGCATGCGGCTCTGTCGTACAGCCTGCCAGGCCAGGCCCTGATAGAAGGTGAGGCGGCGGTTGTCATCCGAGTAGAAGGCGCCTCCCAGGCTGCCCCGCCAGTTAAGACCGGCACGGAATTGATGGTCGTGGGCCACCTCCGCCTGGTGATAAGTGGTGAGGCGCACCTTTTCCAGGTTCATCACCCCCTGGTACAGGCGCGGGAAGATATAAGCCTCCTGGTCAAACACGTCCCGGCGGTTGTAGCGCAGGCTGACCTCGGTGCGCGCCCCCAGGGGCAGGGTCAGGTTCAGGGACCCGAACAGGCGGTTGCGCGCCTCTTTTTCCGTGGCATATTGAAAGTCAATCTGCGTGGCCCCCGGAGAAATTATAAAATGGGGAACGGGAAAGGGGACGAACACCTGCTGGCCGGCAATTTGCAGGTTGCGCACGGAGGAATAGTCCACCCGCTTCCAATAACGCCGGCCGATGAGCTCGCCGCTGATGCGGAGGCGGTCCCCCACCGACAGCGGCCCCACCCCCAATGACACCTCGGCCCGGCGCAACCGGCTACTGACGTCGTTATTAATCTCTTGGTTGCCCACCCTGGCAAACAGGGTTCTGCTGGTCTGATTGTATTCCCGATATTCCGCGCCCACTTGCGCGGGCAGCACCTTGGTGAGCCAGAAGGCTCCGGAAATTCTGAAGATGCCGCCGTAGAGCTTGTTGGAGTCGGTGAAGCCGATGGACTCGGGCTGGATGATGGGGAGCACATCCGCCAGAAAAGCGGGCAAAATGTTGCTGAGGCCCAGGCCCATGGGTTCCCGCCCCCGGCCAAAGGTGGAAAATTGCCAGGGGCGCAACGCTTCTTCCGGACGGCGCAGGCCCCGGGCATAGGGAAAGCCCCGGGAGGCCACCTGGGGCCGCATCTGCTGCCGGATGTACTCCAGTTCGTTCAGCAGTTCGATATCCTGGGGAACTTTTTCCAGGGCCTGGGCGTAGGCCTTATGGGCCGATCCCCAATTCCCCTGGGCCCGGGCCTGGCGGGCCTTGGCCACCCTGGCCGCCTGGGAATCGGGCCAGGTCTGCACAATTTCGTCATAAAGGGCCACGGCTCCCTTGTCCTCCTGGGCCTCCAGGGTCCGGGCCTTTTCCATGAGCCACTCTTCCCGGGGAACCTGGCCGGCGATCTGGGCCAGAATCGCCGTGGCCTCCGCAAAGTTCCGCTCCAGACGGCAAGCCTGGGCCGCCAGGAGCTGCGCCGCGCCGCGATCCGGGTGGCCTTCCGGCAGGCCGGCGGCCACGGCCTTGACCCCCTCGTATTGGCCCCGGATCAGATAAAGGCGAGCCATCTCCAGGGCCTGCTCCGGGGTGGATCCCTGCTCTTTGAGGCTCACCAGGGCCTGGCCCCAGTCCTTCTGCACCATCTGCCATTGATACACCAGCTTGGCGACGCCTTTATCATTGGGCCTGAGCTCCAGGGCGCGGCGATAATAGCCCAGGGCCGCCTGGCGGTCGCCCAGTTCCGTGGCCAGCCAGGCCAGGCCCACAAGTTCCCCCGGACTGTCCGGCCAACCCTGGCGGCGATATTCCCTAAGCACGTGCAGCAGATATTCCAGCTTGCCCCCCTGGCGGCCCAACCGGCCGTCGAAATAGGCCAGGGACGCGGCAAACTCCGGTCCCCCCACTTTGATGCCGGGCAGGGCGTTAAGCACCCGGTCCAGGTCCTTATATTGGGGCAGGCGGGGCAACAGGGAAGCCAGAATGAGCAGGGAGGGGTGGTGGTGGCGATTCTCCTTGAGATTCTGGACCAGTAAGTCCGAGGCCTGGTAAAGCTTGGCCGGGTCTTTCGCATGAATGAGGCAGCGGGCCACCAGGGCCCGCTCGTCCAGGCCCAAATCCGTTAGGGGCTCCAGTTCTTTTTGGGCCAGGGCCAAGGCCTTGGCAAAATCTTTGGCCGAAAGATAGGCCTCGATGGCGGCCACCCGCACCCCCGGGTCCCGGGGGAGTTCCAGCCGCAGCCGGTTAAGGATTTCCAGGGCCTGGGGCACCTGTCCCAGGTAGGTCAAAACCCTGGCCTCCTCCAGGCGGCCGCCCCGGTCTTGAGGCACTTTCTGCAGAAAGAGTTGATAATACTTCAAGGACTCCTTAAAGTCCCCCAGCCACAGCCAGAGGCGGGCCTGCTCCCGAAGAAGCAGGGGTTCTGTGGGCGTCTGGCAGTTTTTAAGCTCCCGGGCGGCGTCCTCCCAACGCCGGGCCTGCAGCCACAACTGGACCCGCCGCCGGCGCACGGCCACTTCGTCTTTGACTTTTAAGGCCTCGCCGTATTGGCTCAAGGCCTCCTCCCGGGTCTCGGGCCTGAAGGACAGAGCTTCGGCCAATTGCCGTCTCACTTCCGCATCCCGGGGCTTTACTTGCAGGTAGGCTTTAAAATAATGGGCCGCCTGGTCCCAGTTCTTTTGATAGAAATACATCTGCCCCAAAAACAGGAGCAGCCTGGCGTCTTCGGGATGGGCCCGCTGTAAAGGTTGGACCACCTCCAGGGCCTCGGCAAATCTGCGGGCATAAGAATAGGTCAGGGCCGCTTCCCAGCGGAGTTCCCCCTCCAGCAGTTGGCGGCGGGCGGCTTCTTCCCAGAAGGCCGCAGCCTTGCCAAACTGGCCTTTTTGGGCATAGAGGCGGGCCAGGTTGACGATGGTCTCCTTATGGGTGTCCCCTTCCTTCCAGGCTGCGTCGTAGGCTTGCAAGGCCTTGGCAAAATCCTTGAGGAGCAACAGCTCCAGGGCATACCAGCGCCTGAGTTCTAATTCCGGCTGCTGCTGCATCAGGGGGGCCAGGACCCCGGCGGCTTCCGCGTGATTGCCTTTGTGGGACCACAGCCGGGCCAGGGCCAGAGCGTATTCCTTTTTGCCCTGGTGGTGGCCGTACAGCCAGAGATAATGGGCCAGGGCCTTATCCACGTCCTGGGCTGCTTCCGCGGTTTGGGCTGCTTCCAGGCGCAGGACCGCGTCCTGGGCCGCCCGCTCCAGCAGGCGCTGGTAAATCTGGCTGGCCGCCTGAAAATCCCGCTGCCAGTAATAAAGCAATGCCAGTTGGTGCAGGGCTTCGGCGTCTTCGGGAAACTGGGCCGCCTCCTCTTCCTGCAAGGGGATGGCTTCCTTGAAGCGGTTCAGGCACAGCAACAACCCCACCAGGGGCCGCCGCACTTGCGGGTCCGGAGCCAACTCATAGAGCCTCTGGTAGTAGGTGACCGCCAGCGGGTAGTCGTCGGCCTGGCGCGCGGCAATCTCTGCGGTGCATCTTAAGATCTCCGTATTTATGGGCTGGCCTTTAAGAAAGTCCCCTAGCAATTCCAAAGCCTGCCGACGTTCCCCCATAAGTTCCAGGGCCAGGGCCTGAATTTTCAGAGTCTCCGTGGCCTGCGGGTCCTGGGCCCAGATTTGCCGGCCCACCTCCAGGGCCGCCCGGGGCTGGCCCATCTCCAGGTAAACCCAGCCCACCACAGTGCCGTACCTGAAATTCGCCGGCTGGCGGGACCAGGCTTTCCGGCCTTTTTTTAGCGCCTCGGGATAATCGCCCCGCTGTGCGGCTTCCGCGGCCATTTGGCCCAACGTCTCGGTTGATCGCCAAAAGTCGGGGTCCTGCCACCAAGCGACCCCGAAGATCGACCCCAAGAAGCACAGGGGCACCACCCAGATCAGCCAGCGCCCTTTCCTAGACATAAACCTGCCTCGGGTCCATGGTGGGACTCCACCTGGGCTTGGCCACCGCGGCCAGTAC
>Ga0233423_10000927_pt1 | contig 14986 bp, 13 predicted proteins | sample Watercolumn_Mata_FD_180713 | JGI IMG/M metagenome (GOLD analysis project Ga0233423, IMG submission 180713) | Freshwater microbial communities from Lake Matano, South Sulawesi, Indonesia - Watercolumn_Matano_2014_112_MG | ecosystem: Environmental > Aquatic > Freshwater > Lake | place: Indonesia...
GAATGTTCCCGTCCTTTTGCTGGGCTCGGCGTCAATGCACCCATGTCCCAAGTGCCAATGAGCAAGACGGATGCTGGGCCGGTGACTATCCCTGCATCGTCTGTTTCAACTCCCTCACCTGCTCATCCCGCTGTCGCCATAGATACCAGGTGATGGTCACCGCCACCATCAACGCGCCGATGCCTTGCCAGGGGGATGTCAGGCGTTCGCCGAGAAGCAGCGCGGCGACGAAAAGCGCGCTCACCAGCCGCCAGGCCAGCAAGCTGCTCACCAACGGCGCGCCGAGGTGCTGCAGCGCCTTGATCTGACTGGTGTTTGCGCCCAGCAGTACGCCCAGGGAGTACGCCCCAAAGACCAGCCAGTCGGTTGAGCCGATGGCTCGCCAGCGGCTCCAGTCCTCCCTCAGCAGAAAGCTCAACAGCGCCGACATGCCGAGCAGGGTCACAACCTGCACAAAAAGAACAGCCTGGGCCGGCACGTCGTCCAGGACAGTGCGGCGCACGATGATCATGTACACGGCCAGGGAGAAGGTGCTGATAGATGCCAGGGCGATGCCTATCCAGTCGGCCGGTGTCAGGGCCAAGTGCACGCCTGCTTTCCCCACGTTGCCACTCATCATCAGCAGTGCACCCACTGATGATAGCATGATGGCACGCCCCGTGTAGGGCGGAATGGGCTCGTGAAGGAAGGTCGCGCTGAGCATGGCGACGACGAAGGGCGTCATCAGGGTGATGAGCTGCACATAGATCGCCAGCGTGTAGCGGGCGGCCAGCAAGTTCGTGATTCCCCGCACGACGACTATCGCCGCAAAGAGCCACAGGATGCGCAATCGGAAGAAACGCTTGTGTACGCGCGGCAGGACGACAACCGCCAGCACGGGCAGCACAAACAAGTAGCCTGTGGTGAGCAGGGACATGCTGGGCAGATGGCTGACCGTCTGCAGGTAGCGCACGAATACGGGGTAGGCGCCCCAACCTGTGTGGGCACCGAGGGCGACCAGCATCCACGCCCAGGGCGCTGTCCTACGCCGTGTTTCAGTAGACCCTCCCGCAGGTTCAGATTTCTGGAGACTGGACATGAGATTTCTCCAATTCAAAGAACGACTTCAGGCCAGTTTTGCAATAACCTGCAGGAGGGTAAACCTCATGCCTCCCTCGGCTCTCCGATGATCTGCCACCCCCTCTGCAAAGCATAGTCCCATAATTCGCTGTCGGGGTAGACGGCAACGGGGTTGCCCACGAGTTCGAGCACGGGGACGTCGAAAAAGCTATCGCCGTAGGAGAAGCTTTGGCTGAAGTCTACCTCCAGGCCACGTTTCGCCAGCAGTTCGGTGAGGAGAGTTACCTTGTCATCGCCAAAGCACGAAGGCTTGACAGCTCGGCCGGAGTATCTTCCCCGCTTTACCTCTAGCCGGGTGCCCACCACGTGCTGCACCCCCAGGCGCTCCCCGATGCAAGCCAACAGCTCCTCGAAAGCGCCGGAGACCAAAACCATTAGGTGGCCCTCGGCCTGGTGGCGGCGTAAGACCTCGGCCACATCCAGGCGTAGGGAAGGGATGAGAGCCTGATCGGTAACCCAGTGGAAGATGGCCTGAGCCTCTTCAGGCCGCAGGCCAACGAGGAGCCAGGCCATGTCGTTGACCCACAGGCGGAAGAATCGCTCTCGGCTCAACAGGCCCAGGCGGTGCACTGGCCACAAGGGGAAGTGCGCGGCCCAAAATGCCCTGACAAGAAGCTGCCGGCGACGGTGTTCATTGAAATACCGCATGAGAGCCCGCCAGATGTGCTCGGTGCACAAGGTGCCATCGAGATCGAAGAAAGCGGTGATCATTGTTCCTCTTTCCAAGCTCAAAGTTCAAAGTTCAAAGGGCTCGGTCAGGAGACCTTCGCCCATCAAAGTCCCGTTAGTTCCCCCAAGTTCCTCCCAGTTCCCCTAAGTTCCCCCTTAGTTCTCAGGCAGGCAGAGTTCAAGAGCGGATCGTCGTCCCTTCCTCAATGTCCGGCTCCAGAAGGACTCGCCTGATCATACCCGGCTGTCGCCCTGATATGAGTTGCACTTTGAGCCCAGGATACTCTCGCACCAGGGCGTACATGATTCGCACCTTGGCCACCATCCCGCCCGTCACGTCAACGCCGTGAGACCCAGCCAGCTTATGCTCCACATAGTCAAAGTTCTGGCGCGAGATCTCCGGGATCAATTGGGCGGATTCGTCTCGGAGGGGATCGGCGGTGAAGACGCCCTCTACCTGGCCGGCCAGGACGACCCGCGCAGGCTCAAGGTGATGGGCCAGGTAGGCGAATATCTGTTCGGTGGAGATGATGGTACAACCACGCACCTCGTCCAGGGCTACGTCTCCGTAGACCAGGGGCACCAGGCCGTGGTGCAGCACCAATTCGATGGGCTCCGTTTCCATGCTGATGAGCTCTCCATCATAGCAGTGAGCCGAAGCCGAGGGCTGGATGGAGACGACGGGCACACCCTCAGCCAGGAAGATGTCTGTCACCAGGCGGTTGAGGCGGGCGGCCGCTGCGCCCGTCTCGGCATAGCCCCGCCAGTTGGGCGGGCCTGCTTCGAGAAGGCCATGCCGCCGGGCGACGAAGTGGCCGAAAGAGCCGCTGCCGTGGCCAACGAGGAGCCGGAGGTCAGACCTGGTCTCCAGCACCTCCTTTATCTCCCGTGCCGCTCTCCTGATAACTCCCTTCCTCGCCGTCATCTCTCTGCTTTTGTCGGTTATGAGGGAACCTCCGAGTTTTAGGAAAACCAGTCGCATATTCCACCCCCACCCAACCTCCCCCTACGAGGGGGAGGAGCAGGGTATTCCCCTCCCAGGGAGGGAGGGGCTGGGGGAGGGTGGGTTCTCCATGCGCTTCAGGTCATCGGGCTCTGGCGCTTTCACCACGGGCGCCGGGTGCCTGGCCAGGCCCTCTGGGGTCTCCACAACGTGGGATGGGGCAGCCGTTTCAACCTGGGCGGTGGGGACCTCTCTCTCCTCCTTCGGGGAGGTTAGCCACAGCCAAATAAACACCAATAGGGCTACCACGATGACCAGCAGCCAAATCCACCAGGGGATGACCCGGCTCTGCCTGGCCTCCTGAACCGGGCCAGAGCAAGCCGACGGCAGCACGCTAGCTACCAGTAGACTGATCAAGGTCCGATATTTCTGAAACATGGCTTTTCGCCTCCTATTTGATTGAGATGATGTACAAACCTACGTGATGCGTGAAACGTAAATGGCCGATCTCCCATTTGTATTATACCACAGCCGTACGGATCATACAAGGGGCTTGCGCGGCGAATCCGTCTCTCTGTTGCCAAACCCAGCTTTCGATGTCCCGCAGTTGTACTGCGTGACTGGCCCACCCACCACGGAGCAGCTCGCAGAGTCCAACTCCGCGAGATCAGGGTGGGCTCCCCACTACCGGCGAATCGCCGCACAACCCCACAAGCGATACAACTTGACAAATCACCTGGCTTCCCTTATAATACCTCCTGATTATTCGTCTGCACTGGGGGGAGGAGATGCGTCAACGTTTGTTGGGACGGTTTACCCTCACCGACCTCTCTGCATGGGTGATCGGTGTGGCTATTGTGGCTGTGGCCCTGTGGGGCACGGTGGCTACACTGCAGTCGGGGGCGTACTCGCCGACAGACTGGGTCTCTTTCTTCATCTTTGGATTGGCCCAGGGCGGGGTGTACGCCCTCATTGCGTTAGGCTACACGTTGGTGTATGGTGTGTTGTTTATGATCAACTTTGCCCACGGCGAGGTGTTCATGAGCGGAACGTACATCGCTTCTTACGTAGCCAATGCTTTCGACCACTCCGGTTTCATGGACAGGCAGCCGATTATCGCGTTGTTGATCGTATTCGCTGTGGCCGTGGTCGTGTCCTGCACTATCGCTGTTCTGCTGGAGCGAATTGCCTACCGTCCTTTGCGGCGGGCGCCACGCCTTGTGCCCCTCATCACCGCCATTGGTGCATCGTTTTTCCTCCAGTATGCTTTCGCCCGCCTGTTTGGCTCAGGTATGAAGCGTTACCCAGACGTCAAGGTTCTCAGTGGATCGTGGCAAGTTGGCCAGCTCAAGATTCTCCACATGCACGCCATCATGATCATAGCTGCTATCCTCATGATGGTCGGACTCTACTGGTTCGTGAAGAAGACGAAAACGGGCAAGGCCATACGAGCGGTAGCCGAGGATAAGGATGTGGCGGCCTTGATGGGCATTGATGTGGATCGGGTGATTGTCACTACCTTTATCGTTGGAGCAGCCTTGGCCGCTGCCGCTGGCGTGCTCTTTGCCCTGTACAACAAACAAGTTACCCACACCATGGGCTTCATCCCCGGTCTCAAGGCCTTTACCGCCGCCGTTTTGGGCGGGATTGGCAACATTCCCGGCGCGATGTTCGGAGGCCTGTTCCTGGGGATCTTCGAGTCCATTGGTCCCAGTTTGTTCTTCAGCGGGCTGGGAGTGCCCAGCCCCAGCCAGCTCAAGGATGTCATTGCTTTCATCATGCTGGTAGCCGTGCTCATCTTCCGGCCCACCGGCCTGCTTGGTGAGGTATTGGCCAGGAAGAAGGCGTAAACAAGGGCGCAGGGGCGCAAGGAACAAGGGAGCAAAGACCCTGCGACCTGAGACCTGGGACCTGAGACCTGAGAGAGGTGAGGAGATGGAATTGCAAAACGCCGTCAAAGCCAGTTCAAAAATGGGCCTTATCATGGGTCTCGTTGCTGTGTTTGTCGCGCTGGCGGGTATCGTAGAGGATTTCAACCAGCTACAGATTATTGGGGGTGTGATCGCGCTGGGACAGGCCATGATACTGCTCATCAACTTCGCCGCAGGCTACGTCGCTGTCCGGGGTAAGGCAAGAGGGGGTTACCTGAAGGCGGGACTGTTGGGAGCCGGCGCTGGCTTCTTTACAGTGGGAGTATTGGCCTTGTTGGTCTTGCTCATTGACCATGTCAACATCCGGCCCGTCTTTGTGAACGCCACCGAAACCCTGGTTGCCTTGCTGACATTTGGGCGCAGCTTTGGGGTTGGCATCCTGCTCTTGCTGGCAGTGGGCACGATTCTTGGGGCTTTTGGGGGGATGCTTAGCCGGTTGCCGCCTCGTATCCGTGCTCCACTCGTCGCTGGCTTTACTGGCGTGTTGCTCTTCGGTGTCTTGCAAGAGATTTTCACCGTCCTTCTTTCGAGTCTAGGTTTGCCAAAGAGTTTCATCAACTTCCTGTTCCTACGGAAGGGGCTGTCGCCTGTTGGCGCCCTTTTGGTTTTCGTTCTTTTTGGTGGCTTCGTCGCTGCCAGGCCAGTTGTGCGTCCGTGGATGAACCGTCGCCTCGAAACCATGCATTCGGGCCAAAGAACCACTGTCCGCTTTGTGGCTACCATGGCTGGCGTAGTTGTCCTTCTTTTCCTGCCCCACCTGCTCAAGCTCTACTGGACCGATGTCATTGATAACGTGGGCCTGTTCATCTTGATGGGCCTGGGATTGAACATCGTGGTCGGCCTGGCGGGGCTGCTGGACCTGGGCTATGTGGCCTTCTATGCCATTGGCGCCTACGCGGTGGGCACGCTGACATCACCTAGATCCTTTTCTGGGGCAGAGTGGTCTTTCTGGCCAGCCTGGCCGGTTGCTTTTGTGATCGCTGCCCTGGCTGGTGTGCTCCTGGGCATCCCTGTTCTGCGTATGCGCGGTGACTACCTGGCGATCGTCACCCTGGGCTTCGGCGAGATCATCCGTGTCCTGGCTCTGTCGGACCTGCTGAAGCCCTACTTTGGCGGGGCGCAGGGGATCCTGGAGATCTCCAAACCGCAGATTGCCGGCCTGACCCTGTTGACGTCCCAGCACCTTTATTACTTGATTCTCGCAGGCTGTCTGGTCACTGTCTTCATCTCGTTGCGTCTTAAAGATTCCCGGCTGGGGCGTGCCTGGATCGCCATCCGCGAGGACGAGGACGTAGCTCAGGCTATGGGCATCAACCTGGTGAAGTACAAGCTCCTGGCCTTCGCTATTGGCGCCCTCTTCGCCGGGGTGAGCGGGGCGATATTCGCTTCCAAGCTGAGCTCGATTTACCCTCACAGCTTCAACGTGATCGTATCCATCAACGTCCTGTGTCTGATCATCGTTGGTGGCCTGGCCAGCATTCCAGGCGTGATCGTAGGGGCGCTGGCCCTGGTTGGTCTGCCAGAGGTTCTGCGCTTCGCTGCTGAGTACCGATATATGGTGTTCGGTGCCGCCATGGTGGTGATGATGTTGGCGAGGCCGGAGGGTCTGTGGCCGGCGGCACGGCGCAGGCGGGAACTGCGTGCAGAGGCAGAAACCGCTGGAGGGGGAGAATGAGATGGCTATGATTCTCAAGTCCAATGGGGTGACCAAGCGGTTCGGCGGACTGGTAGCAGTAAATGACTTTTATCTGGGGATCGAAGAGCAGATGATCGCCAGCCTCATCGGCCCCAACGGCGCTGGCAAGACCACTTTTTTCAACTGCGTGACCGGTTTCTATAGGCCAGAAGAGGGGAGCATCCGATTCAATGGCACTGAGCTGGTTGGACTATCGCCCGACCGCATCACGATTTTGGGCATCGCTCGCACTTATCAGAACATCCGCTTGTTCAACAATATGACCGCTATCGAGAACATCCTGGTAGGCCAGCATTACCGGCTCAGGGCCGGCGTGTTGGGTGCTGTCCTTCGCGACCCCCGTGCGCAGCGGGAGGAGCAGAAAGCCCTGGACGAAGCCCTTGAGCTGCTGGAGTTTGTAGGGCTGCAGGGCAAAGGCGACTTCCTGGCCAGGAACCTGCCCTATGGCGACCAGCGACGGCTGGAGATCGCACGGGCATTGGCCAGCAAGCCAAGATTGCTGCTCCTCGACGAGCCCACAGCGGGCATGAACCCTCTTGAAACTCGGGAATTGATGGCCTTTATCCAGCGGCTTCGAGATGAGTTGGGGCTGACCATCTTCCTCATCGAACACGACATGAGGGTGGTGATGGGCATCTCCGATCGGGTGACCGTTCTCGACTACGGCATCAAGATCGCCGAGGGGACCCCCGCTGAGGTGCAGCGGGATCCAAAAGTCATCGAGGCATACTTGGGCAGGAGGCATGTCACTTCGACTACGCTCAGTGCAGGCCTGAGCGAAGTCGAAGGAAAGGTGGCCTAGCATGGCATTGTTAGAAGTAGATAACATCCATACCTATTACGGCAATATTCGGGCCTTGAAAGGCATCTCGCTCCATGTGGACGAGGGCGAGATCGTGACCCTCATTGGGGCTAATGGGGCTGGCAAGAGCACCACGCTCAACACCATCTCAGGCTTGTTGAAGCCCCGCGAGGGAAGCATCGTATTCCAGGGGGAACGAATAGATCAGCTTCGGGCCCACAGAATCGTGGAGTTGGGCATTTCCCAGGCCCCAGAGGGCCGCCGGGTGTTCAGCCGCCTGACGGTGATGGAGAATCTGGAGATGGGCGCCTATGCCCGCACCGACAAAGGGGGAATCCAAGAGGACATGGAGCGGGTGTTCGAGCTCTTCCCTGCGCTGGCGGAAAGGCGAAACCAGGTTGGGGGCACGTTGAGCGGCGGCGAGCAGCAGATGCTCTCCATCGGGCGTGCGCTGATTGCCAGGCCGAAGATCTTCCTTCTCGATGAGCCGTCAATGGGGTTGGCGCCAATGTTGGTAGAGGCCATTTTCGATACCATTCGGGACATCAACCAGCAGGGCACGACCATTCTACTGGTCGAGCAGAACGCACTAATGGCCTTCTCGGTGGCTCACAGAGGCTACGTCTTGCAGACGGGGGAAATCGTACTCCACGACACGACGGAGAATCTGCAGAGGAACGAGATGGTGCGCAAAATCTACTTGGGCGAGGAATGAGATTTGACAAAATCGCTCATGTCTGATATGCTTAGCGTAGTAGATCGCGATCCTCAGTAGATCCGAATTCTGAGCAGTGCGGGCTCCGCTGCGAATCTTGGATCTACTGAGCTTTGCTTTGAACTTCTGAACTTGTAAAGGTGTATATCTTGAAAGGAGTTGATGTAGCCCCAAAATACAACCGGTACGAAGTCAGCGAGTAAAAGCAAGTGTAGGGTTGGGCACCCTTGGTAGGTCAAAAAAGCCTGTGTCAAGTAGGTGAAAAGCCGCTTGACACAAGACGTCAAAAAAAAGAAGGAGGAGGCAACAAATGCTTAAGAGAACGTTTGTCAATTTGCTCTTAGTGTTCGCAATGCTGCTGACGATGTTGGGTGCGGCCAGCGCTGCTCCGCCCGCTCAGGAGGAACTGACTTATACGGTGAAGCTGGGCGACAACCTGTGGACCCTGGCGGAGAAGTACCTGGGCAACGGCCCGGCCTATTGGGCCATCGTCGGCGCTACCAACGCCAAGTATGCAGAGGATACCAGCTTCGCCAACATCGAGAACCCCAACTTGATCCATCCTGGCTGGAAGCTCCTCATCCCCAGCGCGGAGGAAGCCGACAAGTACATCGCAATAGCCAAGGCCCCGCCAGCGGCCCCGCCAGTGGAGGAGGCAAAGTGTGTGCTCAAGTCGGTGGAGAAGGTGGATGATTATACGGTGAGATTCACCTTCTACCGGCCCCATGCCCCCTTCCTGGCCCAGTTGGCCTCGGCCATGATGCCCATGGTCAGCCCCACCGCTGTCCAGAAGAACCTGGAGAACAGCTTCAAGAATCCGGTGGGCACAGGCCCCATGAAGTTCGTGGAGTGGATTCCCGACGATACCATCACCATCGTCCGCAACGACGCCTACTGGGGTGAGAAGGCCAAGCTAGGCAAGATGGTCTTTCGGGTCATCAAGGATGATGCCGCCCGGCTGTTGGAGCTGCAGACGGGGACCATTGACGGTGCCGACAGCATCCGGCCCGACGACATCCCTGTGGTCGAGGCTGATCCGAACCTGGCGTTGTACGTGCGTCCGGCTTTCACCATCGGCTATCTGGGGATGAACACCGACCGCGAGCCCTTCAACAAGCTGGAGGTGCGGCAGGCCGTCAACTATGCCATTGACAAGCAGGCCATCGTGGATGCTATCGCTCCTAAGACGGCCCAGGCGGCCAAGGAGTACCTGCCGCCCTTGATGTGGGGTTACAACGACGCCATCGTGGACTACGAGTACAACCCTGAGAAGGCCAAGGAACTGCTGGCGCAGGCTGGCTATCCTGAGGGCTTCGAGTTGTACCTGTGGTATCTGCCGGTGCGGCGGTCGTACTACCCGGAGGCTTTGCTGATTGCCCAGATCATGCAGAAACAGCTCCAGGCCATTGGCATTAACTGCCACCTGGTGACCTACGACTGGGGCACCTACCTGTACTTGATCCGCCACGACGAGGCTGACCTGTGGATGGCGGGCTGGATGTCCGACTTTGGCGATCCGGACAACAACCTGTACACCTTCTTCGGTGGGACCTCCGATAACTGGGCGGCGGGGCCACCCGACCAGGAGTTGTTCGACTTGCTGATCGAGGCCAAGTCCGAGCCTGACGTGGCCAAGCGTACTGACCTGTACCATCAGGCCAACCAGCGCATCCACGACATCGCTCTGGGGGTGCCGGTGATGCACAATGCCGGTGCCTTCGCTGCCAAGAAGGAAGTTAATGGCATCGTCGCTGACCCATTCTACATGGAAAACTGGTGGCCAATCGAAACCCCTACCGGCACTTTCATCTGGGGTCGCGCCGGCGACGCCGTGGGCCTGGATGCCTGGGACGAGACGGATGGTGAGTCCTTCATGGTGACCAACGAGATCTTCGAGGGGCTGTATGCTCGTGAGTCTGGCAAGACCGACATCGTGCCGAGGCTGGCGGACGGGATGCCCCAAGTTTCTGCCGACGGTCTGGTGTGGACCATCAAGCTCAAGAAGGGCATCAAGTTCCACGACGGGACGGACTTCAACGCTGACGCGGTGGTCTTCAACATCGAGCGGGCCTGGGATCCGAACCATCCCTTCCGCAATACCACCCATACGAACGAGTACGTCTACTTCGGTGACTTCTTCGGCGGGTTCAAGGGAGAATAGGCTCATCCGAGACCTGACAGGTTTTCCGAAACCTGTCAGGTCAGGGGTATCTACAGTGCAGGGGGATCTTCCCCCTGCACTGTAGTTTAAGAAGGGGATAAACGTTTGACTCGTTATATTCTCCAGCGATTGGTTTTATTGTTTTTCGTCCTATTGGGGATTTCGGTGGTCACTTTTACCATGATGCACCTCGTCCCGGGCGATCCGGCCGATGTGATGCTGGGAGAGAAAGCCACGGATGAGAAGGTGGCCCGTTTCAGGAAAGCGTATGGCCTGGATGATCCCATACCCATCCAGTACTTGCGCTACGTAAGCAAAATTGCCCGGGGTGACCTGGGGCGTTCTGTGCGCACCAATTTCCTGGTCACGGAGGAATTGGCCCAGCGGTTCCCGGCCACGTTGGAGCTGACCCTGGGGGCTATGTTGGTGGCCTGTTTGATCGGCATCCCGGCCGGCATTATCGCCGCCTATTACCACAATTCTTTCTTCGATTTGATCACCATGGTGGGGGCCCTGATCGGCGTCTCCATGCCCGTCTTCTGGCTGGGCCTGATCCTGATGTACGTTTTCGGTTTCAGGCTGCAGTTGCTGCCTCCCTCCATGCGCCTGACAGTGGGGGTCGAACTGAAGACCATCACTGAGACCTATAACCTCAAAGAGGGCTTCACCGGACCCGCCGGCGCTAAAATCGCCGTTCTTACCGATCTTCTCTCTAATTTCTACGTGTTCGATGCTATCGTTACCCGCAACTGGAGAGCCTTGATAGATGTCCTCAAACACCTTGTATTACCTTCCCTGGCTTTGGGCACTATCCCCATGGCCTCTATCGCCCGCATGACTCGCAGTAGCCTTCTGGATGTGCTGGGCGAGGATTACATTCGTACTGCCCGGGCTAAGGGACTGCGAGAACGGGTCGTGATCCTGGCTCATGCCTTGCAAAATGCCTTCCTGCCGGTCATCACGGTGATTGGCTTGCTGCTGGGTGGCCTTTTGGGAGGGGCTATCTTGACCGAAACTATCTTCTCCTGGCCGGGGATGGGGCGCCTGGTGGTGGATCGCGTTCTGGCTCGCGACTACCCCGCTGTAGGAGGTGTTTTATTGATTGCTTTTGTTTTTGTGGTGGTCAACCTCTTGGTGGACGTTTCCTACGCTTATCTTGATCCCCGTATACGCTACGATTAAACGGAGTAGTAACTGTCAGCCAAGCCTTGCGAAGGTTGCAAACACACTTGCGGGTGTACGCAGTTTTGCTCACCAGGCACGTTTCCAGGTGAATTGGCCTTCAAACCTTCGCCAGGTTGGTAGTTACACGGGAGCAATTCAATGGAGCTGGTCAAGGACAGAGGTGTGGTTTTCACATTTGAGGAACGAGCCCCAACTAGCCTTTGGCGTGACGCGCTGCGTCGCTTGCTAAGGAACAAGCTGGCCATTGTGGGCATGATCATCCTGGGCGTTTTTCTTATCTGCGCTTTGTTTGCTCCACTTGTGTCACCCTACGATCCAACTTCGCAGGAACTGGTGCTCCGACGCCAACCGCCTTCGCTTAAGTATATTTGTGGTCTGGACGACCTCGGCCGTGACATCTTAAGCCGGATCATCTATGGGGCCCGGCTCTCCCTGCGTGTAGGTGTGCTCTCCGTCGGCTTTGCTATCGTGGTCGGCACCTTGGTGGGGGCGGTATCGGGTTACTGGGGAGGTTGGGCGGACAATATGGTCATGCGCTTTATGGATATCATGTTGGCTTTTCCTGCCCTCCTTCTGGCCATCGCCATCGTGGCCATCTTGGGGCCGGGATTGACGAACATGCTATTGGCTATCGCCATCGTCTCCATCCCGAACTACGCGCGCCTGGTTCGAGCCCAGGTTCTGTCGGTTAAGGAGCAAGATTACATCCTGGCTGCTCGGGCGATCGGCGTCGGCCCGACGCGGATGCTCTTTCGGAGTATCCTGCCCAATTGCGTCACCCCCGTCATCGTCCAAGGCACCCTGGGGATTGCTTCGTCCATCCTAAACGCGGCCGGGCTGAGCTTCCTCGGCCTGGGGGCGCAACCACCTACCCCGGAGTGGGGAGCCATGCTTGGCGAAGGAAGGTTCTCCTTGTTTACCGCGCCCCATATCATTGTCTTCCCCGGCATTGCCATCATGCTAACTGTCCTGGGCTTCAACTTGCTGGGAGATGGCCTACGCGACGCTTTGGACCCCCGCCTGCGCATCAGTTAAGCCTATGAGGGTTAAAGGGGAGAACGAATTGTGATGCTGTCGGTGAGATATTTTGCGCTGGACAGTCTGTTGATTATTTGCCTCTCCGTTATAGTCGTGGTGAGCCTCTCGCTTCCATGTTCCCATCTGATTGATGCCTTCCTGGACCGTTATTACCCCCCTCCTCCACCACAGGTGGCCTCGGCTATACCTGACGAAAATGGCTGGCACCTTGACCGCGAGAGCGAGCACTTCACTTTCTATACCCAGTCTGGCCAGCGTATACCCGATTGGGCGGTGGAGCTAAACGAGATCACTTACGCAAAGGTGGCCAGGCTCCTCCCAGTAACGAGAGTGACCAAGGTCAAATACTACAAATACCGCTCCCAAGCTGATTTGCAGCGGGTGTTTGGTCGCCCCAGGAAAGGTTATGCTGATCAAACAGATGAGGGTGGTGCCGTACACTCTGTTTACAGTTGCCATCCCCACGAGGTGATCCACGTCCTTACCTACCCTATAGGGCGACCGCCAGCCCTTTTTGAAGAAGGTGTAGCTGTGGCCTACGATTGGCGGTTTGCTGTGGAGGAAGGAGATGTCCATGCTCTGGCTCGAGGCAAACTTATGCGCCAGAAACTGATTCCCTTGCCTTCTATTCTGACCACCAGAGACTTTCAGGTTCACGATAGCACCGCTGCCTATGTCGTTGCTGGCTCTTTTGTCAAATACCTGGTGGATACTTATGGCCCAGACAAGATGCGATCTCTGTTCACAGTGCCCAGGTACAGTGATGTTCAGGAGATAGAAACGGCCTTTCAGGCAATCTACGGCCAGTCCCTTTCCGAGATTGAGAGCGAATGGCAGGCCTTCCTCCGGGCCTGGCGCCCGCCGGAGAGGCCATCATGGGAGGAAAAGCGCTCTCTTTTGCTCTTTGGTGGCTCATCGTTGATCTTGCTTTTGTTGGGGGGGATAGCCTTTAGTTCTGTGGTGGACGGGGTCTTTGGGAGGCTGTCGGCAGTCATTGTTGGCTTGAGGGAAGGGAAATAGTGGGTTTCCATCCTGGAGAATTCTCCCAGGTTTTTGACATCTCGGCTTTTTATGCTATACTATTATAATCACTTTGAGTGACCTCAGTTTTCTGGGGCCATGCGAAGGAGGTGGTAACATTCGATAAAAGGAGTGGCTGTGAAAGCTAGTTCGTTCACTAAATGTTAGGAGGAGAGATACAATGAAAGTCTTGAAAGTTCTGAGTTTGGGGGTTGTAGTGACCCTGCTTTTAGTCAGTTGCGCTCCGGCAGCGACACCGTGCCCAACATGCCCGCCAACTCCACAATGCCCGCCGACTGGACCGGTGAAGGATTTAGGCGGTCGAGAGGTCCGCATCGCAGTGGAGAACGCCTACCCGCCCTTCAACGTGATAGACGAGGCGACTGGTGAGGGAGTGGGATGGGACTACGACGTTGGGCGCGCTATCTGCCAAAAGCTCAACTGCAAGCCGGTGTTCGTGGAAGCGGCCTGGGAGGGCATATTTGAGGCCATGGCGGCGGGTGAGTATGACGTGGCCTTTGACGGCATCACCCTCACCCTGGCCCGAGGGTTGAGGGTTGACTTTGGAGACCCCTACGTCCAGTACGGCCAGGTGATCCTGGTCCGAGCTGATGAGGCCCGGCCGGCGCTTGCGGACGAGGAGAGCCTGGTGGCCTCGAAGTTGACCGTCGGCACCCAGATCGGGACCACCAATGAGATGACCGGCATCAAGCTCGTCGGCGAGGAGAGGGTGAAGAGCTTCGACACCTTCGACATGCCCGTTGTGGCCCTGATGGCCGGCGATGTGGATTCCGTCATCATTGATGAGGTCGCAGCCGTTGGCTTCATAGGCGCGAACCCTGGCAAACTGAAGATCGCCTTCAGCGTGACCAGTGGCGAGCTCCTGGCCTTCCCCTTCCCACCCCTAAGCGATCTTGTCGAGCCCTTTAACTGGGCCATGCAGGAGCTCTTCGCCGATGGCACGATAGATGAGATCTGCACGAAGTGGCTCCTTCGGCCCTGCTCACCAAAAGCGGAGTAGATCGGGGGAGATACCCCAGAGAGGTCAGGCTGCGGGGTGCCTCTGACGCCCCGCAGCCTGCTATATCTTATACTTTTCGAATTTCCCGCTGGCTTCATGAGGAGTGCCAATGGCTATCACGAGCGAAGTCGAGAGGTCTCAGCCTAAGCTGATCCCTTGTACAAAAAAACTGACGCAATTGCCCTGGTGGGCCTTGATCATCCTGTTGTTAGGAGTGCTTATCGTCTATTTCCTCTTCACGTCCCCTACCTATAAGGATGCCTTCTCCTTCCTTCGCGCAGGTGTTCGGCTCACTATCCTGGTGAGCCTCATCTCCTTCGGCCTGTCCCTGATTCTGGGGCTTATCGCTGGGCTGGGACGGGTCTCGAAGAATGTGGCCTACTATACCGTCTCTTCCTTCTACGTCGAGGTTGTTCGGGGGATCCCCCTCCTGGTCCTGCTCATCTACTTCGCTTACGTGGTGACTCCCCTCGCTCTCCAGTTCCTGAACTGGTTGGGCGCGGCGATGCTCAAGAACCTGACCATCGGTCCTCTGATGGGCCTGGCTCACTCCCTGGCCGATCTCAACATCCAGAACGTGGATATGATGGCCAGGGCGATTGTGGGGCTGGCCTTCGCCTACGGCGCTTTCGAGGCGGAGGTGTTCCGGGCAGGGATTGAATCCATCGAGAGAGGGCAAATGGAGG
>Ga0233423_10000928_pt1 | contig 14973 bp, 10 predicted proteins | sample Watercolumn_Mata_FD_180713 | JGI IMG/M metagenome (GOLD analysis project Ga0233423, IMG submission 180713) | Freshwater microbial communities from Lake Matano, South Sulawesi, Indonesia - Watercolumn_Matano_2014_112_MG | ecosystem: Environmental > Aquatic > Freshwater > Lake | place: Indonesia...
ATCAGTTTTGCCCTCGTTTGCCTGGGATAAATAATCTCATCAATGTACCCAAACTCTGCAGCTTTATATGGATTAGCAAAGGTATTCTGATAATCGTTTATTGCTTTCTTTCTGTCAGAAGCTGTTTTGAGTTTATTTCTGAATATTATGTTTACTGCACCCTCTGATCCCATTACAGCAATTTCTGCAGTAGGATATGCTAAGTTTACATCGGCTCCCAGATGCTTGGAAGCCATGACACAATAAGCTCCACCGTATGATTTGCGTGTAATAACGGTAATTTTTGGAACGGTGGCTTCTGAAAAAGCATACAAAAGCTTGGCTCCATGCTTTATTATACCACCATATTCCTGCAAGGTGCCAGGAAGAAAACCCGGAACATCTTCAAAAACTACCAGTGGTATATTGAAAGCATCGCAAAACCTTACGAAACGGGCTCCTTTAATTGAAGAATTGATATCGAGCACTCCTGCCAGGACAGCCGGCTGATTGGCTACAATGCCAACAGGTTTGCCTCCCAGTCGCGCAAAACCGATGATAATGTTCTTAGCATAATGTGGCTGTACCTCAAGAAAATTATGGTCATCAATGACACTTTCTATCAACAAGGTCATATCATAAGGCTTATTAGGGTCATCAGGTATCAGCGACTGTAGCTTTTCATCTTCACGATGGGGATCATCGGTGCATACCCTGACAGGCGGATCCTCCATATTGTTGGATGGCAGAAAACCCATTAGTTCCCTTAGCAACATCATACATTGCAGATCATCTTCTGCAACAAAATGTGCAACACCACTTTTTGAATTATGGGTCATAGCACCTCCCAGTTCATTCATGGTGACATCTTCATGGGTGACAGCTTTTATGACATCCGGACCAGTAACGAACATATAACTCGTCTTCTGAACCATCATGATAAAATCTGTCAGAGCAGGAGAATAGACTGCACCGCCGGCACAGGGTCCAAGGATTGCAGAAATTTGAGGAACTACACCTGAAGATTGGACATTAAGATGAAAAATATCAGCATATCCTGCCAGGCTCTGGACTCCTTCCTGTATTCTTGCGCCACCTGAGTCATTTAATCCAATTATTGGTGCACCCATTTTCAAAGCCAGTTGTTGTACTTTGAGAATCTTGTCTGCGTTTGCACGGCTCAGTGTACCGCCAAAAACTGTAAAATCCTGTGCAAATACATAAACCAGGCGCTCACTGATCTTTCCATATCCTGAAACCACGCCATCACCAGCAATAATATTTTCCTCCATGTTGAAATCCCTGCATCGATGTATCACCAGCTTGTCAAGCTCCACAAATGTTCCGGGATCAAGAAGGGCATCAATACGTTCCCGGGCAGTCTTTTTGCAGTTTAAATGCTGTTTCTCGATTCGTTCCATTCCTCCTCCAAGCTCAGCAGCATTGTTTTTCTCTTCAAATTCCAGGTACTTTTTTTCTAAAGGTGCGTTCATAAGAATCTGTTATATTGTTTGAGAAATAATAATCAGAATGAAGTTATCCTCATTCAATGGTGATCAGGGGCTGATGACCCTCTACGGTATCTCCCTCACTGACATGAATTTCTTGAATGATCCCGGCTTTTCCGGATTTGTATTCACTTTCCATTTTCATAGCAGAAACGATGATTACCGTTTGTCCCTGTTCTACTTTTTCTCCTGCCTTGACGGTAATCTTGACAATTTTTCCAGGCATAGGTGAGGAAATAACATTTCCTTCCTCACCAAGGAGATTCTTGTTACGGCTCAGTAGGTAACGAGTTTCTGCATCAAGGATCTCGATTTCAAATGATCTGTAGAGGGTGTTCACATTATACTTCTTTGCATGCTCTCCTTCAATTAACTCAACGGTATATGACTTACCGTTAAGAAGTATTGAGTATACGCCTTCTTCAACCATAACTGCATCAAGGGTATACAGCTTACCATCAACCACCACTTCAATATGATTCTTATCCTTTTTGACCAGTTCAACATTTGAAGTTCGGTCATTCAGACGGATCTCTAAAGAGGTCATAAAAACAGGATTATTAATTATTGATAGGGATTACATACGAAGAATGCCTTTTTTCCTTCCAAAGCTTTTCCAGGGTGAGCTGCCATTCGTCTGGGAGCCCAGTTTGTGAGGCTGCAATTTGTTAAGTTTATTTGTATAATCAAGGAAGGCTGCAATAATAGCAACGTCTTCGCATTCACAATCACATTTTTTATTATTATTCAGCAAATTATCCTGGTTTTTTTCAATGAAATGAGTATCATAGATTCCTTCAACGAAATCTTTGGTCTCCATGATACTCTTCAGGAAATTAATGGATGTTTTCACCCCGGTGATCTTGTACTCATACAAAGCCCTACGCATCCTGTTTATTGCATCAATCCTGCTCTGTCCCCATACAACCAGCTTGGAAATCATCGGATCGTAATAAATAGGTATAGTATAACCTTCATAAACATATCCGTCAGACCTTATCCCGAAACCTGTAGGTTCGGTAATGTGCTTGATCTTTCCGGGGGAAGGCATGAAATTATTTTCAGGATCCTCTGCATAGATCCTGCATTCGATAGCATGTCCGCTCTGGATAATTTCTTCCTGTTTCCATCTAAGCTTGTTTCCTTCAGCGATCTTAATCTGTTCCTTGACCAGATCTATGCCAACAACCATTTCAGTTATCGGGTGTTCGACCTGAAGTCTGGTGTTCATTTCAAGGAAGTAATAATTGCGTTCACCGTCAACAAGAAATTCAATAGTTCCGGCTCCCTCGTAATTTACAGCTTTAGCTGCTTTCACTGCGGCTTCCCCCATTTTCTGCCTGAGCTCCTTTGTCAGGAAGGGAGAAGGCGTTTCTTCAACAACTTTCTGATGTCTTCTTTGAATGGAACATTCCCGTTCATACAAGTGTATGGTATCTCCGAATTTGTCAGCTAATATCTGGAATTCAATATGATGCGGATTATCAATATATTTCTCGATATAGACTGAATCATCCCCAAAAGCCGCCATAGCTTCTGATCGGGCAGCCCGCAGGGCAGACATGATTTTTGATTTATCTGCGACCAGGCGCATCCCCTTACCTCCACCTCCAGCCGAAGCTTTAATCATAACCGGTAAACCGATTTTATTTATGATAGCTATCGCAGTATTCTCATCAGATAACTTTTCCTTGGTGCCAGGGACTACAGGAACGCCTGCGTCGATCATTGTTTCCCGGGCAGTGATCTTATCACCCATGGTGGATATTGCATGGGGTGAAGGTCCAATGAAATTAATTCCTGCTTTTCCGCAAAGCCTTGCAAATTCAGCATTTTCAGAAAGAAATCCATAACCGGGGTGTATAGCATCAGCCTTTGATTTTTTTGCAGCCTTAATGATTTTATCCATTACAAGGTAGCTTTCATTAGAAGGGGAGGGACCGATAAAATAGGCCTCATCTGCATACCTGACATGTAAGGATGTCCGGTCTGCCTCAGAGAATACAGCAACCGTCCTGATATCCATTTCCCTGCATGTTCTCATAACCCGAACGGCAATTTCACCCCGATTGGCGACCAGCACTTTTTTGATCATAAGTATGTTTTAAAACACACCGCAAAGTTTATAAAAAAAAACAATATGGCATGAAATAACCATTAAATTAGTCCGAATAGGTATTTTACGAATAATATGGAGATCATAAAAAAAATATTATTTCTTACCATTTGGATAATACTTTCTGTGAAATCGAATCAGATTGCATCTGGGCAATTAATTGAAGCAGAAAAGGATACATTGAGCAACCATGGATTGTTTATCACTAGTGCATTATTGGAGCTGAAACTCGATTTCGATTTTGATTCGGTATTCAGTGATATCGGAGATTTTCCTTCCTATCATAAGGCAATACTAACCTATACAGATAGTCTGAGTCATCAGGTCAGATTAAATATTGAAATAAGAACAAGGGGAAGCTTCCGGAAAGAATCAGTCAATTGCAATTTCCCTCCACTTAGACTGAGGTTTACAAAGGAGGAAAGCGTAAATACTATATTTCAGGGATTGAAAACAGTTGACATGGTAACACATTGCCAGAATGACCTTAAGGAATATGAACAATATCTGTTGCAGGAATATTTGATTTACAGGTGCTTTAATATCCTTACGGAAATGAGTTTCAGGGTCAGACTTCTCAGAGTCACTTATTCAGATACTCAAACTGAGGGCAGAACAATTGAGAAGTTCAGTTTTTTGATTGAGGATCGTGATGCAATGGCGGAGAGAAATAGTGGAACTATCCTGAATACTTCAATTGCCAATCCGGCACGGGTCGATCAGGATCAGTTCACATTGGTATCTTTTTTCGAATACATGATTATTAATTCTGACTGGTCCTTGCCAATAATGCATAATATCGAAGTTATATCAACAGATTACTTTGAAGCGCCATACCCTGTTCCATATGATTTTGACTGGTCCGCTGTTATAAATATACCTTATATGGTGCCCGGGATAGGTAATAAAGCAGAAGAATTAAAAGTCAGGGAGTATAAAGGAGCCTGCAGGTCTAATAAAGAATTTCGCGAAATAGTTGACCTGTACAATGAAAAAAGAATGGAAATTTACCAGCTTTACCTTGATTTTGAACAACTTGAAGATTCTTATAAGCAGCTTATTTTTATAGATTACAACGATTTCTATTCAATTATCAACGACCGGGAATTATTCCGTTCCTCTATCAGGGAGCACTGCATTAAGTACAAGTGAAAATATTAACTTATCAACAACAGCATATAATTTGATAAACCATTCTTCTTCTAAAGTCACTTGATATTTAATGTTGGTTAATCTGGCATAAACATCTGCGAATAGATTTTTCTGCTGGCCTCAATCAGTCGAATACCTCTATGATGGATTACGCTAACAGGTTATTATTCAATAACATGTAGCTGTCAGCAATTAAGTATCGGAACAGTTGTTAATATCTGACTTTTCAGATTTTAAAAAACAATCTACCTTTGCGCAACTTTAAATTATAATTATTCTAAATAAGAATGAGATTTGTTGTTGTTCAGATCATTATAATATTGATATTATTTTTTCTTGGTATAGGATCGATTTTCTCTGATAGAGGTGAAAGGGAAAAGAAGGATTTGGATGTACTCCATGAACATGCATTTAACAGAAGACTCAGCAATAATCTTTCGGATTTTGAATATTCATCCTCTGTAGACAGGGTTGTTTCTGCTTTTATAAAAAGGTGGGGTGTAAAGGGTGCTTCAGTTGCTGTTACCAAGGATGGGAAGCTGGTTTATGCAAAAGGATTTGGATATGCAGATCTTGAATCCGGACATGAGATGGAACCCGGGAATGTATTCAGGATTGCCTCCTTATCAAAACTGGTGACAGCTGTGGCTATCATGCAATTAGTGGAGCAAGGTAAACTTAATCTGGAGGATAAAGTCTTCGGTCCTACAGGGATACTCAGCCAACCACAATATCTTACTTATGCTGATGCGGCAGTTGAACAAATAACAATCAGACATCTGCTTACGCACAAAGCAGGTTGGTCCCGAAGAGGTGGTGATATTATGTTCATGCCACATGTTGTAGCAAGAAGGATGAAAAAGTCATTGCCTGTTGATAATGAAACCATTATCAGGTGTGCCTTAACCTATAAGCTGAATTATAAGCCAGGTATGCGCTACAGTTATTCAAATCTCGGGTATTCCATACTTGGTGAAGTAATTGGGAAAGTCACAGGAATGAAATATGAAGATTATGTTGAACTTTATATATTTCAACCATTGGGGATTACAGATATTTATCTTGGACAAAGCTTTAAGGATATACAGCATTCCAACGAAGTAACATACTATGTTCCATCCGGTAGCCAACAAATACTTACATATGACAGTTTTGATGATTTTACAGACAGGGTGTATGGTGGTGCAGATATCCAGACTCTCGGTGCAGCAGGGGGATGGGTTGCATCCCCGGCAGAGTTCCTCAAACTTGTAACTGCAGTTGATGCATTTGATACGAGACCTGAAATTTTAAGTGAAGAATCAATCAATATTATGACAGACAGTAAAAACAATGGTAAGGAAATGTTTGGGTGGAAAGGTTCTGATGGCAGAGGGAACTGGTGGAGGACAGGTACTCTTTCCGGTTCCTCAGCATTGCTTGTACGACAGCAGAACGGCATCTGCTGGATGATGGCCATTAATACAACTACCGCAAAAACATCCCGGATTCACAGGGAAGCTTCCAGGATGATGTTCCAGGTCATAAATTCAATACCTGAATGGCCTGATCGTGACCTTTTCCTTTACAAATAGCCTTATATTTGTCTGATATAAATAAATCATAAAATGGCTCAATTTGAACTGCTGATGCCCAAATTGGGAGAAAGTATCGAGGTGGCAACGATAACAAAATGGTTTGTGAAGGTTGGAGACATAGTAAACGATGATGATATTTTGCTTGAAATAGCCACTGATAAGGTTGATTCAGAGATTCCCAGTCCGGTATCTGGTAGAATTATTAAAATTTTATATAACCAGGATGAGAGTGTTCCTGTTCAAACAGTAATTGCCATTATTGATACTGAAGGTGGTGTGGCAGAACCAGTTTCACAGGAAAAGGATTCTGCAACAGCAGATGTTGGGAAACAAAAAAAGGAGGAGTCTGTTCAGGAAGAAAGTACGGTTCAAAGTACTGATCAGGAAAAAGCCAGGGAAGAGTCTTCCGGCAGGTACTATTCTCCACTGGTAAGAAGAATTGCCAATCAGGAAGGTCTTACCCATTCTGACCTGGCATCAATGGAAGGTACTGGTATCAATAGCAGGGTCAGAAAGCAGGATATACTGAATTATCTCAAAAATCGTCATACAGAACATTCCAGGAGAACAGCGGACAGTACCCCGTTATCTGAACAAACTGTAACTGCAGTACCAACAGCATTACCACCAAAGCCCAAGATATCAGTCTCTATTTCCGCCGGCGATGAAATAATCGAAATGGACAGGATGAGAAAGCTTATTGCAGAGCATATGATCATGTCCAAGCAGATTTCTGCCCACGTGACCAATATGCTCGAAGCAGATGTTACGGAAATAGTATTATGGAGAAACAGGATTAAGGACGAATTTCAGAAGCGGGAAAAAGAAAAAATAACCTATCTTCCTGTGTTCCTGGAAGCGACAATTAAAGCCCTAAAAGATTTTCCAATGATCAATGCATCAGTTGATCATGACAGGATAATACTCAGAAAAAGGATCAATCTTGGAATAGCAGTTGCCCTGCCTTCAGGAAATCTTATAGTACCAGTCATCAAAGATGCAGACCAGTATAACCTGCTGGGCCTTACCAAAGCCTTGAATAAGCTGGCAGATAATGCGCGTAACAACAAACTTGGACCAGATGATATTCAGGGCGGAACCTTTACCATAACAAATTTCGGGACTTTCAGGAATGTCATGGGAACCCCAATTATTAACCAGCCACAGGTAGCTATCCTGGCTATAGGAACCATTGAAAAGAAGCCTGCAGTAATTGAAACTTCTACTGGTGATATAATTGGTATCAGACACAAAATGTTTGCATCTCTTACCTATGATCACCGGATTATTGACGGTGCCTATGGAGGTGCATTTCTGAGAAAACTGGCTGATTATCTTGAAGGTTTCGATGGATCACGAAACATATAAAAGGAACTTTCATTTTAAGCGTTTGTGGGATGAAACAAAAACAAAGGAAATATCATATTAAAACCACCGAAAAGGAAATTCTTGAGAAATGGTTCAGGCTGATGGTTCTTGGCCGTGTCCTTGATGACAGGGCACCAAATTACCTGAAACAGGCTATCGGATGGTCGTACCATGCCCCGTACGCCGGGCATGATGGTATTCAGCTTGCTATAGGACAAGTTTTTGACAGGGAACATGACCACCTGTTCCCTTATTACAGGGATATGCTGACCACGATTTCTGCAGGACTCACAGCAGAAGAGATCATCCTGAACGGTATATCTAAAGACCAGGATGTTGCAGGTGGTGGAAGACACATGTCCAATCATTTTGCAAAACCATCCTGGAACATACACAACGTTTCGTCCTGCACAGGGAATCATACGCTGCATGCAGTTGGTGTTGCCCGGGCAATTAAAAAGTACAAAACTGTTGGAGTGTCAATATCTTCGCAGGGTGAATCATCAGTCTCAGAAGGATATGTTTATGAGGCAGTTAATGGCGCTTCAAATGAAAGACTGCCGGTGATTTTTGTATTTCAGGATAATGGTTATGGTATCTCTGTTCCTAAAAGTGATCAAACCGCAAGAAGGAAAGTTGCTGATAACTTTGGTAATTTTAAATACCTGAAAATCATGCATTGCAACGGAAAAGATGTCTTTGATTCCATGAATACCATGTATGAAGCCAGGGAATATGTAAGGGAGCATGAGCATCCTGTGATCGTTCATGCTAATTGTGTCAGGATACATTCTCATTCCAATTCAGACAGGCATGAATTATACAGGGATGATTATGAGTTGAATTATGTCAGGGAATATGATCCCCTGGCAAAATACCGCCGGTTGCTGCTAAGATATAACCGATTCACGGAAGAAGAGCTGGTTAAAATTGAAGAGGAATGCAAAGAAAATGTGAAGACTGCTCATAAAACAGCTATGGCAGCTGATAATCCATCACCGGATACCATTCATGACTTTGTATTTCCACCCGCATATGTCTCCGAAAAATATCCTGAAGGTCTGCATGATTACAAAGGCGAACCGATCAGGCTGATAGAAGCATTGAATGAGACCTTAAAAACCGAATTCAGGCTTAATCCGGATACCTTCCTCTGGGGACAGGATGTTGCACATAAGGAGAAGGGAGGGGTTTTTAATGTAACCAAAGGGATGCAGCAGGAATTCGGTAAGGAAAGAATATTTAATGCTCCGATAGCTGAAGATTTTATTGTTGGCACGGCAAATGGGATGAGCCGGTTCCACAGTAAAATAAGAATTGTGGTTGAAGGAGCTGAATTTGCAGATTATTTCTGGCCTGCCATGGAACAGTTCGTTGAAAGTACGCATGAATATTGGAGGACAAAAGGTCAATATGTCCCCAATGTAACCATAAGGCTTGCATCAGGCGGTTTTATTGGTGGAGGATTGTACCATTCACAATCTATTGAAGGTGCCCTTTCGACTTTTCCGGGTGTAAGGATAGTATACCCATCATTCGCTGATGATGCTGCCGGCTTGTTGCGGACATGTTTACGGTCACAGGGATTAACTGTATTTATGGAACCCAAAGCATTGTACAATTCGCCCAGGGCTGCCACACCTGTACCTCCTGATTTCGAAGTACCTTTCGGCAAAGCACGTATCAGGAGAGAAGGTGATGACCTTACAATCATAACCTATGGCAATACAACGCATATGTGTCTGGAAGCAGCAGAAAAGTTGTACAAGGAAGATAGTGTCCATGCAGAGATCATTGATATCAGGTCTCTCATACCACTCGATAAGGAAACAATACTCGGTTCCGTTAAAAAGACAGGAAAAGCTCTGGTTGTTCATGAAGATAAAGTACATTCCGGATTCGGTGCTGAAATAACCTCGGTAATTATGGAAGAAGCTTTTGAGTATCTCGACGGTCCTGTCAGGAGAATCGGATCAACTTTTACGCCAGTAGGCTTTAACAGGATTCTGGAAGGTGCTATACTTCCCAGTACCGAGAAAATTTATAAAGCTGCCAGGGAACTCCTGGCATACTAAAAGAGTTTAAGGTTCCTGGTTCCAAGTTCCAGGCTTTGTTCTGTACGCTGGGGGTGTGACGACCAGAATGCATAGGGCCAATTACTTACTCACTGCCCGCCATTCACCACCCCCGATCCCGGGTACCCGGGAAGGGGGCAGGCGACTCACTTTCTTCTAATCCCGACTCACGACTCACCACTCACGATTCACTCTTAATATATGTGTTATGAAAAAAACAGGTGTATTCTACAGCTTCAATACCGTAAAAACGGCCAAGATAGCAGAGAAAATTAAAGAAGTTTTTGGGGAGGCTGATGTCGACCTGGTTAATGTTGAACAAACCAGTGCTGACCAGTTTCTTTCTTATGATAATATAATTTGCGGTACTTCAACATGGTTTGATGGGGAATTACCGAATTACTGGGATGAATTTATTCCTGATCTTGAAGATATGGATCTAAGCAACAAAACCGTTGCTGTATTCGGACTTGGCGATCAGAAAGGTTATCCGGAGAATTTTCTGGATGGAGTGGGTATTCTTGGGGATATTTTGAAGGAATCTGGTGCCAGACTGGTAGGATTTACTTCAATTGAAGGATATACTTTTGAAAATTCACTGGCTCTTATAAACAACCAGTTTGCAGGACTGGCAATAGACTTTGAAAATCAGGCAAACTTAAATCAGGACAGGATATCCCGCTGGGTAGAACAATTAAAAAGTGAATTTAACTGATATTTCGCCGTTTATCACTCAGCCGTTCAAAACAGTCCGCACAGAATTTGAATTCATGAATTTTCCCGGATCGAATTATTGATATGTTTTATGGCATATCTCAGATTTATTTCTTTCTTTTGTATTTCATATTCAATGAATGGGGCTCTCATTTATGCCATATTACCTTTCATTCCCGCGCAAACGGGAGCGACTTTTAATCTGAAAATGAGCGATAGTATTTACATTCCCTTCCTGAAACCAGTCGGGGAGGACTAATAAATATTTACAATGGCTACAGAAAAAGTTTACATTTTTGATACAACTTTAAGGGATGGGGAACAGGTTCCAGGTTGTCAACTGAATACAATTGAAAAGATTGAAGTTGCAAAGGCTCTGGACAGCCTGGGAGTGGATATTATTGAAGCAGGTTTTCCTATCTCCAGTCCGGGTGATTTTCAATCAGTAACAGAAATATCCAAAACAGTCACGCGACCTGTGATCTGTGCACTGACCAGAGCTGTGAAAAAAGATATTGAAGTTGCAGCCGAAGCCCTTAAATATGCCAGTAATCCAAGAATTCACACAGGAATAGGAACTTCCTATTATCATATTAATTTCAAGTTGAATTCAACACAGGAAAAAATCATTGAAAGGGCAGTTGAAGCGGTAAAATATGCGAAGAAGTATGTTGAAGATATCGAATTTTATGCTGAAGATGCAGGAAGAACAGAAAATGAATACCTGGCAAAGGTAATAGAAGCTGTTATCAAAGCTGGCGCCACTGTTGTAAACATTCCGGACACTACAGGCTATACATTGCCATATGAATTCGGTGAAAAAATAAAATATCTTGCTGAGCATGTCAAAGGGATTCATAAGGCAGTTATATCCACTCATTGTCATAATGATTTAGGAATGGCTACTGCCAACACAATTTCTGGAGTGCTCAATGGTGCCCGCCAGGTAGAAGTAACCATGAATGGAATAGGGGAAAGAGCTGGTAATACTTCTCTGGAAGAGGTCGTGATGATAGTAAAAAGCAGAAAAAACATGAATGTATTTACCGACATTAATACGAAGAAGATTTTTCAAACTTCACGGTTAGTGTCGACACTCATGAGAATGCCTGTACAGCCCAATAAAGCAATAGTAGGGCGGAATGCGTTTGCACATTCCTCAGGTATACATCAGGATGGAGTATTAAAGAAACGGGAGAATTATGAAATCATTAATCCTAAGTCAGTAGGTATTAGTGAATCATCAATTATCCTGACGGCCCGTAGTGGCAGAGCGGCACTTAAACACAGGCTTGGTAAACTTGGTTTCAAATTGACACAGGAAAAACTGGATCATCTTTATGAGGAGTTCCTGAATCTGGCTGATAAGAAGAAGGAGATTACTGATGAAGACCTTCTGGTACTGGTTGGTAAGGAGGAACGCGGACCAAGAAGTATCGAACTTGTAACATTACAGGTACTTTGTGGCAGTGGTACCCTGCCAACGGCAACTGTTGAATTGAAGATTGGAGGAATTGTACATTCGGAAACTGCCCAGGGAAATGGGCCGATAGATGCTTCATTTTCAGCGGTCAGGAAAATAGTGAAGAAAAGAGTACGACTGGAAGAATTTCTCATCCAGGCCATAACCCGTGGAAGTGATGATATTGGTAAGGTTCACGTTCAGGTACAGCATAAAGGGAATATTTATTATGGTTTCTCAGCCAACACGGATATAATTACTGCTTCAGTTGAAGCATTTATCGATGCTCTGGCTCAGCTTGTTTAAATATGAAGAAAATGGCTCTTACACTTTTTGATAAAATCTGGAATGCCCATGTAGTAGAATCCATTCCAGGCGGCCCCGACGTGCTTTATATTGACAGACACTTTATACACGAAGTGACTAGTCCCCAGGCATTCACAGGGCTTGAAAGGAGAGGGCTCTCCGTTTTCAGACCTGAAAAAGTAATAGCAACACCGGATCACAATGTCCCTACAATTGATCAGCATAAAGAAATCAAAGATAAATTGTCCAGGATCCAGGTTGCCCGTCTCAGAGAGAATTGTAGTAAGCACCGTATTACTATGTACGACTTAAACCATCCTTTCCATGGTATTGTGCATATTATTGGACCTGAACTGGGAATAACCCAGCCGGGACAAACAATTGTATGCGGTGATAGTCATACCGCTACCCATGGTGCTTTCGGAACCATCGCTTTCGGTATTGGAACCAGTGAAGTTGAAATGGTTCTTGCCACTCAGTGCATGCTTCAATACAAACCTAAGAAAATGCATATTGTGGTAAATGGTACCATGCAACCTGGAGTTGTTTCAAAAGACATTATCCTGCATATTATATCCAGGCTGACAGCCGGAGGAGGTAATGGTTATTTCATTGAATTTGCCGGCAATACAATAGAACAACTATCCATGGAAGCCAGAATGACCGTTTGTAACATGAGTATTGAAATGGGGGCCAGGGGTGGGCTTATAGGGCCAGATGAAATTACCTGCAGTTATCTCAAGGGGAAAACATTTGCTCCCAAAGGAGATGATTATAAGAAATCAATAGAAACGTGGAATTTGTTGTATTCTGACCAGGATGCAGTTTTTGATATGGAATATACTTTCAGGGCTGAAGAAATAGAACCAATGATTACCTATGGGACTAATCCTGGTATGGGAATAGGTATCAGCGGAACTATACCTTCAAATCCGGGTGAAGAAAAGTCACTTCAGTATATGGGACTTACCCCGGGAGAGAAATTAATGGGAAAAAAAATAAATTATATATTCATCGGTAGCTGTACGAACGCCAGGATAGAGGATTTCAGGCAGGTAGCAGGAGTAGTCAGGGGTAGAAAAAAAGCAAGTCATGTGAGGGTATTCCTCGTGCCTGGCTCCAAGCAGGTTGAAAATCAGATTGCCGAAGAAGGTTTGCTGGAAGTATTTGAAAAGGCTGGCTTTGAAGTAAGACAACCCGGCTGTAGTGCCTGCCTTGGAATGAATGAAGATAAAGTTCCACCTGAAGAATATTGCCTGTCCACCTCTAACAGGAATTTTGAGGGCAGGCAGGGGCCCGGTGCACGCACATTGCTGTCAAGTCCGATGACGGCTGCAGCTTCTGCCATTACAGGAGAAATCACGGATGTAAGGAATCTTTTATAAACCGATTATGGAGAAATTTATTACACTCTTATCCACAGCAGTGCCGCTTCCTGTGGATAATATTGATACTGACCAGATTATTCCTGCCAGATTCCTGAAAGCAGTTGACCGTTCAGGCTTTGGTGAAAATCTCTTTCGTGACTGGAGGTTTGATGGATCAGGAGCACCCAAAAAGGATTTTATTCTTAATAATCCGTCCTGGTTGGGAAAGATACTTGTTGCAGGAGAGAACTTTGGTTCAGGATCAAGCCGGGAACATGCAGCATGGGCACTTTTTGACTACGGTTTTCGTGTGATTATCGCCCGCAGTTTTGCAGATATTTTCCGGAATAATGCCCTGAACAACGGATTACTTGTAGTAGAAGTACCTGCACCATTCCTTGCTGAGTTGCATGACTGCATCCTGAAAGATCCCCAGACCCTTATTCAGGTTGATCTTGGCAATCAGACTGTTACAAACAGGAAAACAAGTAATACGGTGTCCTTCGAAATCAATCCATTTAAAAAGAATTGCCTGGAGAAAGGTTTTAATGATATTGATTATCTGCTTAGTATCAGGGATAAGATAGAGAAATTTGAAAGAATGAAAGATTAAAATAATGAGCAGGAAGATAGAGATAATGGATACCACCCTGAGGGATGGAGAGCAAACCACAGGTGTGTCATTCAATGCAGCAGAGAAACTGAATCTTGCCAAGCTACTGCTCGAAGAGGTAAAGGTTGACAGGATTGAGGTTGCTTCTGCACGGGTATCTGAGGGTGAGTTTGCTGCAGTGAAAAAAATAGCATCCTGGGCTGAAAAGGAAGGATTTATTGACAAAATAGAAGTACTTGCATTCATCGATGGTGACCTGTCACTGAACTGGATCAGGGAAGGCGGGGTAAAGGTGGTGAACCTGTTATGCAAAGGGTCATTAAAGCATGTCTCTGAACAACTACGCAAAAAACCTGATGAACATCTGAAAGATATTTGTAACTCAATTGATCTGGCCGCCAGGCTTGGGATGGTGGTTAACATTTACTTAGAGGATTGGTCAAACGGTATGATTCACTCAAGGGATTATGTTTATTTTATGGCTGATGGTCTTAAGGATCAGCATATTAAAAGACTTATGCTGCCAGACACCCTGGGAATTCTTAACCAGGACCAGGTTTATGAGCTCTGCCGGATGATGCTGGAACGTTATCCTTCTTTGCATATTGATTTCCATGCACATAATGATTATGACCTGGCTGTAGGAAATGTATTTGCAGCAGTGAGGGCAGGGGTGCACGGGATTCATACTACTGTCAACGGATTAGGGGAGAGGGCTGGTAATGTTCCTCTATCC
>Ga0233423_10000929_pt1 | contig 14972 bp, 12 predicted proteins | sample Watercolumn_Mata_FD_180713 | JGI IMG/M metagenome (GOLD analysis project Ga0233423, IMG submission 180713) | Freshwater microbial communities from Lake Matano, South Sulawesi, Indonesia - Watercolumn_Matano_2014_112_MG | ecosystem: Environmental > Aquatic > Freshwater > Lake | place: Indonesia...
TCCAGGTTCTTCCCGCCCGGCCATTCATCCCGCGAGAAGAACATGGGACAGTTCTCAATGGCGATTTTGACGCCCTGCTCTTCTGCGAATTTCACGATGGGCGGCCAGACCTGTTTGAACCTGGGCCAGTTTTCTTCCACGGTCTTGGTCCAGTCGCGGCCGATGAAGGTATTGACCACCCCGATCCCGAGCAGTTTCGCGGCCTTGATCACTTCCTTCAGATGGTCCGTGTACACCTTCCCTTCCTGGGGATCCGGCGCAAGCGGATTGGGATAATAACCGAGGCCGCTGATCTCAACGCCGGACTTCTTGACCTGGTCCTTGATCCTGGCCGCCTGATCATGGCTGAGGCCTGTCACATCGATGTGGGTGACGCCCGCGTAGCGTCTCTCCGCCTTCCCCTTGGGCCAGCACATGAGTTCCACGCAGGAAAACCCGTTTTGGGACGCGAATTTCAACACCTCGTCCAGGGAAAGATCCGGCAATATCGCGCTGACGAATCCGAGTTTCATGATGACCTCCTAAAAATGAATGACGAATGATAAATGAAATAATGGTTTTTTCCGGCAAAGCGGAGGATATGAAAGCTTCCCGCTGCAGGCCCGCCGCCCTTTAAGCAGGGAATAGTCCCTATTTCTGATTGAAGCTCTCCGCCGGAAGCTGCGGCGTAAGCGCTCGTCATCCGATTCAAACCTTTACCCATTTGTTTGTCTTGTGGCTTTTCAGGATCGCCTCGCAGAGCAGGATTTCCTGATGCCCTTCCTCAAACGTGGGGAAAGGCGGCCGGGCCTTGAAGTTCCCCTTTGCAATATAGGAATAGAAAGCCTTGAAGCTCTGCTTGAACGTATCCCCGTACCCTTCATTATGCCCGCCGGGATAAGTGATATAGGTGCGGGCGTCTTCGGAGAGAAGGCCCGGGTCGCGGTGCAGCCTTTCGTTGGCCTTATCGCGGTACCCGATCCAGATGTCGTTGGGTGTTTCGCTGTTCCAGTAGAGCGCCGCCTTGGAACCGGATATCTCGTACCGAAGGCAGTTCTTGCGGCCCGCCGTGATCTGCGAAACCCAGAGGCTGCCCTTGGCGCCGTTGTCGAAGCGGAGCATCATGCCGCCCGCATCCTCGGTCTTGATCTTGACGGAATCGGTGTCCTGGATTTTCTGCACCTTTCCGGAGAATGTCTCGACCTCCCCCTTGGGTCTTCTCCGCACGGGATGCACGGTCTGCAGGTCCGCGCACAGGGATACGACTTTTGCCCCCGTGATGGTCTGCATGAGATCGAGCCAATGCGTGCCGATGTCCGCGATGGCCCGCAAGGCCCCTCCCTCCTCGGCAAGCACCCGCCAGTTGTAATCCGTCGGATAAAGCAGCCAGTCCTGGACATAACTGCCCACCACGGAGTAGACCTGGCCCAGTTCCCCGGCCAGGACGCGTTTTTTCGCCTCGATGTTCAGGGGATAGAAGCGGAGATTGTAGTTCACGCAGGCCGCCCGCCCGCTTTTTTTCGCCAGTTTGACCAGGTCCCCGGATTCCCGGGAATTCATGGCCAGCGGTTTTTCGCAGAGCACATGCTTGCCTGCCTGGAGGAGGTCTCGCGTCATGGGATAATGGAGCTTGTTCGGCGTGGTCACATGCACGACCTTCACGCTTTCATCCTCCAGGATTTCCCTGAAGGACCGGTATGCCCTTGGAAGGGCGAGATTTTTGGCGGCCCGCCCGGATTCCTCCTGCGAAACACCGAGGATGCCTGCGATGGGGATGCCGAGGCGCCTGAGCCCTTCCGTGTGGGCGGGCCCCATGAAACCGGCGCCGACAATGGCAGCTGTCAAGTGATGCATGTCTTGCTCCTTTCTATGGGATTTCGGTCGATTTCTCTGAATCTGACAGCGAGCGCATTCCCCGGGGCTTGCCCCGGGGTAAGCAAGCGAAAGTAAATGGCTTCTTCCTTACAGGTCGAAGATTCCCCACTGCGCGCTGCCGGGGAGCTTCAATCTTTCGTAGAAACATCGCCGGCCGTCTTCCTGTTGCCGTGCTGCGCCGGAAGGATCCGGGAGCGGGGCATCTCTTCAGGATCGGCTGGATCCGGTCAGTATCCCTGGTCTGATCGCCCGGCCGGGATGTCCGCACCCCCGAGGCCGAAACGCTTTTTTGCCTCCTCGAGTATGGCCTGCGTGGCAGTTGCTCCGGCGCGCGTCGCTCCCAGAGCCTTCACCAGGAGAAGGTCGTCCAGCGTCCGGATTCCGCCTGCTGCCTTGACCTGAACAGCAGGGGAACAGTGGCTGCGCATCAGCTTCAAATCCGCAGCCGTGGCTCCCTGGTAAGAATACTTGCCGTCCGCGCCGCGCACGAATCCGTATCCGGTGGATGTCTTGACGAATTCCACGCCGAGATGGCTGCAGATTTCACACAGCTTGACCTTGAGGCCATTGTCGGCCAAAAAATCGTTTTCGAAAATGACCTTGAGAATCGCATGATGGCTGTGGCAGGCATCGAGCACGGCCTTGATCTCGCCTTCGATGTAATCCCAATCCTTTCCCAGCACCTTGCCGATGTTCACCACCATGTCTATTTCCGTCGCCCCGTCCCTGCAGGCCTGTTCGGTCTCGAAAACCTTGACTTTCACGCAGGAGTTGCCGTGCGGGAATCCGATGACCGTTCCGACGAGCACGTCGGAGCCCTTGAGCCATCCGGCCGCCGCCTTGACTGCATACGGCTTGATGCACACGGAAGCGGTATGGTACTTCCTGGCCAGCTCGCATCCGGCCTGGAGGTCTTCGTCCGTCATGGTGGGATGGAGCAGGGAGTGGTCGATCATCTTGGCCAATTCGGTGATTCTGTCCATTCGGTCTCCTTTTCAATACGGAATTCGTTGAATCTGACAGCGAGCGCATTCCCCGGGGCTTGCCCCGGGGTAAGCGAGCGAATACAAATGTCTTTTTCTTTACAGATCGAAGATTCCCCGCCGCTTGCGGCGGGGAGCTTCAATCTGACGGCGAGCGCATTCCCCGCTGCTTGCCGCGGGGCCTGCCCCGGGCTTTGACCCGGGGTAAGCGAACGGATCCCGGCGTCTTTCACCCTGAGGATCGAAGATTCCCCGGCAGCTCGCGGCGGGGAACTTCCATGCGCCGTGTTCGGACACCGAAGCGGCTCCCGGATCGATATGCAGGGCTTCGGTGAAACCGTTTACCGTCCATGTTTTTGATCCCGCCATTTGAGCACCCGCAGGCATCTCAGCGTATTCCACCTGCTGGGCTTGCCCGGTTTTTCCATTTCAAAGAAGGTTCTGCCGGGATGGCGGTTCTGAAGGGGCCATCTGCCATCCCTCATCCTCCTGGACTCCAGCAGTCGGACTGCGTCTTCGAACCGTCCGTCCCATGCGGATCCCACGGACTGCGCATAGTCCAGCCCGCGCAGAACGTCGTAATGCCAGCGCGGGGGGAAGGAAAAGCGGGTCATGCGTTCGTCCACGATCTTTCCCGTGCGGTGGGATTTGAACAGTCTGTGCTGCAGAAGAAATTCCATCCCCCGCTGCTGTGAGCGGGCCCATTTCCTGTCCGTTGGACGAAACCGGGTCCGGTAGTCCCGCAGTCCTTCGAGAGCGATGATCGTGGTGTGGAAGGATCCGTGCACCGCTCCCTGGGGCTGAAGGCAGTTCCATCCGCCGTCCGGCATCTGTTCGGAGAGCAGGTGCTTTGCAATCCTGTGGATGCGCTCGTCTTCAAGGCCGAAGCGGGAGGACAGGGAAAGGACCATGCCCGTGAGACAGGTTTCGCTTTGCCTGCTGCCTTTTGCCAGGTTGATCCCTTCGTCCGGGCAAAAACCTTTTTCCAGGAGCATTCCGCAGGCCCGGGCCACGGCTGCATTCGCCTCCATTCCGAAGTCCCTGAGCTGGAGAAGGGTGTAGGTGGTGGAGGTCCATTTGGGCGAATACAATCCGCCGGCCCAAGTGCCTTCCGGATCCTGGAGGTCCAGGAGCCTTTTCCCCCATCCGGACGACGCAATGGCATCGCGTTCCCGTTGCACCGCTTTTTCATCCGCGCCCGCCAGGTCCCGCAGCGTCTGGTAACGGATGGCCGGATCGCCGGAGAGAAGCCAGGAAAGTACCTTCTGGAAATTTTCCGTTCCCGGAATATCCAATGGTCTGACCTTTCGGTTTTAAAACAAGTCCTTCAAGCCGATGGATGCCGTGTACAGGGTTCCGACGCCGGAGAGATGGTATGCCACGCGCAGCGCCTCGGCTATCTCGGCCGGAGTCGCCCCCTCCTTCATGGCTGCCGCAGCGAGGCTCCGGACCCCGTTCTCCGCGCCGTGCGCCGCGTCAAAGGCCATGGCGATGAGCAGCTTGATCTTTCTCGGCAGCGCGCCGTCCCCGTAGATCAATCCATCGGAGTCCTTCAAATGCTTGAACATCTCCGGATCGATCTTAGCCAGTGTCGTCAAGGGATTTTCCATCAGGGGCCACCTCCCCGGTATGGGTGATTTTTTTTTGATGAGGATCCATCCGGTCCTTGAACCGGCAGCGAGCGAAAAACAATACCTTTTTTATTTGAACAGCCTTCTTACTTCTTCATCCTCCTGATTTTCTTCAATCAGGTAGGCTTCAATGTTGTCATTGACCGTTGTCAATTGGAGTTCCGTCTGTTGATAAGTATGGATTTTCTTTGATTGGCTTTGTTCGGAGATCAGGTCCAGCATTTTCTTTTTATATTCCGTATCGGCATTCCCCAGAAGATGCTCCCCTTTGCTTTCGAGGATGTAAACCAGTTCGAGTTTACCGGAATCGTTTTTCCTGGCTGCGATGAAATCAGGCCTGATCCTGTACTGCTGCCATCCCTGAATGGCGTACCATGGTTTTCTCCCCTTGTTTCGGAACCACCAGAGGATTTTTTGCTGCTTGTCGATAAGATCTCCGACTTTTTGTTCAAGCCTGTTCATCGCAGTGATGTCGACATCTTCAAAAAGATAACATCGATAAGGAACGGGAAGGCCGCCAACCGTAATCTCTTCGGATTGCGGAATCCGATAGCCTAGTGATTCGTTGTTGGAGACGGCCAGAACGATGCGGTTGCCGCGCAAATACTCAAGGAATATCTCCTCCTCCTGTCTTGATTTTTCGTCATGGAGGAATTGTACAAGCATGGACACGATGAATCCGAAATGATCCCTGAGTTTGTCCGCGCCCATTTTGGAACGAACTGCATCAAGGCTGCGTATGGCGCATTTTCTCGCAAGGAAGGGATTCTCGATGATTTCAGCGAACCGGCGGGTCATGTATTCTATGCTGATCTGGGCGTCATCAGATGACCGCAGAGTTTCTTCCCTGAATACGGTTTTACTCGACTCGTCCAGAGTGATCGCAAATGGATGTCTGTTTCTGTTTTCTTCGCTGAGGGAATTGAGGATGCGGCTGAAATGCTCCGAAGAGGTTGCGAATCGATCAAATTTCAGAAAAGGCTTGATGTCGTTTTCATATAAAAATTTTCGTTTTTTGTCTCCGCTTTCGATCATGACCCAGACCGGCAGGTAAAAGGCAGACGAGTACTTCTTGAATTCTTTCCGGATTTTAACTGTTTTCGATGCATGGATTCGTTCATCCCCGGAGATCTTCACACCGGCAATCAAGTCTTCAAGGCCCTCGTTTCTGAATCCGACGACGACCTTATCCAGCATTTCGCGGGTCTGGCCTCTGGAATAATACACATAGCTTTCGTCGAGTTCCTTGATCCCGGTTTTTCTCGCGTTCGGCTGCCTCAGGATGCGGCCGACCAGTTGCGTGATGCCCGTGTCCGAGCCGACATTGGGGATGACTCCGAGCAGATAGGCGAACGAACAATCCCATCCCTCGCGGAGCGCTTCCTTGGTGATGATGTAACGGACAGGACATTCGGCGTCGAAAAGATCGACATCTTCTATGTCGTTCTGCGAGCTCGTCTTGATCGCGACTTCATCCGGATTCACTTCAAGCTGGATCAAATAGTCCTTGACATCGAGACTGTGAACCCTGTCTTTTCCGCGCTGGTCTTTTCCCGTAGCCTCGACCTGAACGAGCGCCATGGGCCGGATATGAACGCCGCTTGCGCGCCTGAAGGCTGCGGCTTTCTTTTCCAGCGATTCACGTCTTTCCTTTATTTCACGGACCATGGATTTCCAGTCGTTTTCCCTTCTGCTCACAGGAGGAATGATGTGCATGTCGAGCTTGACCATCTCCTCTTCCTTCAGCTCCAGACCCGTTATGGAGACGATGACGTTCATGTCTTTCTTCGGAGTAGCGGAAAGTCCGAGCACCATTTCGGGATTCAGTTGATCGATGGTGTTCCTGGCGGTATCGGAAAAAACCTTGTGGATTTCGTCTATGATGATGAAGGGACTGGAAACGCGTATGGCGTTCCCGAGGCTGGTTTTGATCAGCGGAAATATGGAATCCTCCGAAGACAACCGGTCCAGGTTCGGAAAACGCTTCAGCAGTTCTTCGTGAAGGTCGTTGCGGTTGTCCGCGGGGAAAAAGCTCTCATAACCTCCGGAATCCTGAAAAACCTTGAGAGCTTCTTTCCCGGTCACGCGGCTGATGGACTGAATCATGACGAAAAGGATGACGAGGTTTTCCTCGATCTCCTGCATGGCCAGTCGCTGGCCCTTCTCGAGTATCAGGGTCTTATTGCCGCTGCACTGGTCCAGGAGTTGTCGCAGTGGATTGGCCTTGTCCCGGAGCCTCTTGACCGTCTGAGAGTAAATCGTTTCTGTGGGCACGATCCAGACGACAAGACCGGTTCGCTTGCGGGCGAAAAGATTCTGGTATTCCCGTATGGCCTCCACGGCAAGTAAAGTCTTTCCGCCGCCGGTCGGGACCTTCATGACGATACGCGGATAAGGATTGCCCAGTCCGTTGAAGGTGCGGTCTACATAACCTCTGGATTGCTTTCGAAAGGTGTTTTCAACCCAATTGCCGATTGCACCCTTCGATTGATCCGGAAGGTATTTTTGGGCTGTCTCAAATTCGGTTCGTGTTTCCCTGGCGTACCGGAAGAACTGTTGCAGGGTGTTGACGACTTTGATTTGGTAGTTTTTCAGGAACATGATGATCCGGGTCATTCGATGGAAACGGCCGTGCGCTTGATCTCCGCGAGTATGCTGGCCGGTTCGCAGGATTCGTATTCGTCGCTCAGGATGCAGAACGGCTCTATCTTCACGTCGATCGAGTGCGCGATCCGCCATAAATGAAGGCCTGCGGAATAAAGATCCGTTGTCTTGGAGGAGTCAAGCACCACTCCGATGTCGATATCGCTTTCCTTATCCGGATGGCCTGCGGCGTAGGAGCCGTACAGGAACATCTTGCGGATGGGGAGCTCGGAACGGGTCCGAGCGTAAAACAGGCGGGCCTTTTTCATTGCGCTGTTTAGAGCAGACTTTTTAACCATGTGAAAAGGGCCTCCGTATCTTTCAGCAAAGTCCGGGCGACCGGTCGGGTCAGTTTGGATCTTTTTTGTTCATGCCGGATTCCTCCGGAACAGACTATAGGGAATTCCCACAAATTCGATATTATTGGATTCAAGATATTCCTCATCGAGAAAGCACGCCGGCGCGTATATGATCAGTTTGTGCTTTGGATGCGCCTTGATGACTGCCTCGGCCAAGGGCAGGTTCAGGGCCAGGCGGGTCAAGGTTTCGTAGTCCTGCCTGTAAACGAGGTAGATGGCGGATTTTTTATGTGCGCCTACAAAATAGGTCTTTTCGTTGATGCCTTTTTCGTCCGGCAGATATTCCCCTGTGCACAGGTAATAAATATATTTGGCGAATTGCTTGTAGGTGGGCAGGACGCCTGAAAGCATGCTCTCCGGATCGATCGGATCTCCGACTCTGAGATATTTGAATCCGCTGTCATATCCGTATTTCTCAATGGCTCGTTTCACTCTTTCTCGCGTGATGTCCCGGCAGATGTTCTTTTTCGGCTCCTTTTCCGTCGCCTCAGTCATTTGGACCAGAATGCATTTCCGGTTCCCGCCGTCCTCCTTGTTCAGATCCATCACCGCATGCATGGTCGTGCCGGACCCGGCGAAGGAGTCGAGGATGAGAGAATTTTTGATAGTAAAAATTTGGATAAGAGAATTAATGAGTCGAACTGGTTTTGGATTATCAAATATAATATTTATTGACTTAATTTCCTCGGATGCCTCTTGATTTGATCCAAAATCTTCGTGATTCCAAAAATTATGTGCGCATTGACCTTCCAGTTCTCTTTCAAATTTATAATACTTCTTTCGAGGATATCCATCTCCTTTTCTTGGCCAATAAATTCTTCCCTCTTTTAAATATTGTTTGTATGTATTTTCAGTGCCCAACCATTCTTCATCTAAAATTTTCCCGCTGGGTGTTTTTATTGAGTATTTAGTACCAGTTTGCCCAGAACCGGATTTCCATGGTTTTGAAGCCCATTCACCTTTTGGATCATTATCTGGATTAGAGAAATCACCTGTCAATGGAAGTCCATTAAATGTCCCTTTGTCTTTTAATAATTCTAAATCTTTAGCATAAATTACTATGAATTCTGCCACTTTGCTTATAGCCTTGCTTTTATCATTTGGTTGGTTATGTCTTCTCCGCCAACATATTATTTCTTCCTTGTTTTGCTCACCAAATATTTCATCCATTATTCGTAACAAACAACCCAACTCGATATCATCAATACTGATACAGATTACTCCATCATCTGACAATACATCTCGAAGTATTTTCAGTCTCGGCACCATCATGCACAGCCACTTATCATGCCTCGTCAAATCGTCCTTGCCGACTTCCTTGCCGAGCCATTCCCTGACCAGAGGGCTGTTCACCTTGTCGTTGTAAACCCATCCCTCGTTGCCTGTGTTGTACGGCGGGTCGATGTAGATGCATTTCACTTTCCCGGCGTATTGGGGCAGAAGGGCTTTCAACGCAAGCAGATTGTCGCCCTCAATGATCAGGTTTCCTTCCCCCTTCTTGGACTGGAACCCGAGCTTCGGATCCTCCTCCAGCGTATGGTAAGGAACCGATAGATGATGATTCCAGATGATGTTTTTGCCTTTAAATTGTAAAGTGGGCATGATTGAATCTCAAGTGATGGTTTATAAAAAATGTTTGTCAAGAAATTCAGAAGGCGTCATGATTTCAATCCCGCGGAAACGACGGACGTCGAGCAAATGCCGGTCTCCGGTGATGATGAAGTCCGCTTCAAAGGCAAGGGCGCATTCCAGAACGGCATTGTCGTCCGCATCCCCGACGATGCCGTTGACCGTTTCCTCCGGTACAACCCTTTCAAAAACCGCTTGCAGGGAATCCAGCGCGGCTGTCACATATTCTTTCGAAACGTCGAACTTTCTGCGGCCCAGGACATTTCTGATTTCGACCGATAAAGCGTTGGAAATCCCACCAAGAATTTCTTTACGTATCACCCCGTTCAGGATTATTCGGGGTTTTCCGCCGAAAAGAAGAGCTGATATCACGCAATTCGTGTCGAGAACGACCCGTATCATGACGGTTTCCGTTTCTCTTTTCGATAGGCGTGTATTTCATCAATGATGTCCTGTTCACTTATCTTCTTCCCCTTCATGTGCCGGTCCGCGATGCGGAACAAATCATCCCAGCGTTTTCGGCGCTCGATATACATGCGGGAGGCCTCGCGGATCAGTTCCGAGCGGGAGCGGGATTCATTCCTGGCCACCCGATCGATCTGGTCCAGAAGTCTTTTATCGAATGAGATATTCACGGTGCTGGTAGGCATGGATGACTCCTTTTCATTGCCGGAAGAAAGTACATACAAAATTTGTATATGTCAAGGAAAAAGGAGATACAAAACGTCCACTTCTTCGGGGGACCGTCTTCATCCATTGGATCTGAGAAGAAGGTAACCTTCCGACGGGAGGTTGCCTTCTTCCCAGATAAAATAAAAATGGTCCACAATCCGACCTGATCGACTGCAGACCATGAACCGGGGACATCAGCAGGCTCATCCCATGAGTACGGCCACTTCATTCTTGTCCGCCATCTTCCGGATGGGTATTAAATTGTCATCCAATTTTTCGCCGTTCAGCGCGATGCTTTTCACGCCCTTCTGCGCTCCATCCGGATTTTCGATCTGTATGTCGAGCGATTTCCCCCTGAAGAGACGCCGGATGGAAAACGATTTCCAGCCTGACGGGATGCACGGATCGATCCTCAATCCATTGATTTCAGGTTTGATGCCCAGAATGTACTGCGTGATCGCCCAGTAAGTCCAGGACGCGGACCCGGACAGCCAGGGGATGCGTGACACACCGTGTTTGGGGCTGTCCTTTGAATGCGTCGACTGGCAGAGCACGTACGGTTCGATTTCCCGGATGTCCGCCTTCCTGTTGTACGCAGCGGGGAGGTAGGCGCGGAGATATTCATACGCCCGGTCCCCGTGTCCGAGCATGGCCTCCGCCATCACGGCCCAGCCCTGCGTGTGCACGAAGATCCCGGCGTTCTCCTTGGTGCCGGGGTTCATGAGCGCGGCGCGCACGATGTTGAAATCCGTTTCGGAATAGGGGGGGTCGCAGAGCGCGAGCCCGTAGGAGGTCGCCAGCCTCTCGCCGACCCTGAGCATGCAAACATCGGCCTGTTCCGGAGTGGCTGCGCCCGAGATCACGGCCCAGGCCTGGGGGTTGAGATAGATCTGTCCTTCTTCGGACTGGCTGGAACCGAATTTCATGCCGTCATAGCGGTAGCCGCGCATGAACCATTCGCCGTCCCAGGCATGCTTCTGAATGGATTCATCGAGCCTTCCGAGGATCGGCTCCGCCCAGGCCGACTCTTCCGGCCTTGCGAGAAGTCCCGCAATCTCCATGTATGTCTTCAGGGCGTACCGGAGCTGCATGGCCACGAACACGGATTCGCCGTTGTGCCCGAAGCGCAGGCAGTCGTTCCAGTCCGCTCGGAGGCCGCATGGGAGGCCGTGGGAGCCGGACCGGTCGAGGCTGAACCGGATGGCCCGTTTCAGGTGGCCGAGCACCGTGTCTTCTCCCCGGTCCGAGTAGGGGAGGACTTTGTCGTAGAACGCAAGGTCGCCGCTTTCGTTCACATACGCAGGGACCGCATTGAACAGCCAGAGGGAGTCGTCCGAGCGGTACTCCTCTTCCTTCGGTGCGGGCTCCTGTCCGGGCTTGTGTCCGAACGGCATGACGCAGGGCATGGCCCCGCCGGTGGAAACCTGCCCGGTGATCATCAGTTCAAGCCGCTTTTTGGCCTCCTGCGGGATGGCGTGCATGACGCCGAGAAAATCCTGGACCGTGTCGCGGAATCCAAGGCCGTCGCGGTCGATGCCCGAGTAGATCAGGCTTGCGGCGCGCGACCAGGCGTAGGTGATCAGGCAGTTGTATATGCCCCATGTGTTGATCGTGGCATTGAGTTCCGGATCCGGCGTTTTCGCGGAAAATCCTTGAAGCTTGGAGTGCCAGTGCGCTTTCAGCTCAGCGAGTTCCTGGTCCGCTTTCGAGGGGTCCGAGAATTCTTCAACGGCCCGTTTGCCCTCCCCTTCAGCCCGCCCGATGCCTGCGATCACGAGGAATTCCCTTGTCTCGCCCGGGTTTAATGTGAATTTGACCTGCAGGGATCCGCACGGATTGTCTCCGTATCCGAGGCTGCCCGAGCATTTCCCTTTTTCGACGGCCATGGGATTTGCGTAGGTGCGGTACGGACCGAGAAAAGCCTCCCGGTCCGTGTCGAACCCGCAAACCTTCGCGCCCGCGACCGCCTGGAAGGTGTGGCGGCCCTGATCCTTCTCCTTGAAATGGTCCGGCATTTCAGGTATGTTCACGTTGGTGCCGTGGTCGATGATGCCGCCCACCACTTTCATCAGGGCCGTGTACTGGACATACTGGATGTTGAGCAGATCGTCGATGGCGCTCCAGTTGCCCGCGTATTCCAGGTAGGTGAATGCGGACAGCGTTTTCTTCTTCCGCGCCGTGTTGGTCACTCGGACTTTCCAGATCTCGAATGTCCTGCCGAGCGGGACGAAATATGTGGCTTCGGACTCGATGCCCCGGTATTTCGAGGTGATGACCGTGTAGGCCGTGCCGTGCCTGCACACGGATTCAAATTCATCCAGCGGCTTCCCGACCGGCTGCCAGGATGCGGACCAGAAATCCCTGGATTCATGGTCGTGGAAGTAAAGGTACCGGCCCGGCTGGTCCATGGGAACGGAGTTGAAGCGGAAGCGGATGAAGCGTCCAAGCCCGCCGGACTTGTAGAACCCGTACCCGCCCGCGTTGTTCGTGATGATGGCGCCGTATTCCGTGGATCCGAGGTAGTTGCTCCAGGCCTTGGGCGTGTCGGGCCGGGTGATCACGTATTCCCTGTTCTTTTCGTCGAAGCGGCCGTATTGCATGATAACTCACCTTTAATATAAATAAGGAACGATCGGAAGACGATCTCAGAATTCAGATATCAGATTAACGATCTCAGATTTCCCCTAACCCCGATAAAGGATTTATCAATTCGGTCTTGCTGTATCGAGTTTCCGATTGGTGGTTGTTTAGGCCGGCACTCTGCGCTTGTATGTTTGAATCTGATAGCGAGCGCATTCCCCGCGGCTTGCCGCGGGGTAAGCGAGCGCATCCAAATGTCTTTTTCTTTACAGATCGAAGATTCCCCGCCGCTTGCGGCGGGGAGCTTCAATAAAATCTTTGGATGATTCCGCAGATTGCGCCTCACCATAATTCAGTGCGCTGGAAGTGCTCGATCGAACCAATTGAGCCGACAGTACGGATCCTCCCTGCGTTCTTGGAAGAGCCTCACTGAGCCGAAGGATCTGTCCCGCGAAGTCGATCAGGCGATTTTCAAATTCTTCACGGTTCATGAACCTGAATCGTCAAGTTAGTTAGATGGCAGTATCGCGATCTTTCGTTCGGCATTGTCTCGGTCTGAGATCTGCAATCTGCAATCGTTAATCTGAGATCCGTTTCTTTACGCTTCCCCCGCCTTCTTTCTCCTCGCCCTCAATTCCGACGTGATCTCTTCGACTTTTTTGTCGTTGAGCGGATAGAGGCAGAGGAGGATGATGGCAAGCACGCCGAGGGCTGCCGGGATCAGGCTGAACAACAGGACAAGCCCCTTCAGGCTTTCGGTGGTCTGCTCCTGGTTCGCGGCGAATCCGACCTGGGACATCAGGGTCAGGGCGACGAACGCTCCGAGCGCCCAGCCGAACTTCTGCGACATGGTCGAGGCGGAGAACACGAGGCCCGTGGCCCTGCGGCCGCGCTTCCATTCCGCGTAGTCGGCCGAGTCCGCGTACATGGCCCAGAGCAGGACGGAAAGCGGCCCGCCGGTCACGGATCCCGTGATCTGGAAGAGGAATATCAGGGCAAGCTGTTTCGCGCTCAGGAAATAGAAGACGGCCGTGCTGGCGATCGCGATCACGAACAGGATGAAGAAAGCCCGTTTCTTGCCGACCTTCCTGGCAAACCAGCTCACGATCAGCACGCCGATCAAGGAGGAAATCTGGCCGATGGTGTTGAACGCGGAAACGAGCGTCTCGAAAGGATAGGATTTAGGGTTCATGAGGGGGAGGGAGAGGGTCTGCGTGCCGATCACGTACTTGAAATAATGCGTGGTCACGCTGCTGCGCACGGCCACGAACAGGATGAATGTGATGGTCGTGGCCAGAAGGATGAGCCAGGGCTTGTTAGTCACCAGCTCGTACAGGTCCTTTTTGATCGACGATTTCTGTTCCTTGGGCGGCTGGACGCGTTCCTTCGTGCCCCGGAAGGCGATCAGGAAAAACAGGATCGCCGCAATGCCGTAGATGATGAAGGACATCTGCCAGCCCTTGGGTTCGTTTCCCCTGCCGAACGCCTTGACCATGGGCAGCAGGGTGGCGGACACGATGATGCCGGCCGCGAAGGCGAAGAGGAACTTGACCGAGGAAACAGTGGTGCGCTCATTGGAATCCGGGGAGATCACGCCGAGCAGCGCCGTGTAGGGGATGTTGATCGCGGTGTACATCATCATCATGGCGTTGAACGTCACGTAGGCCCAGATCAGCTTCCCGGTGGGCCCGAAATGGGGAACCGTGAAGGTGAAGACGCCGATGACCGCGAAGGGCACGCAGAGCCAAAGGAGGAAGGGCCGGAAATGCCCCCAGCGCGTCTTGGTGCGGTCCGCAATGATGCCCATCATTGGATCGTTGATGCCGTCCCAGATCCGGCTGATGAGGAACAGGGTCGCCGCAGTCGCGGCCGGTATCATGAATACGTCCGTGTAGAAATAGGTGAAATAGAGCATGAAGGTCTGCCAGTACAACACGGACGCGAGATCTCCGAAACCGTAAGAGATTTTTTCCGTCAGTTTGAGCTTGCCCGCGGCAGTCTCTTTCATCACAGCCTCCTTCTGTTTTGCCCAGATGCATCCGGCCTTATCCGGCCGGCCTTATCCCATCTTCACTTCAATGCTGTTTTCGGATTTCAACCGATCGAACGGAATCAGGTTGCCTTCCAGCCTCCTGCCGTTCAGGATGATCTCCCGGACTCCCTTTTGTACGCCGTCTTTGTTGTCCACGGAGATGTCGAGGGATTGATTCCGGAAACGGCGGCGCACTTTAAATTCTTTCCATCCTGCGGGGATGCATGGGTCTATTCGCAGGCCTGCCGGTTCGGGCCTGATTCCGAGCAGGTACTGGGTTGCAGAAAAAAAGGACCAGGCCGCGGAGCCGGACAGCCAGGGAAGGCGGGAAGCCCCCTGCCTCGGGCTGTAACTGCTGTGCGTGGACTGGCAATAGACGTAAGGCTCGATTTCGCGCAGCTCCGCCCTTTCGTTGTATGCGGCTGGCATGGAGGCGCGGAATGTCGCGTAGGCGCGATTCCCGTTGCCGAGCATGGCGTCCGCGATCACAGCCCAGCCCTGCGTGTGGCAGAACACGGATCCGTTCTCCTTCATCCCCTTGTTGAACAGGGCCGCCTTCATCACGGAGATGTCAGTTTTCTCATAGGGC
>Ga0233423_10000930_pt1 | contig 14965 bp, 14 predicted proteins | sample Watercolumn_Mata_FD_180713 | JGI IMG/M metagenome (GOLD analysis project Ga0233423, IMG submission 180713) | Freshwater microbial communities from Lake Matano, South Sulawesi, Indonesia - Watercolumn_Matano_2014_112_MG | ecosystem: Environmental > Aquatic > Freshwater > Lake | place: Indonesia...
TCCCAAATCATTAACAACGCATAAATTTGCGCGAAGATCAGGGCGATTAGTAAGTAGGCCATTACCGCAGCAAAAATGGTATCCAGATGTATTCGTTGGCTCTGAAAAATAAACGAGAGGGTGGTGGCGACACAGCAAAGAAGCAGTAAAGTGATGGACCCGATCTCCAAAGCATACCACCAGGAGCGCAGTTCCGGGGCATAGCCCGACCCCGCCAAGAGAAAGAACAGGACTGCGGCGGCCCACAGGCCCCACAACAGCCCCCGGAGGCGAATTTTTTTACCGCTGGCCGATAGAGACACCAAAAGAGAGTTAAGGAAGAAGAGCTGGGCAAAGATTTTAAAAATGATGGTGTTGCCAAGTAACGATGAGACAATCAGCAAAAGAACCGTAAAAATGGTGAGCTGTAGGAAGCGCAATTCTTGGAGATGGGCAGGCATTTTAAAGAACATTGTTTCCTCAAACATTTTGATCGTTAAATCCAGTTAACTTCGGATCGAAGCCCCTTTCCCATCATTCCTTGGTTTTCTTGGGGCCGCATGGTAATTGGCGGCAAAACCCTTGGTGCTATTTCCCGGTATGGCTATCCGGGCCGGAAATCGGGATAGCTGCCCTCTGCGGCCTGTCGGATGTTTCCCAGCCGCCGCCTAAAGCCTTATAAAGCTGCACTATGGTGAGAAGCTGATCTCGTTGTACTGCGGCCAGGTCCAGTTGGGCGGTGAAGAGCTGGCGATCGGCGTCCAGGACCGCCAGGTAGGACTCAATGCCGCCCTTATAACGTAAGTTGGCCAGTTGGGAGTAATCCAGATAACTTTTAACCAGGGCCTCTTGCTCCTTGCGGAACTCACGGAACTCGGCATGCGCGATGAGACCGTCAGCCACCTCCCGGAAGGCCTGACGGACGGTGAACTGATAGAAAACCAGGGTCTGCTCTTTCAAAGCCTTGGTAGCCTGCAGATTGAAATAATTCCGGCCGCTGGTGAAGATAGGAAGCGTCACGGTGGGGCCGATGCTCCAAATCTTGGCCGGGCCGGTGAAGAGGTCGGACAAGGCGAGGCTCTGCCGACCGAAGAGACCCGTTAGGCTAATGCGGGGGAAGAACTCGGCCCGGGCAGCGCCGATACGATAATTGGCGGCCACCAGCACCTCTTCCGCTTGGCGGATGTCCGGCCGCCTTTCCAGAAGGTTGGAGGGCAGACCTGCTGGCACGGTGGCCCGCACGACCAGATTGGGGAGCGCTCTCCCCCGGGAAATGGGCTTTGGATTTATTCCCAAAAGGATGCAGATCTGGTTTTCCTTCTGGGCGATCTGGCGCCTTAGCTCCGGGATTTTTGCCCCTGCAGTGTGCACCAGGGCATCTACTTGGGCCACGTCCTGGCGGGACACCATGCCCCGCTCGAAGCGCATGACGACCAAGCGGCGGGAGGCCTCGTACAACTTCAGGGTAGCCTGGGAGATCTCCAACTGCTGGTCCAGGGTACGAAGCTCGAAATAAGCCTGGGCCACATCGGCCACCACGGTGGAGAAGACGGCCCGCCGGGCCCACTCGGTGGCGAAGAACTCGGCCCGGGCGGCCTCGGTTAAGCTTCGTAGCCGGCCGAACAGGTCAATCTCCCAAAAAAGATCTAGATTAAATTGGTTGATGTTGCCCGTGTGCGGCGCTCCGGGGGTCAGGGGGGGGAAACTCACCTGGGAAAGACGCTGCCGCTGGAAGAGATAGGTCCCACCCACCTGGGGGAGCCACAGCGACCGGCTGACGCCCACCAGGGCCCGAGCCTCGGCCACCCGGGCCGCAGCCAAGAGAACGTCGTAGTTTTGCGTAAGTGCGGTGCGGATGAGCCCCTGAAGCTCCCGGTCGTCGAAAATTTCCCACCAGGCGAGGTCAGCCAGGGTGTTGAGCTCCGCCTGAGGTTGTCCTTGAAGATTCTGGAAGCGGTATTCCGGGGGCACCTCACCGGGGGCGCGTTCGTATTTCGGCGCCAGGGTGCAGCCGGCCAAGAGCAGGATACCTAGAAGCATAAATGATCGTTTCATGAGGGCCCCCCTTCCTCCCGGCTGGCAATACCGGCGGCTGGCTCACCCTTTAAGGGCACGGCGTGTCTCATGAAAAGTTTTTCTGACAACTTCGTAATGGCATAATAGAGGGCGGGTACGAGGAACACTCCCAGCACCGTGGCTACCAGATAACCGGCAAAGACGGCGGTGCCCAGGGAGTTTCTAGCCAACGCCCCGGCGCCGGTAGCTACGACCAAAGGGATGTTCCCCAGGTTGGACGAAATCGCGGTCATCATGATGGGCCGGAAGCGCAAGCTGGATGCCGCGAACGCGGCATCGTACACTGACCGTCCTTCTTCATAGAGCTCTTTGGCGTATTCGACGACCAGAATCGCGTTTTTGGCGGACAGGCCGATGAGCATGAGCAGGCCGACCTGGACATAGACGTCGTTCACCAGCCCCCTCAGCCAGATGCCCAGGAAAGCGCCAAAGACCCCTAAAGGCACGGCCAGGAGAATGGAAAACGGGATGGACCAGCTTTCGTACTGGGCGGCCAAAAAGAGGAAGACGAAAAGCAAACCCAAGATGAAAATAACCGCCTGGGCCCCACCCGCCTGTTTTTCCTGAAAGGCGGTGCCGGTCCATTCGTAGCCAAACCCCTGGGGCAGGTTGGCGGCGGCCACCTGCTCCATGGCGGCCAGGGCCTGACCCGAACTGTAGCCCGGGGCGGCGGCGCCATTAATTTCCGCAGTACGGTACATGTTATACCGCTGGATGAGGTCGGGCCCGGTAGTGGACTTGATCTGCACCAAAGTTGTTATAGGGACCATGGCACCGTTTGAGTTGCGCATATAAATCTGCTTGAGGTTCTCCGGGCTGGCCCGAAACTCGGGTTCGGCCTGGAGCATCACCTTATAAGTGCGCCCGAAGAGATTAAAGTCATTTACTTGCAGACCTCCCAAATAAATCTGCAAGCTTTCGAAGACATCATTTATGGGGACTCCCAGGGTCTTGGCTTTATCCCGGTCCAAATCTAATTCGATCTGAGGCACCGTGGCTCGAAACCCGGTAAAAAGGTTAATCAACTCTGGACGCTGGGCCGCTGCGTTAATAAAGGTTCTGGCAGTTTGGTCCAGTTCCGCCGGGGTTCGGCCCCCCCGGTCCTGCAACTCGAACTGAAAGCCTCCAGCGCTGCCCAACCCGGGGATCGGCGGGGGCACAAAGACTATGGCCAGCGCTTCCGGATATGAGCCGAACTCTCGCCGGGTCTTGGCCATGATGGCAGCCAATTTTGTCTCCGGGGAACTCCTCTCCCCCCAAGGCTTGAGAATCACAATTAAAGTGGCATTATTGGACGTATAAGCGTTGGTCAGGATATTAAGACCGCCGAAAGTGACCACCTCTTTGACCCCCGGCAGACCCTGCAGAAATTTTTCTGCCCGGTTGGTAAGAGCCTCGGTGCGCTCCAGGGAGGCGCCATCCGGCAGATTAAGGGCCGCGTAAAAGTACCCCTGGTCCTCATCCGGGACAAAACTGGTGGGCAGGACTTTTAGAAGGCCTCCGCTTAAAACCACGAATATCAGCAGCATCACCAGCATCATCGCGGTTCGACGCAGAACGATTCCAATCACCTTGCTGTATCGCCCGGACAGCCCGTCAAAATAATGGTTGAAGCCGCGCAGAAATCTTCCTAAAAGCCCTCGTTTTTCCTCGCGAGGCTTGAGGATCATGGCGCAAAGGGATGGAGACAGGGTCAGGGCCAAGAAGGTAGAGATAAACATGGTCCCGGTCAGGGTCAAAGCAAACTGCCGGTAGAGCTGACCGGTGATGCCGCCCATGAAAGCCGCGGGCACAAAGACCGCGGCTTGCACCAGGGTGGAGGCGACCAGCGCTCCGGAGAGCTGTTCCATGGCGGTTTCCGCAGCCTTTTTGGGGTCCATGCCGCGACCGATATTAAGCTCGATGGCTTCCACCAGGACCACTGAGTCATCCACCACATTACCTACTGCCAATACCAGGGCGAACAGGGTGAGGGTATTGATGGAAAAGCCCAGGGGCACAAACAAGACAAAGGTGCCGAACAGGGCTACTGGCACTGTGGTCATGGGGATAAACGTTGGACGGAAGCTTCCTAAAAAAATAAAGATGACCAGGAGGACCAGGGCAATGGCTTCAAAGAGATTTTCCAACACCTCTTTGATGCCGACCCGCACAAAGGTGGTGTTGTCGAAAGAAATCTGGTAGGCGATGCCGGGGGGGAAGTCTGCCTTGAGTTGGTCCAAAAGGGCATAGAGCTTATTGGCGGTATCAATGGCATTGGCGCCGGGAAGCTGATACACAATAATGAGGGTGGCCGGCACCCCATTCAGACGGCCATAGCTGGTATAGGTCTTGGCGGCCAGCTCAGTGCGGGCCAGGTCCTTTACCCGCAGGATAGAGCCGTCCGGCAGGGAACGAATCACCATGTTCTCAAATTCTTCTTCTGTGGTGAGGCGCCCTTTTACCTTAACGGCATACTGGAACTCCACCCCTGCCTTGGCCGGCGGTTGTCCCAGGGCTCCGGCCGGTGCCAGCACATTCTGTTCTTTGATGACCTGGGCCATGTCGCTGGCCGTCAAGCCTTGCTTGGTGAGGCGGTCGGGGCGCACCCACAGGCGCATGGCATAGTCCCGCTGCCCCACGATCATGGTGCTGCCTACCCCGGAGGTTCGGGCGATGGCGTCCACCAAGTTGATGGAGGCGTAGTTGCTCAGGTAAGTGTCGTCATAAGTTCTGTCCGGCGAATAAAGGCTCACCACCAGCAGCATGTCCGGCGACTTCTTTTTTATGGAGATGCCGGCGGCCACCGCTTCGGGAGGCAGCTTGGGCGTAGCCTTGTTGACCCGGTTGTTGATATCCACGTTGGCCAGATCGAGATCGGTGCCCACCGCAAAGGTGCAAAGCAGGAGATAGCGCCCGTCGTTGCTGCTCTTGGAGGAGAAGTAGATCATATTTTCCGCGCCGTTGACTTCCGGTTCCACCACGGCGGCGATGGACTTCTCCACTTCCTCGGCGTTGGCGCCGGGATAATTAATTTCCACTTCCACCGTAGGCGGGGTGATCTGGGGGAATTGGGCCACAGGCAGGCTCGGAATGGACAATCCCCCGGCGATCATGATTACCAGGGCCAGAACGATGGCGAAGATGGGGCGGTTGATAAAAAATTTGGCCATGTCTTATCCTGCTTTTCTCTCTTCCGTCACGGGCTTATCGGTGGGATTGACCACCATGCCGGGACGGACCTTCTGGAGGCCTTCAACTACCACACGTTCACCCGGCTTTAACCCCTCCTTGATGATCACCAGATTCTGGAAGCGCTCTCCCAGGGTAACGGTGCGGAGAGCCACCTTGTTATCCGGCAGCACGACATAGACGACGGTAACCCCTTGCTGCTCCGTAACCGCTTTTTGAGGCACCAGGAGGGCGTCAGGCCGCTCCTCCAGGACCACCCGAATGCGCCCGAACAGCCCGGGGCGCAGCAGTTTGTCGGGATTGGGGAAATTTACGTAGATTTTCAGAGTGCCGGTGGTGAGGTCCAGGGCCCGGTCCACGAAACTGATCTTGCCTTTGTACGGGTAGATGGAGTTATCGGCCATGATCAATTCAAAAGGTTCGTCAGCCCTGCCCTCAGGATACTTTCTGACCAGTGAGAGGTAATCGGATTCGCTGAGGCTGAAGACGGCCCGCATGGGATCCCAGGAGGACAGGGTGGTCAAGAGGGTTTTATCCTTGGTGACCAGATTGCCCACCGTCACTTCTTCTTTGCCGATAGTGCCGGTGATGGGGGCGCGGATCTCGGTGAATTTCAGATCAAGCTCAGCCTTGGCCACCGCCGCCTTGCCTTTCTCGATGGAGGCCCGGTTATACTCCGCTTCCGCCTCGGCTTTGTCCAGATCCTGCTTGGGGGCGGCGTCCGCCGCTACCAGAGGCTTCAAGCGATCTACGTCTTTTACCGCTTTGCCCAGAGCCGCTTGGGCCTGGGCCAGTTGCCCCTTGGCGTCCTGGAACGCCGCTTTATAGGGCCGCTGGTCGATGAGGAAAAGCAATTGCCCGGCTTTGACGGCGCTGCCTTCTTTGAACGAAACCTTCTCCAGGAACCCCTCCACCCGGACTCTGATCTCCACGGTCTCCCGAGCCTCGGTGCGGGCCACGTATTCTGCGTAGATGGGAACCGTCTTCTGCTCTATCGTCGCTACCAGGACAGATGGGGGCGGGAGACCAGCCTTCTTCTCTCCACCTTTTTCCCCGGAGCCGCAGGCGATAATCAGGAGCAGGCCCAGGATCAAGCCGGGCAGATGATATTGGCTCGAAGACTTTCGGTATTGGGTTCCCGGTCGGTTCATGCAAACCCCTTTCACAGGCAAGAAACGAAGAATAATAAATTTGGCGAAGATATCTTCCTAACTCCTGTCCGTTTAACTCACATATTGCCAGATGTTCCACTGCGTCGCTCTGGATTTCGGTGGCAGCACCTTAGCCCAACCACCGCAGACTAGTATACTTGTTCAATAATCCTGTCAATAGGGATTACGCGGATCAAGGGGGCCTCTGGGATCGAGGACACCTCTGGGGTCTGCAATCCCGCGACGTCCAGGAACCCCAGGGCCGGGAGCCACATAATTCCGTGGAGTGGCTGCTACCCGTGCGCCACCATAACCAGGGCCCGATCCCACCGGACCACCTCCGATACCTGCGGCACCTCCCACACTTGGCCCCGTCCCGACACGACCACCGCCAACGCCTGCGGCGCCTCTTCGTTGAGCTCCAGCATCGGTTACCCAAAGACTGACCGTGGACAATCCACCGATCATCACCAAAGATATGAGGACAACGAGTGTTTTCGGCAGTGACCTCTTAAGCTTCATTTTCCGGTCAAACTCTTCCTGCCGTTTCTCGTTGAAGTCCCCGGGGATTTCGGCCAGGTTGAAGTCGACCCCATCCAACCTACTCAAGGCAAATATCCGGTACAGATCGCCGATACCATGATACTTGATGATGGTGCTCATGGCACGTTCGGTGATGCCTTTCAGACCGGCTTCGGTTATGCCCCACTCGGGCTTGGTCTTGCTGTTCCGGATGATGAATATCCGGACCGGCCGGGGCTTGGTTTCTTTGCCCAGCACTGCTTCCTTGACCGCCATCGGCCGGAAAGTGAACTCGTAAGTAATCACTTGAGCCGCTGCGCCCCCGTCTACGTGGACTTCGTCATACCTATTGCCGCCGGCTTCAACCTCTATGTAAATGGGCGGGAACATCACCGGAATGGCCGCCGAGGCCAGTAAAATCCGACGGAACAGTTTGTAGGCCTCCGGGGTGCCAATGGCTGCAATGGCTCCCATGTCCCAGACCGTGAGGCGCTGGGTGTCCAGGTTGGTGGTGCCCACAAATAAACGGCGACCTTTCTGATGCTCCGCGGCGATATCCCAGAGCATTTTGTCATCCATGTACTTTGGCCGTGACCTGGAGGGTGGTCTTATTTTCCATGACATCCGGCGCACCGTGAAAACCAACATGGTCAACGCGGGTGTTGACCATGTGCACCGGAACCTGATGTTAGGATATAGCCTGAAAGGAATGGATGTCCATTACATGGCGCCTTCCGAAGATGACCTGGTCCTAGCCATGGCCCGATACACGGCCTGGCTGGATGGCCAAATGCAAAGTGTTGACCAAGACGTTGACCAAGAAGGCAAAAATAGCTGATCGACAAAGCTTAACTATTTGGTATTACTGGCGCGCCTGGCAGGATTCGAACCTGCGACCAGCGGATTAGAAGTCCGCTGCTCTGTCCACTGAGCTACAGGCGCGGTCTTTTTAATTTACCTCATTTATGCGCCGGGAGCAACAAAGGGGGCGGCTTTTAAGCCGGCCCAGTCCACCCTGGCGTCCGGTGTGCAAAAATTGTTGGGTTTCGGAATTCGCGGCGCGAAAATATCAACAAATAAAGGAGGCGGGCACTCAGGCGGCCTCCAGGCCTTGAGCCCCTCCCCCCGAGCTTCCAGTGTTGCGCCCCAGATATGCCTTGCATAAAAAGGCTTTGACTTTTCCCTCCCCCTTGATGGGGGAGGGCTGGGGTGGGGGTGATATTTCTCGGTAATGCGGTAGCTTATCCCCCTCCCCCCATCCCCCTCCCACCAGGGGAGGGGGAAGTATGAGCCTTTATATTTTGGTAAGAGATTTTCGGGACACGATATTAGTTAAAAGGAGTAAGTTATGTCCCCCACGGAAGTGGTAGAAGTGGTGGTCTATGACGCCCCGGCCGCCCGGGCCCAAGGCTGCGCCTGTGGCTGCGGAGGCCATGGTCATGATCATCAAGAGGGCCTAGACCCCCTGGCCCAGGCCAATATGGAGTTGCAGACCCGGGCCCTGGCCCTGACCCTGGAGGCCGCCTTTCCCGGCCGGGTGAAAGTGGCTTACATCAATGTGCTCAAGGACCCCCGGGGGCCCAGCCTGCCCCAGACACCACTGTTGTGCTCCCTGGCCTACCCTTCCCCTTTGGTCTATATCAACGGCCAGGGCCGCTTTGCCGGAGCATTGCCCGTGGAGCGCATCCGCGAAGAAGTGGGGAAGCTCCTGGCGGCTCCCTGAGCCGCAGAGCCGGCCCCTAAAGCCCCTCCAGCCACGACCTCAGCCGCGGCCCGCCCTTTAATCACCCTGCTCACCGACTTCGGCACCCAGGACGCGTATGTGGGCGCCATGAAGGGGGTTATTCTGGGGCTCAATCCCCAGGCGGTGCTGGTGGACCTGGGCCACGACCTGCCTCCCCAGGATATTCGGGCTGCGGCCCTGGTTTTGGCCGGAGCCGCGCCCTATTTCCCGCCAGGCACCATTCACCTGGCGGTGGTGGACCCGGGGGTGGGCAGCCGCCGCCGGGGCCTGGCTGCCCGGACCCACGGGCATTTCTGGGTGGGGCCGGACAACGGCCTGTTTCACTTGGCCTTTGCGGAAACCACCGAGTTAACCATAGTCTCCCTGGAAAACCCGGCCTTTTTCCGCCCGGAAGTGTCGGCCACCTTTCACGGCCGGGATATCTTCGCGCCGGTGGCGGCCCACCTCTCTTTGGGGGTGGAGCTCTTCCGCTTAGGCCCAACCCTGACGGCCCCGGTCACCCTCCCCTGGCCCACGCCGGTTTTTTCCCCTCAAAAAGTTCAGGGGGAGATAATTTATGTGGACCGCTTCGGCAACCTGGTGAGCAACCTTAAGGGGGCCGCGCTGAAAACCTGGTTGGCCGGCGACGACTTTGGCCTGCAGGTGGGCCCTTTGGCCCTCCGGGCTCTGGCCCGCACTTACGCCGAGGGAGCGCCGGGGGAATTCCTGGCCCTGATTGGCAGCCACGGTTATCTGGAGATCGCCTGCGCCCTGGACAATGCCGCCCGGCGCCTGGAAATGGGGGTGGGACTGCCTCTGGAAATTTTTAAAGCATGAATAAAGGATGGGCACAGATGGCTAAGGGCCGCGGGGCCTGGGCCATGCATTCACTGAATCACGGACTCTTTCCAGGAACTCTTCTGGAAACAAATTTTTTTCTTGTAAATCAAAACGTTCTATGCAAAATTTGTTTATACTAATTTTCTTATAGAATTAAATATGCCCCGAGGAAAGAACAAACGTAGCAGAGGCGGGGGGACCGGAGGAGACCTCTATCTAATCAACGAGGTTTCCCGGGTGGTGAACCTGTCCCAGAAACGCATCCGCGAATATGAAAAAGAGGGGTTTATCAAACCCTTAAGAGAGAAGAACACCAACAACCGGCTGTATTCCAATTTTGATATCACCCAGATCAACCGCATTAACAGCCTGATTCACGAACGGGGCTTCACCCTGGCCTGTCTGCGGAACCTGATGGTGCTGGCCCCCTGTTGGAATATCTTCGATTGTCAGGATAAAGAAGCGTGCCCCGCCTTTCAACTCCCTTGGCGGCCTTGTTATGAGGTGCGGGAATATCGGGAAACTTTATGCAACGGTCCTTGCCCGCGGTGCGCCGTTTACCTCAACCGGCACGTCAAGAAGGAAAAGATTCTGGAAAGAACCCCCAGAGTTTGACCTCCCCCAGTGACTCCTGGCGGCCCCCGGCCATCTCCGCCGCCGGGTCTAAAGCCATCTCCTTCGTGGGACCCTCCGGTTCCGGCAAGACCGCGCTTATTTGCCGCCTGGTCCCCTGGTTTAAGGCCCAGGGCCTTGAAGTGGCCGTCCTGAAACACACCCACAAGCAATATTTAGGTGAGGCCCGCAAAGACACCGGGCGCTTTGCTCAGGCCGGGGCCCGGCTGGTGGCCCTGGCGGGCCCGGGGGGGCTGCAAATAACCAGGTATTCCTCAGCGGACCCGCCCCTGGAGACAGTTCTGGCCGCCCTGGCTCCGGAGGCGGACCTGATCCTGGTGGAAGGCTACAAAGGCAGCTCGCTGCCCAAGGTGGCCCTGGTGGGGCCGGGAGTGGAAGACGTGCTGCCGGATCTTTCCCAGGTCATCGCCCTGATAAGCACTGAACCCATAGATTCCCCCCTGCCGGTATTTAACCCCCAACAGACCGCGGAACTTGGGGCGTTCTTGAAAAAATACCTGGGCTACGACTGATGGCGGGGAGAGGGAAGATTGGCCAGGTTTTGAGGGGAGGGCCGGGGGAGCGCAGCTCCCCCTCCCTCCCATCAAACTCCCCTCCCAGCCCCCTTTATGGGTTGGTCGGGGAAGGGGGGGCCAAAGGCCCCCTCTTCCCCGACCGCACAAGAATACTTAAGGGGTTGGGGGAGGGGGGCTTGGGGGGAGGGATTGTAAATGGCTTACAGCCCCTGGCCCCTTCCCCTCAATTACCACACCCTCAACTCACCGGCGTCATTTTTACCGGGGGGTTGAGTCGACGGCTGGGGCGGGACAAGGCCACTTTGTCCTTGGCAGGCAAGCCCCTGGCCTGGTGGGTAGCCGAGGCCCTGGCGCCGGTGGTCGCGGAGCTGTGGCTCATCACCAACCAGCCCCTGGCGCATTTCGCCTTGGGGCTGCCTTTGGTCACTGACCTTAAGCCTTTTACGGGGCCGGCCGGGGCTTTGCTGACGGCCCTGTTTTTCGCCCGCACCCCCTGGGTCCTGGCCGCGGCGGTGGACAATCCTTTTTTGGCGCCGCCCCTGCTGGCCGCGCTGGCGGGCAAAGCGGCCCAAACGCCGCGGCCGGCGGTGGTGTGCCAATCCACCCGGGGCTTGGAACCTTTTCCGGGTCTCTATAACGTCCGCTTGCTGTCGCCGTTGACCGATTTTTTGAAAAGCGACCGCCGGCCTACCCGTTTTCTGGAGGTCTGCCGGCCCCAGGTGCTGGCCGGCGAGGAAGTGGCGGCACTGGACCCCCAGGGCCAAAGCTTTTTCAACCTGAACACTCCTGAGGACTTAAAGAAAGCCGCGGGCTGGCTGGCGGCCTGAGGCGGGCCGGAATTAATCCTTCATCTTAAAGAAGAGCCAGTTTTTCTCTTGGCCTTTTAGCCGGATCAGGGCGAAGGAGCCTTGGAGTTTCCGGCCTTTAAGGCGCACCTCCACCCTACCCTGTTGGATGGACGTGGTCAGGGGCTGGGGCTTAAGATTTTCATAGGTCCCCTGATCCCAAAGCTGCACCTCTCCGGCGCCATACTCGCCTTCGGGAATGGTCCCCTCAAAATCGCCATACGCCAGAGGGTGGTCCTCCACCATCACCGCCAAGCGCTTCACCTTGGGGTCGAGGCTGGGCTCCTTGGGCACCGCCCAGGACTTCAGCACTCCGGCCGCTTCCAGGCGCAGGTCAAAATGGGGATGGCGGGAGAAGTGGTGATGGATCACGTATTTCAGGCCTTTAGGGGTCATCCAGACCTCCGCTCTTAATGCCCGTGGGGTTCTGCGCCTTGGGCAATGGCCAGGCAGGTGGGCTGGCCGCATTCCCGGCAATTGGTGCCCGGCAGCATTTTAAAGATTTCCAGAACCGTAAGCGCCATCAAGCCCTCTTCTGGGGCGGCTCAGATTGCCCAAAGCCATTGACAAGGAAAGGTCATTTTTATATAAAATCTTTGACGGTCCCATCGTCTAGTGGCCTAGGATACTGCCCTCTCACGGCAGAGACACGGGTTCGAGTCCCGTTGGGACTACCATTTTGCTATTTAACCTATTAATATTCCTCCAAAAAACTTTCTGGGAGGCCCGAACGTTTCGCCTTTTCTCGTGCCATGAGCAGGGCCTTGCCGTCCTCCCGGGTCCTCCCGAAAATCGAAATAGAGTTCCTTGAACGTATAAAACGGGACAGTTTAGGAAATCCCGCCGCCCTCTTGGCGCAGGAGCTGCACCAGATCTCGCAACCCCAGCATCTTAACCTTTAAGCCGTAATATTCCCTCGTAAACGGACGATCCACGTCAAAAGCGACTACCAGGTTTTCCCCCAGGGGATAGTTTTTTCTGAAGAACCTGAGATTGTCCGGATCAAACTCCCCCGCCGACCATTTGCATTCTATTACCATGGGCTCGGCGGGCCTTTTTCGGAGGATGAAATCGACTTCGTGGCCCCTTTTGTCTCTCCAATAAAATATCTGCCTGGTTTGGAGGCGGGCCTGGATTTCATTCAGCACCAAATGCTCCCAGAGAATCCCATAATCCTCCCGTCTCAGCTCCCGCCAACCGCGAAAGTAGCAGATAAAACCGGTATCAAAGGCATAGACTTTCGGCGCTGAGACGATCTCGGTGGGACGGTGCGAACTGAAGGGCCGCACCACCTGCACCACAAAGGTAGCCTCCAGGACGTTCAGGTAATTGGAGATGGTGGTGCGGCTCACTTCGCAAGGACGGGCAAAGCTGCTGGCCTCAAATATGCCCCCGCTCTGACACAGCAACAATTCGATAAATTTAAGAAAGCCCTGCCGCCGTTCCAAGCGGAACAATTCCTGGATATCCTTGGCCCAATAGGAATCCAGCCATTCCTGAAAATCCCGCTCCGGTATCTCCCCGGCCAAAAAGAAAGGCGGCAAGCCGCCGAAGAGAAAGCGATGATTGAGGTCGTTATTCTGAAAATCCTCCAAGTCGGCAGATATCATGGGAGTGAGCCATAATTCCGCTTTGCGGCCAACCAGGGTATCCCGAAACTTGGCAGACGCCCCCAGGGTAGAAGAGCCGGTGGCCAGCACCTTCAGGCCGGGAAAGTGGTCCGCCGCAATTTTCAGCAGTTCCGAGGGGTTGGGTAAGCGATGGATTTCATCCAGGACCACGGTGCGGTTATGGAGGCCGCTGAGGAAAGACTGGGGATCTGCCATCATCAGCCTTACCCGGGGGAGTTCGCAATCGAAATACTCGATGTCGGGGAGGCTCTGGCAGAGATAAGTCTTACCCACTCGGCGAACCCCGGCAAGCCAGATCAGCGGGCGCCGTTCCCAGGCATTTTTTATCTGCTCCAACCAAAATCGACGATATACCATTTGCAATCAGATTAGCAAATAGTTTTACTAAATGCAAATATATTTGCATTTCAGCATAGAAACGCCTGGGTCCGGAATGGGTAGGCAAAACACCGTCATAGCAGAGGGATTTCTGGCCAGGCAGATTGATAATAATGATTTTGTAGGAATGAACTGGATATGTAAGGTTTTTGTGCCATGGTTTCCATGAGACGTTCTTTTGACCTTGGTGTTGACATAATTGAGGTTTTGGGCGTACCTTGAGATTTAAAATTAGTGAATGGTCACTTTTGGGACATTAAAACCAGCCGATCCAAATTAGGCCTCTCCCCAGAGGGGGATTTAGCAATACTCGGCCATAAGGTTGAATATTGATGGCTTCAAGAGATGAATTCTCAGAGCGAGTCAGGAGAACCATAGCAGAAAGGGCGGCATATCGCTGTAGTAATCCGATATGCCGAGCATTAACAGTCAGACCCCATTCCGACGATAATAAGGCCGTAATCACTGGTGTTGCCGCGCATATATGCGCTGCTGCCACTGGAGGCCCTAGATACAATCCACACCAGAGCGAAGATGAGCGGAAGTCAATCACGAACGCTATTTGGGTTTGCCATGCGTGCAGCGATTTGATTGACAAAGATGATAAGAAATTCACTGCCGCATTGCTCCATGCGTGGAAGACTGATCATGAAGATTGGGTTCTAGGCGAGAATTTCATCCCTGCTTATCCTTCCCTCACAATTAAAACTATGTCAGGGCTTATGACTCCAAAATCTGGGACTTTTAATTATGATTCTCAAACTGCCTCCAGTTACCGGGACCATTTGCTGCAAATACGCACAGGGTCACGACATGAAATTTACCAACTTCAAATCAGAGTTCAATTTCCTGAGAGCGCTATTTCATACACAACCCTTGAGAAACCAGCAGGAGTGGGTTTTCGAGTTGTACCCGAGCGTCCACAGATGACAACCCATGTATCGGGAGGAGGAAGGGTGTCAGGCGTTATTGGAAGACATCCAACAAATGTTTTGATAATCATGGTCGAACGCCTTATACCGGGTCGTCTTATCTCTTTCATGCTTAGAACAATTCAGGGTGCTGCTGATAAGGAGCCTGTCGAATTCAAAGACATTCCAAGTTTTGCCGAAATGCTCCGTACCTGGGCTCTGGGAACATTCCTATATAAAGAGCGGGAGTTTTTCTTTGAACGGCGCTTTATTATTCCAATTAAGCAAGTGGGTGAGAGGAGCTACGCGGCGGACCCCGCAGAGGATGATAACGGGCGTCGGGCTTTGATGCAGCTAACTTTTTTTGGATAGGGCAGTCCTTGAAAAGCCACAAGGTGACAAGCTCTTGCCTGTACAAGAACTCTTAGGGAATTTTCAGGGTAACGGGGTATCCTTTTAAAATTCATCCCAGTCTCCCATTCGTCATTACCGCAGAGAAGGGACCACTCCTTAACTTACCACTATCTGTTCTCCTCAGATTTCTACATATGACCCAAATATGGAAATCCCTTGAAATGAAAAAGGCCCCG
>Ga0233423_10000931_pt1 | contig 14960 bp, 14 predicted proteins | sample Watercolumn_Mata_FD_180713 | JGI IMG/M metagenome (GOLD analysis project Ga0233423, IMG submission 180713) | Freshwater microbial communities from Lake Matano, South Sulawesi, Indonesia - Watercolumn_Matano_2014_112_MG | ecosystem: Environmental > Aquatic > Freshwater > Lake | place: Indonesia...
GAATTTCCAGAACGCATCCTGCTCCGGGCAATACCCGATGTTCCGGTTCAGCTTTTCATTGTTCCACACACGCTCTCCGCCCACCAAGACCTCTCCCTTGCTCGGCTTCAGCTGCCCGGTCATCAGCTTGAGCAGTGTGGATTTTCCCGCGCCGTTCGGCCCGAGAAAACCCGTCACCCCCGGGCCGATTTCGAAATCGAGGTCGTTGACGCCGATGACCTGGCCGTACCATTTGGAGAGATGCCGGGCTTCGACCTTCACTTGACCACCTCCGTGGGCCGGATGCGCGTTCTCAGGAAAAGGAAACACCCGGCCACGAAAGCGGCCAGGACAAGGGCCGCCCAGACCGTTGAAAACTGGAACGGCCGCTCCGTGCCGAAAAGCGCGGAACCGACCTGCCTGAGATCCGCCTGCAGGGAAAGAAGACCCACTTCCGGGATGCGGATCAGGATTTTGCGGAGTATCTCCCCGAACCAGATGACCGCGAAGAAAAGCACCGCGGCCCCCCTGGCGCTCGCAACGGAGCTGAGCAGCAGCATCAATCCCCCGAGCACCAGCAGGGCGGTGAGGGATGAACCCAGGACCGAAAACGGGATCCAGAAGAACTGGCGGAGGAACGCCTCGCTGCCGGACAACAACCATTGGATGATGAAGAGAAGAAGGGCCGGAATCCACGTGACCAGGCTGCCGAAAAACGCCAGGATAAGCCACTTGCCGCCGATGTAATCTGAAAAGGAGACGGGCCTCGAAAAATAGATTTGAAGCGCCTTGAACCTCCTGTCGTTTGCGATCAGCCCCGCCCCTGCTGTGACCAGAATCAAAAGGAACACGAACTCCTGGTTCTTCAAAAAGCCCTGGAAAAATCCGGCATCGATGTCCAGGTTCTTGCCGAATTCTCCCAGTTTCGAACTGTCGCCTACGCGGTTCATGAAATAGATCTGCACCGTGCGCACGATAAAGGGGAATGTGGCGAAAAACAGAAGCGCGATCATCCATCTCTGCCAGAGCAGGCGTATGCCTGTCCTGGCGATCACCCACCAGGTGCTGGGTTTTTCCAGGAGCCGGCCTTCCCAGGGCCTGTAATTCTGGTCATAGACCGGCATCGCCGCCCTCCCTGAGCTTCTTCACGAACACTTCCTCCAGCGTCTGGATGCTGGGCACCAGCTTCCGCAGCACCACGCCTGAATCGCGGGCTGTGCGAAGGATCATGTCTGAATCCTTGCCCTTGGGGAGCGTCACGTCGAAATCCGCCTTTCCTTCGGACTTGATTTCGCAGCCCTGTTTCGTGAGCCTCTTTTCGAATTCCTCCCGGTCCCCGTCCACGCGCACATTGTAGGCATTGGCATAGGTGCCTCTCAGATCCTCCACCTTCGCGTTCTCCGCGACGCGGCCGCGGTTCAGGATCACCACGCGGCCGCAGGTGCGCTCCACGTCCGGCAGAATATGCGTGGCGAGAACCACGCTCATGGTCCCGCGCGAAGGGATCTGAAGGATCAGGTCCAGCATTTCCTGCCTGCCCCGCGGATCCATGCCGCTGGTCGGCTCGTCCAGAAACAGGAGCTTCGGATCATGCACGACAGCCTGGGCCAGCTTGATGCGCTGCTTCATGCCTGAGGAATAGGTTTCCACCTTGCGGTAGCGCGCCTCGCCGAGGCCGACCGCGAACAGCACGTCATGGGCCCGCTGCATGGCGTCCTTGGGCGGCATGCCGCTGAGTTCGCCCGCATACCGCACCATCTCCAGGCCGGTGAGCCCGGGTATCAGGCAGTCGTCCTCGGGCATATAGCCCACCAGCTGCCGGATCATCTTGTTGTCCTGCACGGCGTTCCTGCCCAGTATCACGGCGGACCCGGCGGAAACCGGTACCAGCCCCAGGAGCGCCTTGATAATGCTGGATTTCCCCGCTCCGTTGGGCCCCAGCAGGCCGGTCGACCCCTGGGGGAAGTCCACCGTCACGCTGTCCACTGCGACCTGCGGGCCGTAACGGATGGTGAGATTTTCGATGTGAACGGACAAGTTCGGTTCCGATCGGATTGAGGATGAATCTGACAGCGAGCGTATTCCCCGCGGCAAGCCGCGGGGCCTGCCCCGGGCTTTGACCCGGGGAAAGCGAGCACCTATAAACGAAATTTTCCCTGCACATCGAAGATTCCCCGCCGCAAGCAGCCGGGAACTTCAATCATCGGGCTTGTCATCCAGAGCGCCTTCATCCCGGCGCGAAGGATTTTTGTCCGCAGACAGGCCGGCATCGCAAATTCGTCCGACCCGAGATTTTTTTCTTTATCTAATATTGAAATAGTCAGCCAAGCCAATTGATTATTATGAATGTAAGCATTTTTACGCAAATCCGCCATAAAATGTTTCGGCTTGTTTTTTTTGCATAACTTTGGCAAATTGCGTCTGTGAAAGAGCCTTTGGAATACGTCCGCCTGGACCGCTGGCTCATGGCCGCGCGGTTCTATAAAACCCGCTCCCAGGCTGCAGCAGCCTGCAACGGCAGGAAGGTCAAGCTGCGCGGGACCGCGGCCAAGCCGCACAGCCTGGTGCATATCGGCGACCTGATCACCGTGCATCACCACGACCGGTACCGCAACATCGAGGTGCTCGGACTCGCGGAAAGGGGTCTTCCCCCTCTCAAGGCCAGGGAACTGTACCACGAAGAGGCTCCCAGCATCCTTTCCGACGAATCCAGGGAAATCATGGATCTGATCCGCAAGGAGGAAAAGAAGAACCGCTCGCCCAAAACCAAGGGGAGGCCGACCAAGCGCATCCGCAGGCAGATGGACGAATTCCACGACCGGCTGCATTTTCGTTAATTTGTCATCCCGAGACCGCCCTGCGCCCGAAAAATCCGGGGAAGGGTTTTCGAATCACCTCCGGGAGGACTTTTTCTTTCGAAATTTCACAGTCAGTTTAACTTTAGACAATGGCCTGAATCGGATGTTCCTCCCAGAGATGATGAATTTTATTATCCTGAGACCGCCCCGCGCCCGAAAAATCTGCACTTTAAAGGGTTCACTTTCGTTAACTTGTCCTCCTGAGCGCCGTCATTTCGGCGCGAAGGACCTGTGCCCTCAAGCCTGCCGGTTTATCAGTATGGGATACGTCGGAAAATGATTTTGATACATCCATCATCCGTCGATATCGATATTCCAAGCGAGGCCAATCATGCATCGCCTATTAATCACCAGACCCATTCCTGAAGTAGGAATCCGCCTGCTCAGGGACCGCGGATTCGACATCCTCATGCCCGAAGAGGACCGAATGATGGACAGGGCCCTCCTGATGGATAAAATCCGCGACCGGCGTGCGGTGCTGTCCATGCTGACCGACAGGATGGACGCAGAAGTCATGGACCGGGCGCCGGGCCTCAAGGTCATTGCCAATTATGCGGTCGGATACAACAACATCGACATCGAAGCAGCCGCAAAAAGGGGCATTTTCGTGACCAACACTCCAGACGTCCTCACGGACGCAACAGCGGATCATGCCTGGGCGCTGCTCATGGCCGTCAGCCGGAGGATCGTGGAGGCGGACCGGTACATGCGCGAAGGCAGGTTCAAGGCCTGGTCTCCGTTTCTTCTTCTCGGAAAGGATTTTGCCGGGAAAACTCTGGGCATCATCGGCGCAGGCAGAATCGGCACTGCTGTGGCCATGAGGTCTTCCGGATTCAACATGAAAATCCTGTATGCGGATGAATCAGCCAACGCGGAACTTGAACGGAGATTTCATGCTGAAAGAACGGACCTGAAAACCCTGCTGTCGCGCTCCGACTATGTGTCCCTCCATGTCCCGTTGACGGAAAAAACCCGGGGATTGATCGGGCAGAAGGAGCTTTCTCTCATGAAACCGGCCGCCTTTCTGATCAACACGAGCCGCGGGCCTGTCATCAATGAGAAAGACCTTGTCCGGGCATTGAAGGACCAACGAATAGCAGGCGCAGGCCTGGATGTGTACGAGAACGAACCTGCCATGTCCGAAGGTCTGGCCCAGTTGGAAAATGTGGTTCTGACGCCGCATATCGCTTCCGGCACTGTGGAAACGCGCGACCGGATGGCCGTCATGGCTGCTGAAAACATCATCGCGGTTCTGGATGGAAAAATTCCGCTGAATCTGGTGAACAAGGAAGTTCTGAATAATATGCGTTCGGATTAAATACATTGTACTCGCCAGAAATTTCACGGCCTGAGAATCATTCATTTACAGGAAAAATACTTGAGAATTCATCATCCAGAGTCAAAAACCATCATCCAAATTGTCATCCTGAGGGGGCTTCTCGCCCGAAGGATCCGTGCCATCGAGCCTGCTGGAGATGAAGTACCGCAGGCTGAATACAATTGGTCTTTGACCGCCAGGGATTTCCCAATCCCGGGCGACACATAATGGCGTGCATCACAGCAAGGTAAAATCAATCTTCTGCTATTTGAAAGAAATCCGGAAACATTCATCAAAACATCTCCCACATCGGAACATCCATGACCAACAAAACCCTCGACATCGTCCTGACCATCCTTCAAAAAGAAGCCAAAACCTGGAACGTGCCCATTGTCACCCTGGTCGCCGAGCGTTCCAGGGATGCTTTTCAGATTCTCGTATCCACCCTGCTCAGCCTCAGGACAAAGGACGAGACGACAACCGCTGCTTCACGCAGGTTGTTTGCACGGGCGGACAGCCCGAAAACAATGCTCCGATTGTCCGCCCAGGAAATCGAAAAATTGATCTTCCCGGTGGGATTCTACAAACGCAAGGCAAAGAACCTGCTGGATGTCTCCCGGATCATCCTTGAAAAATACCGGGGGATTGTCCCGGATGATCTGGACGAATTGCTGAGCCTCCCCGGCGTGGGCCGCAAGACCGCCAACCTGGTTCTGACGCTCGGATTCGGCAAACCCGGGATCTGCGTGGATACCCATGTACACAGGATCACCAACCGTTTCGGATATGTGAGTACACGCACCCCTGAGCATACCGAAATGGCCTTGCGGGAAAAGCTACCTGACCGGTGGTGGATACCCATCAACGACATCCTCGTGGCATTCGGCCAGAGCCTCTGCCGTCCGACCAGCCCCTGGTGCAGCAGATGCAAGGTTGAGAAATACTGCGAAAAAATCAATGTGGATAAATCGCGATAAGCCGGAATCGGTTTCTTTGGAGTGCGGCAGCTTGCTGCCGCGGACGGGGTTTTCATCCCGGATCAGTCGGGAAGTATTATTCCATCTGTAAATAATGATTCTTGAATGCAGCCTGCGGCCGCGAACCTCACACCCGGGATCCGGGGCGGGGTTCGAAGATGGTGAGTTGGGAATTGGAAAATCGCAAATCGGTATTGCTCTTTCTTTGGAGTGCGGCAGCTTGCTGCCGCGTCTTGATCGCGCCAGGGCTGTGCCCAGTTGCGCAACTCACGGAGGGCTTTGCCCTCCAATCGGAACAAAGCCCCGACATGTCCAGGTGCCGGGGATGTGACCTCGGGACCATTAAAGTTCAATCGTAATGTGTCCACATGCGAATGATTTTGATAATCTTTTTTTCTTTAATGATCTGATAAACAAGCCGGTGCTGAATATTAATACGTCTAGAAAATGCGCCGGAAAGATCACCAGTCAACTTCTCGTACGGCGGCGGAGTCTGAAATGGATTTTGAACCAGGATCTTCAATAATTCCAATACATTGTTCTTCAAGCCCGAATTGCTGATTTTTTTTGCATCTTTTTGAGCCTGCCTGGTATATACGACTCTCCATTTCACCAGTCGAGTTCCTCCGAGCACTGATCAATCGGAGTTCGAAGCCCCTTACGGATGGATTCCCGCATATCGGGTATGGATAACAGGAATAAAGTCTCCTGAATGGATCGCCAATCATCCTCGGATATCAACACTGCGTTTGTTCTCTTGCCGGTGATATGTATCGGCTCATGAGTCGAGGAGGTCTCATCAATCAGCTTATAAAGATTCGACCTTGCGTTAGTCACTTTGATCGCCTTCATTTTTTCCCCTTATCTCTTAACGTACGCAATAAAGTACGCATTTCGGACTTAAAAGTCAATAAGGGGATTTATATTGAAGCTCCCCGCCGCAAGCGGCGGGGAATCTTCGATCTTTAAGGAAGAAAACAATTATATTCGCTCGCTTACCCCGGGGCAAGCCCCGGGGAATGCGCTCGCTGAAAGATTCAATTTCCGGAAAAAAATAATAAAACACCAATTGAAATTCCATACGGAAAGCCGGGGGTAACGCGCTCGCTGACGGATTGAAGCTCCCAGACATCTCGCATCGGGGAATCTTCAATCCGTGAACAACTGCGACGCACCTTGGAGGTGCGTCGCAGTTTATGTGCCATCGGAAAAAAGATTCGCCGCCGGAGAGCCTCCATCCGGGCTACTCCATCTTCATCAACTTCTGCACCCCGAAATTTTCTTCCCCGATTCTAAGCCTTGCGACATAGCAGCCGCTCGGCAGATCGATCTCCCGGTCGTCCCTCCCGGACCAGCTCAGAGTCTGAGACCCGATCCGGAAGGCATGGCTGATCAATGTCTTGACCTTTTCACCCATCATGTTGAACACACAAAGCTCGACCTGCTCTTCTTTGTATCTGGACGGGATGTCCAGACAAAAATTCGCGATGGGATTGAATGGATTCGGGAAAACGTTGAAAAGAACCTCCTTGCCCGAATCCTGCTCCTTCTGTATGCGCACAGGCAGCTCACCCAGTATGGTGCGCCTCCCGCTTGTGTCCTCTTCTTCCAGCCTGTACCAGATCTCATTCCATTCCGGCCAGTTGTAATCGTCGAACGAATAATCCCTGGCGGACGAAGCGTTCCCGCCGGAATGAATGATATCCATGTTGACTTTTTGATAAGGCCCGGGTTCAGCCGCAGCCCTGGAAATCCAGAATCCAAGCGAATTGACCTCGCTGGCCGTGGACCAGCAAATGTGAATTCTGCTCTGAATGAAGGATGCACGTAAGCCGGTCAGATGTACGGAAAGGGACGCATCGAAACAGCTGTTCGAGGCCTTGGGCGTTCCGTTCACCGGATTTCCGCCGCCGTCCGTCCCGTTCCGGACGACACCATTGTTGGTCGTCCAGTTGGATGCGCCTGATCCCGGCGCAGACGGCATGATGCGTTCCATACTCGATTTGGACGCATTGTCCCCTCCGAACCATCCACCCGAGCAATCCACATCATCGATTATTTTGAGGGACGCATCCTGCAGGAGAAAATGTTCGCCTGAGTTTCCCATGGATCCAGAGTAGATCTGGGAAGCCTCCACATCCACGATGGTCTGGTCATCCGACCTCTCGAGGAGGAAAAATCCCTTGGAAGAAATGTTCCCCGAAAGCGCGATTGCCGGGGAGCCGTCCGCAGCAGACAGTGTCCAGCCTGTAATATCCGCCTTGCCGGTTGTTGTGTTGTACAGCTCAATCCATTCATCATTCGCGCTGGCCAGGGTCCCTGCCCAGGCGATCTCATTGATCACCACATCCCCAGGCTCCGCCGGCAGGGCGGGCGGCACGCGCCAGAAAATGGCTGCCAGCAAGGCAATGATCCTCGTACGAAGACTGCTTTTCATCTCTCCTCCCTTTCATTTGAAACTGGATACCAAACAGGAGTCCCACCGTGGGACCCCATCGATTCTCTTCAAATGAAAACCCTCGGAGAAGAGCCTGGCAGCCGAGGCGGCGGGGTTTTTGTCAAACTGCGACTAACAGCGACGCACTTTGGAAGTGCGTCGTAGTTTACGAATCAAAAACCTTCCTCCCTTCATCAAGAAGGAAATAGTCTTTTATCTTTTCGGCAATCTGCCTGTTGTTCGGCCCGATGTATTTCATCTTCCCGCTTTCGAGTAAAACAATTCTGGTCGCGATCTCCATGACCTGGTCCAGGTGATGGCTCGAAATGATCATTGTGGTCTTTTCCGCCTGGTGCAGTGATCTGAGTATGTTGGAAAGCGAAGCCGAAGAGGATGGATCCAGATGGATGAACGGTTCGTCCAGCAGCAGCATTTTCGCTCCGGGCAGAAGCGCCGCAGTGATACCCACCCTCTGCCTGTCCCCGGAGGAAAGTTCCCGGATGAGCGGTTCCGTGTGATCCGGAAAGACAGGCGCAAATCCCCTGCATTTTCCCATGCCATCCCGAATGTCCTTTTCATGAATCCGGCCGACCAGCTCATAGTATTCGGATGGCTTCAGATAGGGGATCAGAAACGAATCATCCAGGAAAGCCCCGATCCAATCCTTCATCCGCATGGCATTTTTTTTCGTCATGTCCTTTTCAAAGAGAAATATCTTCCCTTTGTCGGGCAACACCAGCTGCAACAGAAGCCGGAGGAAAGTCGTTTTCCCCGCTCCGTTGTTCCCAACCAACGCCAGAATCTCACCGGCCGGCAGGATGAACTCCGGGATGTTCAACACGCATTTCCCCGCGTAATGCTTCATCAGATTGTGGACTTGCAGCATAGGCCCGCCCTTTATTTACATTGAATTCTTCAAACGATCATTTTCTTTGCTTATGAAAAGCAACTGCAGTCAACTTAAAGGGGATTGCTCCACTTTTTCCCAACTATTTCGATCCATCTTCTTTGAAACAACAAACCCGCAAGCCCGATCGTCCCCGGGACAGCTGGTTTCCAGAAATCCTGCAGGCGGCGCAATATGAATATATCACCGAACAAAACATGAATAAGGAAAAACAAACTGATGTGTAAAATTATAATCGGTAACAGTATGGCCGGATTGATATTCATCATTGTCAATTCAGTCTGTGGCATTTCGGCGTCAAATCGAAGGTTTTGTCCGTTAAAAATACAATAACTCAAAGTTCCCATCATAAAGATGGATAACGAGATGCTCATGATAGGAATCAATGATGGATGCAGAAGAAATCGGACAATATTCAGCAGAATGAGCACACCATAGAACAGATCTACCGCAAGAACACGCGAATGAATCAAGGATGAAACAGGAACGGGTTGAACGAGATAAAAACCGGACGACTTCCTGTCCATCCATGAGATGAATTGGAGGTATCGTAATGTAAAATAACCTCCCGCACAAAAAAATGAAGTCCAGAAGGCATGGACAGTCGACAAAGGCTCCTTGACAATAAACTGATGAAAGAATATTGATAAAACTGTAATGAGTATTCCCAAGGCACAGTCATTTCTCAATCCGTGGTTTCTATTCAAAATTTGAAATTGCAGCGGGAAATAAGTATTATTCAATCCAAACCATTTCATCGATATCCATTTTCCGGAACATCCACATCTCCATTCATGAAAATCCAAAAGCAGAACCTGCTGCATGGAATGCAAGAACCGAAAAACAAAAGGAATTGCGAGGGATATTAAAATACCGATTCTGATGATCTCATTACATTTGAACAAGAATACCATTGAAGAGATGATCCAATAAAAGGATAAAATAATTGATGATAACAGAAATTCAGGAAGATTTTTTTTCTTGAAAACCTGAGTGACAAGCATAATACCCATCTCAAACATTATGGAGATCAGACTAATCTGAACCATCCAGATGAGGAAGGATATCCATTCACGATTTAGAAAGCTCTCTTTAAAACCAATGATGGTTATCCAGAGTATGATTAACATCCAGACAGGATTCATCAGATTGATCAAAATATGGGACAGCAAGATTGTTTTTTTGCTGACGGGGAAATGGATATATTGGAGACATGAGTAATCGCCCTGTCCCAGGATAATCAGGCGAATGAAAGACGAAAAAAGCAGGAAGAAAACAGTCGTGATTTTAAAATCCAAATCAATTACGGATGTAATGATCCTTCTCCAAAAAATTGCGAGAAGAACAGAAAACAACAATATGTTCAGAACGATGAAAATTTCAAAGATCCATTTTAGAACATGAGCGTCAAAAATATTCGTTCTTTTCAAAGAGAACCATTTGTTTTTGAGTATGATGGATATCATCGATAACTTTCTTAAAGGGGTGGCTTTTAACCACCCCCTTTTACACCATGTCACATACAGCTGTACCCAAAATGGCTACCACGGCTCCGCCGACCAATCATGCTGAACCGATTACCAAAGACATGCCGATAAAATATCCACTGCACATCCAAAACGCCAAATTGCTTCTCAACCCCCCGGTGCATTCCGCCATTTGTTTTTCATCCAGGATGACCATGCGTATCACCTCCTTTCAATGGATTTTTCGTCCCCGCCCATTATACCGGGTGATAATGCCCAGACGAGGCGATGCGCTCCCGGCCGCATGCCGGGATCCGGAGTGAAGCGATCATGCCTGCTCTAAAGCAGCCAGGGGGACGCCTTGAAATCAAGACGTACCTGCGCATGCAGACGACATTGCGCGTATCAGCAAATGATGTTCAAAGGGATGTGTGGATCAAAGATGCGGTCAAATGATATAAGAATAAAATTGGAATGTCAAGGAATATTTTTATTTCAATAAAAAAGGGCGATCATTCCGCCCTAATCAAACAAATGAAACGTTTCCATTATCGAATGCTGATGCCGGAAACCGGCTTCTCACGCAAGCTTCCTGAAATACTCGATGGTCTTGACCAGCCCCTCTTCAATAGGGACTTCTGGTTTCCATGAAAGCTTCTTTTCGGCCAGTGTAATATCCGGCCGCCGCCGCACCGGATCGTCCTGCGGCAGCTGCTTGAATTCAAGCTTTGATTTTGATCCGGTCAGCCGGATGATCGTCTCCGCAAGGGACTTGATGGTCTGTTCGTTGGGATTCCCCAGATTCACCGGGCCCGTGAAATCATCAGGAGTATCCATCATCCGTACCATGCCGTCAATCAAGTCATCCACATAGCAGAACGATCGCGTCTGGCTTCCGTCGCCATATAATGTAATAGGCTTGTTCTTCAGCGCCTGGATGATGAAATTGCTCACCACCCTGCCGTCGTTCGGATGCATGCGCGGACCGTACGTGTTGAAGATGCGCACAACCTTGATCGGCAGCCTGTGCTGGCGGAAATAATCGAAAAACAGGGTTTCCGCGCAACGCTTCCCTTCATCGTAGCAGGACCGCGGTCCGACCGGATTCACATGCCCCCAGTAATCCTCCTTCTGCGGATGCATCGTGGGATCCCCGTACACTTCGCTCGTGGAGGCCTGGAGTATTTTCACCTTGAGCCTCTTGGCCAGGCCCAGCATGTTGATGGCTCCATGCACCGACGTTTTCGTCGTCTGCACCGGGTCCCGCTGATAATGGATGGGTGACGCCGGGCAGGCCAGGTTGTAGATTTCATCCACTTCGACATACAAGGGGAACGTGACATCATGCCGCAGCAATTCAAAAAGCGGATTGGACAACAGATGGATGATGTTCTGCCTGCGGCCCGTGAAAAAATTGTCCACGCAGACCACTTCGTGGCCCTGCCCGAGAAGCCTTTCGCACAGATGGCTCCCCAGGAAACCGCCTCCTCCTGTGACCAGAATTCTTTTTATCAAAATTCCCCCTGTTTCTTCCATTTCCGATCTTTCGGCCGGACAAACACTCGCTGATAGATTTGCTGTCGTTTTTTGACAGATAATCGAGGGTCATTCTTTTTATGTGCCTCTCGTACATCCGGAGCGTTATCACCGTAAAATTGGATTCTCAATATCTTGGCGATGCGCTGCCGCTCCACCGGCTTCATTCCGAGAACCTGCAGAATATCCCACTCCTCCGCTTCCTTGAAGTTTTTGGCCTTGTGGAAAACGCGTTCCATGTCGAACCTGTCTATAAAATGTCTAATCAAATGGAGATTCGGCGCTTACCCTTGTTCCAACTCCGCCATGAACCGCGGTAGGATGCGGCTGCCGTTTCAAATTTATGAGTGTCTCTCCCGATCCCTGCCGAGTTTCTTTAAGGCATTCTCTATGTCCCATTCGTTTTTCTGTCTGTCCGCATCCTCCAGATTGCGATATTTGAATATCCCTGCGGGATAGGACAGTGGATTGAAGCTCCCCGCCGGAAACGGCTGGGGAGCTTCGATCTGCAGAGAAAAATTCATTTATATTCGCTCGCTTACCCCGCGGTAAACCGCGGGGAATGCGCTCGCTGTCAGATTCATCCTGCAGAAAAAACGGAACAAGGCACGCAGGCTTTTGTAATAAGCCTCATCCGGCTCGAAACACCAGAGTTGTTTCTCGGCCTCTTCGAAGGTTTTGAATTTATAAAGGGTCATTCAGATTCATCTGAATGTTTTGAATTTCTTCGTCCGGCTTGACTACAGCTCATCTGACGGAAAATGTGCCCGTCAAAGATGAAGGCATCAGTAAACGATTTTAATAAATTCTCCTGCCAAATGCAACAAAATCCGCCTGATCGACCGCAATGTTCATAACTGCCACGCACCTTGGAGCTGCGCGGCGGTTATGAAAAAATCCAAATTTTAAAAATATTCCTTGACATTCCATTTTTAATAATATATTTTTCCGCTGCATTTTGCGCCAGCATCTACCGCACATCATCCCATCGACATTCCAAATTTACAGCGGAAAACCGCAGCGCCATGTTTTGCACCGGGGCGGGTCTTTCACTCTCACCATTGACCCAAAGGGGGTGAAACATGAAGGTTCCCTTGATCCGCCAGTACGACCAGGCGGACTGCGGTCCGGCATCGCTGCTCAGCATTCTGAAGTATTACGGCGGCGACACCAGTCTGCCCCGCATGCGCGAGCTTTGCCGCGCGGACCGCGACGGCACATCGCTCCTGGATCTGGCCAGGGCTGCCCGCTCCCTGGGCTTCAAGGCGGACGGCGCTTCCGGGACCTACGAGGAACTCAAAAAACAAAGAATGCCCTGCATCGCTCACGTGGTTCATGAAAACGGATTGAATCATTTCGTGGTCATCGCCGGATTCAAAGGCCGCAAAATCGTCATCGTGGATCCGGGCCGCGGCAGGTATCTGCTCTCAAGGGAAGAGTTCCTCGAGATCTGGACAAGGAAATCCGTGCTTCTACTGAGTCCGGAGCAGCCCCTGCATCGAAGCCCGTCGCCGTCCTGGTCCGCGTGGGTGACCGGTTACCTGCGCGAGCAGCAGACCTGGCTGGTTCAGTCCGTTTTCCTCGGCATCCTGGTCACGATTCTGGGATTGGCCACCGCCTTATTCATCCAGCTGCTGATCGACCGTCTGATCCCCGGAAAGAATCCGGATAAAATAGCATTCACAGGCCTTTTCCTGGCAGCCGTGCTTTTCCTCAGGGCGGGAGCGGATTATTTCAGGAAAATATTCCTCATCCTCCTTTCCAAAAAGATAAGCCTGCGAATGAATAATGATTTTCTCGGCCATCTTTTCCGCATGCCCAGATCCTTTTTCGACACGCGCAGGACCGGAGACATCAAAGCCAGGATGAACGACGGGATGCGCATACAGCAGGCCGTGCTGTTGATAGCCAACTCCACGCTGATCGACGGGCTGATACTCGCCGGTTCACTGACTTTCCTTTTCTTCCTCCGCCCGGGGCTCGCATTATTGTCCCTTGTCATGGCCTGCGCCTATGCGGCGATCCTGGCCAGCCGGATCCGGTCCATCCATGAACAGCAGAACGGTATCATGAAAACTTTTGCGGACGCCGAATCCGCTTGCCTTGACAGCCTCAAGGGGTTGGATGCCATCCTCGGTCTCCGCACCCATGACTTCTTCGCCGGACTCAACCAGGGATTCTACAGCCTTTTTCAGGGACGCATAGAAATCCTGGGACGAAACCAGGCCTCGCTTTCCTTTTTTGCGGAAACTGCCGGTGTATTCTGGGTGCTGTCCGTTCTTTGCATCAGCGCTGTGCAAGCCGCGCAGGGCCGCCTTGCCGTGGGAAAAATGATGGCAGCCTATGCCCTGGTTTCCGGAATGCTGCCCGCAATCGACCGTCTTTTGGGTGCAGTCGTGTCCCTGCAGGGAGCGGATGTTGCGGCCAGGCGGATGCAGGACATCCTTCTTCTCGATCAGGAAGAGGATGCCGGTGCTCTCACGATCAGCCGGATTCACCGCCTCGAAATCATGAACGGATCTTTCGCATGGCACAGGTCCGGCCCTCTCTTCCATGAGTTGAATCTTTCCCTGGAAAGAGGCCGCCTGACAGCCCTGTCCGGGCCGAGCGGCAGCGGCAAGAGCACGCTTGTCTGGATCCTGCAGAGGAAGTACGAGCTCGAAAAGGGCGGTCTTTTATTGAACGGAAAACACGGCAGGCAATACAGGCTGTCGGATTACAGGAAGGCTGTGGCCGTCGTGCCGCAGGAAATGCATGTTTTCACCGGAACGATTGTGGAAAATATCCTGGTGGGACGAAAATTCGAGGGATTTGAACCTTTTATGAAAAGGCTCGAACCATTCGGAATTCAACTGTTCCTGAAACGGCTCGGAGGTCCCGGGGCGCTAATCGGCGAAGGTGGCCGCAGGCTTTCCGGAGGCGAAACGCAGTGGTTGGGATTTTTGAGGTCACTTTATGACAGGCCGGACGTTCTGATCGTGGACGAGGGGCTGTCTTCGCTTGACATTGAAATCGAGAGAATCCTGTTCACGATCATCAAGGCTTATTCCAGGGATCATGCGGCTCTGCTGGTCACGCATGACATGCGGCTGATCCGTATGGCGGATTATGTCTATATGTTGGAAAAAGGCCGGATCGCGTATGAAGGAAGGCCGGAACTCGCGCCATCAACTTTATATTGGGATTCTCCTGTCGGAATGGATGCCGTCAATGCAAATGCCTCTGAAGTCCCCGTTTGATTTTAAGAATCTGTTTGGATGACGAAAATGCTTTCACCAGGATTTTCAAACACAAAAACCCGGTATTGGTTTATGGTTCTGCTCGCGGGAATTCTTCTCAATATTTGGATTTTTCAAAACCACGTCCTGACGCGCGAGGTCTATCACGCGCTTCTCTCGGACCGCATGGAATCCTATCGGATCGATGATTATTTCAACAGCAGCCGGAAATTGTCGGTCATCCAGTATCTTGCAGCCCCGCTA
>Ga0233423_10000932_pt1 | contig 14959 bp, 13 predicted proteins | sample Watercolumn_Mata_FD_180713 | JGI IMG/M metagenome (GOLD analysis project Ga0233423, IMG submission 180713) | Freshwater microbial communities from Lake Matano, South Sulawesi, Indonesia - Watercolumn_Matano_2014_112_MG | ecosystem: Environmental > Aquatic > Freshwater > Lake | place: Indonesia...
TACAATGGCATCGAAGGTAGCCTCCTCTCGCTTGGATATGGGTATGGGGTAACCCCATTATACCAGCAAGAGGCTACCTGCGCTACTCAATTGTCAAGGTGCTTTTGAGCCTAAATGAACCATGCCCAGAATTTCGATTCTCTTGCCAACATAGGAACAACGAATAATCTCACCATCACCGGCTGGTATTTGGATGAGTCGGGGACAAGCACAAGAAATAACGGGCAATACGCCGCCGATAATGGCGGGAGCAACACTGGCGACACCTACAGTTATGGCGCCACTGGCAGCACCGAGCGCGCCTTCGGCAGCCTTCTGAGTGGGACCATTACTCCAACGATCGGCGCCAGTTTCACGAATAATACCGGAGCAACGATCACCAGCCTAGATATCGCCTACACCGGCGAGGAGTGGCGCCTTGGAACAGCCAGCCGGACTGACGAACTCGATTTTCAGTACAGCACTAACGCCACCAGCCTGACAACCGGCACTTGGACATCAGTCTCCGCCCTTAATTTCGTCACGCCAGACACTGTGACTACGGGGGCAAAGAATGGCAATGCATCCCCTGACCGCACGGCAATCTCCGCCACCATTTCCGGTTTGAATATTCCGAACGGCATGACTTTCTGGATGCGTTGGAATGATTACAATGCTACGAGTTCTGACGATGGCTTAGCCATTGACGACTTCTCACTCACACCACAAGGCGGTGTATCAACGAACCCGTCCGGTGTCGGCGCAGCAAATCCGAGTTCGGTTATCGCCGGTGCCAACACCTTGCTGACCGTGGCCGTTACCCCAGGCAACTTCCCGCCCAGCACAGGCCTGGCCGTGACGGGCGATCTCACCCCGATTGGCGGCTCGGCGACGCAGCAGTTCTACGACGACGGAACACATGGCGACGTCACCGCGAACGACAACACCTTCTCCTTTAGCGCCACCGTTGGCCCGAGCACCGGCGCCAAGACGCTGACCTGCACCATCACCGATGCCCAATCGCGCAGCGGCAGCGCCACCATCAACCTGACCGTCGTGCCGCTGGTGCACATCCACGACGTGCAAGGGGCAACGCACATCTCGCCATACAATGGTCAGCAGGTCGCCCTCACCCCGGCGATTGTGACGGCGATTAAGCGAGCCAACGTCGGCAGCTACGGCTTCTGGATAGAAGAGCCGCAGAGTGCCTGGGATGCCAGCGACGCTACCTCCGAGGGTATCTTTGTCTTCACCAGTTCCAGCCTGCCCACCGTCCTGGTCGGCGACATGGTGAACGTCACCGGCCCGGTGAGCGAGTACCGCGCCGGTGGGGCCGGCTCCACCAACCTGACCCTTACGGAAATCAGCGTCCCCACGAGCGTCCATGTCACCTCGTCAGGCAACCCGCTGCCCCCGGCGATCATCATCGGCAGCGGCGGACGTGTGCCACCGACGACGGTGATCGAGGACGACGCCACGGGTGACGTGGAGACCAGCGGCGTCTTTGATCCGGCCAGCAATGGTATTGACTTCTACGAAAGTTTGGAGGGGATGCTGGTGCAGGTCAACGATGCCGTAGCGGTAGGGCCGACGAGGTCTTTCTCCGGAGCGACGCCTAATAACGAGATTCCCGTTATTGGCGATAACGGCGCCAACGCCAGCCTCCGCACGCCGCGCGGGGGAATCGTCGTCCGCAGCCTCCCTGATTTTAACCCCGAGCGCATCATCCTCAACGACCTGATCGCCAGTGGCCCGACCCTGCCAGCGGTGAACGTAGCCGACTACTTCCCCGGCGCCACCATCGGCGTGATTGACTACAACTTCGGCAACTACAAACTGCAAGTCAAGTCACCGTCGCCCCTCGTTGCCTCCTCGGGCGGGATACAGCCGGAGAGCGTGGCGGCCGCGGGTATCGCCCAACTGTCCATCGCCACCTTCAATGTCAACAACCTCAGCCCCAACGATCTGCAGAGCAAATTCGACGCCCTCGCCTCCCAGATCATCAACAACCTGAAGTCGCCGGACATCATCGCCGTGGAGGAAGTGCTGGACAATGACGGAACTACAAACAGCGCGGTTGTAGCCGCCAACGTCACCTGGGGCCTGCTCATCACGGCCATTCAGAATGCCGGTGGGCCCACCTACGATTATCGCCAGATTGACCCCATTGACGATGCCGAAGGCGGCATCGCCGGGGGCAATATCCGCGTGGGCTTCCTCTTCCGCACCGACCGCGGGCTATCGTTCATTGACCGTCCAGGCGGCACCTCCACGACGGCGACGACGGTGCTGAATGGGTCGGTGTACCTGTCCTACAGCCCAGGACGCATTGACCCGCTGAACACCGCCTGGTCGAATCCCAACGGGACGCGCCGCTCGCTGGCCGGCGAGTTTATGTTCAACGGTCACCACCTGTTCGTCATCGCCAATCACTTCAAGTCGAAAAGCGAGGATCAGCCGCTCTATGGGCACTACCAACCGCCAGTGCTCACCACCGAGGATCAGCGCAACCGGCAGGCGCAGCTCGTGCACGATTTCGTCAACACCATCCTGGGGTACGACGCCAACGCCAACGTGGTAGTGCTGGGCGACCTGAACGATTTCCAGTTTTCGCCGCCGCTGACTACCATCAAGGGTAGCATCCTCACCAACCTGATGGACACGCTGCCGGAGAACGCGCGCTACACCTACGACTACGATGGTAACTCACAGGCGCTGGACCACATCTTGCTGAGCAGTCACCTGCTCACTTTCCCCTATGCCTACCAGGTGGTGCACGTCAATGCCGAGTTCGCCGTACAGGCCAGCGATCACGATCCGCAGGTGTTGCAGCTAACGCTCAAAGCCGATACCACGACGACCATTACCGCCGATCCCCCTGATCCGACCGTGGCGGGGCAGTCCTACGTGGTGCACTGGACGGTGACGACCAACGCCACAGGCACCCCCACGGGGAACGTCACGGTGAGCGATGGCGCCGGTGGCACCTGCTCCGCAGCGGTGGCGGCCGGCAGTTGTACGCTCACGTCCACCTGCGCCGGCGCGAAGACCCTGACAGCGACCTACGCTGGCGACGCCAACTTCAACGGCAGCTCTGACACCGAGCCGCACACGGTAAACAAGGCCGACACGCAGACGACCCTGACCTTCACGCCCAACTCAACAAACCCAGGCGAGGCGGTCACCTTCTTGGCCACCGTTACCGCCCAGGCGCCTGGTGCCGGCACGCCCACGGGCAGCGTGACGTTCCAGAGCAACGGCAGCTTCATCCTGGGCTGCAACGCCGTCCCGCTCAACGCGGCGGGGCAGGCGACCTGCGTCACCAGTCTGCGCACCATGACTGCCGAGTATAGCGGCGACGCCTGCTTCCATGGTAGCATGGACACGCTCAAGCCGCAACCCGTGGGCGGCTACCTGGTACCGGTGAGCCAGGTGGAACTGCTGGCCCCGTGGCTGGGGCTGGCGGCATTGCTAGTAGTGGCCGCGGCGGCGGTAGTGGTGATCAGAAGGCGTGTGGCATAGAGGTAAGACCGTCAGGTCTGCGGAAAGAAAGAACGGGGGTTGGCGAAGCAGCCAGCCCTCGTTTTGTTTTTGCAGGCTGGGGCGCAGTTTGAAATCTGCGCCTGAAGCGGAAATCCGGCATCTGGGACGCCTTGCTCTTCAACTTCGGAAGTCTTTTTTGCGCCGGGGAGCGTATCGTCTTGGGGACATGTAGTAACGACTTCCCCGAAACGGGGGCCGCCTCGGCCAGTCGTCGTTCCCGTGGCAACGGCGACTGAAGTCGCTACTACGTCCGCGCATAATGCCTCATGGGGTAGTGTTGGCCTGTCCCAAATTCGTGACGCTCCCGCGCCGTCTATTGTCGCCTGATAGAGCCTGTGGTATAATAGCCGCAGATTGCCGATTGCCGATTTGGCCGACTGCCGCTTCCCACATCTCCAATCTCCAATCTCCAATCTCTACTCTCTTTTGCAGGGGACACCATGTTCACTACCAAGATCACCCAGGCGGCGCGCATTCTGCAGGAAGCCCGCCACGCCGTGGCTCTCACCGGGGCGGGCATCTCCACGCCCTCGGGCATACCGGACTTCCGCTCCCCAGGCACCGGATTGTGGGAGAACATTGACGCCTTTGAGGCCTCCTCGCTGGAGGGCTTTCAGCGCCGCCCCCAGGTCTTCTACGATTGGATTCGGGCGCGGGCCAGGACGATGCGCCAGGCCCAACCCAACCCGGCCCACCTGGCCCTGGCCGAGCTGGAGCGGCGCGGCATCATCAAGACACTCATCACCCAAAACATTGACGGCCTGCACGTCCGGGCCGGCTCCCAGAACATCCTGGAGGTGCACGGCCACCTGCGCACCTTGACCTGCCTGAAATGCTACCGCCAGGTGACCACGGAAAGCATCCTGGACCAGTTTATGGCCGATGGTGAGGTGCCGCGCTGCACCTGCGGCGGCGTGCTCAAGCCCGACGTGGTCCTCTTCGGCGAGATGCTGCCCGTGCAGGTCTTCCATCGCGCCCAGCAAGAGGCCGAGACCTGCGACGCCATGCTCGTGGCTGGCTCCTCGCTGGAAGTGGCCCCCGTCAGCGCCCTCCCCGCCCTGGCCCTGCGCCACGGGGCGCAGCTCATCATCGTCAACAAGATGGCCACTGACTACGACCGCCTGGCCCGCGTCGTGCTGCACGAGGACGTGGCCGAGGTGCTGCCGCAGATGGTGGCGGCGATGGGCAAGTAGCCCGTGTTGCGTGTTGCGTGTTCCGTTGTCAACAAGGCAAGACCAAGGACTAAAGACGAAGGACTAAGGACTAATAGAGGAGTCAGCCATGCGCTTTCCCAGAGCCAGTGGCGTCTTGTTGCATCCCACGTCCCTGCCGGGCCGCCTGGGCATCGGCGAGCTGGGTGAGGAGGCCTATCGCTGGGTGGATTTCCTGGTGGGCAGCCAGCAGCGCTACTGGCAGGTGCTGCCCCTGGGCCCCACCGGCTACGGCGATTCGCCCTACCAGTGCTTCTCCGCCTTCGCCGGCAACCCCCTGCTCATCAGCCTGGAACGATTGGTCGAAGTCGGCCTCCTGGATGAGGCCGATCTGGCCGACGTCCCGCCCTTCCCCGTCGAGCAGGTGGACTATGGCTGGGTTATTTTCTGGAAATTAAACCTGCTGAAACGCTCTTTTGCCAATTTCCGGAGCAGGGCCACACGCAGCCAGCAGACCGATTTCTATTACTTCTGCCAGCGTAACGCCTCCTGGCTGGACGACTTCGCCCTGTTCATGGCCCTCAAGGATGCGCACCAGGGGGCTGTGTGGAGCACCTGGGAGCCCGAAATCGTCAGGCGGCAGGGGGAGGCCCTGGCGCGCTGGAAGGAGACCCTGGCCGAGGACTTTCAGCGCCACCAGTATCTACAGTACCAGTTCTTCACGCAGTGGTGGGCGCTGAAGGGGTACGCCAACGAGCAGGGGGTGCAAATCATCGGCGACATCCCGATTTTTGTGGCCTACGATAGCGCCGACGTGTGGGCGCACCCGGAGCTCTTCTACCTGGACGAGGCCGGCCATTCCACAGTCGTCGCTGGCGTGCCGCCCGATTACTTCAGCGCCACGGGCCAGCTCTGGGGCAACCCGCTCTATCGCTGGGAAGTCATGGCCAGCGCCGGCTACGCCTGGTGGATTGAGCGCTTTAAGGCCACGCTGACCACGGTGGATATCATCCGCCTGGATCACTTCCGCGGCTTTGAGGCCTACTGGGAGGTGCCGGCGGGCGAGAGCACGGCCGTCCACGGTCGCTGGGTCCAGGGACCCGGCGTGGACTTCTTCAGCGCCATCGAGCAGGCGCTGGGCCATTTGCCCATCATCGCCGAGGACCTGGGCGTCATCACGCCGCCAGTGGTGGCCATGCGGGAGCAGTTTGACCTGCCAGGGATGAAAATCCTGCAGTTCGCCTTTGCCAAGGGCGTGGCCAAAATGGACAAGCCCTACGGCTACCCCAACAACTGCGTGGTCTACACTGGCACCCACGACAACGACACCACGCTGGGCTGGTTCACCGGCTCCAGCACGCCAGAGGAACGGGCCACGGCCTTGCAGTACCTGGGCACCGACGGCCACGAGATCAACTGGGACTTCATCCGCCTGGCCTGGTCGTCCGTGGCCGATACGGCCATGGTGCCGCTGCAAGACCTGCTGGGCTTGGGTACAGAGGCGCGCATGAATTACCCCAGCCGCGCCAGCGGCAACTGGGGCTGGCGCTACGCGGCCCAGGCCCTCACGCCGGCGCTCCAGTCTCGCCTGGCCGAGCTCACGGCGATCTACGGCCGCGCGCCGGAGAAGACAACAACAGAGGGGGAGCTATGACTGTAACAACAGGGACTCAGCTACGACAATTCCTGCAAAAAGCAACAGCCACTCTATCAATCTCAGATGAAGACCTGCTGCTCAGGGGTATCACCACTGAGGCGACCGAGCGTATTTTCTCCCTGAAACGAGCAGCCTTGCGACTCCAGGCCAAGTATGGCTCATTGGAAGCCCTGGAACAGAGGGTCAAATTAGAAGGCGTCTCCCCAGACGATCACACACTTTACACCGATCTCTTGGAGTGGCGAGCCATCCGTCAAGAGTTGGCAGAATTGGTTAGCCTTTTGGAGATGGTGTGATGGTTTGGCATCGCCGTGTCCTTCGTTTGCTTCGCGAGAGTGGTCTCTTCGCCGAAGTGATCCTGATAGGGGCCAAAGTCCGAGCTTACCTCAGCGAGACCATGTTCCTGGATATCCACTTTGATCCCACAACCAGGAGCTATTCCTACGCGCTTATTGATCTGACGTCTCCCTATCTGGGGGACAAGCGGATCCTGGGTTGGGATGATTACCCTCATGAAGGTGTGGAAGCTATTCGACAACTGCGCAGCTACCCCCATCATTTCCAGAGGAGGGGCGCAGGCGGCCAATGGCTCTTTGAGGAATCTGAGATGCGCGGCAACGTGGAGCAAGAGATAGAATTGATCCTGGAACGGATCAAGATTTACCTCGGTCGCTGAAGTAGTTGACCTTCCGCTAAGGAGATTCCATGCCTAAGTTCGCTATCACCGGCAAGGGTGGGGTGGGCAAGACCACCCTGGCCGGCCTCCTCGCCCGTATCTACGCCGCCGACGGCTACACCGTCCTGGCCGTAGATGCCGATCCCAGCGCCAGCCTGGCCTCGTCGCTGGGTTTTCCCCTGCCGTTAGCTGCCCAGATCACCCCCATCGCCGAGATGAAGGACCTGATCGAAGAGCGCACGGAAGCCAAGCCGGGCAGCATGGGCGGCTTCTTCAAGCTCAATCCCTACGTGGACGATATCCCGGACACCTACGGCGCCCTGCACAACGGCGTGCGCCTCCTGGTTATGGGCGGCGTGGAGCGTGGCGGCAGCGGCTGCATCTGCCCGGAGAGCGCCCTGCTCAAGATGCTGACCACGCACCTTCTCCTGCGCCGCCAGGAGGTGCTGATTATGGACATGGAGGCGGGGGTGGAGAACCTGGGACGGGCCACGGCCGGCGCCGTGGACGCCATGCTCATCGTCGTGGAGCCGGGGCGGCGTAGCGTGGATACGGCGCGGGCGATCCAGCGCCTGGCCCAGGACATCCACATCCCGCACCTCTACGCCGTAGGCTGCAAAGTGCGCTCGGAGTCCGATCAGCGCTTTCTCGTGGAGAGCCTGCCGAATCTGGAGGTCATTGGCTCTCTGCCCTGGAGCGAACTGGCCCTGGAGGCGGACCGCCGCGGCGTCTCCGTCTACGACCTCGATCCCCAGATGGTGGCCGCCGCCCGGGCGATCAAGGGGCGGCTGGAGAAGGGCTTGGAGATTTGAGATTGGAGATTGAAACCGAAGTCAATCTAAAATCTGCAATCTGAAATCTGCAATCGCATGCCTGTCTCGCTCATCGTCACCGTCAAGAATGAGGCGGCTTCCATCCGGGGGCTGCTGGACTCGATCGTCGCTCAGACGCGGCCCCCCGACGAGGTGGTCATCGCCGACGGTGGCTCGACGGACGCTACACTCGACATAATCAACGCATATGCGGCGCGCCTGCCGCTGCGCCTCCTGCTCGTGCCGGACGCCAACATCGCCCAGGGGCGCAACGCCGCCATTCGTGCCGCCACGGGCGAGATCATCGCCTGCACGGACGGCGGGGTGCGGCTGGCCGCGCCGTGGCTGGCGGAGATCGTGCGCCCGTTTGAACAGGACGGCCCACCACCGGACGTGGTCTCCGGCTTCTTCCAGCCTGACCCCCAGACGACCTTTGAGCTGGCTATGGGGGCAACCGTTCTGCCCAGCCTGGCGGAGATCAAGCCGGCGGCTTTTCTGCCCTCCAGCCGCTCGGTGGCCTTCACTAAGGCCGCCTGGGAGCGAGCCGGCGGCTACCCGGAGTGGCTGGACTACTGTGAAGACCTGATCTTCGACTTCAACCTGCGCGGCGCCGGTTGCCGCTTCGCCTGGGCCCCCCAGGCCATCGCCCACTTCCGCCCCCGCTCCTCCCTGTCCGCCTTCTTTCGCCAGTACTATCGCTATGCCCGCGGTGATGGCAAGGCCGACCTGTGGCGCAAGCGCCACGCCGTGCGCTACGCTACCTACCTGCTGGCCCCCGTCGTCTTGCTCCTGGGCTTCTGGTACAGGCCCTTGTGGCTCTTACTGCTGGCGGGAGCGGCAGTCTACCTCTGGCCGCCCTATCGCCGCCTGTGGCCCCTGCTGCCAGGCCGCAGTCTGGGCGACAAGTTACAGGCTGTCCTCCTGGTGCCGGTCATCCGGCTGGTCGGCGACGTGGCCAAGATGCTGGGCTATCCAGTGGGGGTGTGGTGGCGGCTGCACAATTCAGGTGCGACGCGCCTGAACTCCTGGGACGCAGATTAACGCAGATGCACGCTGATTTTTTAGATTTTATCTGCGAAAATCGGCGTTCATCTACGTCCCATTACTTGTCGGTTTGAGGCGAAGCTGCGCTAGATTTTGGCACGTGAGGTTGAGCCATGAATGAGGTTGAGCTTGCCGTTTCTCAGTTCGCCCAGGGCAGCAATTGCGCCCAGGCCGTGCTGTGGGCCTATGCGCCCCGCTTTGGCCTGGAGCCAGAGATCGCCATGCGCATCGCCGCCCCTTTTGGTGGCGGCATGGCCCGTATGGGCGAGACGTGCGGGGCCGTCACCGGCGCTTTGATGGTCATAGGCCTGCAGTTAGGGAACACGGCGGCGGAAGATCAAGAGTCCAAAGAAAGGACCTATCAGCTCGTCAAGGAGTTTGTGCGGCGGTTTGCGGCTCGCCACGGCTCCATCCGCTGCCGCGAGCTGCTGGGCTGCGATCTGAGCACGCCAGCAGGCCTGCAGCAGGCCAGGGAGCAGGGGCTGTTCAGCACACGCTGCGGCGGGTTCGTGCGCGACGCCGCAGAAATCGTCTCGGAGCTCCTCTTCCCATCAAGCGTTCATCCTTGCGAAGGTTCCGAACCTTCGCAAGGATTTTGACTAACCACCAAGGCACCAAGACACAAATATAAGAACTTGGTGTTCTTGGTGTCTTGGTGGTTCAGGGCCGGCTCGCCATGACGGCAATCGCAAATCCTCTGGGGAGGTACATGTATGGAATACCGCAAGCTGGGGCGCACGGGCCTGGAGGTCGGGGTCATTGGCCTGGGCACGGAGCACCTGCTGCGCCAGCGGGAGACGATGGAGGAAGTCCTGCGCACGGCGGTCGAGGCTGGCGTCAACTACGTTGGCCTGCTGTACATCGAAGCCACGGGCAGCGACGCCGACTTCTGGGACAACTTCGGCCCGGCGCTCCGGTCTCACCGCGACCAACTTGTCCTGGCCGCCCACTGGGGCAGCGGTGGGGCGCGCTACGAGATGGACTATTGCCAGCGCTGCTTCGAAGAAGTCCTGGCCCGCCTGGGCAACGATTACGCCGACGTCGCCATTCTGACCATGGTTGACGAGCAAAAGAAGTGGGACGGCTGGGCGCAGCAGTCCATCGCACACCTGCGGCGCTACCAGGAGCGGGGACACCTGGGCTACATCGGCCTGAGCGGCCACGAGGTGCCCATCGCCCTCCAGGCGGTCAACAGCGGGCTGATTGACGTCCTGATGTTCGGCATCAACATGCTGCGGCACGGCGAGGAGGAGAAGGCGCTGATCCAGGCCTGTGTAGACCGGGGCGTGGGGCTGGTAGTGATGAAGCCCTACTTCGGGGGGACGTTGCTGTTTGTGGACGGCCAGCCCACGCCCATCACGCCCACGCAATGCCTGGCTTACGTGCTCGCCCTGCCCGTGTCCACGACTGTGCCCGGTGTCAAAAACGCCGCCGAAATGCGGGCGACGCTGCGCTACGGCCAGGCGACCGAGGCGGAAAAGGACTATCGCCCGGCCCTGGCTAACGTGCATCAATACCTGGAGGGGCATTGCGTCTACTGCAACCACTGCTTGCCCTGTCCGCAGGACATCAACATCGCCATGACCATCCTCTCCACGGACTGGGCCCAGGGCGGCCTCAATGACGAGCTGCGGGCCGCCTACGCCAGCCTGCCCGTCAAGGCCTCGGCGTGCACGGAGTGCGGCGATTGTGTGGCGCGTTGCCCGTTCGGCGTAGACGTCATCGCCAGGATGCGCCAGGCGGTGGCGGTGTTCGAGCGTGGATAAGACCTGACAGGTCTCCAAAGACCTGGCAGGCCTGGTTTGCGCAGGAGAGAAGGCATGCTCATTGATGCCCACGCCCATCTGGACAGGTACGACGACCTGCCATCCGTCCTGGAAGAAATAACGCAGCACAGAATCTTCACCCTCAGCAACTCCATGGACCTGCCCTCGTACGGGCGGAACCGGGAGATAGGGGCGCAGTGCGCCCTGGTGTGGCCCTCTTTTGGCGTGCACCCCTGGAATGCGCCGGAGTACGCGGATCACCTGGACGATTTAGGCGCGGCTATGGCGCAAAGCCCTCTCCTGGGGGAGATTGGCCTGGATCACCACTTCGTCGAGGATACGGCCCAATATCCCGCCCAGCGCCAGGTCTGCGAGTTCTTCCTGGCTGCGGCCAAGAAACAAGGCAAGATCGTCAACCTGCACACGAAGGGGGCAGAAGAGGAAATCTTGCAACTGCTCCGCCGCTATGACCTCCCACGGGCGATAGTTCACTGGTATTCCGGGCCGCTGGACGTTTTTCGCCAATTGGTAGCCAGGGGCGTGTACTTCACGGTCGGCGTGGAGGTCCTCTATTCTGCGCACATCCAAACCATAGCCCGCGAGCTGCCGCGGGAGCAACTGCTGACCGAGACGGACAATCCCGGTGGGCCGCGGGGGTTGATCGGCAAACCGGGCAGGCCACTCCTGATCAAGGATGTCGTTCGCGGCCTGGCCGAGGTGCGGCAGACCGCGGCGGAGGACATCGAGCAGACGGTGCAGGCTAACTTCTGGCGGCTCATTGGCGACGATCCGCAACTGGCCGAGATGCGGGGTCGCCTGGCGGAGTACAGCATCAGCCATGAGTAAACCAAAGGTCGCTCTCTTTGGCGCGTCCGGGACGATGGGGCACGAAGCCTTCAAGGAGTTGTGGCGGCGACGGGAACAGTACGACATCGTCGTCTTGGTGCGCCCTTCCGAGAAGAACCAGGCCCTGTTTCGCCCCTACTCGCGGCAGGCGGGAATGTCTGCCACCCCAGGAGAAAGGGTGGCAGAAGGCGACGGCTGCAAAATCGTCTGGGGGGATGCCACCAATTACGCCGACGTAGAAGAGGCGCTCCACGGCGTGGACTGGGTTCTGGATGCCATGGCCTACATCTCGCCGCAGGCCGACTACCATCCCGAGATGGCCCGGGCCGTCAACACCGAGGCCATCCAGCACATCGTGCGCGCCATCGAGGCTCAGCCCCAGGGCGCGGAGCGCATCCGGCTGATCTACACAGGCACGGTGGCCGAGACCGGCGACCGCCTGGGGAGCATTCACTGGGGCCGGGTGGGTGACCCGCTCAAGCCGTCTGTCTTTGACTACTACGCCGTGACCAAAATCGCCGGGGAGCGGGCCGTCCTGGAATCCCCCATCCGGCACTGGGCCTCTCTGCGCATGACCTTCATCATGCCCACCACGTACAAAGAATTGCTGGCTTTGCAGGATCCCATTGCCTTTCATATGCCGATTGACTCGTTCATGGAGAATGTCAGCGACCGCGATGCCGGCTACGGTCTGGTGAACTGCCTGGACATTGCCGACGATGCCGATTTCTGGCGGCGGGTGTACAACATGGGCGGCGGCCCCGCCATGCGCTGTACGGCCTACGACTACGCCAACAAGAGCTATCAGCTCAACGGGCTCTCGGGCCTGGAGGCGTGCACAGAGCGTCGGTGGTACGCCCTCCGCAACTTCCACATGCAGTACTACGAAGACAGCCACGTCCTCAATGAGTATCTGCATTTCTGGCGAGACTCGCTGGACGATTACTGGCGCTTGCTGGCCAGGGACATGCCCGCCAGCATGAAGCTGCTCGCTTTTCTGTGTCGAAGGATCCCCGCCCTGCGCCGGCGGGTGGAGAAGGCCACCTACAACCTGATGCAAGACCTGGTGGAGAACCACCGCAACGGCACGGTCTACTGGTACAAACACAGGAACGACCGGCGCATCACTGCTTTCTACAAGGACTACGCCACCTATGAAGCCATCCCCGACTGGGGTGTGGCCATGCCCCCACTGGACCCCGAACCGGCCTGGCACCGGCTGGATCACGGCTACGATGAGACCAAGCCGCAGCTTGCCCTGGCCGACCTGCAGGCGGCGGCCCAGTTCCGCGGCGGCGAGTGTCTGTCTACGGAATGGGATGGCGATCTGTACACTACACTGGCGTGGCGATGCGCCTTCGACCACGAGTTCACCGGCAAGCCTTACACGATCCTGAAAGCCGGTCACTGGTGCCCGGTGTGCGTCGCTCCCCCCTGGAACTTCGACGAGCAGGCGCGGCACAATCCCTTCTTCGCCCAGGTGTGGTATCCCAACCATGACCCAGAGGAGAACAACTTCTACCCGGAGGATTGCACCCAGGACATTGTTTGCGCGGATTTGGACAGATAAGAGGTTTTATGCGTATACAGGTCTTGCGGGAAGCGGGCTTGGAGGAGGCGCTGCTGGGGCTCAGCCTGAGCTATAGCCAGCCGCCGGAGAAGATGCTGGCCGTGGCGCGGCGCCTGGCGCGGCGGGACGACGGCAGTAACAAGTTCTTGGAGTCCATCGCCGTCTGGCTGGACGTCACGGCGCCGCGCTACTGGTGGCAGCAGTTCGACACCTACCGCGTGGGCGTGACGAAGCAGAGCGCCAGCACGATGCACACCATCCTCAGGCGTCCGTTAAGCCCGGCCGATTTTGCCGGCGCGCTGCCGCCGGAAACCTTGCAGCGGCTCAACCGGCTGATTGAGCAGCGCGACCTGGAGGCGGTGAAGCAGGAGCTACCGGAAGGCTTCCTGCAGCGTCGTATCGTCTGCACGAACTACAAGGCACTGCGGCACATGGTGCAACAGCGCCACAACCATCGCCTGCCGGAGTGGCGCTTCTTCTGCACGGCGCTGCAGGAGCAGTTGGCCCATCCAGAGTTTTTAGAACCTATCCGCAAACTGGTAGCTTAGCCCCGCGTGATTTTTTATAAAAGCGGACGCGAGAACTTGTTCTCGTCCGTACTAGCCACAACAAGTTGTGGCGTCCGTAGGCCCCCAACCTGTAGGGGCTGGCTTTGCGAATTTATACAAAACACGAGGCCCTATGCTGCTGTTGGAGGTTACCAATGAAAGCTACTCCCCAGGTCAAGAAGGACAAAGTCATCGCCGCGCTGGGGGAAGCGCGCTGCAAGATCATGGAGGCGGCGGCTGCCTTGCCGCCAGCAAAGCAGGACGAAGTCTTCCTGGGTGTCTGGTCGGTGCAGGACCTGCTGGCCCACCTGGTAGGCTGGGATGACACCAACCTGGCCGCCGTACAGGAGATCCTCGCCGGTCAGCTCCCCAGCTTCTACGCCCACCACGACCGCGACTGGCGCACCTTCAACGCCGGCCTGGTGGCCCAATACAAGCGGGAGATGGCCGCCCTTCTTGCCTCTATGCAAGACTCCCACCGGCGGCTCGTGGATTTTCTGCGCACTGTGCCCGCTGAGGAGTTCGGCCGGGACAGGGGTTTGCGCTTCCGGGGCTACAAAGTGACGATTGCCCGCCTGCTGCAAGCGGAGGCCAGCGACGAGGAGGTGCACTACAAGCAAATCCAGGCTTGGCTGCACCCGCCTAAACAGGAAGGTGGCGCATGACGGGCGCTGAAGTGCTGAGCGCGACCATGCTGTTGCCTGGATCGTATGTTACCCAGAAGCCGCAGGGCGGGGCGGATTGCTGACAGCAGATTCGGGTAGCAGATTGAGCAGATTCACCTCCATCGGCCTGTGTCACTCTGAGCCATGCCCTGAGCTCGGCGAAGGGGCACGAAGAGTCTCGGCGCAACGAAGGAGATCCTTCGCTCCGCTCAGGATGACAGTTTGCCATAGGGTAGTGCCCATGGCCTGCCGCCCAGATATGCTGAACAGGACGGCGGGCGCTGCGCCCGCCCTACGACTGCAAACCGCGCCCAAGTTTCTGTCCTCGGGAATGACGCCGCCGCGTCATTGGGGACTCGCAATGACCACAGAAGTGACTTTGGCAGGGCCCTGCCCCTACAGCGCAAGGTCTGGCGAATGTGCCTGATTTGTGGTATACTAATAGCGGGGACTATCATCATCTAGCTGATAAGGGATAGACAGTCTTCTACCAGCGGGAAAAGAGGATATTGACTGTCTCGGACGAAGCACTAATTCTAACAAATATAGTGGAAGGGGGTGAAAATGCGTTAACGCGAATTAAATGAGGCTTGGTCATAAATCATAAGCCGCGCCAGGGCTTGACTTAACGCGGCTACCGCCGTATCATAGAGGTTGCCATACCACTCTAGCACGGAGGCAACCCTATGATACCACAAGAGC
>Ga0233423_10000933_pt1 | contig 14957 bp, 12 predicted proteins | sample Watercolumn_Mata_FD_180713 | JGI IMG/M metagenome (GOLD analysis project Ga0233423, IMG submission 180713) | Freshwater microbial communities from Lake Matano, South Sulawesi, Indonesia - Watercolumn_Matano_2014_112_MG | ecosystem: Environmental > Aquatic > Freshwater > Lake | place: Indonesia...
AAATCATCCTCATAAGGGGTTGAAAATGATGTCCCCGCGGGAGTATAGACGTAACCAAAATAAGTTAGATCAGTGTCCGATGAAATAGGGGCAACTGCAAACCCCATCACGATCCCGCCAGTATTTGATATCGCCATCCGGTCCCAGAGGATCGATGACCACTTTCTCTTTCGGTTTCCCCAGGGCAATCACCAGTAATATATCACAGTGCCCGGGTAAATTGAGACTGAGTTTCAGATTCTCCCTGTGGACCGAATTGATGATGCACCCGCCGAGACCTTTTTCCGTCGCTCCCAGAAGAATGCTCTGCGCGGCAATGCCGTGATCACATCCGAAAGAAGTGCTGATCGTACGGTCCCCCAGGATAATGATGTATGCAGACGGTCTTTCACCTTTTTCAGGCCCCGGCCAGTCCCGTAAGTAGCCTGCCCATGCGAGATTCGTGAATATTTTCGCATTCTGACCCTGATCACAGGAAAGGAAATATTTCAGCGGCTGGAGATTGGCTCCCGAGGCGGACAATCGTGCAAGATCGACAAGCTCCTTGAGTATCTCAAGATCGATGGGATAGTCCTCAAAAAACCGCCTGTAGCTCCTGTTTGCTGCGATCAATTCTTTCAGCATTTCCCGTCCTCCTCGTTCCCCTTTTGCCTTGAGCCCCTTTTCACGGGCATCCAGATTCACTGCCAAAACTTTTCCCATGCACTTGCTGAATGAGCTGCAGTTCGTAAAATGTCTTGACAGTTGAATAATTATTCATTATCAATAAGTTAAAAGAAATTGCGAATTGTCATTTTAAGCAACTCATCACAAACGGCACAACATCAAACCATACGTTCAAATTCGTATCGGCCGGAGAGATAAAAGACGGGGAATAGGTAACACTGTTGAGGGAATTTTTCAATCAGCGTTAATTTATGGCGTTCACCGATGAGACAATCGGTTCGGTGTCAGCGCACTCATGGGGGAAATCACAATATTAAATCATCGTTATTCTATGTGTTATGTGTAAGGAGGTGCTACAATGAGCTTCAGTTCACAGGGTGAAAAAGGACCATACTGGGATATCTTTCCAAAAATGCCCAAAGAAAGTTTCGAATTGATGTTTGGAGGGATTGAAATCTACAACAAGATGTCGAAGGCATGGATGGAAAATGTGGAACTGCTGGCCAGGGGAAAGCCCGAGGATGCACTTAAATTCTGGACAGAATCATCCAAAGACATTTTTAAAGGGATGACCGAGATGTTCGCGAAAACAGCCAAGGCTTTTGGTATATCTCCCCTTGCGGCTGCACCACCCTGGGCGGATTTTTCCGACACACTCCAGAGACTGATGTCGGCCGCACCCTTCGGTCTCCCCTCATCACAGCAGAGCATCGATGAATTCATTAAGTTCACCAGGGGATGGCAGGACAGCTATATAAGAATGTCAGATGCCTGGATCAATTATTTGGAAAAAAACGCCGAGTTCTATAAAACCGGAGCGGAAAAAGGTGCGGCGCCGGAGAAGATCTGGAGAGACTGTATGGAATCGACGGAAGGTCTCCTCAAGGCGTGGGTGAATTTCGTCACGGAGCAGACAAAAGCCTATTTCGAACTCTGGAAATCACTACTGCCGAAAGAAAAGGCCCCCGCGAAAAGAGCGGCGGCTAAACCGAAGGAGTCTAAGTAAGGTTAAAATATAAGATTTGCTGTGTTCTCAGCTTCAAAGGGGTTCCGGGAAAGCCTGTCAAGGCTGATCTCTGAACCCCTTTCACGTATTTTCAGGATCTGAAAAACTCGGAAACGACTTGAAGATATTCCGCCAGGAGCTGCTTGCTCACCACAAAGATGTGCCCGATATTTTTTTCTATGGTGCGGTTCAAGCCGCCACGGGAAATCCCGATATTATCTTCGGTCAACCCCCATATATCGCCCGCCACGCATGAACCCACCGGGGCGATGGGATCACGCGTCCCCCGATAACAGAAAATTCTCACACCGGCATCCCTGAGAATTCCCATATTGGCCGGCTTGCCATCCAGCGCGGGGTTCGTAGACGGAAGACAATATTTCCCTTCGTATATCTGGTTTCCAGTGAAAATCTTCTCGATCCAGTCCCTGTGTGCCGCGACGGGAAACTTTGTTCCATGGGTCAACCAGAAGAGAAACGGGGCGGCGTCATCCACTGCATTGGGGAAATGGGCCCGGGAGTAAAAACCTAAAGACACGGTATATTGAACTCCCGGCTGAATCTCATTCATGCCCGCCTCAATCACCTGGGGCGGAATGTTGACGTCGCCAAAAAGATCCCTCATCACGGTAGAATCATACCCGTGCCTTATCACCTCCCGCATCGGGCCATGTCCGCTCGTATCATCATCAAATTTCACGGGGGAAGCCATCAGAGCGATTTTTTTAATATCCATCTCCTCTCCCCGGGCAAAGCGCTCCTCTGCTCTTCGCGCCAGGTAAGGCAGCATAATGGTTCCCGCCATACAATATGCCATGACGTAAATTTCCTCCCCCGGATGCCGCTTCTTGATGATATCGAGATAGAAATCCGGGAGTGTCTTACCATAGAAATCGAGCCCGAGATCGACTTCCTCCGGCCCCGCGTCTCCGTGATCGACGAGATAGACATGATAGCCCTCCCTCAACATCCCCTCGATGACTGATTTACCCTGAGCCAGGTCGTAGATTTCCGGCATATTGATCAGCGGCGTCGCCAGGTAGAGCACTTTCCCATTCGGCGCAACGTCCTTCGGCAGGGGGTAATAGCGGAGCGTGACAGTATGTAACTTTGATCCCTGTACGACCTCATAAGGGGAGTATCCTATCTTCCCCTTTGTCGCCCTTACGGAGTAGTCCCTGATGTCAAAAGCGTTTTTCCGATATAAACTCTCCAACCTGAGGCGGTTCTCTGCGAGATACTCCTCAAATGAAATCGCGTTGCTCCCGTCAGGCTTTTTCCCCATGAACGGGAGGGGCTCTCCCTCAAGAGGCATTTCCGTGACCGTGACAAAAATACTCTTCAAAAGGTCTTTCATGGCTCTGAGTCTGGTGAGTCCTATGGAATTATAATTTTTCTCAAGTTCAGTAAACTTTTCGATATATTCTTTGAGAAGAGCTTTTCCCTTTACCGTTTTCGTTAAGTTGAGAGCCTTCTTCCTGTCAAAGGTACCGTTTTTCATGAACGTACCGCATAGTTCGTACAGCAGCTGCGCGTACTCTTTATATATTAGGCTGTTCATCTCCCCGAAAATATCCGGATTCCTGCCCGACTGTACTGCCATGCGGGCCTGTGCTCGCAGGGGCCCTATCACAAAAAAATCCAGCATCGTATCCTGCCATAAAGCCGCAACGCTCAGAGGACCGTACAATTCAGGAGATTTGCCCATTGACTCCAGAAAATGATGATACTGCATCAGTCCCTTCATATAGAGTCCTGAAATTTTACTCTTCCATGGGATGGCTGTGCTGAACCCCTCGACATTGTCTACAGGTGTGACGCCCATTAAGGATAACAAACTGTCCGGTGTGATCCTCTCGGAAACATGCTCTTCCCGTCTCATGCATATCCTCCTCTGCCCTGAGAAATATAACGAACGTTCATGAAGGTAATTTATCTTCTTCAGTAAGGCATGTCCAGATTTTTTTATTTGCAAACCATAGCGATTTATTTTGAATTTTTTCCATGAATGGATTAACGTAAAGCTCATGGAATATGATGTTGCGGGGGATTCTTGACACCGAAAGAAAAACTTAAAGTTGCCGTGATAGGCCTGATCCTTATTTTCCTCACCGGCATAATCGGTTTCCAGATCATTGAGGGATGGGGATTCGTTGAATCTTTCTATACCACAGTCGTTACCCTGCTCACGGTGGGGTATGGCGATTTCTATCCGAAGACCGATGCCGGAAGGATATTTACCGCTGTTCTCATCATAATCGGGGTCGGTACGATGCTTCTGACTATCGGTCTCCTCACCGAGACCATGGTTGAGGCACGTTTCAAGGTACTCATGGGGAGGGGCAAATTGGATAAAATGATCAATAAATTGCAGAACCACTACATTATTTGCGGGTGCGGCAGAATCGGATACCTCATATGCAAGGAATTACACAACGAAAAGTTTGATTTTGTCGTCATTGACAGCAGTCCCGAGGTGATCCTGAAAATCGAAGACGAAGGATTCATCTATCATAAGGGAGATGCGACACAGGAAAAAACGCTCCTGGCAGCGGGCATCGCGAAGGCGAAAGGAATAGTCTGTGTCCTGCCCACCGACGCAGAAAATCTCTATGTGATTCTTACCGCAAAAGAGCTCAACCCGGATATTTATATCCTGTCCCGCGCAATAGACGAGGGGTCGGAACAGCGCCTGCTGAGGGCGGGAGCCAATCGCGTAATGTCACCCTATATTCTCGGCGGCATGAGAATGGCAATGGCAATCCTGAGACCCGCAATGCTGGATTTCATAGAGATCACGACCATGCGTCAGAGCCTGGAATTGAAAATGGAGGAAGTAACCGTATGCGAGGGATCTTCCGTCATCGGGAAATCCCTCGAAGAGTCGGAAATACGACAGCGCTTCGGTCTCATCATCGTCGCGGTGAAAAAAGACTCGGGCAAAATGATATTCAACCCCCTCGCAACGTATATCATCGAGCAGGGGGATAAACTCATTGCCATGGGCGAAGGTGACAATGTGACCAAATTCGCCCAGGTATGTTTCACACATTAAGGATTTCCAATAAAAGTTGACAATCACGGGATTTTGTTATACGTGAAACCCCCATGGAACCTCATGAATGTGAGGGGATGGATTTATAGATCAGGGGGCGGTGTAGCTCAGATGGTTAGAGCATACGGCTCATATCCGTAGTGTCCGGGGTTCGATTCCCTGCACCGCCACCATTAAAGAAAACTGAAAGCCTGGTGAAACCCAGGCTTTTGTGCGTCTGTATAAATTTCTGGATTTTACATGTATACTCTCGCATGACAGTGAGAGGGTACCTGAGGGGTTGTGAATTTACACTATGGGAGGAAGCTTTATTCCAAGACCGTGGGCAAGGAATCCCCACATCCAGACGATCCTGGGCAGTTTCAAGACCCGGTCCAAGATTCATTACCGGACATTAGTGGAAACCTCACGGGAAATGATCATCGACGGAGGAGGAGGCGTTCGCCTTCTGGGTTATTACTCGCCGCAGCCGTCACAACACGGCAGGGGATTGATTACCCTCCTTCACGGGTGGGAGGGGAGTTCCCAATCCAACTACATCATGAACGCGGGCACCTTCCTCTACAGGGAAGGATATGATGTGTTCCGTCTCAACTTAAGGGATCACGGTGACAGTCACCACCTGAATGTGGGTCTCTTCCACGGCGCACTCATTGATGAAACATTCAACGCCGTCCGGAATATTTCTCTCCTGCGTGAAAACGATCCTTATTTTCTCATAGGGTATTCCCTCGGCGGTAACTTTGCCCTGCGGATCGCCCGGATGCAGTCAACCCGGAAAATCAAAAACCTCAGGCACGTCATATGCGTCAGTCCCGCCCTCGATCCGCATAAAGCCACCCTTGCAATCGACAGCAGCCTTCCCATCTACAGACATTACTTCCTCAGCAAGTGGAAAGCGTCCCTGAGAAAGAAACAGTCCCTCTTCCCCGGCACCTATCATTTTATCGACATTCTACACGAGAAGACCTGCATGTCACTTACCGAGGCCATCATGCCTTACCACCCTGACTTCGATGATTACCGGGAATACTTCAAGCGCTACACGCTGCTCAACGACGCCCTGGCGGATCTTTCCCTGCCGGTAACGATAATCACCTCCGAGGATGATCCCATCGTGACCGTCAACGACTTCCGCGGATTGAAGAAGAACAGCTTCCTTGAAATATCCATCCAGAGATACGGCGGCCACTGCGGTTTTATTGATTTCCCGCCCCTGGAATGCTGGTATCTAAAAGAATTTCTCAAGATATTTAAGCACTCACACCGTATGGAAAGAGAGGCGCATGGAATCCCCATCCCTGAGCGATAAAGTCGGGTTCCTTGAGACAGTTACGGATATCCTCGGCAGGAACCCTGTTGACTTTGCGGAAAAATTGCACTTCATACAATCAACCCGGGAAAAACAGAGTGAGTATTCCGCCGCCGGGGTGCTCCTCCTCCTTTATTTCAGACCGGATAAGTTATCGTCCTCTCTACGGGAAGGCGAGTTCTCATTCCAGCTTATCAAACGCTCATCCACAGTGACCCAGCCCGGCGACCTGAGCTGTCCGGGCGGTATCCTTCACCGTTTCTTCGATCCCCTCCTGAGACCCCTTATCACGTGCAATCTGTTCTCCATCATGCAGGGAAAGGCACGACAGTACGCGAGGATGAGAGATAAAGAAACCTTCAATACAATCACCCTTTTTCTGACAAACGCGGTAAGGGAAACCTGGGAGGAAACCGGTCTCAGCCCGTTCAACATAACTTTTGCGGGCCCCCTACCCTCCTATACACTCCACTTCTTCAGACGGACCATTTTCCCCCTTGTATGCCATGTAAAAAAGGAATGGCCTTTCCGGCCCAACGACGAAGTGGACAAGATTGTAGAAATACCTCTGAGTGTCTTCTTCAACGCCTCCAGCTATGGCACCTTCGTAATCGAGATGCCCGATGAACACAGAACGATGAGAGAAGGACCGCTTGAGTACCCCTGCCTCATTTTTCCTGACCGCACGGGGGATGAAGAGATCCTCTGGGGGGCAACGTTTTCTATTATCATGAATTTTCTCCAGATTGTGTTCGGTTTGAGACTTCCGGATCAGTTATCCAAGAGAACCATTAGAAAGACACTCAGCCCTGCATATTTAACAGGCCACATAAAACAGTCCTAACATTCGCAGGTTTTTTCTATTGACAAGGAATGATCAAGCAGCTACTTACGTTACCACTCAAATGCCCCGTGATAATTCACACAATTATTGTGATAATACCTGAAGTGAGCATCTTATGATTACGAAAAGAGCAAACGAAATTCCCCCTTTCATAGTTATGGACATCCTTGAAAAGGCACAGGAAATGCAGAGACAGGGCCGGGACATTGTCCACCTTGAAATTGGTGAACCCGACTTCGACACTCCGGAATGCATCAAGGAAGCCTGCTACAGGGCCATGAGAAGCGGGGAAACTCATTACACTCACAGCCAGGGCATCATTGAATTGAGGGAGGCCATCTGCGAACACTACTACAATAAATACGGGGCGAGAGTAACGCCCGATCAGATCGTGGTAACTTCCGGGACGTCACCCGCCATGCTGATTCTCTTTGCGTTGCTGCTCAACAACGGTGACGAGATCATTATATCGGACCCCCACTATGCCTGTTATCCCAATTTCATCAGGTTCTTCGAGGGAATACCCGTTACCGTAAACGTGTATGAAGATGAAGGTTTTCAATATACCCCCGAGGCGATTAAAGAAAAAATATCGAAATGTACAAAAGGTATCATGATCAATTCACCGTCGAATCCGACAGGAAATCTCCTCAGTGCGGAGCGTATGGAGAAAATCGCCTCTCTGGGAGTTCCCGTGATATCCGACGAGATTTATCATGGTCTCGTATACGAAGACACGGAACACAGCATTCTGGAATTTACGGATAACGCGTTTGTTTTCAACGGTTTTTCCAAGACCTACGCCATGACGGGATGGCGTTTAGGGTATTTGATCGCTCCTAAGGCGTACATAAGACCGATTCAGAAGATGCTCCAGAACCTGTTCATATCAGCCAATGCCTTTGTCCAGCGGGGTGGAGTAACCGCTTTGCGGGAAGCGGAAGGTGACGTGATCCGGATGAAAAATATCTACAATGAGAGAAGGAAGTTTTTGATCAGGCGACTCCGTGAAATCGGCCTCGGTGTTAAGGTGGAACCCACAGGAGCCTTCTATGTCCTGGGAAACATTAGATCATTTTCCAGAGATTCGTACCGAACGGCTTATGAGATCCTGGAAAACGCTTCCGTGGGGGTCACCCCGGGAATTGATTTCGGTAAAAACTGCGAGGGGTATCTCCGGTTCTCATATGCGAATTCCATTGAGAACATAGCGGAAGGCCTGAACCGCCTTGAAAAATACCTTAAGGAAACCTACGGGATGTGAACGTGGAAGGATCGGTTGGAGCCGTCATATTCGATTTCGACGGCACGCTGGCAAAACTGAACATCAACTTTCCCCGGATGCGTAAAGCAGTGGTGGACCTTGTTGAGTCATACGGGGTCCCCGTGGACGGGCTCAGGGATTTGTATGTGCTGGAAATGGTGGATGCGGGAATGTTGTTCATTGCACAAAAGCACCCCGGTCAGGAACACCATTTCCTCCGGCAGGCGAATGACGTGATTACCGATATTGAAATCGCAGCCGCAACCAGGGGAGAATTGGTCGAGGGAACAAGAGAAATGTTACGCGAGCTGAAAAAGCGTTCCATAAAAACGGGCGTGATCACGAGAAACTGTCAGATGGCCGTCGTTCAGGTGTTTCCCGACATTCATGAATATTGTAATCCTGTCATTACGCGGGAGTTCACCAGAAACGTGAAGCCTCACCCGGAACACCTCCTGTCGGCACTCGCGTTTCTGAACGTTCTTCCGCAACACGCGTTTATGGTTGGCGATCATCCCATGGACATTAAAATCGGAAAAGATGCCGGCACATTCACGATCGGTGTGTTATCCGGATATTCGACATCCGGCGACCTCCTGAAAGCCGGTGCCGATATCATCCTCGACAGAGCAGATGAAATTCTGGGCATTCTCAGATGATAATAACCATTCATTCCCCGGGATTGAAGCCCGTGAGGGCGCGACAATACAGTCTGTGCGAAAACGCACTGGTATTTGTTGTATCCCGGTATTCTTCACTTGACAGAGGTACAATTAATCGATTATTTTCATGCATTAAGTAGAAGAACCGTCCCCGCGGGCTTCTGTTCCGCCTGTGGCGTAAGGTTGTGATATGATGAATAAACAGGAAAATAAACGCTCTCTCGAATACTGGAAGAAGACCTACCCGGAAAAATTTGCCAGTGAAGAAGTAATCTTCAGCCACATTCGGAGAGGCGATCATATATTTGTTACGTCTGGATGCGGTGAGCCGCAGTATCTCATAACCGCAATGACCAATTACATCGAGTCTCATCCCAAAGCTTTTTTCGATACCGAAATAATACAGGTTTATTCTCTGGGCATAGCCCCTTATACCGACCCGAAATTCAAAAGCAACTTTCGCCATAACTCATTTTTTATCGGGAACAATACAAGAGATCCCGTCAACAGAGGGGCGGCAGACTATACCCCTATATCTCTTTCGGACATACCCGCCCTGATTAACGGCGGTATCGTACGTATCGACATTGCGCTTATCCAGACATCCATGCCGGATGAACATGGTTTTCTGAGCCTGGGCGTGAGCGTGGACATGGTGAAGGCGGCAACGGAAAAAGCATCGATGGTCATCGCCCAGGTGAACTCCTACATGCCCCGTGTCCATGGAGACGGCTTTATCAATATCAGTGACGTGAACTATATCATTCACCACGACTCACCGGTTCTGGAAATCCAGAGAGCCTTCTCTGAAGAAAAAACGATGACGTTACAGAGAATCGGAAATTATGTCGCGAGACTCATCCAGGATGGTGACACCCTCCAGGTGGGATACGGGAGTATTCCCAACGCCATCATGGCGCACCTCTACAATAAGAAGCACCTGGGTGTCCATACGGAGCTCCTGACCGAGGGGCTCGTAAACTTGATCAAGGTTGGTGTCATAGACAACTCCAAGAAGATACTGAATCGCGGGAAAACAATCGCGACTTTCTGCATGGCAAAAAAAGAAACTTATGAGTATATCCACGACAATCCCGCCATTGTCTTCAGGACTGTTGATTACACCAACGACCCCCTCCTCATTGCGCGCAATGACAACATGGTCGCCATCAACAGCGCACTCGAGATAGACCTTACCGGTCAGGCAACCTCTGAATCCATCGGCAGCCTTTTCTACAGCGGTATAGGCGGTTTTCAGGACTTCATGAGAGGCGCCTTGCTGGCGAGAAACGGAAAAACAATTCTGGCGATGAAATCAACCGCGGTGAATGATACTGTTTCCAGGATCGTGCCGCACCTGAACGCGACGGCCGGCGTGACCCTCAACAGGGCTGATGTCCACTATGTGGTAACGGAATATGGCATCGCCTATCTTCATGGGAAAAACATCCGGGAACGGGCCATGGCCCTCATTTCGATCGCCCACCCGAAATTTCGTCCCTTGCTCATTGAGGAGGCCAAGAGACGGGGCTTGATTTACCAGGATCAGGCGTTCATTCCCGGAGAGCGGGGGAGATATCCGGAAGATCTGGAAGTCTACAGAACAACGAAAACTGGATTTCCCCTCTTCCTGAGACCTGTCAAGATCACCGACGAGCCCCTTTTGAAGGACTTTTTCTATTCCCTGTCAGACAGAAGCCTTCATCGCAGATTCCTCTCATGGCGTACAGACATACCTCATGAACGCCTGCAGGACTTCGTGGTAATCGACTATACCAAGGAAATTTCCATCCTGGCCATGATGGGTTCCGAAGAAAACCGGGTAATTCTGGGCATAGGACAGTACGGCATCGATGAAGCAACCCACACGGCCGAGGTCGCTCTGGTGGTGAGAGACGACTATCAGGGCAGAGGTATCGGAAGCGAACTGCTCTCCTACCTGACCTACCTGGCAAAAAGAGAAGGTCTTCTGGGGTTCACGGCTGAGGTCCTTATGGACAATAAACCGATGCTTCAGGTTTTTGAGCAGGGCGGATTTGACATCGAAAGACGAAGCGATGCGGGTGTGTATCATTTGAAAATGGCCTTCAAAGCACCGGAGGGGAGGAGAATCCTTTAGAACGATCATCTCCTGCACAAATAATGATGCCTTCACACAACTACAGAGAGGTTTGTTAAATGGATACAATGGTCATATCATCACTACGGCAGAATGCGGGGAAGACAAGTGTGATTATAGGATTGGCAAAAGCACTCAACAAGAAAATCGGCTATATGAAACCCTTCGGTGACAGACTGATCTACAGGAAAAAGAGGCTGTGGGATTATGACACCGCCCTCATTAATACGGTCTTCGGCATCGGAAAAGATCCCGCCGAAATGAGCATCGGTTTCGACCATTCCAGGATGCTGTATGTATTTGACAAGGAAACAATCAGGGATAAAGTCCGGGAACTGCACAGGAGTGCAGGAGAAGAGAAGGATATCATGTTCGTTGAAGGCGGCAGGGACATATCGTACGGCATCTCCGTTCACCTTGACGCCATATCACTGGCTAAAGCTCTTGACGCAGAGCTCCTGATCGTGATCAGCGGGAAAGATGATACCATTATCGACGACATCATCTTCCTGCAAAAGCACCTTCATTTGGGAACCGTTAACTTCAAGGGTATTATTATTAACAAGGTCGCAAATCTGGAAGATTTCGTCAATATTCACCTTCCCAAGATAAAACAGTTACCTGTGAACGTATTAGGGGTAATCCCCTATCGTGATGAACTGCCCCAATTCACCGTAAATTTTCTCGCCGATCGCCTGTTTGCAAAAATTGTCACCGGTGAATCCTTCCTGAACCGTCCCGTGAAGAGTATTGTCATAGGTTCCATGTCTGCCAATGCCGCGGTAAAAAGCCCTGTCTTCCATGAAAAAGACAAGGTTGTGATCACCAGCGGTGATCGTAATGACATGATTGCCGTCGCCCTGGATACCGATACCTCGGCTGTGATTCTCACGTGCAATATCGAACCATCTCCTGAACTCGTCTCGAAAGCGTCACAACGGCAGATACCTCTCCTTCTCGTGACGCCCGATACTTACCAGATTGCAAAGCAGATAGATATCATAGAAGCCCTTCTTCAGGCAGACGATAATGAAAAAATACTTCTCATTCAACGACTGATAAGAAATCATGTCGATCTGTCTCAGTTTTCCCGATTATAAGGAGATGCATTATGATAAATCCTGAGGTATTCAGAGAATACGACGTGAGAGGGGTCGTCGGCAAGGATCTGGATTTTGACTTCGTCTCTCAGCTGGGAAGAGCAATCGGTACATTCGCCTTCCCCCGTGGAGTCAGGACAATGACTCTCGGTATGGATTGCCGCCTTAGCTCGGACGAGTACCGTGATGCAATGAGAAAGGGAATCAACGCGACGGGTATTCATGTCATTGATGTGGGACTGTGTGCCACGCCTATGCTTTATTTCTCCATTCGCCAATACGGCGCGGACGGCGGTGTCATGGTCACGGGAAGTCACAACCCCCCGGAGTTCAATGGTTTCAAGATATGCGTCGGGCCTGACACCATTCACGGCAGTGATATTCAGGAACTGAGAAAAATCATGGAGACCGGAAATTACATAACCGGCAGCGGTAATTATGAGCGTCGCGACGTTTCGCAATCATATGAAGAGTATCTCTTCAAAAACGTCCGGATCAAAAAGGACCTGCATGTCGTCATAGACGGCGGCAACGGTGTTGCCGGTGTGTTTGCGCTTCCCCTCTTCAAGCGATTCGGATGCAACATCACCGACATCTACTGTGATCCCGATGGACGGTTTCCCAACCATTTTCCCGATCCCACGATCCTTGAAAATCTCAAGGAACTGATCCGTCTGGTAAAAGAAAAGAAGGCCGATATCGGTATTGCTTACGATGGTGATGCTGACCGGATCGGTGTTGTCACGGATCAGGGAACAGTCCTCTGGGGCGACGAACTCCTGATACTCTTTTCGAGATTCATCCTGGAAAAGAATCCCGGCGCTGCCATCATCGGTGAAGTAAAATGTTCGCAAAAGCTTTACGACGATATCGCAAAGCACGGAGGAAGACCCATCATGTGGAAAGCCGGCCACTCCCTCATCAAAAGCAAGATGAAAGAGGAAAAAGCACCACTGGCCGGAGAGATGAGTGGTCACCTGTTCTTCGCGGACAGGTATTTCGGATACGACGACGCGATCTACGCATCCGCGAGACTCCTGGAGATCATTTCTCTCTCCGGAAAGAAGATAAGTGAGATCCTCGCGGATGTCCCCACAACGTTCTTTACTCCCGAGATCAGGGTTGACTGCCCCGACCACATTAAATTCCAGGTCGTGGAGGATGCCAAGGCATATTTCCGTAAAAGCTACCAGATTATCGATATCGATGGTGTAAGGGTCCCCTTCGGGGACGGCTGGGGGCTTGTACGTCCTTCCAATACACAACCCGTTCTGGTCCTTCGCTTCGAGGCGGCTACGGAAGAACGTCTGCGGGTAATCCGGGAAACGGTTGAAAATGCACTTCGGGAGATCATGAAAAGATATCAGACGTAGCTCCCCGAGCGTCTCTCCTCAACGGGCGGTCTTATCATCCCGGGACCGGTTAACCCACTCAAAGGCGTTTTCCGTACCGGGCGCTTCCGGTCAGATTCTTTCCATGTCTTTTTCGATAAAACGTCCGCACAAGAAACAGAAAATTGCTGCCGCGACAATGGCAATCGAGGTCGTCAGGAGCGAGTTTCTGAGTCCCCAGGCGTCCGAGAGCATTCCCAGTATCGTAGGCGAGATAGCATCTCCCAGCGCATGGATCACAAAAATGTTTACTGCAAAGGCCATGGCGCGGATATCGGGGGGAGTTACATTCACGATCACGGTATTGAGCGGACCCGTATTTAAAAAAAGAAAAAACTCGGCAAAGAAAATCGCGATGAGACAACCGGCAAGGGAGTTCGTCGCAAGGGCATAGATGGTGATCGGAGTTCCCAGCAGAAAACCCCATCCTGATACGTTCACGTAACCCCTTTTATTTTCCTTCTGATAAAAGTCTCCGAGCCACCCGCCGGTCAGAGTTCCCGTGATACCCGCGAGCACCGTGATCGCGCCGAAGAAAAGGTTCCCTGCGGCAACATCAAGGTGATGAATGCGGTAAAGAAACATGGGAACCCACTGGGCCAAACCACCGAGTGCGAACGTCATGGCGGTCATGGCAAAGGTATTGGTCACATAAGAACGGTTTGTAAAGAGCGATCGATACCGCGACTTCGGACTCAGGGTTTCACCCGTTATCCTCAGCTCGCTGAATCCTCTCGGGGGTTCGCGGAGAAGCCATACGGGGACCGCCAGAAGAATCCCCGGGATACCCACGATGAGAAAAGCCGCCTGCCAGCCGAATTGCTGTCCGATAATACCGCCCAGGATGTAGCCTAACGCGCTGCCAACCGGAATCGCGAGATAAAAGAGAGAGAGTACCCGGCCCCGCCTCTCTCTGGGGAAATAATCGGAAATGAGACCAGGCGCTACCGTGCCAAAACTCGCTTCACCGATGCCAACGGACATACGGGCGAGAAAAAGCGGACCGTATCCCGTGACAATGCCCGGAAACGCAGTGGCAACGCTCCAGAGAACCAATCCCGCAGAGGAAAGTTTTACCCTGCTCAGTCTGTCTCCAAGCCACCCGAGTGCGGGCGCGGCCACCATGTAACAGATCATGAATGCACTGCCCAGAAAACCCAATAACGTGTCGGATAAACCGAAATCAGATTTGATAAGGGGGAACACGGCGTAGAGAATCTGCCTGTCGATATAATTTATGAGGTTGACAACAAGGAGCAGTGTGAGTGCGTAGCGGCTGTATCTTTCCCATGGGTGAGTATTCATGAATAATCCTGATCACCTCTCGCCGTGTCACCCGGGGGGATCGCAGAGATTGCAACCCCCGATATTACTGGTCGGGGCGGGAGGATTTGAACCTCCGACATCCTGCTCCCAAAGCAGGCGCGCTACCGGGCTGTGCTACGCCCCGTATGTATGTCGTCGCACTGTCAGGTCGACATTAATGTTCTTAAATTCTCCTTTAGTTTTTGAACCGCACGGGCTCTGTGGCTGATTGC
>Ga0233423_10000934_pt1 | contig 14950 bp, 16 predicted proteins | sample Watercolumn_Mata_FD_180713 | JGI IMG/M metagenome (GOLD analysis project Ga0233423, IMG submission 180713) | Freshwater microbial communities from Lake Matano, South Sulawesi, Indonesia - Watercolumn_Matano_2014_112_MG | ecosystem: Environmental > Aquatic > Freshwater > Lake | place: Indonesia...
AGGAAATTAAGGATTCCTTTTTCAGTCCTTAATCTGAAAAAGGAGTTCAGAAAAAAGGTCTTTGATTATTTCTTGAAAGAAATCAAGGAAGGCAGGACTCCCAATCCCTGCGTTGTCTGCAACAAGGAGATAAAATTCGGGATTCTTTTAAAAAGCGTTCCCGGGCTTCTGGCCACAGGGCACTATGCAAGGATTGAAAAAACCAAGAAAGGGAGAGCACTTCTTAAGGCCAAAGACAAAGAAAAGGACCAAAGCTATTTCCTCTGGAAGCTGGGCCAGAAAGAATTAAAAAGGGTTGTTTTTCCCTTGTCCGGCTTTACCAAGAAGCAGGTCAAATCCCTGGCTTCAAAATGGAAGCTGCCTGTCAAAAAAGATTCCGAATCCCAGGAAATCTGCTTTGTTGCCGGCAAAGTGAATGATTTTTTGAAAAAGCATCTGAAGGTTAAGCCGGGAGAAATCCAGGACGAGAAGGGGAAAGTATTGGGTGAGCATTCCGGGCTTCATTTCTACACCATCGGGCAGAGGAAAGGCATCGGATTATCGGGCGGCCCTTACTACGTCATTGAAAAGGATCTGAAAAGCAATGTTTTGAGGGTCAGCAGGAACGAGAAGCATTTGTTCAGGAAAGAGCTTCTGGTTAAGAATTTGAACTGGATTTCTGGTTTAAAGCCCAGGCTTCCTTTTAAGTGTAGCGTAAGCATAAGATACGGACAGGAGCCGGTCCCTGCTGTTTTGAAACCAGCTGGCTCAAGGATAAGGGTTGTTTTTAAAAAGCCCTTAAGGGCCATAGCTTTTGGCCAGTCAGCTGTCTTTTACAAAGGCCGGGAGCTTTCAGGAGGAGGAATTATCTGCTAGAATTAAAAAAGTGAAAAATGTTTTCAAAATAATTTTAATTGCAGCTTTGTTCGGCCTTTGCGCGAAGGCCGGTTTAGTTTTTGCCCAGGACAAGCCGGGCCTTGATTTTTTCTACAGCGTTTCCTGCCATTTCTGCCAGCAGGAAAAGGCTTTCCTTGATTCTCTGGAATCAAAGTATCCGGGCCTGGAAATCAGGAGGCACGAGATATCGGAAGCTGGAAGCAGGGAACTCTACAGGCAATTGGCTTCGGAGCGCGGGGCGCCCCAGGAAGCGATTTCCTTGTTGAGCGTGCCTCTGACCATAGTGGGGGACAAGTATTTTGTGGGTTTTTTCAGCCAGCAGACCACGGGGTCGGAAATAGAAAATCAGGTGAAATTGCTTCTGCCTTCGGGCCAGGAATCCCCGGTTTCCATTCTTTCCCTGCCCATGATGGGCATTGTTTTCGGCCTGGCCGACGGATTCAATCCCTGCACCATATCAGTGCTTATCCTGCTTTTATCATATCTTCTGACCAGCTCTTCCCTTAAACAGGCCGTTAAATCAGGCATGGTCTTTATCGTCAGCGTGTTCCTTTTCTATTTTCTGCTTATGTTCGGGGTCTACAAGGGATATTCTTTTTTTAAAGAAAACCTTTCTTCCTACCTTGTTCCTTTGAAAACGATTCTGGGATTTATCCTGGTTTTTATGGGCTTCTGGATGGCCAAGGATTTCTTCTTTCTGAAAAAAGGGGAGAAGGTTGCTTTTGCCATACCTGAGTTTGCCAGGCCCATAATAGGCAGGATTATTTCCTGGTCCAGCCTGCCTGCGGTGATTCTTCTGGCCCTGTTTTCCTCTTTAGTGGAACTGCCCTGCAGCTTTGCTCTGCCTTTGACTTATGCCACTCTGATAGCCCAGTACCAGGCATCCCCCTATAGCTATCTGGCTTTGTATAATTTCTTTTTCGTGCTGCCCCTGATTGTGATAGTGGGGCTGGTGGGATTCGGAATTTCCAGGACCGAGAGCGTTTCCGGCTGGAAGGAAAGCTTCAAGACCAGCGCCAGGCTTCTGGCCGGAGCCCTGCTCATGCTTCTGGGCCTGGCCTTTATTTTCCGAATCTTTTAAAGTATAATTAATCCCATGGAAAAGATATCTGAAAAGACCACTCTGGAAAAGGTGCTGGAAAGAGAGGGAATCCAGGAGGTTCTGGCTAAGCACAATTTTCCCTGCCTGACCTGCCCTTTTGCCCAGTATGAAATGAACAAACTGGAGCTTGGGGGGGTCTGCAAAAAGTACAGCATAGATTCCAAAGAGCTTCTGAAAGATTTAAACAATTTTAAAAAACAAAAATAACATGAGCTACAATAGCATTGTTCTCAGCATCAAGAAAAACATCTTATTAACCGTTATTGCCATACTGCTTATTCTGGCGGTTCTGGCAGTGGCCGGGTATTCCATTTTCAAGAATCTCCAGGGCTCTTCTTCCAAGAAAGTGGCTGAAAAGGCCATGCTTTACATAAACCAGGAAATCCTGGGCAAAGCCAATGCAGCTTCCCTGGTTTCGGTCAGCGAGGTGGCAGGAGTCATCAAGATGGATATTAAGATAGGGGACCAGCAGTACAGCTCTTACGTGACCAAGGACGGGAAGATTCTGTTTCCCGAAGGATATGAGATGGCTGAAGAGATTCAGGAGGTTTCCTCCACTTTGGGTAATTTCATAGACACGGGGGAAGAAGTTTGCAAAGAGGACGGCAAGCCCATCATATATTTCTTCGGCTCCAATTCCTGCCCTCACTGCTTATGGGAGCATCCCATATTCGGGGAAGCGGTTGCCAAGTTCAAGGATTTCATTTCTTTCCACGACAACATGGATTCCTCGGCTGACTCGGAAGTTTTTTCGGAATACAGCAGCCAGGGAGCCATTCCCACCCTGGTTCTGGGCTGCAAATATACCAGGACCGGCAGCGGGGAGAGCGTGGGAGAAAGCGAAGAGGCCAAGAACCTGACAGCTTTATTCTGCAAGTTGACCGACGGACAACCCTCAGATGTTTGCTCATCGGTCCAGGAACTGATTAACCAGATCAAATAAATGGTAAAGGTATACATCACTCCGGTCTGTCCATATTGCGTTACTTTGAAGCAGTTTCTGAAGGAGCACAACATTGAATTCCAGGAGATAGACGTTTCCCAGGACGAGAAGCTCCAGGACGAGCTGATGGAGAAAACAGGCCAGATGGGGGTTCCCATCATTGATATAGAAGGCCAGCTGATAGTGGGCTTTGACAGGGCCAAGATTTCTTCTTTGTTAGGCATCCAAGAGTAATTAAACTAACAAACATATGACAAAAATAGCCATCAACGGTTTCGGCCGCATCGGCCGTTCCGTTCTCAGGAGGATTCTTGACGAGTTCTCTGATTTAGAGGTTGTTGCCATCAATGATTTGTCAGATGCCAAGACCCTGGCCCATCTTTTTAAGTATGATTCTGTCTACGGGATCTATGGAAAAGAGGTTAAGGCCGAGGAAAAGGCCTTAGTGGTTGGCGGGAAAAAGATTCTTATCACTGCTGAAAAGGACCCTGTTGCTTTGCCCTGGAAGCAGATGGGGGTGGATATTGTTCTGGAATGCACGGGCAAATTCACGGAAATGGAAGGAGCTTCCAAGCACATATCTGCCGGAGCCAAGAAGGTCATTATTTCAGCGCCTTCCAAGTCCAAGGACATCAGGATGTTTGTTCTGGGGGTCAATGAAGAGGAATATGACCCTAAGAAAGACCAGGTTGTTTCCATGGCTTCCTGCACCACCAACTGCCTGGCTCCTGCTGCCAAGGTGATTAATGATGTTTTTAAGATTAAGAAAGGGTTCATGACCACTATCCATGCATATACCAATGACCAGAGGATTCTGGATCTGGAGCACAAGGATTTGAGGAGAGCCAGGGCAGCTGCCTTAAACATTATTCCCACCAGCACCGGGGCTGCCAAGGCCATCGGCCAGGTAATTCCTGATCTGGAGGGCAAGATGGACGGAATTGCCTTAAGGGTGCCTACTCCCACTGTTTCAGTGGTTGACCTGGTCTGCGAGGTGGAAAAAAAGACAAATATCCAGGAAGTCAACGAGGCTTTAAAAAAAGCTTCCCAAAGCAAAAAGATGAAAGGCATATTGGCTGTGGAAGATGCGCCCCTGGTTTCAACTGATTTTATCGGTAACCCCTATTCTTCGATTGTTGATTCGTCTTTGACCATGGTCAATGGGGACGTGGTCAAGGTCATTGCCTGGTATGACAATGAGTGGGGATATGCCTGCAGGATGGCTGATTTTGCCAGGTATCTGAGCGAGAGCCTTTAAAATTAATTTTCAGGAAAGTCCTGTGAATTCAGGCGCTGAGCCGCAGCTGTAATGCCCTTAGGGGACGAGCCAGAACACTGATTTAAGTTTCATTTCTCTTCGAGCCTGAGGGAATAGTTTTGCATCCGCTTGAAGAGGGCGGATTTTCAATCATATGGAGATAATATTTATCAGGCATCCGGCTACGGACGCCAACGAGCAGAAAAAATATTTGGGCAACACCGATGCGGTTTTGAACCAGAAAGGGGAAAAGCACATAAAGCTCATAGCCAGGTTTTTGAAGAACAAAAAGATTTCGGCAGTATATTCCAGCTCTCTGGAAAGGGCTTTTAAGACAGCCCAGGCCATTGCCAAGGAGCATTCTTTGAATGTTACCAAGGAAAAGGGCCTGGATGAGTTTAATTTCGGGGTCTGGGAAGGCAAGACCTTTGAAGAAATCCAGAAAGAATATCCTTCGGAAGCCAAGGATTTTCTTTTCAATCCCCTGAAGCTCAAGGTCACCAAAGGGGAGTCCTTTTCTTCTTTCAAGAAAAGGGTGGAAAAGGCCCTGGCTGGGATTCTGGAAAAGGAAACGGGCACCATAGTGATTGTCAGCCACGGGGGGGTGAACAGGATCATCATCTGTTCTTTGCTGGGCCTTCCCTTTACGCATTACTGGCAGATGAAGCAGGATTTAGGAGCAATTAATATTATAGAAAGGATTAAGGGTTTCAGCACTATATCTTTGCTTAATTTCAAACCATGGGAAAAATGATATTCATTCTGGGAGGAGCCAGGTCAGGCAAGAGTGATTTTGCTTCGGAGCTGGCCAAAAAAACCAAGGGCAATGTTGCTTTTCTGGCCACTGCCTCGGTCTCTGATTCAGAAATGAAACAAAGGATATTAAAGCATAGAAACAACAGGCCCAAACAATGGAAAACCGTTGAGGTGAAAAACAATCTGGATGCGGTTATTGCTTCGGAGAAGAGCAAGGTATTGCTTATAGACTGTCTGACCATATATGTTTCCGGGCTTATGAAGCTCGGTCCTGAAAAGATATTCAGGCACATGGAGAAAGTGATACAGGCAATCAAGAAAACAAAATCTTTGGTGATAGTGGTTTCCAACGAGGTGGGCTGCGGAGTGGTGCCTGCCTACAAACTGGGCAGGGATTACAGGGATGTTTTGGGAAAGGTTAACCAGATGTTTGTCCGGGCAGCCGATGAGTTCTATCTCATGTTCGCGGGTTATCCATTTAAACCAACAAAAAAATGAAATCATTTCTAAGGGCCATAAATTTTCTGACCGTGATTCCTTTTGACAAGTACCTGAGCATGGAAAGGGAGGAGGTGGCCCAGTCCTCTTCCTATTTCCCCTTGGTGGGGGCTCTGATGGGCCTGTTTCTGGTCCTGGTCAATGCTGTTCTGGGGCCTGTTTTCTCCGACCAGATCACCAATCTTTTCATCCTTGTTGCTTTGGTGGCGCTCAGCGGAGGCCTGCATCTGGACGGGTTTGTTGATTCGGCTGACGGGCTGTTTTCAGGAAAGGACAAGAAGGGGGCTTTGGAAATCATGAAGGACAGCAGGGTAGGCGCTTTCGGCATCTTATCCCTGATATTTCTGGTTCTCTTCAAGTTTTCTTTGTTAAGTGAAATTGATTTTTCAATCAAGGCAGCTGTTTTGATTCTGATGCCTGCATTGTCGCGCTGGACAAATGTCTTCAACGGCTTCTTCTACCCGTATGCCAGACAGGGACAGGGGGCCGGGGAGCCTTTTGCCAATCTGGTGGGAAAGAAGGAGCTTATTGAAGCCAGCATCTTTACTTTCTTCCTCAGCTTCTTTTTCCTGGGGGCCCAGGGCCTGCTGGCCTGGCTGATTGTTTTTCTTTTCAATCTTTTACTTGGGAAACTGATTGAGAAAAAGATTAAAGGAATGACCGGAGATACTTACGGGGCCCTGGTTGAGGTTGCCGAAGTGGTGTTTCTGATAGCAGTCTATTTCATATGAAGGCCGGGATTTCCTGGAGCGCGGGCAAGGACAGCTCCTTGGCTTTATACAAGGCATTGGAAAAAGGATACCGGGTGGAGCATCTTTTGAATTTTGTTTCCAAAAAGCACAAAAGATGCTGCTTCCACGGAATCCCCATGGATTTGGTCAGGCTCCAGTCAGAAATGATCGGGATTCCCTTGTTCCAGAAGGAGACCAGCTCTGACATGAAGAAGTACGAGCAGGAATTCAAGGAAGCGGTAAATGTTTTAAAAGAAAAGGGGATTAAAGCCATGGTCTTCGGGGATATATACCTGATAGACCATATGAATTGGGTCAAAAGGGTCTGTAAGGATTTAAAGGTTAAGCAGGTTGAGCCTTTGTGGCGAAGGTCTCCGGAAAAGATTTTAAAGGAATTCATTGACCTGGGCTTTAAGGCCATTGTGGTCAGCGCCAAGTCCCCGATGTTTAACAAAGATTTCGTGGGAAGAATCATTGATTACGATTTTTTGGAAGAGCTTAAAAAAAGAAAAATCTGTCTTTGCGGGGAGAACGGGGAATTCCACACTTTCGTGATTGACGGGCCCATATTCAAGAAGGGGAGCATAGAGATAACCAAGAGCAGGCCTGTTTTAAAGAAAGGATTCTGGCCCCACTGGTTTTTGGACATACAGGAATGGAAACCAAAGGTCGTAGAAACAAAACTTAAAAACACATGGAAAAATTAAGATTCAGGAATCTGGCCAGCAGCTGGCTGGTGGGAATATCAGCTTCAACCAAGGCAGCCATCAATTACTTCGCCCATCTGGGGGTTGATCCGGTGATGCTTTTCGTGCTTTCGGGGGCTTTGGTCTACGGGCCTGTTTACGGGTTCTTCCTGGGAGTGAGCATCATGGTGATTGCTGATTTTCTGGTGGGCCTGGTGGGGCTCTGGACTGTTTACACTGCTTTGGCTTTCGGTCTGGTGGGCGTTCTGGCAGGAGTCATCGGCATGTTCAAGAAGCAGTTCAAGAGGATTGAACTGGCAGGAATGGCTTTTGTCTTCACCCTTCTTTTTGACGCCATTGCCATGACTGCCTTTGCCTGGCAGTTCGGGATTCCTTTGGCCGCTGCTACGGTTAGCCAGGTGCCGGTGACCATAATCCATCTTACCTGCAATACCTTGCTGGCATTCGTGTTCGCGCCTTCCGTTATCAGGGCTTTGAACGAGATTTCAGACCCCAGGGCCAGTCAGAGTTTCAGGGAAAGGGTATTCGGGAAAAGATAGTTTCCAAGGAAGTTTAAGCCGGGCTTTCTCAAGCCCGGTTTTATTTTGCTTGACAACATATAATTTTATATGGTATAATATTATTATCCACAAAAAGGAGGTGATGTGTGTGGATGAACAAGAAGTAAACAAGATCGCTTACCTCATGCTGAAGCACGTTGTGGGCGAAAAGTATACAGTAAAAGAGATTTTGAATGCTCGGAGAAATTCTGCAAAGATGGCATCAATCCTCGGGATTTCCGAAGAAAAGCTCGAAGAGTTTTCCAGAGTCTTCCTTCAAGATCTGTTCCGCATTCAAAAAAAGTAGATTCTCTAAAAGAAGAAGGCGGTTGAAGCACAGCTTCGTAAAAGGGTAATTGCATTATCCTCGTACGCGTAAAGCGCGACGTGAGCAGCATAAAAACCATAACCCTCCCTTCTTCTTTCTCATCATTCAGGCCTTTAAAGGGCTTTTTCTCTTGCTTTTTATCACATAGTGCTATAATATGGGGCATATCCAAAGGAGGGATGTGGATGCAGTTCTATGCAGTAACAGGGACTTCGTTGTACCTTGTTTCAGACAAAAGGGACAAAAAAGGAGTTCCTCTGGTAAGGAAGAAGGCCCTTAAGGGAGAGAGCAAAATTCCAGTGGGCTACAGGTTTAAAAAGGGAAGCCATCTGGGTGTCACCCGCTATGGTCTGATAAGCTATCTGATGGAGCACAAGGACCTGCCGCTCATTCTGCCCGTGGAAAAGATTAACACGGCCTACACTTACGAGAAAACTTGTCAGATCGTGGCTCTGTTTATGAGGGAGAACGAAGCGCAGGATTGCTTCAATTCTAAGAATCTTCAGATCTGCGACCCGAGATGGAGGAAACAGACCGAGGAAGTACTGGAAGCTCTAAAGGGCAACCAAGTCATAATTGTTTCCCAGGGTCCCGAATGGGGGTTCGTATATTCATAAGGCTTTTCAAAGCCTTTTTTATTTTGTTTTAAGCGTTTCTAAGGTATAATAAAACAACATGTCAGAAACCTTAGAAAACAGGCAGGGCCTTTTCTATCCCACCAAGGAGATAAAAAAGAAGTCCTGGGTCAAAGACGAGAAAATATACAGGGATTCATTAAAGGATCCCATTAAGTTTTGGGAAAAGCTGGCCAAGGAGCTTTCATGGAAGAAGAAATGGAAGAAGGGTTTTGAGCACAATCCTCCTTTTTTCAAATGGTTTCTTGATGGAAAGCTCAATATAATAGAGAATGCTTTGGATAGGCATTTAAAGGACAAGGCTGATAAGATTGCTTTAATCTGGGAGCCCGAGTCCTTTGAGGAAAAACCCAGAGTTTTTACTTACAAAGAGCTTTTCAGAGAAGTTAACAAGGCTGCCAATGCTTTGAAAAAACTGGGGGTTAAGAAAGGGGACAGGATAGGGATATATATGCCCGTGGTTCCTGAAGCCGTCATTTCCATGCTGGCATGCGCCAGGATAGGGGCGGTGCACAGCGTTGTTTTTTCTGCATTTTCCCCTTCGGCCCTTAAGATACGCCTCCAGATTCTGGAGGCTGAAGTTTTGATTACGGCTGACGGGTATTACAGGAGGGGAGGGGTGATTAATCTGAAGCAGAATGCTGACCAGGGGATTGCGGAGACCATGGTTAAGAAGATGATTGTGGTCAAAAGGCTTAATAATGAGATTCCCTGGGATTCTAAGAAAGATCTTTGGTGGCAGGACTTGATTAACAAAGAGCCTGATTTCTGTGAGCCTGAAACAATGGATTCTGAGGATCTCTTGTTCGTTCTTTTTACTTCTGGAACCACAGGAACTCCCAAGGGATGCGAGCATGTCTGCGGGGGCTACATGGTCCAGGCATATTGGACCGGCAAATGGATATTCAATTATTCCAAGGACACTGTTTTTTGGAGCAGCGCTGACATCGGCTGGATTACGGGCGCAACCTATTCCTGCTACAGCCCTTTATTGAATGGGATAACTTTTGTTTTATTCGAGGGCTGTCCTGACTGGCCCGGACCAGAGCGCTGGGCCCAGATAATAGAAAAGCACAAGGTAACTGCTTTCTATACCGCTCCCACTGCCATCAGGATGTTCAAGAAAGCCTTGGGCGATAAGATCAAGAAATATTCTTTTGAAAACCTGGAGCTTATTGCTTCGGTGGGAGAGCCCATAGATGAGTCATCCTGGCTCTGGTATTTTGAAGGAGTGGGAAAATCAAGATGCCCCTTATTGGATACCTGGTGGCAGACGGAAACAGGAGGGATTCTTATTTCTTCCCTTCCGGGCATTGGTCCTTTCAGGCCTTCCTTTGCAGGCAGGCCTTTCCCAGGAGTCAGGTTTGATGTTCTGGACGAGAAAGGCAATTCCTTGCCTGACGGAAAGGAAGGGGATTTGGTGGTGCTGCCCCCTTTCAGTCCGGGCTTATTAAGGGGCGCTTACAAGAATCCCCAGAAATACCTGGAAACATACTGGACCAAGCACGGCCAGGAAATATACGACACTTCCGACGCTGCTTTTAAAGAGAACGGGCTTTTCAGGATAGTGGGCAGGATGGATGACGTTATCAAGGTGGCCGGGCACAGGCTGACCACAGGGGAACTGGAATCAGTCATCAATTCCCACCCCGAAGTTGCGGAGTGCGCAATTTTGGGAATTCCTGATACAATAAAAGGGGAGGTGCCTGTTGCTTTCGTGGTGCCTAAGGATGAGAATCCCTGCCCTGAGCTGAAGCAGAAAGTTATGGATTTTGTCAGGAAGGAGATAGGGGCCATTGCCTCTCTTAAGGAAGTGTATCTGGTTGAAGATCTGCCCAAGACCAGGTCGGGCAAGATCATGAGGAGGATTCTGAAGAAAATCTGTTTGAAAGAGGAATTGGGAGACCTTTCCACGCTCTCAAATCCTGAAATAGTGGAAAGCATACAAAAATTAATGTCTTCAAATGAGCAAAAGTAAGAAAAACATACTCTGGTTCAAAGAGATTTCAATTAAGGACGTTCCTCTGGTCGGGGGCAAGAATGCTTCTTTGGGGGAAATGTTTTCCAGCCTTTCCAGAAAAGGAATCAATGTTCCTAATGGCTTTGCCACTACTTCCCAGTTCTACAGGACTTTTTTAAAAGAGAACAAACTTTTGCCCAAGCTCAAGGAAGCTTTCAAGGGTTTGGACAGCAGGGACATTAAAAGTCTGCAGGAGGCGGGCAGAAAAGCCAGGCAGTTGATATCAGAATCAGAATTTTCCAAAGACCTTAAAAAGCAGATTTTAAAGTCCTACAAAAAGCTTTCCGAGTTTTATCAGGTTGAGGAGGCTGATGTGGCTGTAAGGAGTTCAGCCACTGCGGAGGATTTGCCTTCGGCTTCTTTTGCCGGAGTTCACGAGAGCTTTTTGAATGTCAAAGGAGAGGAAGAGGTGCTTAAAGCAGTCAAAGACTGCTTTGTTTCTTTGTTCAATGACAGGGCCATTTCCTACAGGGAGGAAAAAGGATTCGACCATTTCAAGATTGCTTTATCAGCCGGAATCCAGAAAATGGTTCGAAGCGATCTGGGCTGCGCCGGGGTTATGTTCAGTTTGGACACGGAAACGGGGTTTAAGGACGTTGTCTTAATCAACGGTTCCTGGGGTTTGGGCGAGACAGTGGTCAAGGGCAGAGTGGTGACTGATGAATTCATGGTTTTCAAGCCAACCCTGGAACAGGGCTTTAAGCCCATAATTTCCAAGAAAATGGGCAGCAAGAAGGAAAAGCTCATATATTCCAAGGACAAAGGGAAGAAGACGGTTAATGTCAAAACATCTTTGGAGGAGCAGAATAAGTTTATCTTAAGCGAAAATGAATTGCTGAAGCTGGCCCAATGGGCTGTTTCAATTGAAAAGCATTACAAGCTGGCTCAGGACATAGAATGGGCAAAAGACGGAAAGACCAGGGAGATTTACGTAGTCCAGTCCAGGCCGGAAACAATCCATTCTCTTGAAGAAGCCAGAAGCTATGCCCAGTATTCTTTGAAAGGCAAAGGGAAACTGTTGCTGGAAGGGGAAGCCATAGGTTCCAAGATTGCTTTTGGAAAAGTCAGGATTATTCCCGACGCTTCCAGGATCAAGGATTTCAGGCCCGGAGAAGTTCTGGTCACCAGAAATACTGACCCTGACTGGGAGCCGATCATGAAAGTGGCCAAAGCCATTATCACTGAGCAGGGCTCAAGGGTCTGCCATGCGGCAATTGTCAGCAGGGAGCTGGGCATACCTGCGGCAGTGGGCGTCAAGCAGGCCATGAAAGTTTTGAAAAACGGCCAGACAGTGACTCTGGACTGTTCCGAGGCACAGAAGGCCAAAATCTGGGACAAGGAGCTGGATTTTGAAATCAAGAAGTATGATTTGAAGAAGATTCCCAAGACCAGGACCAAGATGATGATTAACACCAGCAATCCCGGTTCTGCTTTCAGGAATTCTTTTTTGCCCAACGACGGGGTGGGCCTGGCCAGGGAGGAGTTCATCATTGCTTCCCAGATTAAGATACACCCTCTGGCTCTGTATGATTTTGAGAAATTAAAGGACAAATCTTTGAAAAAGAAAATTGCTGAGATTACTGCAGGATATAAAAACAAGAAGCAGTATTATGTTGATAACCTTTCCTGGGGCATTGCCAGAATAGCAGCTGCTTTCTATCCCAAACCCGTGATAGTGCGCTTTTCCGATTTCAAGTCCAACGAGTATGCCCGGCTTTTGGGAGGGGATTTGTACGAGCCCAAGGAAGAGAATCCCATGATTGGATTCAGGGGAGCTTCCAGGTATTACGATGAGAGTTTTGAGCCTGCCTTTAATCTGGAATGCCAGGCAATCAGGAAAGTCAGGGAAGAGTACGGCTTGAAGAACCTTAAAGCCATGGTTCCTTTCTGCAGGACGCCTGAGGAAGGCAGAAAGGTTTTAGAATTGATTGAAAAATCAGGGCTAAAGAAAGGCAAGGACGGATTCGAGATTTACATGATGTGCGAGATTCCTTCCAACGTTGTTCTGGCCAAAGAGTTCCTGGAAATTTTTGACGGCATGTCCATCGGCTCCAATGACCTGACCCAGCTGGTTCTGGGCCTGGACAGGGATTCAGCTTTGATTTCTAAGGTGGGGGACGAGAGGAATCCTGCTGTTAAAGAAATGATAAAGCAGGTTATTTCTGTCTGCAGGAAGAACAAGAAGTACGTTGGCATATGTGGGGAAGCGCCCAGTACTTTTCCCGAGTTTGCCGAGTTTCTGGTGGAGAACAGGATCTATTCAATGTCTTTGAGTATTGATGCTATAATTAAAACAATACTGGCAGTCTCCAAAAAGGAGAAAGGTCAAATTAACAAATAATTTTCAATATTATGTCCAAAATAACATTAAGCGTCATCAAGGCTGATATCGGAAGCATCGGCGGCCACATCAGGCCCAGCCAGAAGCTTCTGGAAACAGTCGAGAAATACATTAAGGAGAAAGGAAAAAAGCTGCTGATTGATTTCTATATAGGATTCACGGGCGACGACATTGCCATTCTTTCCACCCACCAGAAGGGGATTCTTAACGAAGAAATACATAAGCTCTGCTGGGATGCTTTTGTAGCAGGCACAGCAGTGGCAAAAAGCGAAGGTCTGTATGGCGCAGGCCAGGATCTGCTCAAGGATACGTTTTCAGGGAACGTCAAAGGCATGGGCCCGGCAGTGGCTGAGATGGAGATAGAGGAAAGGCCGGCTGAACCGTTTCTCTTCTTTCAGGCAGACAAGACCGACCCGGGCGCTTTTAATCTTCCTTTGTATCTGGCTTTTGCAGACCCCATGTACAATGCAGGGCTGATGCTTTCCCCTGAAATCAAGAGGGGATTCAAGTTCGTGATCATGGATGTTTCCCACACTGAGGCTGACAGGGTGATAGAGCTTAATACTCCGGAGGAATTGTATGATATAGCGGTTTTGCTCAGGGATACCGAGAGGTATATAGTGGAATCCGTTTGGTCAAGGAAGAGCGGGGAACAGGCAGCTTCGGCCTGCACTTCCAGGCTCCACAACATAGCGGGCAAATACGTGGGCAAGGACGACCCGGTAATGCTGGTCAGGGTGCAGAAGGATTTTCCTGCCACCGGAGAGGTTCTGGCTCCTTTCAGCATCGGCCATTACGTGGCCGGGTTCATGAGGGGCTCGCACATCGGACCCTTAATGCCGGTCAAGAGAAATACTCCCATTTCCTTCTTTGACGGTCCTCCGGTCATCAGCTGCTTGGCATTTTCAGTAAAAGATGGTAAATTAACCGAGCCGGCAGATTGCTTCGACCAGCCCTATTGGGACTATGTCAGGAACAATGTTTCCAAGAAGGCTGAAGACATCCGCAGGCAGGGATTCGTAGGCCCTTCAATGCTTCCCATGTCCGAACTCGAATACACCGGAGTCATGGAGAGCCTGAAGGTTCTGGACAAAAAGTTTAAGCTCAGGGAGAAAAAATGATAAATCTATCAGCTAAAGTCAGAAAAGAAACGGGCAAGAAGGTGAAAGAACTGAGGGCAAAAGGAATTTTGCCCGCAGTTTTATATGGCCCCAAAACAGAGACAGCCAATCTGGAGCTTGATTCCAAGGAATTTGAGAAAGCCTACAAGCAGGCAGGGGAGAGCTCTCTGATTAATCTCCAGGTGGGGACCAAGAAATACTCTGTTTTGATACATGCTTTGGAGATTGATGCGCTTTCCAGGAAAGTGCTTCACGTTGATTTCTACCAGCCCCGATTGGATGAAGAGATTTCTGCCAGCATTCCTCTGGTTTTTGAAGGGGAATCCTTGGCTGTTAAGGATTTGGGAGGTACTTTGGTCAAGAACATGCACGAGATCCATGTTAAAGCTTTGCCCCAGAACCTGCCCCATGAAATCAGGGTTGATTTAAGCAAGCTCAAGCTTTTGACCGACGAGATTCTGGTCAAGGACCTGGATATTCCCAAAAATGTGAAAGTGCTCAAGGGCTTGGAAGATATCGTGGTCCTGGTTTCCCAGAAGCAGGAGAAGATAGAAGAGGAGCTCAAGAAGCCGATTGAAGAAAAAGTGGAGGAGGTCCAGAAGGTTGAGGAAAAGAAAAAGGAGGGGGCTGAGGAAAAAGCCCCTGCTCCAAAGGCCGCTCCGGAAAAGAAATAACCATTCTTTTGATGAAGAGGAGGTTCCAAGAATTATTTTTTGGAAAGAGGAAAAGCCAAAGCCTGAAATTAGGTTTTGGTTTTTTGGTTCTTGTTCTGCTTCTGGGCTGTTTTGCGGTTTTGGCCCAGGAGGATTGCCAGACCAGGGAGGAATGCGAGGCCCTGCTCAAGCAGTACGAGGAGAAGATATCCCAGTATGAGACGGACATTTCCAAGACTGCCCAGCAGAAGAATACGCTCCAGAACCAGATCACTTCCTTAAAGTCAAAAATCAGCAAGCTTAGCGCCCAGATCAACCAGAGCAACGTGTTGATCAAGGATTTGTCCCTGCAGATCAAGGACACGGAGAGCTCCATCACCAAGACCACCAATAAAATAGATTCTTCCAAGGAAAAGCTTGCTGAAACCCTGAAGTCCATTTA
>Ga0233423_10000935_pt1 | contig 14940 bp, 6 predicted proteins | sample Watercolumn_Mata_FD_180713 | JGI IMG/M metagenome (GOLD analysis project Ga0233423, IMG submission 180713) | Freshwater microbial communities from Lake Matano, South Sulawesi, Indonesia - Watercolumn_Matano_2014_112_MG | ecosystem: Environmental > Aquatic > Freshwater > Lake | place: Indonesia...
TCCCTAAAGGACCCATAAGATCCAAAATATGATCACCAACATTCTTTAATGAAAGTGACTTTGTTGTTTTTCCGATTGCTTGTACTATTAAGGTTACAGTACCCGCCGTCAGATCGCTATCAACAAGTGTTAGAGGAATGCGCTCTCCCGTTTCATCTACACGGATAATAACAAAGTTACCAGCTTTACGTTTTTTAGCTACATATGGTGCTTCAATAACATATTTGACAATTGTTGGGGCTAAAACTTCTTTTTGAACTATCCTATACACAACTTCTCCTCTACTATTTCCGTAGTATTTTTTTTTTATCCGACATAATTTACGAGTATAATCCCCAAATTTCTAACTACTAAGTTATGAGAAGGAAATTCACCTTGCCTTTGCATCAACATTTGAGTATCTTTTACACGTGAGTATTGAGCCTGTTATGAGAATAACGGGCTTTATTGTCTCATATGAGTGCTAATCAACATAGCACTTACATAATGATCCCGCTTTTGTTTTGCGGGATTCTCAATTTTACAGTTAACTTAATATCACTTTGTTCATTAAGTTAAGTAAAATTGGAAAACGGTGGCCATAGTTCAGTTGGTTAGAACGCCAGGTTGTGGCCCTGGAGGTCGTGGGTTCAACTCCCACTGGTCACCCAAATAAGATTGACGAATGTAGATTGAAGATTGCAGATTTTAGGTTGTAAAAGATAAGGAAATATTCAGGGAGGAAAATGAATCCTGAAGAATTGAAAGAGCGTACTAAAAAGTTCGCTATTCAGATCATAAGGTTCGTTGATGCGTTGAAGTAATCTACATCAACAAATGTTCTTTCAAAACAGATTATAAGATCAGCGACGTCAATAGGAGCGAACTACAGGGCTGCCTGCGGTGCGCGTTCTAAAGCAGAGTTCATAGCGAAACTGCAGATCACCCGAGAAGAAGCAGATGAGACCTTGTACTGGTTGGAAATTCTTCGGGAAGTTGTTGATAATAACATTATTAAGGATTTGATAAATGAGTGTGATGAACTGACTGCTATATTGACATCGTCTTTGAAAACGTCACGTAATAATCAATAAGTCTTAAATCTAAAATCTACAAATCTTCAATTTTCCGCCCCTATCGTCTAGAGGCCTAGGACACGGGCTTTTCAAGCCTGGAACACGAGTTCGAATCTCGTTGGGGGCACTTAAGATTGTATGATTGAAGAATTTAAGATTTGAGATTTAAAAAGCTGACCTGGCAACGGGTTGGCTTTTTTTTTATTTCAAACCTGGAACACAATTTCTCCGCCAAACAACCGGCGGACAGGGATGACCTTTTTGGCGGAGCGACTTGCCCTTGACGAGGGCAGAGATCCATAATGGAATATATTTCAATCTTCAGCGGTCATGATTCAAGAATGGAGATATTTGGGGTGGTGGTTTTGCCTATGGAAGGATCCCGCATTGAAACATTGCGGGATGCTCTTTTCGTCAACAAAGTTAGTTTCACTTCGTTCACTACCTTTGGACGAAAAGGCACTTCCACGTCCGTTAATTTCAAGAAGAACTAACAACAAACAATTAATGGCGTGGATGTGCCGCGTGATGAGCTACCGTCCCGAATTGCTTCAAGCATATTCGGGACATTTACCAAAAAAGTGCTTGTTCCACTCCGAAGGAGTCCCTTCGGGAAAGGAACGGCTTCGCCGTGAGTGAGTGATGCGGTGAAGGGCGTTTCGATATAGGTTCCCGCTAGCCACGAAGTGGTGCCTTTGGCAAAAACAGCGGGATGCGCATTCCAACGGTGAACTTAGCTTCGCTGGCGCTTGCTAAGATTCAGTTGGAATGGCAGAAGGATGCGGTTCGATAGTTCGGCAGGCTCACTATGAATTCTAATACCAAATGTATACGCTCCGAACTCCGCCATCCCGATTAACAACATCGGGACACAAACAACGTGAAAGACGGCGGACAGGCCGCACCTACGCTCTGCTCCGATGGGCAAGCGCATACGAACGAAGCCACGAAGTGGCGGACAGGCACAAATCTAATTTATGGGACCAAGGAACGATAAATTTGTTTTATTTCATTTCTTTTTTGCATCTCGGGCAGCAATTAGTTTTGCCATGCCGTCTCTAAGATAACCAATGAGACCTATTTCGAGTGCTTTTAATGCAGATTCAACTTGGACACGCGATGTTTTATCGTAATCAGCTTTGTGAACAAATTTACCTAATTCTCCATATGCTTGACCAAAAACTTTCCAGCGCAGATCTTCACTCGGGTCATTTTTCAATTCCTGGGGTAACGAGTCCCCATAGCTTATCCACCCATATCGGACAGCTCGAATAGGATCACCTTTATTGTCCAACTTACACCATGCTAAGCCTCGCAAATGTTCTTTGTCGGGAATCCACGAAATTTCATCAACCACAGTACGAGCATTTACAGATGCATTCTTCAATGAATCTGCTCTTTCCAAAACTAATGAATCCCATGAAGCATTCCAAATTGGAGATAATTCAGGCATAAGTTCACTGAGAAGCGGAGTCAGTTCATCAGTAAGATGCAAGTGAACAAAGTTTTCAGGCGGATTTGAAAAAAAAGCGTCTCCTTCTGTTGCAAATGACACCATTTCGGGTGGAATTGATCCACTGGCACTCGTGCCAACACCGGATAATGTAATAATTGATGTTTCAATATCCTTTGGATCAGTAACGTTCCATGCCAAAGTATTTATGAAAGTCTTTGGAGTAAAATAAAGCGAAGTTCTAATTGAAGGTGCAGAAGGGTATTTAGTTTTAAATCTTTCTAATTCATCTGCAGTATAGTTCATGAAGTCACCATATCCATCGAGAGTGCGGATATACCCAGGAAGGACATTGGCAAGATTCTTGAGTTCATTCGCTTTGTCTTTTGCAGCTTTACCTGCTTCCCGGAATTTCTTTGAATCAATCCTCGGTTTAGTCAAACGACTAATTTTCTGTGCAGAAAGTTTTTCTTTAAAGAAGATTTTTACTTGTTTTATCATAATATCTCTTCTAATTTTTTTTCATAATAATAATTTCAATCAACATAATTTACGACTCTAATTTGCTATGCTACTGCCACATATGCATTATGCGAAGCATCGACATATTGGCGGAACACATGGTTGAACACGAGATTTACTTTTTCTTCGACATCGACCGAAGTATAACTATCTGCCGGCAAGCCGGTTTGTTCGTTCCAAAGAAAATCGTGGATGAAGGATTTGACGGCTGAGCGGGTTGCTTCTTTCTCGCGCCAATCCTGAACTTTGAGCCGCTCTGCTTTGAGTTTATCAAGAAGCTCCTTGGCAACTGCTTTTAATTTATTGCGTTCCCGCGGCTTCAGGTTTGGTTTCTCCAGAAGATCGAACAGGGCAAGAGTTTCCTCATCCAATCCTTCGCGAATGGCCCGCTTTTCTTCTTTATCGAGCTGATCTACAAATCGCAGCAACGCAGCGAAGGTTGCCTCGATTGAAACACGATCTTTTTCCGTGTTATAGTCAGCAATTATCTCCTGATACCGTTTATAGAAATCTGTACGAAGTGGATTTTGCGCAATCATATTTTTCAACCGGTTTTCGACAAGTTCTTTCAGGTTGTACGTCATTGTATTCTTCCGGGGATGCTTTTCAAATTCCTTCCGGAGTTTCTCAAAATCTATTTTGCTGATATCATAGGTTTTATTATCATCAATGGACTCTGAAACTGTGCGAGTGGATACCGCTTCATCTACAATTGTATGCAATTCTTTTATAATGCTTGTGATCTCAGAATCATCACGATCCTTCTGCAAAGATCGATAAATAGCATTTAGAGAATCATAGTCCCAGCGATATTTATTGATTTCTTCCGATGTGAGGCATGCCTTAAATTTTTTAAATACTTCTCTCGCGAGAATTTCAAAACGCTTACGCGTTTCCTCGCTAGCATTGATCGTCTCTTTTGCATTGGCAACTTCACCGATTCTATCATAGCCTTCTTTCTCGCGTAATTTCTTTATATCATATCCACGCTCAAAAAGGAAGCTTGTAACCTCAGCAATTGCTCCTTTTAGCTGTTTTAATAGTTCATCTTCTGGTTTTACGGGGTCGACATTTATTTCCCCACCACCTTCCCCGGTTCCCCCTATAGCAAATGTTGCTAAGGCTTCACGAAGCTGTTTGAGAATGCCGCAATAATCAACAATTAACCCGTTCCCTTTACCTTCGTTTACACGATTTGCCCGTGCAATTGTCTGCATAAGAGTGTGAGCTTTCAGAGGTTTGTCTAAATACAATGTTGTCAAACTCGGGACATCAAAACCGGTCATCCACATTGCGCAGACAATGGCAAATCGGAATTTGTGTTCCGGATCTTTGAAGGCAATATCCATATCAATACGCTTACCATCCGGGGTTTCAAATCCCTCCTTGATTTTCTTTCGGTGTGGAAGAATATCAAGATTCCATTCTTTAAAACGAGCAACTTCGCCTTGTTCTTCACTGATAACAACTGCAATTTCTGTTTCCTTAAGCCATTCCAATTTTCTTTGAAGAAAAACCGTTTCTTGTTCATCGCTCGAAGACTTGATCGCTTTTTCAGTCTCTTTTACTTGTCCCTTCCAGTATTCCATGATAAGGTTATACATTCGAACAGTCGTAATTTTATCGATGCATACAAGCATAGCCTTTCCAGATTCCCACCGCTTGGCATAATGTTGAATTGCATCTTTTGCAATGGCATCAAGACGCTTATCAGCAGTGAGGATGTGATAGTCCCTGCCAAGTTCCTTTTCAAGATGTGCTTCTTTATCAACATCAAGCTGAAGGTCTTGAAGTTTTTGCGCGATCTTTTCATTGATATCGGTGGTGGTGAGATGCAGTTTTTCACCACGATTATCATAGAACAACGGTACAGTTGCATTATCATCGACGGCACGTTGAAAATCGTACGTAGAAACATAGTCGCCAAATATCCTCTTCGTAATCTCGTCATCTTTGAAGAGTGGTGTACCAGTAAATCCAATATAGTTCGCCTTAGGGAGTGCATTTCTCATATTGAGCGAAAGACGGCCGTATTGCGTCCGGTGTGCCTCATCGGAAATGACAATAACATCTTCGCGGTCAGAATATGGATCTTTCGGGTCGACATCTTTATTGAACTTGTGAATCATTGTAAACAGAAATGCTTTATGTTCTACAAGTAGATTCTTTAGGTGATGACCGGAAGAAGCACGGACTGTCTCTTTTTTATTATCGACGATTCCACAGCCTGCAAATGTCTTATAGATTTGATCATCAAGATCTTCACGGTCGGTGACAATAAGAAACGTGAATTTACTCGATATTTTGCGATGGATTTTTTGTGTGAAAAATACCATCGAATAAGATTTACCTGCACCTTGTGTATGCCAGAAAACACCTAATTTTCCTTTGCGCTTCTTACGGTCCTGGACTGCTTCGATCGCTTTATTCACACCAAGATATTGGTGGTTCCTGGCAAGAATTTTAACAAGTTTCCCCGTGCTATCATCAAAAAGAATGAAGTTTTCAAATATGTCGATAAAGTTAGATCTTTTGAAAAAACCTTTTTGGAGCGTCTCCATATCCACGACGCCTTTATCTTTCTCGGCAAGGCGTTTCCAATCAAAGAAGTGCTCGTATTTACTTGTGATGGATCCAATTTTTGCATCGTGACCATTGCTCAGGAGAATAATGGCATTATGGTCGAAGAGATGTGGAATAGTATCTTTATAGTCGCTTAGATTCTCATTGTATGCCCGGCGGATATCTTTGTGAATATTTTTCAGCTCTATAAATACGAGAGGAATACCGTTTATAAACCCGATAATATCAGGTCGGCGGCGATACAATGGACCTTGAATCCACAGTTCGCGGACAACGAGAAAGTGATTGTTTTCAGGAGTATCATAATCAAAGACTCTCAGGCGTTTTTCTTCAAGCACACCTTTTTGATTCCGAAACGAAACGAGTACGCCATTTTTATACAGCTCGTACTTTTCCTTGTTGATTTGGACTAGAGATTTTGTAACACTTGTTTCGATAATCTGTTTGATGGCAGATTCGTATGCATCAACGGGTAAGCCAGGATTATTCTTTTCCAAAGCTTGACGAAGATACCGAGTAAGAACGACTTCGTTTTCTGAAAGTCTACCAAGTGTCCCATTCTCACCTAAGACTTCTTCATTGTATGCATAGACGCTTTCCCACTTGAGTTTATCATGGAAATAGTCTGCAACGGTTTGCTGAACAAGACGATCTTCTGAGTATTCGTGAGGCATAGGTAATCTAATTTTTACAGTTAATATTAAATAAGATTAAACGAAGCGTTCTTTATTGTAAATTGAGAAACAGTTCATCTTGCTGTTCCTTAGAAAGACTAAGGGATTGCATGAGTTTGCTAAGTTGGTCTATAGTTATCACCTTTTTCAATAGTTCATATTCTTTTGCCTTAACAAGCGAAGACACTGCCCATGCTTTTAGTTCTCCGAATTCGTCTTGGTGGAATCGTCGAAAACCATTTATATCTTCATCTATTTCATCAACAAGGGCCTTCGGTACTAAATCCTTATATTTATTTTCGACTTTAATAAGCCAATTTTTATAATTACCCGCAGATTTAGAAATTCTTTTTTCGGCCTCTGCACGTCGGTTTTCAAGATGAAATGAATATGGCCCAGAAAATCCACCAGATTTAAATGGATCTACTGAATCGAACAATGCATTCTCAATATCTTGATCTTCAGCGTAGAGTTTTATAATTGATTCAGCAAACTCCCAAAAACCCAATTGACTAGCATTTATCAAGTCTATTACCAATAGTGCTTTTTCTTTACTCGCCTTGGCGAATTCCAATAAGGATAGTCCATCGGAAGGAAGATTGATAGCACTAGATATTGAATGTTCTATGTCATAACGATATTTATTATTTAATAATGTACCAAGCACGATTGACCAAACACGATTGCTATCAATTCTTTTCAAGGATTCGAAAAATCCCTTCCCTTCGAAGTGATCAAGCGGATCCCATGAATGATTTTCATACGGCTGAGTTAGAAGCCTCTCGAATAAAGCAAATGCCCTATCTTCATTTGATGGAGTAAGACTTGTTACTATAGTATCCAAGTGATATGCTTCATTCATATTCACTTTAGGACAACTCTCTAGACAAATCCAAATGTATTCAACTAAATCAGCAACAACTGGCTTCTTCTGAAATAGCCACATATTGAAGAAATCCAAAACACTGTTTGCATTTTGCAGCTCATTTCCACCAATACTTTTCAGAAGATCCAAGAAATCCATCGGCTCCAAGGTAGATGACCATCCCCCGGTCATAAGAGTTCGTTCAACAATTACCGGATCCAAAGATCCATCATTAATGAGCCGAATGATTCTTTTAACACCTTTTCTGTTTCCACCAATCGCGTGAGTAGCATTAAGGTAAAACAGAGGATAGAACTTGGTTTCCTGTTCTGATTTTTCGAGATAAGTTTCAGCCTCATCCTTTGATCGTTTTACGAAACCTCGGAAGAAGTAATCAAGAATACTGCTTTCCGATTTATTCTTAACTTGGCTTTCGATCTTTGACAGAAAAACGTTCTCTGTATCAAGTTTACCTAGCCAGAATAAAAAAGTGTAGCCCTGTTTGGCTTTATCGGTGCCTAACCATATAAGAATATCATCACCTAAAAGCTCTGGCTTTTTGATAACCTCAAGTGCAAGATTCCTGATTTCATTTTCATCACCATAAAGGATTGTTCCATCTTCTAGCTGTATTTTATTTGATGAATGAGACCAACCTCCGACCCAACGATGAATACGTTGATAGAAATCGCCATTTTCAATAATTTCAAGAAGAGTAATTGTGTCTTTAAGCGCAGTCTCAAACTTCTGCCTCTCCATACCCAGTTCAGGAAAAAGTAAAATTGGCTCTAATCCTTCTTTGAGCGAATTTAGAGACACAGCAAATTCCGATACATTAATATCAATTTTTCTGTTTTGCCAAAGAATCATTACTTTCTGTGCACGTTTTACTAGTTCCGTTAATCGTTTTTGATCTGAATGTCGTCGTAAAGCCATGGGCAATAAAGATGAAGCTTCTGAAGCTATATTAGGCCTTCCCGATTCGGAGAGTGATATAAGCAAATCGATGAGTCCTTCATTGTAATCCCACATCTCTTGGTTAGTAATTTGGGGCCGCGAACTCAAAGGTGATGAACTTGTCGACGGACGAAAGGATATGCCGCTTTGTGAAAGCGCAGTATTTATAGCTTGTAATGCAAGACGGACAGAATCTTCGCCGAAAGCAGGATTGACTAATTCGCGCAGAATAGTTAATCGTTTATGTAAAACTAGTGGAAACTGTGGGTGCCAGAAAACAAAGCATTCACAAAAAACACCAGTAGCATTATTGCTAATACTCAACTCTGTTTCGGCAAGCGCTAAAGATTTTAACAATTCTAAAGCCATTTCTGCACTTTCTTCATGAAACAGAAGTTGATCGATAGACCATATAAGATCTCTTCTTCTATCTCCGTCAATTTTTTTAAGATCGACCGGTGTTACACTTGACATAAACTTACGAAGTTTAGCTGCAACTCTTTCTGGTTTTCGAGCGGCAATAAGTCGTAGCAGATCTCCTAATTCAATGATTTTATCTAATGTATCAAATAATCCATCATCACCTAATAATTTGTCCCAAACCTTTTCTATATCTTCGTTCTCCACTGAATGCATGCGTTGGAACAATCTCGTTATTGAATGAGATTGAAGACCTAATATTAGCGCAAAGATCTCGGAACTTCGACCAGCAATTACCTGAGATGCTAAGTAGTCTGCAAAAATACGAGGAGTAACCTCGACATAAGAACCTCGCTTTTGCAGAAAACCTGCCTTTATAAGTTTGGGGACTGAAATAATAACCTTATTTACATCCGTTTCACTACCAATTAGACTACATATCAATCCTATTTCCGCTTGCGCCCGATCAAAAATACCAACAGAGCTCATTACACTGCAAAATTCTAGAACATTGAGATACTCTTTTCCGATCTTCAACTCTATTGTTCTGGCAAAGGCCGCACCTATTTCTTCTCGAAAACCCTTCGTCCTATTTCTCAAATCTTGTCCAAGTCTCCCAGCAACTATAATTATTCCTGGATTTCCTCCAGCCTGTTCGAGAATCCATGATTCTAGAGAATGGTCAAGATGAGGATTAATTTTCTTAAGCAATTCTTCAGCTGTTTTTGGTACTAACGGTTTTATTTGAAATGAACAAATTCTGGTATCTTCTCCAAAGTTTGGAATTGGAGCGTTTTCTTCTTGCGGAACAGTCAAAATCAATTTCACATTTAATGTCTTCAATGCTGCGTTCACCATTACACCTGCGTCATCTATTTCAGGATCATCAATAATAACGATGCTCTTTTTTGATGGTGACCTTAACTTAATTATGTCTCCAACTCCAAGTGTTGGAGGATCCAATGAGACGACAATATCGGGAAACCGATGTTGGGTGGTCTCAATCACGAGTCGAGATTTCCCAATATTATGCGGGCCATAGAGAACAATCACACGAACATTTTCATTGTCTATTGCGGCTTTAATTTCTTTCATTTCACCATCACGTCCAACAAGATCGATCCAGGTTCCGAAGACATTACCCTTGAAATTAACTTGTTGATCTAGAAAATCCTGCCATGAACAAAACTCAGTATCTGCAAAAAACGCTGATCTAATATGAGGTACATTATTAAGAAACGCGGATAATTCTGCAGTAGAGACTATCTGCACTTCAACCTTTTCGGCTTGATCATATCCTTCAAGTATTGCATCCTTCAATTCCGCTTTTTGAGGGTTGGCTCCTCCCTCAGCTTTTGTAAAGTGGGTCAAATCGAGATTTGTGAAAAGAACAAATTGTGCAGGTCTCTTTTTGGTTCTATCGTACAATTCCTTCACAGCATTTTTCAATCCTGATTTAAGCTTATCGAAAGTATCTTCACGACCACGTGCAAAAATATCCCTCTGTTTATATTGATAAACATTCCAACCTTTTTGTATTAGAGGCGAATTTGATTGCATTTCACTCGGAAACTCGACATTCCATTCAGCATCTATGCCTCCATCCTTAACGTTAATTCTTTCAGTAAAAGACGGAAGCCCTGGAGGTGTTTGACCAGAAAGAGCAAAGACAAGAGAGTTGCACAGAGAAGCGAATCTTGTTGGGGTAAACTCTCGACTTACGATCCGTTCTATCTCTTCTGATGTAATATCTGATCCATGTGTAAGTGCCATATTTAATCTTTTCCCTCCTTCACAATTATACCTCCACCTCGCCGCACATTAACTTCGGCAGTAAAATGTCGCGGGCTTGTTTGAGCTTTAAATTTTGTATTTGAAGATTAAGTATTTGATTAAAGCTTGGTTCCAATGATTCTACAAAATTATCAATAATGTTTTTACTTGGAAAAATCATTTCAAAATCTTTGATCACTTCTTGGTTGACATTATTCTGTGCGGAACCTTGGCCTAGATTCACTAGATTTTGTTTATTTTCTCTTAAAAAGAGATATGCAAAAATATTATAGATATCTTTTCTTTTCGAAAACAATGAACAACATGCTTGGTTTGTCGTAGCTGAATATGCCAAAATACCTAATTGTCCAATTGTTGCTCCATACATAGCGATTAACACAGACCATTTAGGAAACATTCTTGCCGAAGAATTATTCAATGCTGCTTCAGTAATTTTTTCATTAGTGTCTATGATAAATTCGTTTTGTAGTTCTTGAGTTTTAACCCATAGAATATCTCCAGTGAAATATTCTGGCACCTTGCGACTTGGTGTCCCACCCGAGCCGGTATAATAATAATCTGAAATCTTCCCCTTCTCCCATCTATTCGGCACCCCTTTGACACATTTTGTATGTTCATAACCCGGGAAGCGTAAACGCACAAACCATTCTTTATAAAGCTGTCTGGCAGAGTCTTCGAGCAGTTTGATACGGCGAAGATTGTTTTCGATAAGGTCGTCGTAAGTAGAGAGAATTGAAGCAATACGTTGTTGGGCTGGAAAATCATGAATCCTGAATCGGATATTCTCGAAAGTCGTTTTTTTAACAATTGGTGTTGCTGAACCACCACCTAAAACTCGAACCTGTTCAACATTATTACATAGAAGATAATAGATATACTTATTGTCGCTCTCTTCATTTGCTATAATTGAATTTATCTGCTGATTGGTCAAGCTATCGGTTGTAGCAATTGCACATTTGCCAATGGTATTCCCAATACTGGTGAACATCACTGCACCCTCAGGAATAAACTGGTTGCGGAATCGATCCTTGGCTTCTGAAGAGACATAACGTTCTGTCGTTCCACAACGGTAGTGACGGAACTCTAAATCACTCGGAGTTACAAAAGGATATTCTCCATCCCAGTATAATGCATTTTTTGTAGAAGGGGTCTTACCTGTAACGACTTTTCCCATGTCAGCGATAGAATGCAATTCCAGTTTCATATCCCCAATTCCTCAAAATTCTTTTGAATCGTTTTTGCAAGACCCCCAGCTTCTTTGTTGAGGTCGGCAAGCTCGACATGGATGTCGCGTAGGACTTCTTCAAAATCGAAATCTTCATCTTCTTCTACAGGAGCGACTCCAACATAACGACCGGGAGTCAAGCTATAATCATTTTTAGCAATTTCTTTTCTATCAACAAGCTTTACCAATCCTTCAACATCGTCAAACTTCGCATCTGGGAAACGAGTTTGCAGCCAATGCGCCTGCTTATGGAAATAGATCGGAAGTTTTAATTGTTCGACAGCATCTTTTCGGAAAGCATCAAGTTCCTTCTTTTGTTTGCTCACCTCACGTGAGTTCCAATGGTCTTCATCTTTTCCATTCAAATCCTTCTCGATGACATCAGTAGATTTTACGGCAAGCTTACAGAGAAGGTCGATTTGTTTTATCAATCCCTTAATCTTCTCAGAAATTGGAGTGAACGCCTCTTGAGCTTTTATTTGTGCTGCATTCGTCCTGGGGATTGAATTTTCATAATTCTTCCGATACTCTTCTATATTATGGAGCAAGAGTTTTTTATCTTTTTTGTAGAGCGTCTCAGCTTCACTTAATTCAACAACCGTATCTGTAAATAGTTTTCGCCTCTCTTTATCCTGACCGTTGCCTTTTGTACTGTTGCTAGTAAAAGCATCGATGTTTGTTTTCAGAGCATCAAGGGAAGTTTCGTATGCTTTCAATTCATCAGAGATTGGGATACATTGCTCAACGATACTATTCAAGTAATCTTTGACGAGTGCCACATATCGATCGGCTTGATCTCTATAGAGCCATACAATTGCGGTAATGTTTTTGAGCTGCTCGGGAGAGAAATCATAAATCTTACGCGTTACCTTACGATGGATGTTCCTGGCGTCAATCATCAGAACTTTATTAAGCATCTCTTTCGACTTGCCCTTATCGAAAAACCATAGCTCACACGGAACGGCGCGAGTGTAAAAGAAGTTGGAACGGATGGAAATCATCACATCTACATGTCCGGTTTCCACAATCTTACGGCGAACATCTTTTTCTCCATGACCTGCGCTCGATGCTTGGGAAGACATAACAAATCCGGCACGCCCTTTGGAATTGAGATAACTGTAGAAATAGGAAATCCAGAGATAGTTACCATTGCTCACGGCTTTTTTATTATTCACGCCGGGAAGGCCAAACGGAAGGCGCGGATCGGTTTTTATTTTCTCAGCGTCTACGCCGTCGACATTGAAAGGAGGATTTGCCATAACAAAATCAGCTTTCTTAAGCATTTCATGCTGATCCTCGTAGAATGTGTTGCCTTCAGCAATCTTCCCCTCAAGCCCGTGGACCGTGAGGTTCATTAACGTGAACTTGATCGTTGTGGCATTCTTTTCCTGACCATAAAAAGTAACGGCTTCAGCTGTTAGTTTGCCAGCATTTTCCAAAAAATGACTTGTCTGAACAAGCATACCACCGGAACCACAGGCAGGATCGAAAACCTTGCCATGGTCGGGTTCTATGACATTGACAATTGTTTGAACAATAGAGACAGGAGTATAGAATTCACCGCCATCGTGTGCTTTCTCAGCAGCAAATTTCATAAGGAAGTATTCATAGATACGGCCAAAGACATCGCCATTAGTTTCATTCAATGCCGAATCGTTGAAAATACGCAAGAGACTTCTGAGAACGTCCGGTTCGATTCTAGAATATTCTTTTGGCAGGTTACCGGTAAGTATCGGGTAATCTATTTCGATATCTTCCATCGCCTTATTTAACGCCGCACCGGGATCTTGATCTGTTGGAAGACCAACCAAATAATCATATCGAGCTTCATCACGTAGATAGATAGCTGTCTTCTTTGCAAAATCTTCCTTCATCAATGGACGAATCATGCCCTGACGCTTAGGTAAAGTCGGCTCAATATCTACTTTCACTTTTAAGAAACGATTAAAAGCATGACGCAGGAAAATTAAACCCATCACGGGCATAAAATATTCATTCGATGCAATATTGGAGTTCGCCCGGAGTTGGTCTGCCGCACCCCATAATCGTTTTTCAAGAGCTTCAATGTTTTCCATAGGTTTTAAGCGATATTATGTTCGATTTACACAATTTAATACTGTAATAATAATGATTTATTCGCCACTTTCTTTGAATGCGCAAAGAAAGTGGCAGAAAGAAACGCATGCGAAATCGAAAGTGTTGGGCCCAAGGTACAACTGAGACTTGCAAAATTATTTCTATTCCGCTTGCAGAGAGATATATTTTTTGATTGTACTTTCACCTCTGTTTACCTTTTCTAACATCAGTCGATTTCGCGGGCTAGTATAAAAGAAAATATTGTTCATTTGCGCCTACCGGGATTCTCTGAAATACCTGTTTGTAATTCACGAAGGAGAGATAATGTTGTGGCAAATAAATCCTCAAACGAACCTCTTCCTTTTAACATATCCGTAATGAGACGAAACTCAGATTTAGAATTTGTTTCCCGCTCTAATATTTCTAACAGCACTGAGATGGTTTCGGCAGTGGCAATCTTTGCAATATCTCTTCCGAGAATTCTTGCGCTAGCTTTTTCATAGTCAAAACCTTCCACAAGAAGATCCTTATCTTCACCATGTAGGCGGGAATCATTACCGGCATCTATGTACTGTTTTAGAATGAATTCAATATCTTGCGCGTCTTTTGCGCGTTCTGGATATTTCTCATTCCATGCAATCAGTTTTAGCATTACCATTGCCGGAGGTGTGCATACTCTAATGTCGAGAATAGGGGATGTTCTTATCCGTATGATTTGCGAATATTCATACGCCTCTTCAAAGCCATTAGTCGTCATTATAGCATCTTCTGTTGGCCATTGAATTTTTCCTATTGGTTTCTCCAACATACCGAAAGGAACGATATCGATTAGTGTTCCATTGTTATGTTTGAAACGAGATTTAATATTATTGACAGGAGAGAAAAGAGAGGTTGACAGTATACCATTAATCAATTTTGAAACTTCATCCCAAGAATTCACCTTTATACCGAGATCGATATCGAGTGTTGCTCTTGTTGTTTGAATATCAAAGAGAAGAGAGAAAAAGAGATCTCTTGCTTTTGCCCAGACCAGAAAGAATGGAATGCCGAGTTTATCAGCAATGTCTTTAATACAAGAAAGAACCTCGACGATAGCAGGATCAATCTTGGTCGATATATCGTTGTAGGTAGTCATTATAGAGTTGTTTAGCGGCTTCAATATTACGAGTATCTCCCGTTGCCATAAGATCTGCATATATCAGAAGTGGGGGAACCATGGTTTTATCGAGTTCGGGATTCTCACATTTCCAAAATCGTTCTCGCAATTCAATATTACCATTTTTATCTTGACGGAGTTTGAGACCTAATGTAAGATA
>Ga0233423_10000936_pt1 | contig 14900 bp, 10 predicted proteins | sample Watercolumn_Mata_FD_180713 | JGI IMG/M metagenome (GOLD analysis project Ga0233423, IMG submission 180713) | Freshwater microbial communities from Lake Matano, South Sulawesi, Indonesia - Watercolumn_Matano_2014_112_MG | ecosystem: Environmental > Aquatic > Freshwater > Lake | place: Indonesia...
GCTGCCAGAACCAGCAGAATGGCCAAGATGGCCGCCGTGTTTCTCCTGTTGCGTAACCGTGCTGGTAGATCATTCAAGGGTGACTATCTCCTCCTGATGGTCTCTCCTCTGGTGTTGATCCCCCCCGGTGTGGTTCTTATTGTACACCTCTTCGATCTTTTTGTACAGTTCCTGGTTCGCCTGGCTCCCTGTCCCTCCAGACCAGGTCAATCAGCCTTCGTGGGCTTTGTCTGGAAGCTGAAGATGTAGTATAATCTTGTGGTAAAACTCGCTGGGTTGAGAATGGGGGCATAGAAATGACCAGGGCAGCTTTTATCTGTTCGCCAGGTTTGTGGCAAAGTGGCCACGGGGCAGCTCATCCCCTTAAGCCGGAACGCTTGCAGCGTACATACGAGTTGTTAGCGGCCTACGGTGCTTTTGACGACCGGGAGTCCATGCTGGTGCCACCACGGCTGGCAACTCCTGAGGAGCTCGGCCTTTTCCACACCGAAGAGTACATTGAAGCAGTGCGTAACCTGAGCCAGGGCGAGAAGGAATCTAATCCCAGGCGCTACAATTTTGGGCCGGGTGACAATCCCGTCTGGATGGGGATGTACGAGACGGAGGCGCTAAAGGTTGGCTCCACCTTGGTAGCGGCAGAGTTGGTCACCTCGCACCAGGTGGATGTGGCCTTTAGCTTCAGTGGAGGAATGCACCACGCCGGCCCCGCCTTTGCCTCGGGCTTCTGCGTCTTCAACGATGCCGCCGTAGCTATTCACTGGCTGCTGCAGAGGGGTCTGCGAGTGGCCTACATTGACATAGACGCTCATCACGGCGACGGGGTTCAGGACGCCTTCTACGAGACGGATCAGGTGCTCACCATCTCCCTCCATGAGACGGGCTTGTACCTGTTTCCCGGCAGCGGGTTCGTCGAGGAGATGGGAAGGGGGGCAGGGCGTGGATATGCCGTGAATCTTCCCTTGGCACCTTACACCGACGATGAGATCTATCTTTGGGCTTTTGAGCAGATCGTGCCGCGCCTGGTGGGGTGTTTCCAGCCCGATATCGTAGTCAGCCAATTGGGGGTGGACACGCACTACCGGGACCCGCTCACCCACCTTTGTCTGACCACATCTGGCTACACGGCCGCCGTGACGACTATCAAGCAACTGGCCCCGCGCTGGCTGGCGTTAGGCGGCGGAGGATACGATGTAGACGTGGTAGCCCGGTCCTGGACTTTGGCTTATGGCATCATGTCGGGCCAGGAGTTCCCCGATGATCTGCCCCCCTCCTACGCAGAGAAGTATGGCGGGGGCAGCTTGCGCGACCACGAAAAGCCCCACATTTCCTCCGGATTTCAGGAGCGGGCCCGAAGCTACGCTGAGGACAGTGTGGCCGCTTTGAAGAGGGTGCTAGCGATTTAGGCGGGCCGAGCAATTGAGCGAGTTGGCTCAGATCAACCCGAGAGCTTAGATCGAGGCTTAGCGGAGAGACAGAGACCACTCTGTCTTTCACCAAAGCAAAGATGTCCGAATCTGGCTCCAGGGCATCGTAGTCCACCCTTGCTTCGTAGTCAATGGTGCTGGCCCCCGATGAGCTCGGCTGGCCACTCTTGATGGGGTAAAAATATCTCTGCCGCGAGAGCTTTGTAAGTCGCCAAGGAGTTTGCTTGGTTGCATCCTCAGGCACTTCTATCTTAAGGACATCCACGTCGGATGGCAGCTTAACCGAGAGGAGGCGCTGAGCGAAGATTCGAGTGAAGAAGGCTGCAACTGCAAAGTCTATGTCATGAGAAAGATCATAGTGATGTTCCTTGGCCGTCTCCAAGGAAATGGCTAAGCTGGGGATGCCGAAGGCCGCCGCCTCCAAAGCTGCCCCTATCGTCCCGGAGGTGGTGACACCTGTGCCTGGGTTCTCCCCGTAGTTGATGCCAGAGATGGTCAGGCTGGGCTTCCTCGCAGCGACTTCTACCAAGGCATACAGCACCGCTTGAACCGGCGTGCCTTCGATCGAGAAGGCAGAGACCCTCTGACCCCTCACGGTGAAGTGCTCTTCCTGAACGGGCACGTTATCAAAGGCAAACGTGCTTCTGCCTGCTCCTGTCTGTTGGTATTTGGGGGCCACCACCAGGATCTCGCCCAGGTCGTGCACGGCCTCCGCAGCAGCCAGAAGCCCTGGCGAATGAATCCCATCGTCATTAGTAATCAGTATTAGGGGCACGCTTTCGTTTGACACAGCGGGTTGTTCTCTCCTTGCCAGATGCCAGGCCACATTATACTGTACCGCGGCGGTTTTGTCCACTTGGTTGATAGCAAACAAAAAAGAGGGGGTCCTTCGGGACCCCCTCTTTTTTCCTGGCAACGACCTACTCTCCCACACCGTCCCCAGTGCAGTACCATCGGCGCTGGAGGGCTTAACTTCCTGGTTCGGGATGGTTCAGGGTGTTTCCCCTCCGCTAGGGTCACCAGGAAAACTTAGCACCCTAAAAACTGAACAGAATGTTTGGGCTGACTCGACGCCGTGTCACGTGCAGAATTAAGCCCTCGACCGTTAGTACCGCTTGGCTGAGCACATTGCTGTGCTTACACCTGCGGCCTATCCAACCGGTAGTCTCCCGGCGGTCTTACCCGGTTCGCCCGGTGGGTGACCTCATCTTGGGGCGAGTTTCCCACTTAGATGCTTTCAGCGGTTATCTCTGCCAGACATGGCTACCCAGCGATGCCCCTGGCGGGACAACTGGCACACCAGCGGTCTGTCCACTCCGGTCCTCTCGTACTAAGAGCAGCTCCCCTCAAGTCACCTACGCCCACAGCGGATAGAGACCGACCTGTCTCACGACGGTCTGAACCCAGCTCACGTACCGCTTTAATGGGCGAACAGCCCAACCCTTGGGACCTTGTCCAGCCCCAGGATGCGATGAGCCGACATCGAGGTGCCGAGCGAGGTCGTCGATGTGAACTCTTGGACCTCACCAGCCTGTTATCCCCGGGGTAGCTTTTATCCGTTAAGCCACGGCCCTTCCACCCGGAACCGTGGGATCACTAAGCCCGACTTTCGTCTCTGCTCGACTTGTAGGTCTTGCAGTCAAGCTCCCTTGTGCCTTTACACTCAGCGGCTGGTTTCCATTCAGCCTGAGGGAACCTTTGGGCGCCTCCGTTACCTTTTAGGAGGCGACCGCCCCAGTCAAACTGCCCGCCTGGCACTGTCCCTCTGCCGGATTACGGCCAGGGGTTAGGGCCAAGACTCAACCAGGGTGGTATTTCACCGGCGGCTCCACCGAGACTAGCGTCCCAGCTTCTCAGCCTCCCACCTATCCTACACAAGCTAAGCCCTAACTCAATACCAAGCTACAGTAAAGCTCCACGGGGTCTTTTTGTCCAGCTGCGGGTAAGGCGTATCTTCACGCCTACTTCAATTTCGCCGGGTCCCTCGTTGAGACAGTGCCCCACTCGTTACGCCATTCGTGCAGGTCGGAACTTACCCGACACAATCTGTTACCTCCCCTTTTGGGGCGGGCCGATCATTTCTGTCGGCCTCTGCATGTCGCCATGCAGTTCAGACTATATCACCATCCTACCAGAGCGGTAGGAGCTCGGCGTGTAGTCGTTGGGGGTGGAGTTTTCTCCTTCCCTGCTGATTGTCTGCACCCGACACATTGTCACTGTGCTCTGGCACGAGTAGTGCGGGATACTCAGATGTCCCAGCATATCAGCCGAGTTTTCCATAGGAGTCACCTCCTATGGTCCCCGTCCTCGAGGAATTTCGCTACCTTAGGACCGTTCATCTACGTTACACCGACCGACAGGCTTACGCCCCGTCTGTGCGGCCCAGATCAACGTCTGGGCCCTCTGTGTCGCCACAGAGATCGGACCATCTCATCATCTCGCTGAATCGGCGGCTTCCTTGCTATTCAGCGGATGCCTGGCGTATGGTCTCTGGGGATTCTCTCTTGAGGAGAGCCTTTCCTGCTGATTGCCCGCACCTCACGGATTGTCACTGCTCCCAACTGGAGCGAGTACCGGAGGATACACCGGGTTTTCCAGCATATAGCCAGGTTTATTAACGTAACTACAGCGGTCCAGTCTATAGTTACGGCCGCCGTTCACCGGGGCTTCAGTTCTGAGCTTCCCCTTCGCTTGCGCTCAGGGTGACCCATCCCTTTAACCTTCCGGCACTGGGCAGGCGTCAGCCCCTATACTTCAGCTTACGCTTTAGCAGAGACCTGTGGTTTTGTTAACCAGTCGGCAGGGCCACTTCTCTGCGACCCCCAAAGGCTCCGCAAGTTCTTGCTTCACCTTAAGGGGCACTCCTTCTCCCGAAGTTACGGAGTTAATTTGCCTAGTTCCTTAACGAGGGTTCTCCCGATCGCCTTGGTATGCTCTACCCACCTACCTGTGTCGGTTTGCGGTACGGGCACCCGAGAATCAACGCTTAGAGGCTTTTCTTGACAGTTTGGCTCAACCACTTCTGGCTCAAGGCACCGCCATCACTCCTCAGGATCAGGCCCCGGATTTGCCTGGAGCCATCATCTCCCTACGAGCTTAGCACCTGAATCCAATAACAGGCTGGTCTACCCTTCTGCGTCCCCCCTTCGCTCCTCCCAGGTGGTACAGGAATGTTGACCTGTTGTCCATCGCCTACGCCTCTCGGCCTCGGCTTAGGCCCGACTAACCCGACGCGGATTAACCTTCCGTCGGAACCCTTAGGTTTACGGCGAACATGTTTCTCGCACGTTTCTCGCTACTCATGCCGGCATTCTCACTTCTGCACGCTCCACTGCTCCTCGCGGTACAGCTTCCACGCCTGCAGAACGCTCCCCTACCAATTGGCAGATGGCTGATAGCCTATGGCTGATGGCTATTGCCGAGAGACAGCTTACGCTATCTGCTATCGGCTATCTGCCATCAGCTATCTGCCAATCCCGCGGCTTCGGTGCTAGGCTTGAGCCCCGTTACATTTTCGGCGCGGGCTCACTTGACCAGTGAGCTATTACGCACTCTTTAAAGGATGGCTGCTTCTAGGCCAACCTCCTGGCTGTCTCAGTAATCCCACATCCTTTCCCACTTAGCCTAGACTTGGGGACCTTAGCCGACGGTCTGGGCTCTTTCCCTCTCGACAATGAAACTCATCTCCCACTGTCCGACTCCCAAGCTTGTAATGACGGCATTCGGAGTTTGGTTCGGTTTGGTAAGCTATACGCCCCCTAGCCGATCCAGTGCTCTACCTCCGCCATCCAACGCTTGAGGCTAGCCCTAAAGCTATTTCGGGGAGAACAAGCTATCTCCAAGTTCGTTTGGTATTTCGCCGCTACCCACAGCTCATCCCACCCTTTTGCAACAGAGAAAGGTTCGGGCCTCCACGAAGTTTTACCTTCGTTTCACCCTGGCCATGGGTAGATCACCTGGTTTCGTGTCTAATCCCTGCGACTCCTGCGCCCTATTCAGACTCGCTTTCGCTATGGCTCCGGGTGTCACTCCCTTAGCCTGGCCACAGAGATTAACTCGCCGGCTCATTCTCCAAAAGGCACGCCGTCAGGCATTCCGGGGAGCGCAAAGCGCTACAACCCGGCATAGCCCTTCGACCGCTTGTAGGCATACGGTTTCAGGTTCTATTTCACTCCCCTAACAGGGGTACTTTTCACCTTTCCCTCACGGTACTTGTTCACTATCGGTCACCAGGAGTGTTTAGCCTTGGGAGGTGGACCTCCCTGCTTCCCACAGGGTTAGCGTGCCCCGCGGTACTCAAGGTCAACGGCGGGAGTCTGATCCTTTGGTCTACGGGGGTATCACCCTCTATGCCCCACCTTTCCAGCTTGGTTCGATTAAAGACCAGATTTGTAACTCCCTGGGATCCCTGCAGAGACCCCGGCCGTGCCTTACAACCCCCACCTCATTTCACAGCGCTGCAGCCCTCCATGAGGCAGGTTTGGGCTCTTCCCCGTTCGCTCGCCACTACTAGGGGAATCTCTTTTGATTTCTTTTCCTGAGGGTACTGAGATGTTTCAGTTCCCCTCGTTCCCCCCATCTGGCCTATGTGTTCAGCCAGTGGTGCCTGGGCATTCCCCCAGGCGGGTTTCCCCATTCGGGTATCCCCGGATATAACGCCTGCACACGGCTCCCCGGGGCTTATCGCAGTGTACCACGCCCTTCCTCGGCTCCTGGCGCCAAGGCATCCACCGTACGCCCTTAGTAGCTTAATTCATGTGATACGGCGGAATCGAAGTCCTCACATTCTGTTCAGTTTTTAAGGTGCTAAGTGGCATTGTATCTAACTGCCACTCCAGTCCTTGGCGACTGGCCTCTGACACCTAGCTTTCTAGTTGGCACAAGCCAACCGCCAACTCCTGGCACAAAAACAGCCCGGCATACCTGCCAGGCTGCAAGAAACCTCGCCGATATGGCCGTCAACAGGATCTATTCAGTTCCAGCTCCGAATCTAGTCCCATAGAACCTTTCTTACCTTTGCTGCCTATAGTATACCACAATCTCCGTATTTTGTCAAACGCCTCACCAGAGGTGGAGATGAGGGGATTCGAACCCCTGACCTCCTCCGTGCAAGGGAGGCGCTCTCCCATCTGAGCTACATCCCCAACTCATTTCGGATTGCTGATTTCGGATTTTCATTCCGCAATCCGCAATCTAAAATCCGCAATGAGAGTGGGCCTTCCTGGACTTGAACCAGGGACCTTTCCCTTATCAGAGGAATGCTCTAGCCGGCTGAGCTAAAGGCCCATTCGTGGATAACAATGGCTTATGACATATTGCCATAAGCCATTTTGTTGACCACCTTAACAACTGAGAAGTGGTAAGAAGGGGCGAGAACTTGGGAAGAGCACAGGTCCGGAAACCTGTGATTGACCTAGGAGCATTTGGTCTGTTGGTCAGTTGGTCCTTGGTCTGATAGTCGGCTTTTTGCCTGACCATCTGACCACACGACCACCCGACCATCTGACCAGTTTTTCTCCCTAGAAAGGAGGTGATCCAGCCGCAGCTTCCGCTACGGCTACCTTGTTACGACTTCGTCCCAGTCACCAGCCCCACCCTCGACGGCTGCCTCCTTTCGGTTAGCCCACCGGCTTCAGGTGTTGCCGACTCCCATGACGTGACGGGCGGATTTCGGTCGTTGAGGGCTACGCCGAGTTCCCACCGGACGTGCAGTTTTCCCGCATCCGGCGAGCCCCGTGCTCTTACTTTGCTGAGCACAGGTTTCTCCCTTCACCTCACCAACGGTGAGGCTACTACGGATCTGCTGACTTCTTGCGCTGCAATAACCCTCCATCAACGCAAGAGCTCCCCGGGTCACTCATGAGGCTTTTCCTCGCATCCACGACAGGGGTAACTCCCTTGCCCCTTCCCCATGACACACCAGCATGGGTCGAGGCCCCCTACTTCTGTTTCCAGGTCTAGGCTGCGATTTGCTTTCGGCCCTTCAGACGCTCGGTCACCCGACGCGTCCTGCCTTCCGCTACGTGGCGCAACCGCGGCGATCGCGCCAAGAGGGATTTGAACCCTCTAGTCTCATAAGCTGCCGGGCGCGTTTATTTGTGTGTACAAGGCCCGGGAACGTATTCACCGCACTATGGCTGACGCGCGGTTACTAGCAACTCCACCTTCATGCAGTCGAGTTGCAGACTGCAATCCGAACTGAGACCGGCTTTGGAGGATTGGCTCCGCCTCGCGGCTTGGCTACCCATTGTACCGGCCATTGTAGCGTGTGTGTCGCCCAGGACATAAAGGCCATGCTGACTTGACATCATCCCCACCTTCCTCCGGCTTATCGCCGGCAGTCCCGTATGACACATGTAACATACGGCAAGGGTTGCGCTCGTTACGGGACTTAACCCAACACCTCACGGCACGAGCTGACGACAGCCATGCAGCACCTGTGCTGGCTCCCTTGCGGGTCCTCGCCCTTTCGGGTCCGTACCACCAGCATGTCAAGCCCTGGTAAGGTTCTTCGTGTAGCATCGAATTAAACCACACGCTCCGCTGCTTGTGCGGGCCCCCGTCAATTCCTTTGAGTTTTAGCCTTGCGGCCGTAGTCCCCAGGCGGGATACTTATCGCGTTAGCTACGGCACGGATGGGGTCAATGCCACCCACACCTAGTATCCATCGTTTACGGCTAGGACTACCGGGGTATCTAATCCCGTTCGCTCCCCTAGCTTTCGCGTCTTAGTGTCAGAAGCAGGCCAGGAGGCCGCCTTCGCCACTGGTGTTCCTCCCGATATCTACGCATTTCACCACTACACCGGGAATTCCACCTCCCTCTCCTGCCCTCAAGTGCTTCAGTATTGAACGGCCCCTCCCAGTTAAGCCAGGAGATTTCACGCCCAACTTAAAGCACCACCTGCACGCGCTTTACGCCCAGTGAATCCGGATAACGCTTGCCTCCTACGTTTTACCGCGGCTGCTGGCACGTAGTTAGCCGAGACTTGTTCCTGGGGTACCGTCCTTCCTCGTCCCCCAGAAAAGGGGTTTACAACCCGAAGGCTTTCCTCCCCCACGCGGCGTTGCTGCGTCAGGCTTTCGCCCATTGCGCAATATCCCTCACTGCTGCCTCCCGTAGGAGTCGGGCCCGTGTCTCAGTGCCCGTGTGGCTGATCGTCCTCTCAGACCAGCTACCCGTCATTGCCTTGGTGGGCCATTACCCCACCAACTAGCTGATAGGCCGCAGGCCCCTCCCAAAGCGCCGGAGCTTTAATCATGAGGCCTCTAACCCTCATGACCACATGGGGTATTAGCTGCCGTTTCCAGCAGTTATCCCCCTCTTCGGGGCAGGTCACCTACGTGTTACTCACCCGTTCGCCACTAACTGGCTGATGGCTGATTGCTTATAGCTGATGGCGAACCATCTGCTATTCGCTATCTGCTATCTGCCAGTTCGTTCGACTTGCATGTGTTAGGCACGCCGCCAGCGTTCATCCTGAGCCAGGATCAAACCCTCCGTAAAAGGAGTTAACTCTTGGGACCCAAAATTCCCACACAGCCTTCTTACCACTCTTCAGTTGTTAAGGTGCTTCTCTCCAGGTAGTCTAAATTATAATATGACTCCCAGAATTTGTCAAATCCACTTCGGACAAAAAAACCGATGCTTTCACATCGGCGGAGACAAAAAGATCTATTGCTATCCTGCAATTCCCTGTAAGCTTTAGACTCTTTGCCTCCTTTCTCCGTTGTTAGATCTTCCCACCAAAGGCGGGCGAGATCAGCTTTCTAGTCGCACCTATATTATACCAAAAATAAAGGGGTTTGTCAAGTGCCAGAGCGACATTTTTTGAAATTGGCCGTAAATTGGTCACCTCCAACCAGGGGCTTGCATTTGACATCTGCCCATTTCAGTGCTACAATTATGCTCAGACAAGCCCATATAACCAAAGAACGGCTGGGGGAGCCTGGTGAGCCAGGCTGAGAAGAGGCCAAGCTGGCAGATAGCAGATGGCAGATAGTACCATCAGCTATCAGCCATCGGCCATTAGCCAAATGCCTCGACCCCTTGAACCTGATCTGGATCATGCCAGCGGAGGGAAGCCAGTGGATTTTCACAAGGCCGCCAACCTTGCCCAGGTCAGGCGGCCTTGTTTCTTGTTGCTGACCAGGGAGGATGGATGAGAGCGATTATCATCGCCAACGGCCAGATTCACGATAGCGATTTCTGTCAAAGCCAGGTCACTCCGGCAGATTTGGTGATCTGCGCCGACGGCGGAGCTGGTAACGCCCTTGCTTTGGGCCTCTCCCCTGACGTGGTCATCGGTGACCTGGACTCCCTCGACGAGGGCGTGCGCGCTCGATTGGAAAAGACGCATTGCCAATCCATCACCCACCCAGCCCACAAGGATGAGACGGACCTGGAGTTGGTCATGAAATACGCCGTGGAGCAAGGAGCCCATGAGATGCTCATCTTGGGGGCCCTGGGCTACCGCCTCGACCACACCCTGGCCAACATTCTGCTTCTGGCCTTGCCGGAATTGCGCTTTGTTCAGGCCAAGATCCTCGATGGCAGGCAAGAGGTGTTTCTCATCCGGGATGAGGCCCTCATTGAGGGCCAGGTGGGCGATACCCTCTCCCTCCTGCCCCTGACCGAAGAGGTAACCGGCATCTACACGCAGGGCCTGGAGTATCCCCTGGAAAATGGCACTTTATACCTTGGGCCAACGCGAGGAGTTAGTAATGTTCTCACCGCGCCCCAAGCGCGGGTGCGTGTGGGCCAGGGACTGTTGCTGGCCGTGATCATACACAATAGCGAAAGGAGGTTCCCATGAAAAGAACGACGCTTTTCTTCCTAATATTAGTGCTGCTGATGGCAGCCAGTTGTGGGCCGAGGCCGACGCCCGCCCCCACCCCGACCCCCAGCGGCCCCCGGACCCTGACGGTGATGACCCACGACAGCTTCGACGCCAGCGAGGAGGTCATCGCCCAGTTCGAGGCGGAGACGGGAGCCACGGTCAAGTTCCTCAAATCAGGCGACACCGGCGCGGCCCTGAACCAGGCCATCCTCAGTAAAGGCGCCCCCCTGGCTGACGTGTTCTACGGGGTGGATAACACCTTCTTCAGCCGGGCCATCCAAGCCGACATCTTCGAGCCCTACGCCTCACCCGTCCTGGCCGACATCCCCAGCGAACTGGAGCTGGATCCCCAACACCGCCTCAGCCCGGTGGACTTCGGCGACGTGTGCCTGAACTATGACAAGGCCTGGTTTCAGGAGAAGGGCCGCACGCCGCCCGCTACCCTGGATGACCTGACCAAACCAGAGATGAAAGGGTTGCTGGTGGTGGAGAACCCGGCCACCTCATCGCCAGGGCTGTCCTTCCTGGTGGCCACCGTGGGCCACTTTGGCGAGGACGGCTACCGCGACTTCTGGGCCGAACTGCGTGACAACGACGTGCTGGTCACCGCCGGCTGGGAGGATGCCTATTGGGGCCAGTTCAGCGCAGCCAGCGATGGCGACCGCCCCATCGTGGTCAGCTACGCCACCAGCCCGGCTGCCGAGGTCTACTTCAGTGAGGGCAAATACACCGAGCCCCCCACCGGCAACGTGTTAGGTGATGGGGCCTGCTTCCGCCAGATCGAGTTCGTCGGCATCCTGAAAGGCACCCCCAACCGCGACCTGGCAGAGAAGTGGATTGACTTCATGCTCAGTCCAACCTTCCAGGAGGACATCCCGCTGCACATGTGGGTCTTCCCGGCCAACCCCCAGGCCGAGTTGCCGGAAGTCTTCCAGTTCGCTGAGGTACCATCCAAACCGGCCCGGGTCAGCCCAGAGGACATTGACCAGAACCGGGAGAGGTGGATCGAGGCCTGGACAGAGACAGTGTTGCACTGAGGGCTCCATGGCGCTGAAACATGGAGACAAGGGGACAAGGAGACAAGGAGAGGGGGAGAATTCACCTTGTCTCCTTGCCCCCCCTTCTCCGTGTCTTTCTGTACCTGATCCCTCTGACTTTCCTGGCCCTGTTCTATTTCTACCCGCTCTTTTCCATCTTCAGGCTGAGCCTGGCTCCGGAGGGACAACTCGCGCTGACGGCGCTGCGGGGACTGGTTAGCACGCCATACTACGTCAGGACGCTGTGGTTCACCTTATGGCAGGCGGCTTTCTCGACCCTGTTGACCCTGCTGGCGGCCTTGCCGGCGGCCTACGTTTTCGCTCGCTACCAGTTTCGGGGTAAGTCGCTGCTGCAGGCGCTGACGACCATTCCCTTCATCCTGCAGACCATGGTGGTGGCAGCGGCCTTCACCTCATTGCTAGGGCACAGGGGTTGGGTCAACAAGATTCTCATGGCCATCCCTTCGGCTACGCTCAGGGCAGGCCTGGGCTTCGACCGTCCGCCCATCAACCTGGTCCACACCCTGGTCATCATCCTGCTGGCCCACGTGTTCTACAATTACACCATCATCCTACGGATGGTGGGTGGCTTCTGGGCCAACCTGAACCCGCAACTGGAGGCGGCGGCGCGGACGCTGGGCGCTTCGCCCTGGCGGGCCTTCTGGGAGGTGACCTTGCCACTGCTGCGGCCGGCGCTCATCGCCGCCTCGCTGCTGGTCTTCCTGTTCGACTTCACCAGCTTCGGGGTGATCCTGATCCTGGGCGGCCCTCGCTACGCCACGCTAGAAGTAGAGATCTACCGCCAGGCGGTTAATCTGTTCAACCTCCCGGTGGCGGCGGCCCTGTCGCTGCTGCAGATCGGCTGCACCTTTGGGCTCATGGTGACCTACACCCGCCTGCAGAAGCGTATCACCGTGCCGCTGCAACTGCGCCCCCGCCAGATCACCGCCCGCCGACCGCGCACCCGGGGCGAGCGCTGGCTGGTGGGGATCAATGTGACGGCTATGATCCTGTTGCTGGTGGTGCCACTGCTCTCCCTGGCCGAGCGATCCCTCTCCACCGGGCAGCCGGGTTACAGCCTGGCCTACTATCGGGAGCTGAGCGTCAACCGGCAGAGTTCCATCTTCTTCGTGCCGCCGCTCCTGGCAGTGCGCAATTCGCTGATCTTCGCCGGGGCGACGGTGGGGCTGGCCCTGACGTTGGGGCTGATCAGCGCCTGGCTGCTGGCCCGCCAGCAGGGTAGGTTGGGCCGGCTGCTCGACCCTGTGTTTATGCTGCCGCTGGGCACTTCGGCCGTCACGCTGGGCTTCGGCTATATCGTTGCCCTGGCCCGGCCGCCGCTGAACTTGCGCGCCTCGCCGGTGCTGGTTCCGCTGGCCCACACCCTGGTGGCCCTCCCTTTCGTGGTGCGCTCGCTGCTGCCCGTCATCCGAGGCATCCATCCCCACCTGCGGGAGGCGGCGCGAGTGCTGGGAGCCTCGTCCTGGCGGGTGTGGTGGGAGGTGGACCTGCCCATCGTGGGGCGCGCGCTGTTGGTGGGGGCGGTATTCGCCTTCACCGTCAGCCTGGGCGAGTTCGGAGCCACGGTGTTCGTGGCCCGGCCGCAGATGCCGACCATGCCGGTGGTCATCTATCGTTTCCTGGGCCAGCCGGGGGCCATCAATTACGGCCAGGCCCTGGCCATGAGCACGCTGCTGATGATCGTCTGCGCAGTGGGATTCCTGGCCATTGAGCGATTCAGGTATGGAGAGATTGGAGAGTTCTGAGCTTGACCACTGATGGATTATGTGTTATGATTATAGCAAACAATCATGATGGAGGATTGCCATGACCCGAACTCAGGTGCAATTGACGGAAGAGCAAGCGCGAGCTTTGAGGGATCTAGCCTCTGCTCGTCAGGTATCCGTCGCTGAACTGATCCGGCAGAGTGTAGGTGTCTTGATCCGGTCGGCGGGGGAGATCGACATGGAGGAACGCCGGAGACGGGCTATCGCCGCTGCAGGCCGATTCCATTCAGGAGCATCGGACATCTCCACGAAGCACGATGAATATCTGGTTGAGGCCTTCCAAGGATGAGCGTCTTTGTTGACACTTCGGCCTTTTTCGCTGTCCTGGATGCCGACGATGAAAACCACGATGCAGCAAAGCAGATGTGGGAAGATTTGCTGAAGCAAGAGGTAGTTCTGATCTGCAGCAACTACGTGCTAGTGGAAACTCTGGCTTTAGTGCAACGTAGACTTGGCATTCCCGCCGTTCGAGCTTTTCAGGAGGACGTCATGCCTGTGCTGAACGTTGAATGGGTTGATGAACGCCTTCACCAGGCAGGCATCGCCAGTGTCCTCGCGGCAGCGCGCAGAAGGCTCAGTCTGGTTGATTGCGTCAGCTTTGAGATCATGCGACGGCTGGGGATCAAGACGGCTTTCGTGTTTGATCCTCACTTCGAAGAGCAGGGATTCGAGTGTCTCCCGTAGCTCGGTATTGACAGAACACTATAGGTGATGTATAATGACTACATCACAATTGCAAGGTGACATGGAAATGGCTATGCATCGTTTGCAAATCTCACTTCCAGAATGGCAGTATCGCTTTCTCCGGGAGCAGGCCAGCCACACCGGCCAGAGCATTGCTGACTTTATCCGCAAATTGATCGAAAAGGAAGCACAGACCGTTCAACGCCCCGTGGAGGAAGACCCTATATGGGAAGTAGTCGGCATCGGACGGGGAGGGCCACCTTACGATGTCAGCGATCGGGTAGATGAATTCCTCTGGGCAGTGAGATAGCCATCTGCACTGGCCGGCAACTCCGGCTTAGCACTCTCTTTCGTCTGATCCATATCAGTGAAGGGGATGATGAAGCAGCTTGGGAGATATTCCGCCAGTACACGGACAAGGACTGGAGCTATACCATTCCCGTAAACTTAAGCTCTGAGCCCCGTCCCCGGGGCGGCCCGAGGACGGGCCTTCGAGCTTTAAGTTTACGCTGATGGGAGCTATACTGACTGTTCTTGTCTGGCCGTGATGGGCAAGTTTGGTATCACCGAAGTCCTTTCCTTCGATCATCACTTTGATCAGATGGGGATGGTCCGCTTGCCATAGCCAAAAAGTGAATGTGGTTATGTCTCTGCTTGAAGCCCATCACCTTACCAAATCATACAGCGAGGGGCGATTCCCAGACGACATCAGTTTCACCGTGGACGAGGGGGAGATCCTCTGCCTGCTAGGCCCCTCCGGCTGCGGCAAGACCACGCTGCTGCGCATCATCGCTGGGCTGGAGATCCCCGACAGCGGGCGGGTGCTGTTTGAAGGCCGCGACATCCGTGATGTGCCCGTGCACCGGCGCAACTTTGGTTTGATGTTCCAGGATCAGGCCCTCTTTCCGCACAAGAACGTCTTCGAGAACATCGCCTTTGGCTTGCGGATGCAACGCCTGTCCAAGGAGGAAATTCGAGCGCGGGTGACCAAGGTGCTGGACCTGGTGGGGCTGGTCGGTTTCGAGGAGCGGGACGTGAACCAGTTGTCGGGGGGGGAGCAGCAGCGGGTCGCTTTGGCCCGCAGCCTGGCCCCCCGCCCGCGCCTGCTCATGCTGGACGAGCCCCTGGGG